>Ga0066706_10000227_pt1 | contig 15572 bp, 14 predicted proteins | sample GraSoiAngelo_155_FD_67274 | JGI IMG/M metagenome (GOLD analysis project Ga0066706, IMG submission 67274) | Grasslands soil microbial communities from the Angelo Coastal Reserve, California, USA - 14_1009_13_30cm | ecosystem: Environmental > Terrestrial > Soil > Grasslands | place: USA...
GTGCTGGTGGCGCTCGACGAGGAAGCGGTGCGGGCCGCCGCGCGCCAGCTCGCGGCCGACGGCGTCGAGTCGGTCGCGATCGTGTTCCTGTTCTCGTATCGCGATCCGTCCCACGAGCAGCGCGCCGCCGAGATCGTGGCCCGCGAGCTGCCGGGCGTCGCCGTCTCGGCATCGCACCGGATCACCCAGGAGTGGCGCGAGTACGAGCGCACCAGCACGACCGTCGTAAACGCGTACGTCCAGCCGATCATGGACCGCTACCTCGGCGCCTTCCGCCAGGGGCTCGAGGGCCGAGGCTTCCGCGGCCAGCTCCTGGTCACCGAGTCGAACGGCGGCGCCTTCTCGCTCGACGCCGCGCGCTCGAAGCCCGTGCACACGATGGAGTCCGGGCCCGCCGCGGGCGTGACGGGCTGCGCGCGTCTGGCCACCGTGTTGGGCGCCGCCCGGCTGATCTCATTCGACATGGGCGGCACGACCGCGAAGTGCGCGATCGTCGAGCGCGGCCACGTGCAAACGACCGACGAGTACCAGGTGGACGGCCATCCCATTCGCATCCCGGTGATCGACATCAAGGAAGTGAGCGCCGGCGGCGGGACGATCGCCTGGATCGACCCGGGCGGCGCGCTCGCCCTCGGCCCGCAGAGCGCGGGCGCCGATCCCGGGCCGGTGTGCTACGCGCGGGGCGGCGCCGAGCCGACCGTCACCGACGCCAACCTGGTGCTCGGCCGGATCGACGCCGCCCGCTTCCTCGGGGGCACGATGCCGCTCGATCTGGCGGGCGCCACCCGGGCGATCGACGAGAAGGTCGGCGCGCCGCTCGGGCTCCCGCGCGCGACCGCGGCGGCCGGCGTGGTCCGGCTGGCCGACGTGAAGATGGCGCTCGCGGTGCGCAGCATCACCACCGAGCGCGGCCTCGATCCGCGCGACTACACGCTGGTCGCCTACGGCGGCGGCGGACCGCTCCACGCCGTGGCGATCGCGCGCGAGCTCGGGATTCCCCGCGTGGTCGTTCCGCCGTCGCCCTCGACGTTCTCGGCCTGGGGGATGCTGGCGACCGATCTGCGCCACGATCTCGTGCGCACCGTCATCGAGCCGCTCGAGCGCACCGACGCCGCCTGGGCCGAGGCGCGCTACGGCGAGATGCAGCGCGAGCTCCAATCGATCCTGCCGGCGGTCGGCACGCCCGTCGGCCACCGGGCGGCCGACCTTCGCTATCTCGGGCAGGAGCACACGGTGACCATCGCGATCGAGGACCTCGGCGACTGGGCGGAGCTACGCCAGAAGTTCGACGCCGCTCACCAGCGGGCCTACGGGTACGCGGCGCCGGATGTGGAGGTGCAGCTCCTGAACCTCAGACTCACGGTTGTCTTCCCGCTCGACCCGCCGCGCCTGCCCACGCTCGAGCGGCGCGCCGGTGGCGCGCCCGTGTTCGAGACGCGCAAGATCTACTCCACGGTCGTTGAGGACCTGCTCGAATATCGCGTCTATCAGCGCGACCACCTACGCGCCGGCGATACCGTTACCGGGCCCGCGGCAATCGAAGAGTCGGGCACGACCACGCTCATCGACACCGGCGACACCCTTTCGGTCGAGGACCACGGCAGCCTGATCATTCACGTCGCGGCCGTCGAGGCGATGGGGGGTGTCGGGGAGAGCGAGCATCGCTCCCCCCGACGTTAACAAAAGCATTGCTCCCCCTGACAATCAACAACATCACCACCCAAATCATCCGGGCCGCGCTCAACGCCGCGGCCGAGCGCATGCGGATCACGATGATCAAGACCGCGTACAACCACATCATCAGCGAAAGCCTCGATTTCGGGTGCGCGATCTTCGATCCCGACGTGCAGATGATCGCGCAGGGCGTCGGGCTGCCCGTCTTCCAGGGGCACCTCGGGTTTCCGATCCAGGCGACCATCGCGGACCGCGGCATCGACGCCTTCCGCGAAGGCGACGTGTTCATCCACAACGATCCGTACACCGGCAACGGCAACCACCTGAACGACGTCGCGATGTCGGCGCCCGTGTTCTGGGAAGGGCATCTCACCGGCTTCGTGGCGGTGAAGGCCCACTGGAGCGACGTCGGCGGTCCGGTGCCGAGCAGCATGCAGGTGGGCTCGACCGATTTTCGCCAGGAAGGGCTCCGCTTCCGCTCGGTCCGCCTGGTGAGCCGCGGCGAGCTGAGCGAAGAGGTCATGCGGATCATCGCCGGCAACATCCGCACCGAGAGTGGCACGCTCAAGGACATCCAGGCCATGCTCGCGGTGTGCCGGGCGGGTGATACCTTCTTTCGCGAGGTCCTCGCCAAGTACGGCCGCGACACCGTGCTGGAGGCGACGCGCGTCTACATGGAGCAGTCCGAGCGCCGCACGCGGCACGCGCTGGCCCGGATCCCCGCCGGCGTCTATCGCGCCGTCGGCCACTTCGACAACGACGGCATCACGCTGGACCGGCCGGTGCGCGTCGAGATGGCGATCACCGTGACCGACGGCGGTATGACCGTCGACTTCGCGGGCTCGGACCCTCAAGTACAGGGACCGTTCAACTGTGGCGACGCGATCACGATCAGCGCCTGCCGGATGCTGATCAAGTGCCTGACGACGCCGCTCGATCCCGTGGACGAGGGCTGCTTCCGGCCGCTCACCGTGATGATCCCGCCGCGCTCGGTGCTGGCCGCGCAGGAGCCGGCGCCGACGGCGCGCTACTACGTGCCGGTCAATCTGCTGCTCGATCTCGGGCTGCGCGCGCTGGCGCCGGCGATGCCCGACGCGGTGCCCGCCGGATCCTACGGCGACCAGATGCCGACGATCGCGTTCGGCACGCATCCCGAGACCGGCCGGCTCTTCATCCAGGGTGATCTCAACGCCGGCGGCACCGGGGCGCGGCCGGCGTTCGACGGCGAGTCGGCGATGATCATCTTCGCGGGCTCCACCGCGCGCAACAACCCGGTCGAGGTCGTGGAGTCGCGGCTGCCGTCGATTCGCATCATGCGCTACGCGCTGCGCCAGGATTCGGGCGGCGCCGGCCGTCATCGCGGCGGCCTCGGCATCGAGCGCGAGTACCAGTTCCTGCTGCCGGCCTTCATCACCTTCAGCCTCGAGCGCAAGGCCACACCGCCGTGGGGGCTCTGGGGCGGCAAGGACGGCGCCGTGAACGGCGTGGAGATCACCGCGCCCGACGGCGCCACGCGCCACGTCCGCAAGGCCACCCAGCACCCGATCGCGGCCGGGGAGACCGTCCGCATCATGACCGGGGGCGGGGGAGGCTTCGGCCCGCCCTCGGAGCGCGATCCCGCGGCGGTCCGTCGCGACGTGCGCGAGGGGTACGTCTCACCAGAGGCGGCTCGGCGCGACTACGGCGTCGGGGCGCGCGGCGCATCCGGGTAGTTCCGCAGGGCCAGCGTGACGGCAAGCGCGCCATACGTCGGGTACTTCGGCCTCCGCGAATCCCCGTTCTCGCACACACCTGACAGCCGCTTCGTCTATCTCGGCGCGCGCCACAAAAAGGCGCTCGCGCATCTGCTCCGGGGCATCGAGGAGCGGGGCGGCGTCGTGCACCTCACCGGAGAGATCGGCATCGGCAAGACCACGCTGTGCCGTCTGCTCCTCGATCGGCTCCCGCAGGACGTCCACGCGGCGCTCATCCCCGACCCGGCGCTCACGCCCGCGGAGCTCCTCTTCACCGTCTGCGACGAGCTTGGCGTGAAGCACGAGCGCGCCGCGGACGGCCAGGCGATCCTCGTCGACGCGCTCCACGCCCATCTGCAGGCCGTACGCGCTGGCGGGCGACGCACGGTCCTGATCGTCGACGAAGCCCAGAATCTGGGCGTCGGCGCGCTCGAGCAGGTCCGCCTGCTGGCGAACCTCGAGACCGGGACGCAGAAGCTCCTCGAAATCATCCTGGTCGGGCAGCCGCGGCTGATCGAACTCCTCGGCGTCGAGGTGTTGCACGGACTCTCACCGCACATCACCGCTGGGTACCATCTGTTGCCCTTCGCCGAGGACGACACGTTCACCTATGTGTCCCACCGACTGACTCAGGCCGGGGCTGGCCGGGACCTCTTCGAGACCGACGCGATCCGTGAGGTCTATCGCCTGTCGGGCGGTGTGCCACGGCTGATCAACGCGATCTGCGATCGTGCCCTGCTCGGCGCGCACGCTCAGCGGCGGGAAACGGTGGACCCGCCGACCGTACGCGCAGCGGCCCACGAGCCGCTCGTGGAGTCCGGACTGCCGGTCGTCGATCGCGCGCCGGCTGACCCGGCGCCGCCGCAACGCTCGAGCACGCCGGCCCGGCGGCCGCTCTGGCCGTGGCTCGTGGCCAGTGGGTTCATCATCAACGCACTCGCGATCGGCACCGTCCTGGTCGTCACCCGCCCTTCGGACCACAGGGTCGTCGCGCCTCCTCCGGCCGCGGTCGAGAAGCCCGCGGCCGCGCCCACAGCGGAAGAGCCCACGCCGCCTGCGCCGTCCGCAGAGCGGCGCGACACGGGTCGGACGAGCCCACCGCCGACGGTGCCCGCCGTCCCCACGCCGGCGCAGGCGCCTCCGACCCTGCCGGGGCTGACCGCCGCGCCGGAGTCCACGGCACCCGCGCAAACCCCGGCGCGACAGGCTTCGCCGGGCGAGCCGACGACGCCGGCGACGCCAGTCGACCCGCCGGAGTCGGGATTCAAGATCGACATCCTGGTCTGGGGGCCCGACCCGAAGGAGCGGATGGTCTACGTGAACGGTCGCAAGTACGTCGAAGGCGAGAAGATGGAGAATGGCGCCGTCATCGAGGAGATCGTCGAGGACGGCATCGTGCTGGCCTACCACGGCGAGCGCATCCTCGTGCCGTCAGACTCCGCGCGCGAGTACGGCCGCTGACGCGCATGGCGCACGCGCGGACAGCGAGGACCAATCGCTAGAAACCCCTGCGCGGCTGGCGACCGCCCGAGATGTCTGGGGCGGAATCTGAACGGCGCACGGTTATACTCGGGCGCGTGACCAGCCGGGCGATCCGCTGCGGCACCCTGTTCGACGGCACCGGCGCGGAGCCGCTGCGTGACGCGCTCGTCGTCGTGCAAGACGGCCGCATCGCGTCGGTCGGCCCCGCGGCGACGACCCCGGTGCCCGCCGGCGCCGCGACGCTCGACCTGACGAACCGGTTCGTGATGCCCGGACTCGTCGACTGCCATAGCCACGCCTCGATCGTGCCGGGCCTCGGCGATCAGCTCGGCCAGCTCTGCCGCTCCCCGGTGCCGCAGGCCCTGGCCGCCACCGCGAACTTGAGAACGGATCTCGCGTCGGGGACGACCACCATGCGCGTGATGGGCGAGGAGCACTTCCTCGACCTGGACGTCCGCGCCGCGGTCGAGGCCGGGATCGTCGTCGGTCCGCGGCTGCTGGTGGCCGGGCGGGGCCTCGCGGCGAGTAACGGTCACGGACGCGCGCTGGCGAGTTACGACGGTGTCGACGAAGTCCGCCGTGGCGCCCGCGAAAATCTCCGACGGGGCGCCAACCACGTGAAGATCTTCGTCACCGGCGGCGTGAGCTCGCCGGGCGCCATGTCCACCTCGAGCGCCTACGCGCGGGAAGAGATCCGCGCGGCGGTCGAGGAGGCGGAGCGTGCCGGCACCTACACGGCCGCCCACGCCCACGGCGGCGCCGGCCTGCGGCTCGCGGTGGAGGAGGGCGTGGCGACGATCGAGCACGGCGCCCTGGCCGGCGACGAGGACATCGCGCTGATGATCGAGCGCCGGGCCTGGCTCGTGTGCACGTTCGGGATCTTCATGCACCCGACGGGCATCGAGCAGGGCGACGGGCAGCGCGCGACCATCATGGACAAGGTCCGCTGGGCCCGTCGCGTCGTGGACGAGAACTTCCCCCGGCACCTGGCCTCGGGCGTGCGCTTCGCGTGCGGCACCGACAGCATGCACGGGCTGATGGCGTTCGAGCTGGAGACGCTGGTGCGCCTGGGCGTGAAGCCCGCCGATGCGCTGCTGGCCGGCACACGCTGGGGCGCCGAGGCCTGTCGCGTCGACGGCGAGGTGGGCACGATCGCGGCCGGCAAGCGCGCGGACCTGATCGCGATCGACGGCGACCCGCTGAAGGACATCAAGGCGATGACACGCGTGACCCTTGTCATGAAAGATGGCGTGACCTACGAGGGGGCTCTCGGGAGGAGCGGACGATGAGCGATCGGATCACCAGACGGCAGTGGCTCAATCGGGCGGGTGGGTTCGCGGCCGGCGCGGGGCTCGGCGCCCTCGTCGGGCCTGGCGTCAGGACGGCGGCGGCCCAGGGGCAGCCGAAGCGGGGCGGAGTCATGAGAGTGGCGACCGTCGACAAGCCGGTGAACATGGACCCGGGCTACGCCCAGCTCTACTCGTCGCTGCAGGTCTACCAGAACGTCTACAACAAGATGGTGTACGTCGACGAGTCGGGCCAGTTCGCTCCCGGCCTGGCCAAGTCGTGGAAGCAGGAGAGCGACAAGACGTGGCTCTTCGACCTCGTCGACAACGCCGTGTTCCACAACGGCGAGCCGTTGACGTCCAAGGACGTCGTCTTCACGTTCACCCGGTTGCTCGACGCCAAGAACAAGCTGCCGATGCGTGTCTTCTTCTCGCCGATCGAGGGCGTGGAGGCGTCGGGGACGCACCAGGTCCGCTTCCACCTGAGCCGCCCGTTCGGGCCGCTCCTGGCGGTGATGTCCTCGGCGACCGAGATCGTAAACGAGAACGCGCTGAAGGAGAAGGATCCGAAGCTGTTCCCGATCGGCACCGGGCCGTACAAGTTCGTGGAGTGGGTGAAGGACGATCACATCACGCTCGAGCGCTGGGACAAGTACCACCGGGCCGGGCGTCCGTACCTGGACCGGGTCATCTTCTACGCGCCGGCCGACGACACCGTGCGGCTCACCGGGCTGCAGACCGGACGGTTCAACTGGATCCAGACCGTCCCGCCCCAGCGCATCCCCGAGCTCGAGAAGGCGCGTGACATCAAATCGTCGCCCGGACGTCCATACTTCCCGTTCTTCTTCATGCTCAACGCGTCCAAGCCGCCGCTCAACGACAAGCGGGTGCGCCAGGCGATCGCGTGGGCGCTGGACCGCACGGAGATCGTGAAGCTCGTCTACTTCGGCAGCCACGTCGTCACCGCCGAGCCCACGCCCGAGCCGAGCGTCTGGGGCACCGGCGTGAACGCGCACAAGTCCGGGCCGGATCTCGCTCGGGCCAAGCAGCTCCTGGCCGAGGCCGGGGTCGGCGGCGGACTGACGCTGACGTATCTCGTGAAGTCGCAGGTGCCGGTGCTGGTCAAGACGGGCGAGATCCTGCGCGAGCAGCTCAAGAAGGTCGGCATCACGCTGGAGGTCCAGCCGATGGAGTCCGGACAGTACTTCGAATCCCTTGTAGGCAAGAAATACGACGTGGCAGGCGCTTGGTGGTCGGTCACCGTCGACCCCGATATGTTTTACAACCCGCTCCAGCATTCTACGTCGGCCTGGAACTTCACCGGCTTCAAGTCCGAGGAAGCCGACAGGCGGTTGGACGCCTTCCGCTACACCGCGAGCCCGGCGGCGCGCAAGAAGATATATCCCGAGCTCGTCCGCTGGTTCCAGGAGGAGGGCTCGCTGATCATCTTCAGCAACGAGATCCAGCGGTACTGGACGAAGCCCAACGTGAACGGCGTGGTGCCGCTGCCCTCGCTGGAGCTCCGTTTCGAGGACGTCTGGATCGCCTGATCGCGACGGCGGGCGATTGTCGTCGCTGATCTACGTGGCGCGGCGGCTGGCCCTGGCCGCGCCGCTGCTACTGGGCATGAGCCTCCTGGTGTTCGGGCTCATGCGCGTCATCCCCGGCGATCCCGCGGTGGTCGTGCTCGGCTACAAGGCCACACCCGAGAGCGTCCGGGCGCTGCGGGAGACCTTTCATCTGGACGAGCCGGTTCCGCGCCAGTACCTGCGCTGGCTCGGCGGCGTGCTGCGCGGCGACTTCGGCATCGACTACCGCCAGAACGAGCCGATCGGCCGGATGATCCTCGATCGCCTGCCGGTCACGCTGGAGCTGACCGTGCTCGCGGCGCTCGTCGCCGCGCTCATCGGCGTCCCGCTCGGCCTCCTTGCCGGGGCCCGTCGCGGCGGCGCCGCCGACCGGGCCTCGCTGGCCCTCGGGCTCGTCGGGATCTCGATCCCGGACTTCTGGCTCGGGATCATGCTCATCTTGACGCTGTCGTTGGCGGCGGGGCTCCTGCCGTCGAGCGGCTTCGTGTTCTTCGCCGAGAGCCCGCTCGAGAACTTCCAGTACCTCGTGCTGCCGACGCTGACGCTGGCGGCCAGCCGAGCTGCCGCGCTGGGCCGGCTCACACGTGCCGCGGTGCTCGACGTGGTCCATCGTCCGTTCGTGCAGTTCGCGCGAGCCAAAGGGCTGAGTGAGGGCGCGATCCTGCTGCGCCACGTGCTACCCAACGCGGCGATTCCGATCGTGACCGTGATCGGGCTCCAGGTGGGCTACATGCTCGGCGGCGCGATCGTGGTCGAGACGATCTTCGCGCTGCCCGGCCTCGGCCGCATGACGCTCGACGCAGTGCTCGAGCGGAACTATCCGGTGGTGCAGAGCGGACTGCTCGTGGTCGGGGCGATGTTCATGGTGGTGAACCTCGTCACCGACTTGCTCTACGGCGTGATCGACCCGCGGCTCCGACGACGATGACCCGCGGCCGATCGCCGATCGCGGTGGCAGGCCTCGCCATCGTCGCCTTCCTCGCGCTGCTGGCGGTCGGGGCGCCGCACGCGCTGCCGGGAAGCCCCACCGCGATCGCGAGCGCGCTCGCGCTGAAGCCGCCCACGCTCGGCGAGCCCTTCGGCATGGACGACCTGGGCCGCAGCGTGCTGAGCCGCGTCGTGCACGGCTATCGCGTCTCGCTCGGCGTGGCGCTGGCGTCGGTCGCGATGGCGGTGGTAGCAGGGCTGCCGCTCGGGCTGCTCGCCGGCTACGCGGAGGGCGTGACGGATCATCTCATCATGCGACCGCTCGACATCTTGATGGCGTTTCCGGCGATCCTGCTGGCCATCGCGCTCACCAGTGTCTTCGGCACCGGCGTCGTGCTGGTGTCGCTGGCGCTGGCGGTGGTCTACGTGCCGATCGTGGCCCGCGTCGTGCGCGCCGCGGTGCTCGCGACCAAGGCGGAGGTCTACGTGGAAGGCGCCCGCGCGGTCGGCGCCGCCGCGCCGCGGCTGGTGCTGCGCCACATCGTCCCGAACTGCGTCACCCCGCTGCTCGTCCAGGCCTCGGTGCTCATGGCCATCGCGATCCTGGTGGAAGCGGCGCTGTCGTTCCTCGGCGTCGGCGTGCGCCCGCCCACGCCATCGCTCGGGTTGATGCTCTCCGACGGCCGCGGCTTCATGCTGCAGGCGCCGTGGGTCGTCGTGTTCCCGGGTCTCGCCATCCTGGCGGCCGTCCTCGGTTTCAACATGCTGGCCGATGGGCTCCGCGATTGGCTGGACCCGCAACAGGCTGGAAGGGGTTAGCGCGAGCCCGGACTTGAGTCCGGAGGACAATCGTCTATACACTCGTAGAGTGCGGATCGAGTGGGACCCGCGAAAGGCGACGGCAGACACGCTTCGCGTGATCTCGGCCTGGAAGGCGAACAGGCGCCAGAGGGTGCGTTATGAAAAAGACCTGAGCTGAGCGACCTGAGCCCGGCAAGACCAAGATCTCGATCCGCTTGGACAACACAGTTCTCGATTATTTTCGCGGCGTGGTCGACAAGGCAGGCGGCGGCGACGTAGAACTTCCCCGCGTTCTCGCAGGTGATCTTGTAGGCCACGTCCGCCGGCAGGTGGCCGAACTGCTCCTCGATGTACTTCGACGACTCCGGCCACGCGCCGTTGCCGTGCCCGGCCCGCGGCGGCGACGGAGCGAGCCAAGGATCTCAGCACTGCCCTCCCTGCGGAATCATCGCGGCTTGAGCCGAACGTCTTCGTACGGCGCCGAGTACGGATACGAGGGGATCAGGGTGAGGGCCGGCTCGTCGACCTTCGGCCCCACACCCCGAATGAATCCGTTTTCCCAGATCGGAGCGAACACGACGCGATCGTGGAGGATCCGCTGGATCTGATGGAGTAGCTCCTCGCGCTTCTTGCGGTCGAGCTCGGTCGCTTGGCGCTGGAAGAGGTCCTCGACCTCGGGAACCACGCCATACGCGTACCGGCCGCCCCGCGTCGCGAGCAGCTCGATCCGGGTGGCCGCGTTACCACCCGCGCCGGTTCCCCCCATGATGACACCGCGGAGCTTCTTCTCTCCCCACGTCGAGAGGAAGGCGGCGCGCTCGAGCGTCCGCACGCGGGTGCGGATCCCGATGGCGCCCAGGTAGTTGGCGACGGCCTCGGCCATGGAGAAATAGGGCGGTTGAGGCGTGAGATCGCCGGCCTCGAAGCCGTTCGGGTAGCCGGCCTCGATCAGGAGCTGCTTGGCGCGCTTCGGGTCGTAGGGGTGCGGATCGATGGAGAGCGCGAACTCCATCGCCCGCGGGACGATGTTGCCGGTGATCCCCGCAAAGCCGAGCTGCTCGGCCTCGTTGATCGTCTTGCGATCGACCGCGAGGCTCGCGGCGCGCCGCACCCGCTGGTCGTGCCACGGCGACTTCGGGTCCCACTGCTCGGCGAAGTCGAGGAAGAGGACCCCGTTGGTCCGCGTGGCGACGAGCTTCAGCCCCGGCGTCCGCCGGACTTCTTCGGCCACCGGGCCCGTCAGGAAGTACGCCACGTCCACCTCGCCGCGTTTGAGCGCGGCCGCGCGCGTCGTCTCGTCGGGGACGCTCCTGAAGACCAGGCGCTTGACGCTCGGCGGTTTGCGCCAGTAGCCGTCGAACGCCTCGAGGACCAGCTCCACGCCCGGGGTGAAGCTGACGAACCGGTAGGGTCCGGCGCCGATCGGGGCCTTCTTGAAGCCCTCCTCGCCGACGCTCTCGACGTACTTCTTGGGCACGATCCAGCCGGCGCCCGCCGCCGTTGTCCCGTAGAAGGTCATGAAGTCGGGCCACGGCTCCTTGAGGAGGAACCTGACCCGGCGCACGTCAACGATCTGCACCTCCTTGACTTTGTCCTTGAGGAGCTTGACCGCCCCACCGCGGTATCGCTCGAAGGAGAACCTCACGTCCTCGGCGGTGACGGGGTCGCCGTTGTGGAACCTGGCACCCTGGCGCAGCACGAACTCGTAGCCGACGCCGTCGGAAGACACCGACCACGACTCGGCGAGGCACGGCGTGTTCAGGCCTGCGGGCATCGGTTTCACCAGCGCGTCGTGGAGAGCGTAGAGGATCTTGAACGGCGTGGCGACGGACTCCGTCTCCGCGGGGTCGAGCCAGCGGGGCGCCAAGGTGACATGAAACGCCCACACCATCTGGCCTTCCGCGGCCGCCTCGGCGGCTCTCACGCGGGCGCTGAACGCCCAGATCGTGCAAAGCAGGGCGACGGCGACAGTCGATCGGGCCGGGAATCTCATGATCGGCCTCCTCGTCGGTCGATCGCGATCTCCGGAGTCTCCTCGACGATGTTGTGAGCGGATCCGCGTGGCGAGGTCAGACACCCGCGCGTTTCAAGACGTGACCGATATTCTGCGGATCGGGCTTGCGGGTGCCCGCGTCGACTTCGCGCACCATCTCGACCGTCGCGGCCGAGACCGGCGTGGGCACGCCGACTTCACGGCCCTTCGCGACCACGTGGCCGTTCATGTAGTCGATCTCCGTCGGGCGGCCCTTCGTCACGTCCTGGCCCATCGAGGCACGCCAGTTGCGCCCGCCGGTGCCGGTCGGCGTCAGCTGCTTGTCGAGCGACTCGTACACGTCGCGGCGATCGGCGGCCGCCCACTGCTCGGCGGTGTTGCCGTTGAACTTGGGAATGCGGTAGCCGAGCGCCAGCCCCACCCGCGCCGACTCCGACGCGAGATGGATCGTGATCGCGCGGCCGACCTCGCTGGAGGCGATGTCGAAGGAGCCGAGCGTGGACATGCCCTGGACCGGGTTGCCCATCGCGTTGGCGCAGAGCTTGGACCACCGCTCGCCCCAGAGGTTCTCGGTCACCTGCGACCCGTCGACCACCGAGAGGATCTCGGCCAGCTCCTTGGCGCGCGGCGTGATGCGCCCGTCGTGCTCGCCCACGCGGAAGACATCGTGGCCGGTGCCCTGGCCCTTCTCGGCGCCGCGCTCGACCTGGCCGGGCTTCCACACCGCCACGCCGATCTTGGACATGATCAGGCCGAGGGAACGCGACGCGCCGGCCACGGAGGCCACGATCGGATCGGGCCAGCAGTTCTCGGAGGCGACGATGAACCCGTTGGGCGCCAGGTGCCGGAGGGCCAGCTGGGCCGCCCACGCCGTGTCGTAGACCTTCATCGCGACGAACGCGATCTCGAAGTCGCGCGGCAGGCGCTGCGACTCGTTCAGATGGAACGCCTTGGGGTGCGCCTCGAACGGGTCGTGGGGCCCGGTGACCGAGATGCCCTTCTTGCGGATGGTCTCGACCTGCTCGGCCCACGGATCGACCATCGTCACGTCGTGGCCGGCCCGGGAAAGGAACGAGCCGATGTAGCTTCCGATCGCGCCGGCGCCGACGAACAGGATCTTCTTGGCCATGTCTTCCTCCCAGTGTGGTGCGGGTGCCGGGCATTATCGCGCGTCTGGCCTCCCGAGGCGATGGGCAATCCACGGGAATTTGCGCCCGGCTTCCCGGCTGGCTAGAATCCCGGTGCCCGGATCGAGGGATTCGACTCAAGGAGGATCGCGATGACGCTGCGTTCCCGGAGATGGGCCACAAAACTTCCGTTCTTCTTGATGGCAGCCGCGCTGCTGTGCGGACCGTCTCCCGCCACAGGCCAGGAGCTACCCGACGGCAAGGGCAAGGAGATCGTCGCGGCAAGCTGCAACAGCTGTCATCCGTTCCATGCGCGCCTGGGCGGCGGCTACACGCCCGAGGGCTGGCGCACCGTCATGCGGATGATGGCCAATCACGGCGTCGTGCTGCCGTCGGATCAGCTCGCCACGGTCACGGAGTACCTGACCAAGAACTTCCCCGAAAAGCCGAAGCCGGTGGGCATCGTGATCCCGGGGCCCGCCCGGGTCTCGATCAAGGAATGGCAGGTGCCCACGCCCGGGTCCCGGCCACACGACCCGCTGGCGACGCGGGACGGGGCGCTCTGGTACACGGGGCAGATGACCAACGTGCTCGGCCGCCTCGATCCGAAGACCGGCACGTTCAAGGAATTTCCGCTCAAGACGCCCCACTCCGGACCGCACGGTCTGGACGAGGACAAGAGCGGCAACATCTGGTACACGGGCAACGCTGGAGCGCTGATCGGCAAGCTCGACCCGAAGACCGGGACGGTCACCGAGTACCGGATGCCGGACCCGGACGTGAAGGATCCGCACACGCTGATCTTCGATCAGAGCGGGATCCTCTGGTTCACGGCCCAGAACGCCAACCGGGTGGGGCGGCTCGATCCGAAGACGGGCGAGATCAAGCTCCTTACTCCGCCCACCGCGAAGTCGCGCCCCTACGGCATGGCGGTGAACTCGAAGGGCACCGTGTTCTACGTCCCGTTCGGCACGAACAAGGTTGGAAGCGTCGATCCGAAGACGCTGGAGATTCGCGAGTACCCGTTGCCGGATCCGGCGTCACGCCCGCGGCGCATCGCGATCACCGGCGACGACATCGTCTGGTACAGCGACTTCTCGCGCGGCTATCTGGGCCGCCTCGACCCCACCACCGGCAAGGTGACCGAGTGGCAGTCGCCGAGCGGGCCGAAGTCCGAGCCCTATGGCATCTCGGCGATCAACGACGTCATCTGGTACAGCGAGTCCGGGTCGAGTCCGAATACGATCGTGCGGTTCGACCCCAAGACAGCAAAATTCCAGAGTTGGGCGATCCCGGGGGGCGGCAACATCGTGCGCAACACCTCGGTGACGCGGGACGGCGACTTCGTGCTGGCCAACAGCCTGGTCAACGCGGTGACCCTGGTGACGATCGCGAAGTGAGCTGACGCGGGCGCGCTGGTCAGCTCCGGGGAACCGGCGTGCCCGCCTGCTCGACCGGCTCCGTCCTGTCCTGCGACGCGAGGTAGCGCGCCATCAGCACCAGCACCGCGAGCATGTCCACGGCGCCGCCGAGACCCCACATGACCAGCCCGCCGAGCGACTGATCCTCCAGGCTCGCGTACGCGCGGTACCAGGGCCGCGCGCTCGACGCGAGGAGCAGACCGAGCAGCCCTCCCTGAAGTGCCGCGAGCACGAGATAGACCACGCGCGCCCCGTACGACGCGGCAGGTCTCAGCCTCGGGTGCGGCTGGATGATCGGCCACCAGAACAGGACCGCGCTCGCGAAGAAGGCGAGATGCTCGACGTCGTGAACGAGGCGATCGTCGACGGCTGCGTCGTAGGCGATCGGTAGATGCCAGAGCCAGACCACGAGCACCCCGACCAGCCACGCCGCGGGCAGTGCCGTGAGCCAGAGCCCGAGCCGTCGGGGCGGCAGCGCCGGCCTGAGCAGCCGACCGGCGGCGGCGCGCAGCCGCGAGGGAAGCCCCCAGAGGAGCGCCGCGAAGGGATCCGCCAGCAGCAGGAGCGGCGCCGCGACGGCGATCAGCAGCAGGTGCTGGAGCATGTGCACCGTGAAGCTCGCGTGCGCCATGCGATCGAGCGGCGACGACAGCGCGATCGCCAGGCTCAGGACGCCGACGCCGGCGGCGCCGGCGCGCCAGCCCGGCGCCGGCTCGCCGCGGCGGGACAACCGCCACCAGCCGACCGCGTAGGCGCCGGCCACCAGCGCGAGCGGCACCGCGACCTCGGGACGCCAGATCCACGTGTCGGCCGACAGCGCCGCGAGCGCGGCGGGCGCGTGGGCCACGCGGACCCTACTTGCGGGCGGCGAGCACCGCCACCCAGACGAAGAAGACGACAGTCCCCAGGAGGAACAGGGCGAACGCGATCTTCTCGGCGATGCTCATGAAGACTCCGCTAGGGGAGCGGCAGCAGCCCCGACAGGACGTTGAACAGCCCGTCGAGGATCAGGATTATTATATTGAGCAGCGCCAGCGGGATCAGGATGCGCTCGATCAGCATGCCGCGCTACTGCCCGACGCCCAGGCCCGGGCCGAGCCCGCCCCAGAACTTGAACAGATAGTAGATGCCCCACGCCCCCAGGATCGCGTAGACGACCAGCAGCCACTTGTTGACGATCCCGTGATACGCGCGAATCTCGCCCTGCGCGTACTGCTCGATCTCGCCGTACTTCGGATGGCGCTCAGGCGTCCCGTCGCTCACCGGCGATTTCCTCCTAGCGGCGCCTCAGCCGGCGGGGCCCCGGCCCCGCGACGGCTTGCAGCGCCCGCATCCTCGATGCCCTCTACACGCAGGACCTGGTGCTTGATCGCCTCCATGCCACGGAACGCGCCGGTCGCCGCGCCCCAGACGAAGGCGCAGAGCGCGGCCAGGCTCATCAGGAACGCGACCGCGAACTCGCCGAGCGTCAGATGCTCGATCATGGTCACCTCACTCGCGGATACCGGGATAGAGTGCGCGCGGCTTGCCCTGACCGTC
>Ga0066706_10000228_pt1 | contig 15560 bp, 14 predicted proteins | sample GraSoiAngelo_155_FD_67274 | JGI IMG/M metagenome (GOLD analysis project Ga0066706, IMG submission 67274) | Grasslands soil microbial communities from the Angelo Coastal Reserve, California, USA - 14_1009_13_30cm | ecosystem: Environmental > Terrestrial > Soil > Grasslands | place: USA...
GTCGGTGATGACCGGAAGCTCTAATCCATGTCCGTTGTAGGACTTGCGGATGACGGCATATTCCGCGTCCACGCGGCGCTTAAATTCCTCGAAGCCGAGTTTATCGATGACGAACTTCATCCGGGCCTTGTTCCGGTTCTTTCGATTTCCCAAATTGTCGAAGAGCTTGAGCACGGCGTCACACAGCGGCAAGAGATCGTCCATCAGAAGAAAGTCACGCAAGACGTGCGCCAGCCGCGGGGTCGAACCAAGCCCGCCGCCGGCTGTCACGCGAAAACCAACCACACCATCAGGCCGTTTGACCGCCAGGAAGCCAAGGTCATGAATGGGCGTCATCGCGCAGTCCGTCACGCATCCCGAGAAAGCGATCTTGAACTTCCGAGGCAAGCTCTGATTCAGGGGATTCCGCAGCAGATGCCGAGACACGGCCTTGGCATACGGCGTCACATCGAAAATTTCTCCTTGGCAGACGCCCGCAAGATGGCAGGCGGTGACGTTCCTCACGGTATTTCCGCAAGCCTCGCGGGTGGTCAGTCCGCATTCCGCAAGTCGGCGCATGATAGTTCCGCAGTCTTCGACGCGGGCGTAGTGAAGCTGGATATCCTGACGTGTCGTGACGTGCCCCACACCGGTGGTATACCGCTCCGCCAATTCCGCGATCGTCCTCAACTGATGGGCGCTGAGGCCCCCAAAAGGAATCTTGATCCGGACCATCTGCACACCCGGTTGGCGTTGTCCGTAGATGCCGTGCTGCAGACGGAAGGGTCTGAAGACGTCCAGGGAAATTTCGCCACGGACGAGTTTGCCGACCTCATCCTCGAAGGATTCAATCTCACCGAGAATATCGGGAGGAATGGAGTTTGTTTGTGAAGATGCCTGCGTCTTCATGAAATCGCTCTCCTAAGCTGAGAGTCAGATGTGATACATCAATGTCCGTTGTTCTTCGAGGTCCTGAACACGGCGACACAGATCAGCCAGCGTCGTGCGATTCAGCGTATTCACGACCGAGACTTTCACCTCTTCCCAGACATCCTGGATCAGCGAACTGTGCGGCGCTCCGTGGCCGTTCCCGTTGTGTGCGCGTAGGGACGAGCGCGGCGGTGTGATGGCGATGGGGCCTTCCACGGCTTGCACGACGTCCCCCAGCCGGATTTGATCCGCCGGTTTGGCCAACCGGTATCCGCCGTGTATCCCACGCGAACTTTCGATGAGGCCGGCGTGCCTCAGTGCACGAAGAATATGTTCCAAAAATTTCAGTGGAATGCCTTGCCGATCGGCGATCCCTTTTGCTTGAACAGGGCTCGATCCTTTGGCCAATGCGAGGTCCAAGACAGCCATGATTCCGTATTCGCCTCTTGCGGAAAGATACATAGCCCTAATTCCTACTGTACAGATAGGGTTAATAGGATTAACTTTATACAATGTTTCTTCTCCCAGAGTCAAGGGCGTTCATGAGAGTCTCGGAGGAGGTGAAATATTCGCCTGATGTTCTCTTGACTTCGGCGTGCTCCTTGCTACGTTGTACACAGGGGAACGTTGGAAGGAGACGTCATGATTCGGTTTGATCGGCTGACAGTCAAGACCCAAGAGGCCTTGGCGGATGCGCAACGGTTGGCAGAACGAGCCGGACACCAGCAAATAGATATCGAGCACCTCGCCCTGGCATTGGTTCGCCAGACGGAAGGACTCACGCAAGCACTTCTGAACAAGCTGGGCGTGGACCCGGGCATCTTGCAACGGGAACTTGAGCAGGAATTGCGGAGGATTCCACAGGTTTCGGGTGCAGGGGTTGGGCAAGTCAGCATTACCCGACGCGTCGATGACCTCTTCTCTGTCGCAGAGAAAGAAGCTGAGCATCTGAAGGACGATTATTTGAGCACCGAACATGTCCTGGTGGCGATTGCCGAAACAGGAGGCCCGGCCGCTCAAATCTTTAAACGGCACGGAATCACGAAAGACCGACTCTATTCCGCTTTGACCGTCATCCGGGGATCTCAGCGTGTTACCGATCAGGAACCCGAGGAAAAGTATCAGGCGCTGGCCAAGTACAGCCGGGATCTGACCGACCTCGCCCGCAAAGGCAAATTAGATCCGGTCATCGGCCGCGATGAAGAGATCCGCCGAGTCGTCCAAGTGCTGTCCAGACGGACCAAGAACAACCCGGTATTGATCGGCGAGCCGGGCGTGGGAAAAACGGCGATTGCCGAAGGCCTGGCGCAGCGGATCGTGAACGGCGACGTGCCGGAGGGGTTAAAAGACCGCCGCGTCGTGGCGCTCGATATGGGTGCCTTGGTGGCCGGCAGCAAATTCAGGGGCGAGTTCGAGGATCGGTTGAAAGCCGTGCTACGAGAAGTCCAGGAAGGCGCGGGCTCGATCATTCTCTTCATTGATGAAATCCACACGCTGGTTGGGGCGGGCGCGGCGGAAGGCTCGATGGATGCATCCAACATGTTGAAGCCTGCGCTGGCACGGGGGGATTTGCGGTGCGTCGGGGCCACGACGCTGGACGAATATCGGAAGCGGATCGAGAAAGACCCGGCGCTTGAGCGACGCTTTCAACCGGTGTTTGTGGCCGAGCCTTCGGTCGAGGACACGGTTTCGATCCTCCGGGGCCTGCGCGAGCGCTATGAGGTCCATCATGGGGTGCGGATCAAGGACTCGGCCCTCGTGGCCGCGGCGGTCCTTTCGAAGCGTTACATCAGCGATCGGTTCCTTCCGGATAAAGCGATTGACCTCGTCGACGAAGCGGCCTCTCACCTGAGGATGGAAATCGACAGCATGCCCACGCCGCTGGATGAGCGGCTGCGGCGGATCCGTCAACTCGAGGTGGAACGTGAAGGTGTCCGGCGGGATACCGATGCCTCGGCGAAGGAGCGATCCGATAAGATCGAGCGGGAGCTTGCTCAGCTCCGCGCTGAGACGGAACAGCTCAAAACTCAGTGGCAGGCCGAGAAGGAGTCCATCAAGAAGATCCGGGCGCTGAAGGAGAAGATGGAGAACGCGAGGCAGGAGGCGGAGCGTGCCGAGCGCAACGGGGATCTTGGACTGGCGGCGGAGTTGCGTTACGGCCGAGTTCCGGAGCTCAGCAGGCAATTGCAGGCAGAGAACGATCGTTTGCAGGCGTTGCATGGGGAGAATCGTCTCTTGAAAGAAGAAGTGGATGACGAGGACATTGCCATGATTGTCGCCAAGTGGACCGGCATTCCCGTGACGCGACTCATCGAGGCCGAGACAAAGAAGCTCGTACAAATGGAAGACCGACTGCGCCAACGCGTGATCGGGCAGGAGGAGGCCATTGTTGCGGTCTCGAATGCGGTGCGTCGTGCGCGCGCCGGCATTCAGGATCCACGTCGGCCCATGGGGTCGTTTATCTTTTTAGGGCCCACCGGCGTCGGCAAGACGGAGCTTGCCAGAGCCTTGGCGGAATTTCTCTTTGACGACGAACAGGCGATGGTCCGGATTGATATGTCCGAGTACATGGAAAAGCACTCGGTGTCGCGGTTGATCGGCTCTCCTCCCGGGTACGTCGGTCATGAGGAGGGCGGCCAACTCACCGAAGCCGTGCGGAGACGGCCGTATAGCGTCGTCCTGTTCGATGAGATCGAAAAGGCGCACCATGACGTCCTCAACGTGTTGTTGCAGTTGCTGGACGATGGACGATTGACCGACGGCAAGGGGCGCACCGTGGATTTCAAAAACACCGTGGTGATCATGACGTCGAACGTCGGAAGCCGAGAGATCCAGGAAGCGGCAGCGGCCGAGGACGAAGCGGAAATGCGGAACCGAGCGCAGGAGGTGTTGCGGGGCCATTTCCGTCCCGAGTTCTTGAACCGGATTGACGACATCGTGATCTTCCGGCCGCTGACGCCCAACGAGCTGACGAAAATCGTCGAATTGCAGGTGAAGCAGCTTGGCAGCCGTCTGGAGGATGCACACATCCATCTCCTGCTGACGGACCGGGCCAAGCAGCATCTGGCGCGGACCGGATACGATCCACTCTACGGCGCCCGTCCGCTCAAGCGGCTGATCCAACGAGAGATTCTCAACCCGCTGGCGCTTCGGATGCTCGAGGGGACCGTCAAGGAAGGTCAGGAAGTTAAAGTGGATGCCGAGGACGGACGTCTCGTCTTCAGGTGATCTGCATGTCGCATGTCGCACGCGGCCGACGCGTCGCGTGCGGCAAGGCTACACAAGTCTTGACAGGCTTCCTCGCGATTGGTAATAGTACCGCCTTCTTCCTTCGATCGGAGTTTTTCATGCCTGCCCGACATATTTTCCACGTGCTGTTGCTCGTTACGGACCCCGACCTTGCAGAACTCTACCGCCACGAATGTCCCGAGTGCGTTGTGACTGTCGCAAAGGACGCGGCCGAAGCGATTCGGAAGGCGCCGAAACGTTCTTACAGTGCCGTCATCATGGAATCACGGAAGGATTGGATGAATGAGGTCAAGACGCTCGACGAGGTGCTGGATCCTTCCCCGCAGATGGTGTTGGTGGGGACGAGATCATTTTTACGGCAGGCCTCGGAGAATGTGAAGGGCCTCTCGAACGGGCATGCCGCGAAATCAGCCTCGAAACTGCCTCAGACTTTGGGGCTCGATGAATACGTCAACGACAAGCTTCGTGACTTTGTCCGACGGATGAAACTGGGGGCCGGGTCCAATCTCCATCCGCTCTTGATCAAAGCGGTCGAAAAACCGCTGATCACACTCGTGCTTGAAGAGACAGGCGGTAACCAGAATCAGGCCTCAGAACTGCTCGGTCTCAACCGCAACACCCTCCGCAAAAAAATCAAAGAGCTGAAGATTGCGGTGTCTCCGAAACGGACAACCGAAAGGGCCTGACGTTCGCGCAAACGCGTAAATTTCCTCTTGTTTTATGCCGCTTACCCTTCCATCTAACCTTGACAATCTCGCACGCAACATATTAGCATGACCGCTTGTATTAGGCGCGTAGCTCAGGGGGAGAGCGCTACCTTGACACGGTAGAGGTCGACGGTTCAAGACCGTCCGCGCCTACCACAAGTGTTCAATCACCCCGGGCTCCATTCGCGTTGTTGGGTTGTGTATGTGGAGACGCAGTGTCTGTAGTGTCTGAAAAGTGTACCGCTTCCATCGCTCTCGTCTATCCTGACGGACACCACACAACGGCGCCAAAGGGAATTTCTGCCGGGGAGGCGCTCGCGCTTCCCACGGGAAAATTGCCGCAGGGCGTGATTGCCGCCTTGGTGAATGGGGCCGCAGTGGATCTTGCCGCGCCTCTGGAGTCCGATGCGGAGATCCGGCCGGTCACGTTCGACATGCCGGAGGGCAAGGAGGTGTACCGCCACAGCAGCGCGCACATCATGGCGCAGGCGGTCAAGGACTTGTTCCCGACGGCCCAGCTCACGATCGGCCCGCCCATCGAAGAAGGCTTCTATTACGATTTTGCTTACGAACGCCCGTTTACGCCGGAGGATCTCGCCAAGATCGAATCCCGCATTCAGGAGATCCTGAATGCGGATCGGCCGTTCCGGCGGCGCGAAATGTCCCGGGGCGAGGCGATTCACTTCTTCAAAGATCGCGGCGAACATTACAAGTGTGAGTTGATCCAGGGGTTCTCCGATGAGACGGTGTCGGTCTACGACCAGGGCGGGCTTGTGGACCTGTGCCGTGGTCCTCATGTGCCTTCGACCGGCTGCATTCACGCGATCAAATTGCTGACCTCTGCGGGGGCGTACTGGCGTGGCGATGAGCGCAACCCGATGCTACAGCGAATTTACGGGACCTCGTTTCCGACTCAAAAAGAACTGGATGCGTATCTTCAGAAGCTCGAGGAGATCAAAAAACGGGATCATCGCAAGCTCGGCAAGGAGCTCGAGTTGATTTCGGTGAACGACGAGATCGGGCCGGGCCTGATCCTGTGGCTGCCCAAAGGGGCGACCGTACGGCTGCAGATCGAAAATTTCTGGCGGGAACAGCATCAGAAACACGGCTATGAACTCGTGTACTCGCCCCACGTCGCGCGGCTCGATCTCTGGAAAACCAGCGGGCACACGGAGTACTACCGCGAAAACATGTTTGCGCCGATGCAGGTGGAAGCGACGGATTATCAGCTCAAGCCGATGAACTGTCCGTTCCATATCATGATCTATAAATCGCAGTTGCGAAGCTATCGCGACCTGCCCCAGCGGTACGCGGAACTTGGCACCGTGTATCGCTACGAGCGCTCGGGTGTGTTGCACGGACTCATGCGCGTCCGCGGCTTTACGCAGGACGACGCCCATCTGTTCTGCCGTCCAGAGCAGATTGAGTCCGAAGTGGCCGATGTGCTCGACTTCGTGTTCTTCGTGCTGAAGACGTTTGGCTTTCACGAGTATCAGGTCTACGTTTCCACGAGACCCGAGAAAGCCGTCGGTTCCGAAACGGCGTGGGCGCAAGCCACGGGCGGGCTTGAAGCGGCCTTGAAGAGCCGGGGCATCGCCTACAGCATTGATCCGGGAGAGGGCGTGTTCTACGGTCCGAAGATCGATATCAAGATCAAAGATGTGCTGGGCCGGTCCTGGCAGTGCTCGACGGTCCAGGTGGACTTCAACAATCCCGAGCGCTTCGGATTGGAGTTTACCGGTGAGGATGGACACGCCCACCGCCCGATCATGATCCATCGCGCGCTCATGGGATCCATTGAACGTTTCTTCGGGATCCTGATCGAGCATTATGCTGGCGCATTCCCGACGTGGTTGGCGCCCGTTCAGGCGGTTGTGATCGCCATTACGGATAAGCAGGCGGACTATGCGCAACAGGTGGCGCAGCGGTTCAATGAAGCCGGCTATCGCGTGGAAGCGGACATCCGGAGCGAGAAGATGGGTCTGAAGATCCGGGAGGCGGAGAAAGCGAAAGTGCCATACATGCTGGTGGCCGGAGATCGCGAAGTGCAGGAGAACGCTGTGTCGGTCCGCCGACGCGGGGGTGGCAATGCCGGCACCATGACCATCGAGGCGTTTCTCGAGCACCTCAAACATGACGTGACAGAGCGGACGGGAGTGCCGCTGGCGCAGTAAACCAATTGAAAGGAGAGGTGGGCAATCGCAGAACAGAAGCTGAGGGTCAATAGAGAGATACGCATTTCTCCGGTTCGTGTGATCGGTCCGGACAGTGAGCAACTTGGGATTCTCGCGACCCTGGATGCGCTGAAAAAGGCGGAAGAGTTGGGGTATGATCTTGTCGAAGTCGCGCCGACCGCGCAGCCGCCGGTCTGCAAGATCATGGATTTCGGCAAGTATAAGTATGAGCTGAGCAAGAAGTCCCATACCGCTAAGCAGCATCAGAAAAGCACGCAGGTGAAGGAAATCAAGCTGAGGCCGCGAACGGATCAGCATGATCTCGAGACGAAGGTTCGTCAGATGAAGGAGTTTCTGGCCGACGGTAATAAGGCCAAAGTCACGGTGACGTTTCGTGGCCGGGAAATGGCATACCAGCAGATGGGGCGCGCCTTAATGGAGAAAGTCGTGGCTCAGGTGGCGGGCGCAGGACAGATCGAGCAACCACCGCGGATGGAAGGACGGTTTCTTGTGATGGTGGTGGCCCCGAAGTAAGGACGATAGGAGCGGACATGGCAGGACAAAAACTGAAGACCCACAAAGGCGTCAAGAAGCGGTTTCGTCGCACGGGCACGGGAAAGTTGATGCGCAACCAGGCGTACAAGCGGCACATCTTGACGAGTAAAAACAAGAATCGGAAGCGCAGGTTGAGCAAAACGACCGAGGTCTCATCTGCGGATAGGTACCGGATCTCCGCCTTGTTGCCGAAGTAATCATTTAGAAGAGGAGAACGAGACATGCCACGGGCCAAAGGCGGGCCGAAAACCCGCGCACGTCATAAGAAGCGTTTAAAGCTTGCCAAGGGATATTATGGCGCGAAGAGCAAGCTGTTTCGAAGCGCCACGGAAGCGGTGGACAAGGCGCAACAGTACGCCTACCGCGACCGCCGGAATAAGAAGCGAGATTTCCGCCGGCTGTGGATCACGCGCATCACCGCGGCATGCCGCACGCACGGGATGCTGTATTCGCGTTTCATTCATTCGTTGAAGCAGGCGGGGATCGAGCTGGACCGCAAAGTGCTATCGGACATGGCGATCCATGATCCCGGCGGCTTCGGTAAGCTCGTTGAAAAAGCGCGAGGCCAGGTGGTGGGAGCGTAGATGCGCACAGCGGCAACCATGCCCGTGTTGGTGGGTGTGCTGACGGTCGGCCTCGGTCTTGGCGCGGGCTGGGCCCAAGAGCCGCCGGCGGCCCCGCCCGTGCCGGCGCCGCAGGACGCGACGCCTCCAGCACCCGCGCCGCCACTTCCAGATGTGGCCCCGTCACCGGCACCCGTGCCGGTACCCCCTAGCACCGCACCGCCGGCTGAAGCGCCACGTGCTACAACTTGTCCCAGGCTGAACGACCGCGTCAGCGAAAAGCTCTCGCCGATTCAGATTCTGAGCGAGCACAACCTGCCGCCCGGGACCCAGAAGAGCGCGCTGTCCGCGGCGGACATGAAATGCGTCGAAAGCCTTCGGGCCGCGGGCAAGAAGGCCATTGAAGAAAAAAAAGCCGCGCTCGGCATTCACCGTTATCTTGCCGCTGTGGAGACCGCGCCTGCTCTTGCAAGCGATATCTACCGTGAGCTCGGGTATGAACTCGACAAGGCGGCGTACCCAAAGCCGGCCATACAGGCATATTTGAAGGCATGGAAGGCCCTTGATGTGGAAGGAGTGAAAGCCGGGGAGAAAGTGAACGGCGCGATGGTCCTCTCCATGGCAGATATCCGTGATTCGCTTGCCCGGCTGGGGGCACAGGTCCCGACGCCCAACAGCGAACTTGGACGGATCGTCGTCGCCAATTCTACGCGGTCCCTCCGGGAAAAATATTTCAGCAGCTTTCCGCCGAAGCCATAACCCTTGGGTTCCCTGGCCTTCAGGCCCTCTTCACCCGCCTGACCTTTTCCCAGACCGGCTCTTGGCCCTCGCCGCCGCTTCGCAAATGCAGGTAATTGATTATTTACAGGAGCGCATCAATCTCGAGATCGAATGCCGCGCACGGCATGGAGACTTGCCAGCGTTCCAGGAGTTCGGGGTGCAGTTCGCCGATCACGCCGATGGGGGTCTTATTGAGGACGATCTGTGCGGCACGGCCTTCGAGGAATGAAGGATGCGTGACCGGCTCCAAGCGGTACGGCTTATTGAGGTAGAAGCACAGAACGTCCAGGAAAGAGTGCATCTCAGAGAAGGTTGCCTCGGCGTGGGCGATGATGGCGCCCAGGCGGATGGTCGTGCGGCTGCCGGTCTCAGCGGCGGCGTCGGGGGAGGCCACATCGCCGATTTCAAACAAGTGATGCGGATAAAAGCTGCGTGAGGAAGCGGTTTCTACACGAAGGAGCGACGGCAGGATCCACGGACGGATGCATTCGACACTCTGTGACATGACATTGTCGATTTCCACACAGCGGCCATTGGCATGGTCGGGCGGGAGGCGCATCTTTTTCAGGAGGTCCTCGCGGGAACCCAGAATGTTCGACACGATTTCCTGAAAGCCGAAGCCCACCATCAGTTCGCGGACCTTGTCGGAGAGTTGCTCGATCCGTGAGAGTGTGCCGACGGTAAACGCCGACGGCAAGATTGCGGCGAAGGACCCATAGCCGCGGCTGATCGCGACATCCTCGATGATGTCCACGGGATGCATCAGGTCGTTGCGGTATGACGGCAACGTGATGCTCAAGCTTTCCCCCGTCCCCGACACGCCATACCCGTAGGATGCGAGCGAGGAACGGATCTCCGGGGACGACAGCGGCGTGCCCAAGGCTTCGGCCACCGCCTTGCGCGTGATCTTCCGCGAGGCGGTGAAGTGCTGCGGCGTGCGCACCTTCTTTCCCATATCGGTCGGATAGGGATAGACGATGTCCACTGGTTCAATGGCCGCACCACGGTCGTGAAGATTGGCGGCGAAGATATTCAGCGCCAATATGACCATCCGGATGTCCATGCCGGTCACTTCGATGAAGAGATGATCCTCCCCGGGGCGGACTTCGCCGATGTCCCGGCTGTTGATGATCGGGGGAAAGGACAGCACCTCGCCTTTGGCGTCGCGCAGAAGTGGGAATTTTTCATGGCCGGCGAGGATCGGCGCGTACTCCAGGCCTTTGGGATGGATCTCCAGAATCTCACGCAGGCTCATGCGGTCGGCGTATCCCAGCGGTCGGAACTTCGTTTTTTCGGGATGGACGAGTGCATAGGTGACGGGGAATGCAATGGGGCGCAATCGGTACACGCCGATGGAGACCGTCCGCCGTTTGCGGCCGAAGATGTCGGCCAGTTTCTCTTGGATCTGAATGAGCTGCGTCAGTCCTTCCGGCGTCAGCTTGTACCCGAGCGCCTTGCATGCGGCGACGAACGGGCGAACAGTTTTCAGTCCCTTCTCCACGACGATATGATCGCGCGCGCCACCGGTGGGCTTTAAGTAGGGGTAAGAGGACGGCGCACCCTTGAGCTTGCCGCGGATCTGGCGGGCGATGCCTTCCACGCACCACAGATCGGGACGATTCGAATCCTGCAGTTCGATCCGCAATTCTCCGGCATCTTGGTCGTAATCTTTCACTTCGCCCTTCACCAGCGGCAGCCATCCGTCAAGATCCTTGTCGGTGGCCGTCCGACCGATCAGCCGTTCGAGATCGCGCCGGTTGATGGAGATGGTGGGCATGGGTCAGTACTGCACGCGTTTGGAGCGGATCATGTCGAGGTCGGCGGAAAAAAGGTCGCGGATATCATGAATCTCCAAGGCGACCATCGCCATGCGATCGAGCCCCAGGCCCCAGGCGATGACCGGGACGTCCACGCCGAGCGGCTGCGTGACTTCGGGGCGGAAGAGACCCGCGCCGCCGAGTTCCATCCAGCCGAGACGGGGATGGCGGACGTGCAGCTCCACCGAGGGTTCGGTAAAGGGAAAATAGGCAGGAAGAAACCGCATCTCCTGCGCCTGCGCGATTTCACGCGCGAACAATGTGAGCAACCCCAACAACGTGCGAAAGTTGATGTCCTGCCCTAACACGATGCCTTCGATCTGGTAGAAGTCGGGCGCATGCGTCGCGTCCACCTGGTCATAGCGGAAGCATCGCGCGATTGAAAAATATTTGCCGGGAGCCTTGGGTCCGCCCGCCAGGGTACGCGCGGAGACGGCGGTTCCCTGGCTGCGCAACACCAGCCGCCGCGTCCGCATGGGATCGAAAGGGTACCGCCATCCGCTCGATCCGGTCTTCCAGCCCCGCTCGTGCACCTGCCGGACCTGCTTGAGGAATGGTTCCTTGATCGGAGGGGAGTGCGTCGGTTCTTTGACGAAGTAGACGTCGTGGATGTCCCGCGCCGGATGGAATTGCGGCATGTACAGCGCGTCCATGTCCCAGAACTCGTTCTCGACCAATGGCCCGCGCATCTCCTCGAATCCCATGCCGACGAACTTGGCTTTCACGAGATCCAAAAACTCGCGATAGGGATGCTTCTTGCCGACGCCGATCCGCGAGGGTTTCAAACCGATGGCGTATTTCCTGAAGCTGACCTTCCGCCAACTCCCGTCTTTCAGCATCTCAGGGGTGAGGCGAGCCGCCTCTTTCTTGGTGCCCCCGCTACGGACCTGGCTGGCGACCGCCTTCCCGGCATCCGTCACGCGATAGACGCGGGCTGTAACCCGCTCGTCAATGCGGAACGGTTCGTTCGGGTTGCCACGTTTTTGGGAGAACTTCTCGATGAGTGCCTGGTCGGCTGGGCTGAATTCGGTGAATGGCTTGTACCCGTTTCGAATCTCGCCCAGCAATGTCTGCAGCGATTCGGCCGTACGCGAGGGAGTTCCGGTCAATTCGACGATGCCGCCCGTGACGATCGCGATCGCCCGCTCCCGTTTCAGTTCTCCGACAATGCCCGACATATCGCCGGGCGCCAGTCCTTCGCGGGATTGAAGATCCTTGATCGTGAGCGACGAATGGGTGTCCCGTGCCTCTGCCAGGGCGGAGAGGACGCGTGCAAATGGGTTCCCGTCCCGCACGTAGCGTTCGCCGGTTTCGGTGAGGGAGACGATGTGATCTGTGGTTTGCGAAAGGACGCCGACGAGTTCCTTCGCCTGGAGACGTCCCAGCGCCGCCCTGACTTGGTCGGGCTCGAGCCCGCTGCTTTTTGCCAGGGCATCTTCGTTCGAGATGAGCGGCTCGCCCGGGGCATCGAGCGCGGCGAGGACTTTTGCCTCGTGAGGATGGAGGCTGTCGGCGACCGCTCTGAGATCGTTCATCGAGAGGCTTTCGATGACTTGGCTTGAGGAGCACGTCGGCCGTTGCCCGATGTCTTTCCTGCGACGCGCAATTCGCCAATCACTTTGCGGTAATCACGGCCCGGCGCTTCAAAGATGGCTGAACCGGCCACCAGTACATCCGCGCCCGCTTCGACAATCGCGGCGGCATTGTCCACCTTGATCCCGCCATCCACTTCGAGCAGCACCGCGTGTCCGAGCCGGTCGATCATCATCCGTGCCGCGCGAATCTTCTGCAGGCTCTGATGGATGAAGCGCTGTCCGCCAAAACCGGGGTTCACAGACATGATCAGCAGTAGGTCGACATCAGGAAGGATGGCTTCGATATGCGCCAGCGGCGTGGCTGGATTCAAGGTCACACCCGCCTTGACGCCTTTGTCTTTGATGCATTGAATCGTGCGATGCAGATGCGGGCAGGTCTCGACATGGACCGTCAGATATGTGGCACCTGCCTCGGCAAATTCCGTCAGGAAACTGTCCGGGTTGGTCATCATCAAATGGACATCGAGGGGAAGGGAAGTCACCTTCCGGATCGCTTCGACGATCGGCGGGCCGATGGTAAGGTTCGGCACGAAATGCCCGTCCATGACATCCACGTGCACGAAATCGGCGCCAGCCCGTTCGACGGCGGCGATCTCATCCGCGAGATGGGCGAAGTCGGACGACAGGATCGAAGGGGCGATGCGAACGCCGGGCATGGGATTCTCCACGGAAAAAAACCACTATAGAACATCGTCCTATGGGGTTCAAGAGTTCCGGCACCCGTTGCTTTTTGAGCGGGTCCTGTTGCGTACTAGCTTGATGAATGTGGCGACGTTGTGAGGATGGCGCCAACCGTGACGGGATGCCCGGCGAGGTACTGCCGGATCGTCAGACGCTTGCCGGATGAGAATTGAATTTCGTGAAGCAGCAGCGAGCCGTTGCCAGCGGCGACGCGAATCACATCTTTCGCGGCCTCCAGAATGGTTCCCGGAGATGCCTCCGCGCAGCCGGTAGAGACGGGCTCGGCCCGCCAGATAAGCCAGCGCTCGTCGCCATAATGGGTGTAGGTGCCGGGCCAGGGAGTGAGCCCACGGATGCGATTCGAGAGTGCCATCGCGTCCAGCTGCCAATCCAGCGCTCCATCCTCTTTCTTCAGCATGGGCGCCATCGTCGCCCGGGAGCGATCTTGAGGTATCGGTTTAAGTGCGACATTGTTCAAGGCTGTAATTGTTCGCACCAGCAGCCGACCTCCGATCGGCGCAAGCTTTGCCGCAAGGTCACCCGCATTTTCATCTGGCAGGATCGGAACCGTTTCCTGCAACAGCATCGGACCGGTGTCCATGCCCGGGTCCATCAGCATCGTCGTGATACCGGTTTCTGTTTCACCGTTGATGACCGCCCACTGGATCGGCGCGGCGCCTCGATATTTCGGCAGCAGCGAGCCATGCACATTCACACAGCCTTTGCTCGGTAGATCGAGGATGGCCGGCGGAAGAATACGTCCGAACGCCGTCACGGCGATCAGATCCGGCGCCCATCCCTTTAATGAAGTGAGAAACGACTCGTCCTTCATCTTGAGCGGTTGGAGAACCGGCAGACCGGCCTTTTGCGCCAGTACCTTGACCGGCGGAGCGCTGACAACCCCGCCGCGTCCCTTGGGACGATCGGGCTGTGTGACGACGCCGACGACGCGACCGACAGATTGCGGATCAGCGTCGAGTAACGATTGAAGGGAGGGGACGGCAAACTCAGGCGTGCCCATGAACACAATGCGCATAACGGCAGACTACTACGGCGACGATACGCGCGACAAGCGGTTGACACTTTGAACGTCGCGTTGTTAGGATACCGCCGCGGGGTGGAGCAGTCCGGTAGCTCGTCGGGCTCATAACCCGAAGGTCAAGGGTTCGAATCCCTTCCCCGCAACCAATTCCACTTTTCCGCTACCTGCCGCGAGTTTATAGAGCCCTAGACAATCCCCCTGTAGTTCAGCCTCCAGGTATCCGTCGGCAGATGGGTGGAGAGAGACCTTCTCTCCAAGTAGTGTGCGCAGATGCGGTCGCACGGAGGGCACATGATTCAGGGTTACATGCTCAAAGCGTTCTGTTAGCTGCTTAAACCGCTCAACAGCTCGCGGAAGCATATCCAGAACCTTTTTTGCTGGCTCTGGAGTTTCTAGGCGCTTCTCCAAAGTGCCTCGTTCAACTTCTAAGGTCTGTAGTTCATCAAGGAGAGCTTTGGGCGGGGATTGACTGGCACCTGATCTAATAACCTGTACGATGTTATGAATCTCTTTTTCTACCTTGGCCTTGCGAGTTTTCCATTGTGCGCCTGCGGTATTCTCGGTCTTACGTCGTTCGGCAAGGAGTCGGAACGTTTCCTTGATGAACAGCTCGGGCCCTTTTTCCGTGAACAAGTCACGTTTGATGCCTTCTAGCAATTTTGCTTCTACCAAATCGTGATTAGGATTCGCTGCTATCCACCGTTGGAGTGCTGCCAGCAGTACCTCTCCTTCCAGCACAAATGCAGACTTGTCGGCTTCGAGGTCCTGCAAGAGCTCGACTTAAGTCAAATGGACCTTAAGTCTAATAGGCCTTATAAAACACTAGGAGTAAATTAGTTGTATTGTGCACCCGAACCGCCGAATGCTTTAGGGAGATGACCTATGGGCACTACAGTCATGGATGAACTGACGCAGTCGGATGATCTCGACACCCTGGCCGCCAACAGTCCAGGCCCCGGGCTCCTGATATTGAGCACCACCCTGCAATTAATCTACAGCGACCGCCGCGCCTGGGACATCTGCAAGCGGATACAGAGCTCATCCGGAAAGACGGCGGCCGGCGTCCTGCCTCCACCCGTGACGCAAGTCTGCGAAGAGGTGGTCAAACACCTTGCGTTCCGTACGGACGTCAAAGACTGGGAAGACTTTCGAGTGAAACGGGTCGTGGGTGATCCCCAGCAACCCATTTTCCTCTGCGGTTTCGGCTTGCCGACTCCCGTCGGTGGTAAATCCAGGGTGCTGATTATCCTGGAAGACATTGGCCCGCGGCAGGACGATTTGGTCGCGCAGGCCAAGACACGATTCGGTTTTACGGAGCGGGAAATCGCCGTCCTCAATAATCTCATGAAGGGCTGGACGAACAAGGAGATCGCCAACGCGCTGACGATCACCGAACAGACGGTCAAAGAGCATATCAAGCATATTATGGCTAAGACGGGAATGACCACGCGGACCGGGATTCTGGTCAAAGTCCTCGGAGTGTAATCG
>Ga0066706_10000232_pt1 | contig 15533 bp, 13 predicted proteins | sample GraSoiAngelo_155_FD_67274 | JGI IMG/M metagenome (GOLD analysis project Ga0066706, IMG submission 67274) | Grasslands soil microbial communities from the Angelo Coastal Reserve, California, USA - 14_1009_13_30cm | ecosystem: Environmental > Terrestrial > Soil > Grasslands | place: USA...
TGGGTGGGAAGATAGACCGAAAGGTAGTCCTCCGTCAGCACCTCCACCTGGCCATCCCCCCGGCCGCACACCACGCCGTCGGCGCGTTGCCCGCGCCGGCGCGTGCGGTGCGCCTGGGCCTTCGCCGCTCCGCACTCGCGCAGTTCCCGCGCCCGCTCGCGGATCGCGCCGGGGAGCACGCGTTCGCCCAGTCGCCCGGCCGCCGCGCCGGGACGCTCGCTATAGGGAAACACGTGCAGGTAGGTAAACGGCAGCTCGTCCACCAGCGCGACCGTCTGGCGGTGCTCAGCGTCGCTCTCACCGGGGAACCCCGCGATGATGTCGGCGCCGAGCCCGAACACTGGCAGCCGCTCCGCGAGCCACTCCAGCCGGGCGCGGTACGACTCGGCGGTGTACCAATGACGGCCCATCCGCTTGAGGATGCGATTCGCCCCGGATTGCAGCGGCGCGTGGAGGTGGGCCGCGAGGTGCGCGGGGGCCTCGATCAACAGCCGCGCGATCGTGTCGTCCACCTCGGTGGCTTCGATGGACGAGAGCCGGAAACGGACGTGCGGGACGGCGGTGATCAGGGCATCAAGGAGATTTCCGAGCGTCGACTGACCCCGGGCGCGCCCGGGGTCAGGTGAGCGGTCTTGCCCGTACGTCCCGATGTGCACCCCAGTCAGCACAATCTCCGCATGATGCTCGGCGAGCGCTGTGGCCTCGGCCATCAGCTCCGCGATCCCCCGCGACCGGTTCGCCCCGCGCGCGATCGTCGTCGCGCAGAAGGTGCAGTGCTCGTCGCACCCGTCCTGGATCTTGAGCCAGCCGCGGGCGTTCGCAGGGAATCGCCGCAGCACGGCGTCCACCCGCGGGGCCTTGATCCCGGCGGCCTCGAGCACTTGCGCCGGGTCGGCGCCGCCCACCACCGCGCGCACGTTCGGAAGCGCCGCAATCGCGCCGCCGTCGCGGGCCGCGGCGCAGCCCATCACCACGGTTTCGAGCCGGCTCCCGCCCCGGCCCCCGCGCCGCGCGAGCCGGCGTACCAGGCGCCCGAGTTTCGCCTCGCTCTCGTGGGTCACCGTGCAGGAATTCACGACCGCGAGGTCCGCGGCAGCCGGGTCGTCCACCACGACCACGCCCTGGTCCGCGAACGCCTGACGCACGAGCGCCGTGTCGTACTGGTTCGCCTTGCAACCGAAGGTATGGAAGTAGACGTTCACGGCCGCACGGTGAGTCCCACGAGCACGGTCCACACGCGCTCGATGAGCCCGCCCCCGCGACGCTCCAGCCGCTCGAGGCCCAGGTCGACGAGCGCCCGGCCCTGCGCGAACGCTCGGCCCGTCCCCAGCGACCCCGCGACCTCGGTCGGCGCCTTGGTCCCGGGGCCGAACGGCATCTGCCCACCGCGCGCGCCGAGGCGAATCGGCATCCGGCGGGAGCCGAACTCCGCCCCCGCGGACCAGCTCCATGTATCGAACGCACCCACGCCCGCCCGCGACCAGGAACGCCACACCGCCGATGCCGCAACCCGGGCGCTCGGGCTGGGTGCGAACAGCAGACCACCGCCGGCCATCCGCGGCAGGTCGGTGATCGCGCTCGTCGTGTCGGCCACCTTGGCGCGGAGCCGATTGTCGCTCCGCGCCCATCCCGCGATGCTCAAGCCGGGAGCGACGCCGATGAGCACGCTCCCCGACACGCCGAGCCCATCGTAGCGCACCTCGGCGGACTGCCGCACCGTCTGGAACGACGAGTCGTCGAACCGCCGCTCGGCCGTCATGCGGGTCGAGCCGACGAGCACGTGGACCCCGGCGCCGATCGCGATGCGGCGCGACAGCCGGCTCGCCGCCGCGAGTCGCACGTCCGCCACGCTCCCGTCGCTCGTGAGCTCATCGGTGTAACGCTGCAGCACGCCCCGCAACAGCAGCGAGTCGCGCAACGTCACGTCCCACGACTTGTCGAGGTAGGTCGTGAACCCGGCTGCGACGGCGACGCGCCGCCCCACCGGGCCCGCGACCCCCATCAGGGGGAAACGCGTGGCGCGGAGCGCCGTGGTCGTCCCGCCCACCGCGACGTCGCGATGCGACGTGCCGCCCGCCGCCGTCGCCGTGAGCTGGCCGATGTCGGCGAGCGGCGCTTCCATCAGCGGCGACAACGGGTCGAACGGACCGAACGCGCCGCCGGTGGAGCGTGACCGCACCGACTCCCACCGCCCCGGCGTACCGACCCCGCGGATCCCGAACTGGGAGTCTTGACCGGACAGGCGGACGGGCGGACTGGCGGACAGAAGCGTCACCGCGACCACGGCGGTCCCGACCGCCCGTCCGCCCGTCCACCTGACCGCCCGGCTCATGGCACCCCGAACGGGAATCGCCGCACAAACGTGACCTGCAACGTCGGGCGGAACGCCGGGGCGACGGACGGATAGAAGCGGATCTCGCCGAAGAACTGGGCTTCCGCCTGGGACCGCACCACGAGCACGGTCGGGTGGGTCGAGTCCGCGGCCCAGAGCTGCAGCAGGTTCGTCACCTCGATCTTCACCGTGCCAGTCGAGTCCGGATGGATGACGGTCGTGTCGCCGAGGCGCGGGTCGATCGGGGACTTAGCACCGAAGTCGGCGAACACCGTGCGCGCCTCGATCACAAACGAGTCGGCGGGCGCCCCGCGGGCCGGGACGGCGGGCACGAGAAACAGCGTGCCGCGGATGATCTGGGACGAATCCCTGATGAATTTGGGAAACGCGACCCGCACCAGGCTGTGCGCCGACGGCACGCCGCCCACGGCCAGTGTGGAGTCGAGCGGGGCCGGTGACGGCGCGAACACGAAGCTGGCGAACCCCGCGCTGAGGACGCCCGGCTTGCGCGCCACGGGCGTCCCCAGCGAGTCCACGCGGAGGTACCACTGCAGCACCGGCCCGAAGGTGCCCTTGCCGAACGCGATGCTCGCGAGCGTGTCGGCGGCGATGCGAATGCCGTACGCCACCGTCCCGGAATCGGTCCCGACGTAGCGTGCCGCCGGCGCATCGAGCTTGAGCGACAGCACGAGGCGGTGGTTGACGGTGTCCACCACGACGCTGTCGCCCGTCACCGTGTCCTTCCGGCCCGGCTGCGCGAGCAGGGTGTCGATGTTCACGCTCCGGAGAAGCGAGTCGGTGAACGGGGCCGCCACGGAGCCGAACGTGGTGGCGGTATCGATCGTGATCGGCAACCGGTAGAACTGCAGCCGGAGGTTGTGGGTCGCGGTATCGCGCCGCACGACGTATACCTGCAGCCGCGCCGAGTCGGCGCCGAGGATCAGACCGGTCGACGTGTCGGCGGTCGAGATCCGGAGGTGCGCGCCGTAGCCGTTGATCCGGAAGATAGGGCGACCGTCCAGGGTGTCCGTCGCGCCGGGGAGATGCGCTGCGAGCATCACGGAGGACTGGTAGGCGAGCACGTAGCCGCGGTACGACGAGTCCCGGCTGATGCTGGTCGTGAGCAGCGTGTCGACGATGGTGATCTGTCCCGAGGGACAGTAGTCCGGGCAATCGCCCGGCGCGGTGAGCTGCTCCACGCACGCCGCGACGAGCAGGACGGCGCCAGCGACCGCGAGCCGGCGCCGCGTCACCTGGTGAGCGTCGCTTTCGCGAACGCGTCGGGCAGGAGGTCGCGCAGCACCCAGCGCCGCTCGGTCTTCGGCCCCACGGCGATCACCTGGAGGTCCAGCCCGAACTCGGCGAGCAGCTGGCGGCACGCGCCGCACGGCGACGCCGGCGGGTCCACGTCCGTCGCCACGACGATGCGGCTGAACCCCCGCGCCCCGTCCGCGACCGCGGCGCCGATCGCCATGCGCTCGGCGCAGATCGTGAGGCCGTAGGAGGCGCTCTCGACGTTCGCCCCGACGAACACGCGACCGTCGGCCGCCTCGAGCGCCGCGCCCACCCGGAACTTGCTGTACGGACAGTAGGCGTTCTTCTGCACGTCGCGGGCGCGGCGCACCAGCTCGGCGCTCACGCCCAGACCTCCGCGAGGAACGACGTCCCCGCCGCCAGCAGGGGGGGCGGGGGGGGCGTCACACCGAAGTACTCGGCGACGGTCGCGCCCAGATCCGCGAACGTGCTCCGCTCCCCCAGCGCCGCCGGCCGGACCCGCGGGCCCAGCGCCAGGATCGGCACCGCCTCGCGCGAGTGGTCCGTCGATGGTGTGGTCGGGTCGTTCCCGTGGTCGGCGGTGAGAATGATCAGGTCGTCTCCCGTGAGGCGGGCCTCGAGCCGGGGAATCCAGGCGTCGAGCTGCTTCAATCCCTCATGAAACCCCGGGACGTCGTTCCGGTGCCCCCAAGTCTGGTCGAATTCGATCACGTTCACGAAGATGAACCCCGCCGCGGTGTCGTCCAGGGCCCGCTCGATCAGGCGGTACGCGTCCGCGTTGGTCGGTGTGTGCTCGCTCGCGATGTTCCGCCCCGCGAACAGATCGTCCACCTTGCCGATCCCCACCCGCGGCACTCCCGCGGCCGCGAGCCGGTCGAGCAGGGTGGTCCCGACGGGCTCGATCGAGAAGTCCTTACGGCGCGGCGTGCGCTCGTACGCCCCAGCCTTCCCGGCGAATGGCCGCGCGATCACGCGGCTCACCGCGTGCTCCCCCACGAGCAGGTCGCGCGCGATCGCGCACGCCCGGTACAGCTCGTCCAGGGCGACCGTCTCCTCGTGCGCCGCCACCTGGAAGACCGAGTCGGCCGACGTGTAGACGATCCACTTGCCGGTGCGCTGGTGCTCCGCTCCCAGCTCGGCGATGATCTGGGTGCCTGACGCCGCCTTGTTGCCCAGATACCCCCGACCAGTGCGTCGCGCGAAGTCGTCCAGCAGAGACGTCGGGAAGCCGTGCGGGTAGGTGCGAAACGGCCGCTCGAGTATCACCCCGCAGATCTCCCAGTGTCCGGTGGTCGAGTCCTTCCCCGGCGATCTGGGGAGCGCCACTCCGTGTGCCGCGGTGGGCCTGACCCCGGGCGCCAGGCCGGGGATGGACCGACATCTGCCCAAACCGAGCCGTTCCAGATTCGGCAGCCGCAGCCCCCCCACCGCGCGCGCGACGTTCCCGAGCGTATCCGAGCCCGCGTCGCCGTAGGCCGCGGTGTCGGGCGCGGGCCCGATCCCGAGCCCGTCGAGCACGATGATGGCAGCCCGCTTCAATCGTAGATGCGCGGCAGCCGGGGGCCGAGCGAAGTCAGCACGGCGCGCTGCAGCTCGCCGCTCCACGCGGCGAGCTCGTCCAGCGTGATGCGCCCGCCCCCCCCGCCCCTCTCTGCCTCGCCCAAGAGCGTCGCCACGTCCCCCACCTGCACCGGGTGATCGCCGGTCTCCACCATCGTCAGGTCCATCGTCACGGCGCCGACGATGGGACAGCGCTGGCCCCCAAGCAACGCCGCTCCCCGCCCCGAGAGCCCCACCGCCCGCCGCAGGCCATCGGCGTAGCCGATGCCGAGCGTGGCGACGGTCGTGGCCCGGTCGGCGCGCCACAGCGCGTTGTAGCTCACGCTCTCTCCCGCGGCTACGCGCCGCACCGCGAGCACCCGGGCGCGAATGCTCACCACGGCCCGTGGCTCGGGGAACCCCTCTCCCGGTGATCCCCCGTACAGAAATACTCCTGGTCGCACCAGATCGAACGCGAAGCGTCGGTCCGTCAGCGCGGCCGCGCTGTTCGCCACGTGCAGCAGCGCCGGGCGGCGCTTGAGCCGCGCCACTGCGCGATCGAACCGCGCGAGCTGCTCTTCGACCGAGCCGTCCCGCCGGTCCGCCGAATGGAACTGGGTGTAGCAGCCCTCGAGGTACGGCGTGTCCGCCGCGTCGCGCACCGCGTCGATCTCATCCCACCGCACGCCCGAGCGTCCCATCCCGGTGTCGATCTCCAGGTGAAAGGCGCGCTCGCCGCGCGCGGTCCACTCGGTGATCGCCCTCGCGTCGCCAAGCACTGGCGTGAGCCGGAAGCGATCGAGCTCGTCGAACAACCCGGGCTGCCCCGGCATGAACACGACCACGGGGCGGGTGATCCCGGCCGCGCGCAGCTCTGCCCCTTCGTCGACCGTCGCGACCCCGTAGCCCCAGGGGTCGACCCGTTCCAGGGCCTTAGACACGGCGACGGCTCCCACCCCGTAGGCGTTGGCCTTCACCACAGGGAGGAGCCGCGTGCCGGCGACCCGGGCCACCGTGCGGGCGTTCTCGACGACGGCGGCGAGGTCCACCTCGACCCACGCACGGGGGGGGGCCTGACGCCCGCGGATTGAGCCGTTCACAGGCGCGGGTATGATACCCCGCGTGATGACCAAATGCAACGATTATCCTTCACGCATGTTGACACCTCCGTCACGAGCCTCCGCGCCCGGCGATGCCGCGCTCGCCCGCGCCCTCGCGCTCGTCCGCGATCTGCGCGCCCGCTGCCCCTGGGACCACGCCCAGACGCGCGCGACGCTGCGCCCCTACCTGGTCGAAGAAGCGCTCGAGCTCGATCAGGCGCTCAAGCACGGCGAGCCCGCCGAGTTGCGCGACGAGCTGGGCGACGTGCTGCTGCACCTCGCGTTTCAGATCGTGATCGGGGAGGAGGGGTGCGAGTTCGACGCCGAAACGGTGACGCGCGCGCTCGAAGAGAAGATGTGGCGGCGGCATCCGCATCTGTTCGGTGATTCACCGACACCGGATCACGAGGGCTGGGAACGGGTGAAGCGCCGGGAGCAGGGAGCAGGGAGCGGGACCCTCCGTGGATTGCCGCCCTCCCTGCCGCCGCTCCTGATGGCGTATCGGCTGCAAGAACGGGCGGCGGGCGTGGGGTTCGATTGGCCCGATGCGACGGGACCGATGGAGAAGGTGAAAGAGGAGATCGGGGAGCTCGAAGTCGAGATGCGGGATGCGGGCAGCGGGATGCGGCATGCGCTGCGGGATGAGATCGGTGATCTCTTGTTCGCCGTCCTGAACCTGTCGCGCAAGCTGAGCATTGATCCCCGCGCGGCGCTCGAGCGGGCGAACGACAAGTTCAGGCGGCGGTTCGAGGCAGTGGAGCGGCTCGCGGCGGAGCGCGGCGTGGACGTCGGACGGGCAAGCCTGGAAGAGCTGGACCGGCTGTGGGACGAGGTGAAGGCTCAGTCCTTGTAGTGTCATTCCTTTCGATGTAGTACCGTCCGAAATTTCACGGCCACAGCTTGTACAGCGTGCGCGGGAACGCGATTGCCTCGCGGATGTGCGGGATGCCGCAGATCCACGCCACGGTGCGCTCCACGCCGAGCCCGAACCCGGCGTGTACGAACGTGCCGTACTTGCGGAGGTCCAGGTACCAGCTGTACGCGTCTTCGGGCAGCTTCTCCGCGCGGATGCGCCCGAGCAGCTTGTCGTAATCGTCCTCGCGCTGGCTGCCGCCGATGATCTCCCCGTACCCTTCGGGGGCGAGCACGTCGTTGTTGAGGACGGTGCGAGGATCGGCGGGGTTTTCCTTCATATAGAAGGCCTTCACCGCCGCGGGATAGTTGAACACCATCACCGGCCGGTCGTACTGCTTCGCCAGCAGCGTCTCCTCGTCACCCCCCAGGTCGCGTCCCCACGCCATGTCGCTGCCCAGCGTCTTGAGCTTCGTCACGGCGTCCGTGTACGAGATGCGCGGGAACGGCGGCCGGACCGCCTCGAGCGGCTTGACGTCGCGCTCGAGCTCGGCGAGCTCGGATTTCCGGCGGTCGAGGCAGCGCGCCACGATCGAGGAGACGAACTCCTCCTGGAGCCGCATGTTGGCGTCCGAGTCGTTCCACGCCACCTCGGGCTCGACCATCCAGAACTCGGTCAGGTGGCGCCGGGTCTTCGATTTCTCCGCCCGAAACGTGGGTCCGAAGCAGTACACCTTGCCGAGCGCGGCGGCGGCGGCCTCCACGTAGAGCTGCCCCGTCTGCGCGAGGTACGCCGTGCCCAGGTCGAAGTATTCCGTGGCGAACAGATGGCCGGCCGCTTCGCCGATCGCCCCAGTGAGGATCGGCGTGTCCACCAGGACGAAATGCCGCTCGTAGAAGAAGTCGCGGATCGCCTGGACCACCTCGTGGCGAACCCGCGCGATCGCCACCTGGCGCCGGCTGCGGAGCCAGAGGTGGCGGTGCTCGAACAGGAACGCGGTCCCGTGCTCCTTCGGGGTGATCGGAAAGTCGGCGCTGGGCCCCAGGATCCGCAGCTCCGCCGCCGTCAGCTCGACGCCGCCCGGCGCGCGCGCGTCCGCCCGTACGGTGCCGGTGACCTCCACCGATGTCTCCTGCGCAAGCCGGCCGAACCCGTCCCACGCCGCCTCCGGTACGTCCTTCTTCGACAGCACGACCTGCAGGGTTCCGGTGCCGTCGCGCAGCATCACGAAGCCGATCTTGCCCGACGAGCGCGTGGTCATCACCCAACCGCGCGTGATCACCGTCTGACCCGCCAGGGGCGGCAGCTCCTCGATACGATGGAAGTCGGGCATAGGGGCGGTAGACTAGCGGTGAAACGCGGAACGCGGAAGTGGGAACGCGGAACTGAAATGCCTGTTCCGACTTCCGCGTTCCACGTTCCGCGTTCGTGTCACCCCACCCTGAACAACTCGAACCCGCGCTCGTAGCGCTGTACGATCCGCTCGCGATACGCCGCGTGCGCCGGCTGCGCGAGCGCCGGGTCCCGCGCGATGATCTCGCCCGCCGCGCGGCGCGCGGCCTCGAGCAGCGGCAGGTCGGTCGCGAAGTTCGCATACCGCAGCGGCACGCCGCCCGACTGACGCGCGCCGGCCAGCTCGCCCATGCCCCGCTCCTGGAGATCGAGCTCGGCGATCTTGAAGCCGTCGGTGGTCTCCGTGAATGCCTGCAGTCGGGGCGCCGCCTCCGGAATGTCGGAGAGGAGGATGCAGTGGCTCGCCGCCGCGCCCCGCCCCACCCGTCCCCGCAGCTGGTGCAGCTGCGCCAGCCCGAACCGCTCGGCGTGCTCGATCAGCATCACCGTCGCGTTCGCCACGTCGATGCCAACCTCGATAACGCTCGTTGCGACGAGGATGTGGACGGCGTTGTCGCGGAACGCCCGCATCGTCGCGTCGCGCTCCTCCGCCTTGAGCCGCCCGTGCACCAGACCGACCTCGAGCTCCGGAAACACCTTGGCGAGGCGCTCCGCCATCACGGTCGCAGCCTTCAGGTCGGCACGCTCCGATTCCTCGATCACCGGATAGATCACGTACGCCTGGCGGCCGGCCACGCACTCCGCGCGGATGAATTCGTAGATCTTCTGGCGCGCCGTCTCGGCGCGGAGCGCCGTCTTCACCGTCCCACGGCCGGGAGGGCGCTCGCGCAGCTGGGTCACATCCAGGTCGCCGTACAGCGTGAGCGCGAGGGAGCGCGGAATCGGCGTCGCCGTGAGCAGGAGCACATCGGGCGCATCGCCCTTCTCGACCAGCGCCGCCCGCTGCTCCACGCCGAAGCGATGCTGCTCGTCGATCACGACCAGGCCGAGGCGTTGGAACTTCACGGCCTCCTGGATCAGCGCGTGCGTCCCCACCACCAGACGCGTCGCGCCCGCCGCGATGCGCTCGCGCGCCGCCGCCTTCTCCGCCGCCGCGAGTCGCCCAGTCAACACGTCGGGCTTGAGCGCGAGCGGCTCCAGCAGGCGTGTGAGCGTCGCCAGGTGCTGCTCCGCGAGCAGCTCCGTCGGCGCCATGATCGCCGCCTGATAATCGTTCTCCACCGCGAGCAGCATCGCGAACAGCGCGACCACCGTCTTCCCCGTCCCCACGTCGCCCATCAACAGGCGGTGCATGCGGAGCGGCGCGAGCATGTCGTCGGCGATCTCGCGAATCGCCTGCCGCTGGTCACCCGTCAGCTCGAAGGGCAGATGCTGCTTGAGCTTCGTGGTGAGCGCCTTCTTCAGGGCGAACGTGATGCCGGCGCGTGCCCGTTTGGCGAGCGCGCGGGCGCGCGCCTGCACCAGCTGTTGGTCGAACAGCTCGTCGAACGCGAGCCGGCGGCGGCCCGCTTCGGCGTCCGCCGGCGTCGCCGGCCGGTGCACGGCCGCGAGCGCGGCCCTGAGCTCCGGAAGTCCGACCGCCGCGCGCAGGCCCTTGGCATGCGGGTCCGCCACGAGAGCGAGCAGTGCATCCAGGTGCTGATGGATCAGACCGCGGATCTGGCGATGGGTGAGACCTTCGGTCGCGGGATACACCGGCAGCACGAGGCCGCGCTCGGGGCCCGCTTCCCCTTCGTCCGCGAGAATCACGAACTCGCGCGCCACGAGCTGGCGGCCGTGATAGTACCGGACCGGCCCGGTGACGAGCAGCAGCTGGCCTTTCTTGATCTGGCGCTCGAGGAACGGCTGACCGGGCCAGGCGCACTCGAGCGGACCGCCGCCGCTGTCCTCACGGAGCACCGCCCGGAATACCCGCAGACCCTTGCGCGTCGGGAGCACTCCCGTGCTCACCACGCGGCCGACACACGTCACCTCCTCGCCCACCTGCACCTTGGTCAGGGGCGTGACCGTCGTGGCGTCCAGATACCGATGGGGCGCGTGGTACAACAGGTCGCCGACGCTCCTGATTCCAAGCCGCGCGAGCGCCTCCGCGCGCTTCGGCCCCACGCCCTTCAGGTACTTCACAGATGTCCTGAGCTGGAGGGTCACCCGCTGATGAGCCTCCGCGCAAACCGTTCCGCGTCGAATACCTCGAGATCGCCGAGGCCCTCGCCCGCGCCGAGGAAGCGGATCGGGACCCGCACCGCGCGCTCGAGCGCCACCAGCGCCGCCGCACCTCCCGTGACGCACGGCACACCCACCCGGTCGGCCCAGACCTGCAGTTGCTCGGCCGCGCCGGCGCGAAACGTGTCGGCCGCGGCGAGGAGCACCGACCGCCCCCCGCGCGCGAGCCGGGCGCCGAGCTTGGCGACCGCAGTCGTCTTGCCGACGCCGTTCACTCCGAACACCAGCATGACCGTGGGCGGCCCCGACGCCCGGGCGTGAGCGCCTCGATCACCGCACGCTCGAGCGCCGCCCGAAAATCGAAATCGCCGTCTCCCCCGCCCGAAACTCGATCGAGGATTTCCTCCATCGCCTCCACGCCGAAATCCGCCTCGAGCAGGACCCGCTCGGCCTCGCTCCGCTCGCGCGCGCCGCGCCCGAACACGCGTGCCAGCCGCTCCCACAGGGCCATCAGGGCAAGCCCTCGCGCCGCCGCCACGCCCACTCGACCGCGAACGCGGCGACCGCCACGACAAACAGCCACCACCGGTCCCGGAGGGCCACGGTCGTGAGCCGTCCTCCCGGCGTGCCGGATTGGGGCGCGAGCACCGGGACCGCCGGCCGCCATTCATCCGAGTACGTGTCCACCGCCACCACGCCGCGCTCGGTACCCCCGCCGTCGCTCGCCGCGTAGCGGTACACCCCCGGCGCGAGCCGCAGCTCGGCCCGACCGTTGGCATCAAACCGCAGGGTATCGACGCGTTGCACTTGGTCGGCCGCCAACGAGATCACGACATCGCGCGGCTCGCCCCTTCCGGTCCAGCGCCAGAGAAGTGGCATGCCGTTCGGCACGTCGTACACAACCGGAGCAAGCCGCTCCCCGCTCCCTGCTCCCTGCTCCAACAACCAGTCCACCAGCGCCGCCACCAGAGCCCGATACGCCTCGCCGCTCGCACCACCCCGGAGCGCCCACCGGTAGAGTCCCCCGGCCGCGATCACCGCGCGGCGCGCTCCGGCGGGCGCGGACAGCGTCACCACCGGGCGCGGCGGGCCGCGCCGCGCGAGGCGCGCCGTCAGCGCGACCGCGGTCGAGCTGTCGAGCGCGAGCTCCACCAGGGATGTGGTGGGCGGGAGCGAGTCCCACGCCACCCCGGCGAGCGCGCCCGCGAGGGGCGAAGGCCCGGGGGCAGCGGAGGGGGGTTGCACGTACCAGTCGCCGTCGAGGCGCCGCGTCGCGGGCCAAAGCAGCACGGCTCCCTTGGGGCTGAAGCGGCTGAACGTCGCTGGGTCGCCGGCCTCGATGACGAGCGCCGCGCCGGCCACCGCCCGCGCCACGTCACTCGGCGCCCGGCTCTCGAGCGTCGTCGCGTCGCGCCAGCGGGTTTCCCCGGGCTCGGCTTCGATGAAGGTCCGCACGGGCACGCGGGCCACGTCCTCGACCATGCGCGCGAGGAACCGCGTGTCCCAGTCCGGCGGGGAGGCGAGCAGCACGACGGACGGCTGGGGGCTCACCTCGAGCACGAAGCGGCGCGCGTCGTCGCGGGGTTCCTCGTCCCCCACCCCCTCCAGCCGCACCTCCACCGCCACCCAGCCGGGAAAGGGGAAACGGGAAACGGGAAACGTGAGGTCGGTGGACACAATTCCGCTATCGGGGAGGTTTACGACCCGTGATGCGATCCGTCGACCGGTGACGCTCGTCGACAGCACCGCCGTCCCTTTCCCGTTTCCCCTTTCCCGTTTCCCGGCCGTCCCGTAGCTCACCATGAGTCGTATCGTATCTCCCGCGCTCACCCGGCGCGGTCCGTCAACGGAGGCGACAAAGGCATCGAAGAACGGCGCCCGGGGGAGCACGACGAGCCGCGCCCGGCGGACCAGATCCGGCGGGAGGTCGGCGAGATCGGCGATAGCGCCGTCCGAGACGACCGTGACCGGCCCGCCGCGCGCGGCGGCCGCGTCGAGCGCCGGGGCGAGCCGGCTCGCGCCCTGCGTCGGCGGAAGCGTGTCGAACCCGGCGACGCGCTCGCCGAACCGCCAGATGACCCCTCCCTGGGCGAGCGCCCGAGCCGTATCGAGAGCGTCCCGCCAGCGACCGCCGTAGCCCACCATGCTGAGGGAGGCGTCGAGCAGTACGAGCGGGGGTGCGCCGCCGGCCTCTACGCGCGCGGCGGTGGGGTTCCACACGAGCAGCAGCAGCGCGCCGAGGGCGGCGGCGCGCAGCGCGGCCAGCCCGAGCGTCACGGGGCGACGCACGCGAGCGCCTCCGCCAGCGTGAACCGCCGCTCGTGGAGCGCGCGGCCCACGATCGCGCCCGCGAGCCCCGCGTCCGCGGCGTGTCGCAGGTCGGCGAGCCACGCGACTCCGCCGGACACGATCACGTCGAGGCCGAGCGCCGCGATGGCCCGCGCGCCGACCAGATCCGGCCCGGTGAGCGTTCCGTCGCGCGCCGCGTCGGTGTAGATCACCGTGCGTGCACCGAGCGACTGCACGCGTCGCGCGAGCTCGACTGGCGCCAGGTCGACCACGGTCGTCGACCCGCGGGCGGCCAGGCGGCCGTCCCGGGCGTCGATCCCGACGGCGAGCCGATCGGCGCCGTGCCGCGCGAGGAGCCGCGCGACCAGTGCCGCGTCAGTCGCCGCCCCGGTGCCGATCACCACCCGGCTCGCCCCCCAGGCGAGCATCTCGGCGATCGCCGCCTCGGTGCCGAGTGCGCCGCCCACCTGGACGAGGAGCCCCCCTCCCGCGCCCGCGAGGAACCGCTGCGCCAGCTCGCGGTTGTCGCCGGTTCCCAGTGCGCGATCGAGATCCACGAAGTGCACCCAGCGGGCCCCGTCGCGCGCGAACTGCCGCGCCACGGCGAGCGGGTCTGGAGAGGCGGAACGCGCGACGCGCCCGCCCTGGACGTCAACGGCGGGATAAAGCTCCACGATTGGGAAGGAAGCTAATCGCGCGCGGCGGTGATCGGGCGTGCGGTGGGGAGGGGTGGCGTCTTGGGCTCGAGCAGGACGAGTAGGCTGTCGCGCACGGCATCGAAGGCACCCGCGAGCTGCTTCGGCACCGGGGTCCCGGCGCCCATGTCTTTGCGCCGCGGGTTGGTGGGCCGGCCGTTCACCAGGAATTCGTAGTGCAGGTGCGGCCCGGTCGAGAGTCCCGTCGAGCCCACGTAGCCGATCGTTTCCCCCTGCGCCACGCGCTCACCCGTTCGGAGCCCGCGCGCGAACGCCGACAGGTGGCCGTACCGGGTGCGGATGCCGTTCAGGTGTCGCACGTCGATCACGTTGCCGTAGCCGCCGTCCTCGCGCCCGACCCGTGCGACGATCCCGTCCGCCGTCGCGCGCACCGGCGTCCCGTACGCCGCCGAGAAATCGACGCCCTCATGCGCCCGCCACAGGTGGAGGACCGGATGGTAGCGCGAGCCGAACCGGCTCGTGACCCGGCGGAACTGCAACGGCGCCCGCAGGAACGCGCGCCGCAGCGATCGGCCGCGCTCGTCGTAGAAGCCGGTCACGGGATCGCCCCCTCCCGAATCCTCGAAGTAGAACGCGTATTGGGGCGTGCGCGCCACGTCGACCCGCGCGGCCAGGATCCGGCCGAAGCGCCGCTCCCCCTCGGACGACTCGAGGCGCTCGAGCAGCACGGTGAACCGGTCGCCCGGGCGGATGTCGCGCGAGAAGTCCACTTCCCAGTCGTACACGTCGGCGATCGCCCATGCGAGCTGGCGTCGCTCGGGCGCCGGCAGGAAGGAATCGGCCATCGCCTTGTCGAGCGCGTCGTACAGTGAGGACTCGATCGCCGCCGTCACGCGCAGCCGCGTGATGGCCCACGGGATGGTCTCGATCGTCTCGACCCAGCCCGCATCGCCCGCTCCACGGACGACGGTGAGGCGCCGCTCGGGCGAAAGCCGTACCGTCACGCGACTCGCGAGGCTGTCGGTCTTCAGGCGGCGGAGCTCGAACTTGAGCCCGGGCCGGAGGCGGCGCACCGGCAGGCTCTTCGCGGCAGCGAGGAAGGCCGCGTAGTCGCGCCCCGTGACGCCGCCGCGCGCCAGCACGTCCGCCAGCGTCTCCCGCCGGCCGAGTGTCTCGGTGCGATCGGCGTAGGCCGCATCCACCAGAATGGGGAGCGCGGTGAGCGGCCGCCGCCAGGGCCACGCGTCGCGTGTCGCCCAGGCGAGGCCCCCGACGACGAGCGCGCCGGCGACGGCGTAATGGCTCACGCGCCACGAGGCGGGCATCAATCCATCTGCCGCCGGATGAACGTCGGGATCTCGAGCTCGTTGAGCTCGGACGGGGTTGGTGGCGCGGCGCGCCGGGCGGGCTGCTCCCCGGGCTTCACGTACCCCGCGGGCGGGACGGGCGTGGGCCGCACGCCGCGCTCGCGGAACGGCAGCACGCCCGGCGCGGCCCGAGAGGTCGTCTCCGCTCCCGCGGCCTGCCGGTCGAACCCGGTCGCGATCACCGTCACGCGGATCTCGCCGTGCATCGCCGGATCATTCACCGTGCCGAAGATGATCTCCGCCTCCTCGCCTGCCGCGTCCTTTACGACGTCCGAGATCTGGGTGACCTCGCCCAGCGTCAGGTCTTCGCCGCCGGTGATGTTGATGAGCACGCCAGTGGCGCCGGTGATCGAGATGTTGTCGAGCAGCGGCGACGAGATCGCCTGCTGCACCGCCTCCATCGCCCGGTTCTCGCCCCGCCCCATGCCCGTGCCCATGATCGCCGCGCCGCCGTTCTGCATCACGGTGCGCACGTCCGCGAAATCCACGTTCACGATGCCGGTGACGGTGATGAGGGAGGAGATGCCCTGGGTGGCGTGCAGCAGCACCTCGTCGGCCTTCTTGAGCGCGTCCTGGAACGGGATTCCCTTGCCGACGACGGCGAGC
>Ga0066706_10000236_pt1 | contig 15472 bp, 10 predicted proteins | sample GraSoiAngelo_155_FD_67274 | JGI IMG/M metagenome (GOLD analysis project Ga0066706, IMG submission 67274) | Grasslands soil microbial communities from the Angelo Coastal Reserve, California, USA - 14_1009_13_30cm | ecosystem: Environmental > Terrestrial > Soil > Grasslands | place: USA...
CGTTTCGCGTCCAGCGCCGCGCCGTGCGGACGATCAGCGCCATCGCAGCAACCGTGAGCAGCGCCACCAGCGGGGGGACCACAAACCGCCGGTTTGATTGCGGTTCTTCCAGCCGCAGATAGTACCACGATGTCAGCGACATTTTGGGCCCGGTCTCGCCCGCCCCGCCGTCCCAGGCCTGAAAGGCAATGGGTACGAAGACGCCCGGCGCGAACGCGGGCGCGTCCTTCCGCACGCGCGCCCGCTTGAGGACGAGCCGGTACTGGCCGTTCCGGAACACGGCCGTCCCGGTCACCTCCGACGCCGTCATCGGCGTGATCTTGGTCGGGCCGTTGGCGGTCGCCTCGGTCGCCCCCTTGCCGTTCTCCCACCGGAGCAGGTAGACACCCTCAGCGTCGTCGCCCATGAGGAAGTAGGGCCGCTCCGGTCCCGCCCCGACCGTCACGGGGAACTGCACGGAGACGGCGTCCGCGTACACGTGCTTTGCCGGGTCCGGCGTCGACTGGGTCGCGTCGTCCCAGGTCAGGTGGAACGCGATCTCCCGGTCGTTGTACGCGGCGCGCACGGCCACCATGTCGACCGCGGGGTTGACGTTGCGCGGGTCGACCGTCACCTGTCCCACGAGGGCGATGTTCTCCGGCGCGATCGTCGTCCAGAAGTCGGCGTTCGGGTCGCCGGGCAGCGCGCTCCGGACGGCCTCGGCCGTCACCAGGGTGGCGTAGTTCGGCGACGCGGGGCCGAGGGAGGCGACGTAGTTGGCGAGGTGCCAGATGTCCTCCGGCTTCTCCACGCTGTCGATGAAGGACGGCATGGGGGTGCCGTTGACGCCGGTGGCCAGGCGCATGGCGATGTCCTGGGGGGTCGGGCCCCCGCGAAACGTCCACCGCTTGGTCAAGTTCGCCGGCTTGATCGGGCGGCCCCAGTCGTCCTTCAGCTCGGGCCGTGAGGGTCCGTCCGCCCGCCCCTCGGTCCCGTGGCACTTGTTGCACTCGATCGCCTCGAACATCTCGCGGCCGCGCTTGACCGACTCCGGCGACGGGCCGACCGTCGGGGGAAGCGCCTGTGGCGTTGGCGCCTCCTTGAACCGGTCGGGCGCGAAGGTCTTGACGTAGGCGACGACGTTCCGGCGATCCGTCTCGGAGAGCTCCCCCCAGGCCGGCATGTAGGTGCCGGGCATGCCGTCGGTGATGACGGCCAGGAGATCCTGGTCGGAGGGGGCCTTGGTGGAGGTCGTCCGGATCTTGAAGACGCCCGTCGTGAAGTCGCGGGGCCGGGGATCGAGGAGCTCGGCGGCGGGCCCGTTGCCGTCGCCCTTCACCCCGTGACACGGAGCGCAGCGGCGATCGTAGAGATCCCGGCCCCGGTTCGCGTCGCCGGTCGCCGCCCACCCGGCCGGCGTCGCCACGACCGCCGCGAGCAGCGAGAGCAGGGCCGCCAGAAGCCACGCGGACCGCCGGCCGCCGGTCGTCGCCCCGGCGCCCCTCGTCACTTCGCCTCCCAGCGGCGGGGGTGCTGGCCAGTCGCGTCGTAGAGGTACAGGATCACCTGCCAGATCCGGGTCTCGTCCAGGCGATCTTCCCAGGCCGGCATCGCCGAGCTCCAGGGCCCCGATTCCTTCGGCAGCCCGGGTCCCCCCTTGGCGATGCGCCAGAAGAGGTAGGACTCCTGGAGCATGGCGATCGTCCCCGGGTCCTGGAAGTTGGCCGGGGGCGGATTCAGGGCGGGCGCGAAGCGGCCGTGGCCATCCAGGTTGTCGCCGTGGCAGTACACGCAGTTCCGGATATAGGTCTCGCCCCCGGCGGCGACCTCTTTCCGGAGCGTCGCCTCGTCCTTGCGGAGCGGGTTGTCGAGCCCCTGGATGCTGAGCTCCTTGCCGCGGAACTGGATCGACGCCGGCGGCGCGGGGTGCACGGCGCGGAGCTCGGGTGGTGCCTCGGGGCGGGCGGCGGCCTGGGAGTAGGCGTAGTAGCCGACGAGGAGGGGGATCACGATCATGAGCGCGCCCCGGAGCACGCGCCGGTCGGGGTCCACGAGCGTCGACCGGATCGGCGCCAGGAACGAGCGCCAGGAGTCTGTGTCCGACGAGACGTAGATGAAGACGGCGGCCAGCACCACGAACATGTAGATCTTGATCACGCTCCACGGCACCGGCGGCTGGATGCCGAAGCGGAGGGCGCAGAACGCGAGCACGACGACGACGGCGGCCTGGAGGAAGCGGGACCGGAAGAGGTTCATCCGCGCGTCACTTGAGCGTCAGCAGGAAGGCCACGAGGTCGACGTACTCCTTGGCGGTCAGCATCTGGCCGAAGGTCGGGGGCATGACGCCCTTCGGGTACCCGGGCACCGTGCCCATGGCGGCCGGGTTCAGGATCTTGCCCATGATGTACTGGGGCGTCTGGATCTTCGCGATCTGGGTGAGGTCCGGCCCGATCTTCCCGGCGGCGATCTTGTCGACGGTGTGGCAGGTGAAGCAGATCGCCTTGCCCGTGAACAGCGCCTGGCCGGCCTTCGGGTCGCCGGGGAGCGTGAGCTCGGCCGCCGCGGTGCCGCCGCCGGCGGGGGCGCCGGCGGTCTTCGGGATGTCGTCGAGCTTGGCGTCGATCGTCCCCCCGAGCGATTCGAGAAACGCGACGAGGGCCCAGAGTTCCGAGCGGTTGAGCCCGATGGGGGGCTTGTCGACCTTCGGCATGATGGGCGGGTAGCCCTCGACCAGATACGCCTGCGGCTCGAGCAGCGACTCGATCAGGTACTGCTTGGCGGTGTAGCCGGGCTTGCGGTGCGCCGCCCGCGCCCCCACTCCGGCGAGGTCGGGCGCGCGCGTCCCCTTCTCGCCGATCTTGTGGCAGATCTCGCACGTGCCCTTGGTGTGGAAGATCTCCTCGCCGAGCTTCACGAGCTGCGCCGGCGAGACGTCGCCGCCCTCGAGCGACAGCTCCGCGGGCGGCTTGGACTCGATCTGCGGGATCGAGTTGGCGAAGTAGGTGTAGGAGCCCATGATCACGAGGGCGAAGGCGCTGAGCTTGGCCCCGACGGGGACCCGCATCGTCAGCGGCGGGGCGCGCGGCTGCCGGAGCCCGCCGCCGCGACGACCGGCGGGTGCGCCCCGGCCTCGCCACGTTCGGACAGGCCGCCCAGCCAGAAGATGAACATGACGAAGGCGAAGAAGACGATGGTGACGAGCGTGATCATGTTCGACGCGTAGCCGAGCGCCGGCGTCACCGCGTCGACCGAGGTATCCCGCATCACGCCGTAGACGTGCCAGTACTGCCGGATACCCGACCGTGCGAAGCCCATGAGCCCCATGAGCCAGGTGAACGTCACCGCGAGCAGGATGAGGACGTACTGCGAGCGCGGCGGGATCTGGCCCCAGCGGATCGGGCCGGTCGACCGCGCCCCGCGAAACATCGGGACGTCGATCGTCATGACGAGCACGATCGCGCCCAGCACGGCGCCGACCTGGTAGACGGAGAACCCGATGCGGACGATCGACTCCACGAAGTAGCCGTAGACGCCGTAGAAGACGACGATCGCCGCCGCCACGACGAACGCCGCCCACTGGATCGCCATGCCGGTGAGCACCCAGGGCCGGATCGAGAGCTTGTTGGCGCGCCGGTAGAGCACGTACGAGAGGAACGTCGTCAGGATCATCAGGTTGACGGCGGTGTTCTTCGCGGACATGACGCCGAAGACGCCAAGGAGCGGGTGATGGGTGCCGCCCATCGCGCGGGCCTCCTGCAGGGTCACGATCAGGCTGTGGGGCGTCGCCCACACCATGAAGCCCAGGGCCAGGATGCAGAGCATGTACGGAATGTACTTCCGATAGCGCTCGGAGCCGGGGATGCGCTCCATGCCAAGCCAGAGGTAGTAGTTGTTGCCGAAGAACAGGACCCCGATCAGGATCGCCTGGATGATCCAGAGCCACGACATGAAGCCGCCCATCATCGTGATGCCCATGGTCTGGTTGAAGGCGTAGATCTCGCGGCCGAGCCAGTAGCCGGCGAACGGGAGCACGATGAACGCCGAGAGCGCGACGAAGTTGGCGATGTAGCCCATCCAGTCGTAGCGCGCGCGCTCGTCGTCGGTCTCGGCGTTCAGGAAGCGGAAGGCGGCGTAGGCGCCGGCGATGGTGCCGCCGAAGACCAGGTTGGCGATGAGGCGGTGGACGTTGATCGGCATCCAGGTGGCGTTGTGGATCGCCCCCCACACGCTCCCCTTGAGCGCGCCCGACTCGGTGATGCCGGTCGGCGACATCATGAACGTCAGCCACGAGTTGGCGATGAAGAGGATGGCGATGCCGAAGAGGTTGCTCACGACCCCCAGGCTCACGTGCAGCCATTTCCGCGGGCCCGACAGCCAGTTCCAGCCGTAGTACCAGAGGTACACGCTGAACGTCTCGGCGAAGAAGAGCAGCGCGTAGATCCAGTACGTGGTGACGAAGATGTTGGTCATGAACGCCCAAAAGCGCGGGTAGAAGCCGACGAAGAGGAAGAGGAGCAGGGCGCCGAGGAGCGCGGTGGTGGAAAAGGCGGCGAACACGAGCTTCACGAACTCGTGCGACAGCCAGTCGTACTTGGCGTCGCCGGTCCACCAGCCGATGATCTCGATGATCACCGCGAAGACCGGCACGCCGAGGATGAACGCGGCGAAGTTGAGGTGGAGTTGCGCCACCGCCCACACCGCGAGCCGCGAGCCGATGAGCGGGAAGGCCCGGTAGGCGGGCTCCCGCGCCAGTTCCTGGGCGGCGGCCGGGAGCGCGTGGGTGAGAAGCGCGAGGAAGAGGACGGTGGCTGCAGCGTGCCCGACGCGGCGTCGAGTGGCTGCCGAGGTCATCGCGGAATGCCCCCCGGTTCGAGGTGCACTCTGTCTAGCGGACCAGGATTGTTCCCAAAGTCACATGACGTTGTAGTCAAAACGTCCTAGCGTGTCAAGAAGCAAATGTTCCGCGGGTTTGACAGCGCAAAAGGCCGCGGCGTAGCATGGGACGGCGGGCATGAAACCCAACACCACCCAGCGCATCCAGTTCTCGCTGATCTACGTCCTGGTGGGAGCGGTCGTCCTCTCGCTGCTCCAGAGCTGGTTCGTCGCGCCGCGCACCGTCGAGCTCCCCATGTCGAAGTTCCTCGAGCTCGTGCGCGAGAACAAGATCGAGAGCGTGTCGCTCACCGAGCGCGAGATCACCGGGCGCGCCAAGCCGAGCGCCCTGCCAGAGCCGCCCGCCGCCCGGGCCGACCAGCTGCGGCGCCTGCTCGGCTCGGACGACAACGTCCGCCGGTTCACGGTCACGCGCATCCCCGGCGTCGACGACTCGCAGCTCCTGACGCTCCTCGAGACGCACCACGTGGAGTTCTCCGGGCGCGTCGAGAACACGCTCTGGCGGGACCTGCTCTTCGGCTGGGTGATCCCGCTCGCGCTCATGGCCGGCATCTGGATGCTCATCATGCGACGGGTGGGCGGCGGCGCCACCCAGGCGCTGTCCTTCGGCCGCTCGAAGGCGAAGATCTACGACCGCAAGGAGCTGAAGACCACCTTCCTCGACGTGGCCGGGGCCGACGAGGCGAAGGCCGAGCTGGTCGAGATCGTCGACTTCCTGCGGAACCCGAAGAAGTACCAGCGCCTCGGCGGCCGGATCCCCAAGGGCGTGCTGCTCGTCGGCCCGCCCGGGACCGGCAAGACCCTGCTGGCGCGGGCGGTGGCCGGCGAGGCCGACGTGCCGTTCTTCTCGATGTCCGGCTCCGAGTTCGTGGAGATGTTCGTCGGCGTCGGCGCCTCGCGCGTGCGGGACCTGTTCGAGCAGGCCAAGAGCAAGGCACCCTGCATCGTGTTCATCGACGAGCTGGACGCCGTCGGCAAGTCGCGCGCGGGCAGCATGGGGTTCGTCGGCGGCCACGACGAGCGGGAGCAGACGCTGAACCAGCTCCTCGCCGAGATGGACGGCTTCGACTCCTCCAAGGGCGTGATCCTCATGGCGGCGACGAACCGGCCCGAGGTGCTGGACCAGGCGCTGCTCCGGCCGGGCCGCTTCGACCGGCAGATCGTCGTCGACAAGCCCGACCTCAAGGGCCGCGAGGCCATCCTCCGCCTGCACGCCCGCTCCGTCGTGCTGGCGCCCGCGGTCGACCTCGGCAGCATCGCCGCGCGGACGCCCGGCTTCGCGGGCGCGGACCTCGCCAACATCGTCAACGAGGCCGCGCTCCTCGCCGCCCGCAAGGGCAAGGACGCCGTCGAGATGACCGACTTCGAGGAGGCGATCGATCGCGAGATCGCCGGCCTGGAAAAGCGGAGCCGCGTGCTGTCCGAGAAGGAGCGAGACATCGTCGCCCACCACGAGATGGGGCACGCGCTCGTCGCCGCCTCGGTGGCGCACGCGGACCCCGTCCACAAGGTGACGATCATCCCGCGCGGCGTCGCCGCGCTCGGGATGACCTACCAGCGGCCGACCGAGGAGCGGTTCCTGATGACGAAGAGCGAGCTCGAGGACCGCATCGCGGTGATGCTGGGGGGGCGGGTGGCCGAGGAGCTCGTGTACGGCGAGGTCTCGACCGGAGCCCACAACGACTTCGAGCGGGCCTCGGAACTCGCGCGCCTCATGGTCATGAAGTACGGCATGTCCGAGCGCCTGGGCCTCGTCACCTTCGGCGAGCGCGCGGCCCCGTTCCTCAAGACGCCGGCGGCCGGCTGGAGCGGCGAGCGCGACTACAGCGAGGAGACCGCCCGGATGATCGACGAGGAGGTCCGCGGCATCATCGAGCGCATCCACGAGCGGGTCCGCGGCATCCTCACGGCCCGGAAGGCAGCCCTGATCGCGGCGGCGGCGGAACTCAAGCGCACGGAGACGCTGGAGGGCGAGCAGCTCCGGCGACTCCTGGCCGGGGAGGCGATGGGGCGGGCGCGATGATCTGTCTCTCGCGCCGCACGCTCGCGGTCGTCCTGACGCTCGCGGTGATGCTCGGCATCGTGGTCGGCGGGCGCGCCGCCTCCCGGGGCGAGGCCCCGCGCGCGCCCGCGACCGATACCGCGCCGCTGCCCGCGGTCTCCGCCCAGATCCCGCTCCAGTCGAACACGTTCGCCAGGATCGCCGAGGCGATCAAGCCGGCGGTGATCAACATCAACACGATCAGCCGGGGCGGGGCCCTCGGGCGCACGCCCTTCGAGGAGTTCTTCGGCGAAGAGTTCTTCAAGCGGTTCTTCGGCGAGCTCCCCGAGCGCATCCCGCAGCGCAGCCTCGGCTCCGGCGTGGTCGTCGACCCGTCCGGCATCGCGCTGACGAACGCGCACGTGATCGAGGGCGCGACGTCGATCGAGATCATCAGCCCCGACGGCCGCAAGCACAAGGCGAGGGTCATCGGCGCCGACAAGAAGACCGACCTCGCGGTGCTGAAGCTCGACGACGGCCGCGGCAGCTTCCCCGCCGCCCGGCTCGGCGACTCCGATCGGGTCCAGGTGGGCGACTGGGTCCTCGCCGTGGGCTCGCCGTTCGGGCTGCAGGCGACGGTGACCGCCGGGATCATCAGCGCCAAGGCGCGGCAGATCGGCCAGGGGCCGTTCGACGACTTCCTCCAGACCGACGCCGCGATCAACCCGGGCAACTCCGGCGGTCCGCTCGTCAACCTGGCCGGCGAGGTGATCGGCATCAACACCGCGATTGTCGCCGGCGGCACCGGCATCGGCTTCGCCATCCCGTCGAATATGGCGAGGCGGATCTACGGAGAGCTGCTCGCCAAGGGCAGGGTGACGCGCGGCTGGCTCGGCGTCTCGATCCAACCGCTCACGCCGGAGCTCGCGCGGTCGTTCGGCGCCAAGGACAGCCGGGGCGTCCTGGTCTCCGACGTCATGCGCGACAGCCCGGCGGCCAAGGCGGGGCTCCAGACCGGCGACATCCTGCTCGAGTTCGACGGCAAGAGGCTCGAGGGGCCGGGCGACCTGCAGCGGGCGGTCGGCCTGGCGCCGCCGGGCACGACGGCCCGCACAAGGGTCTGGCGCGACCGCGGCGAGAAGACGCTCGACCTCAAGATCGGCGACGCGCCGGACGACCGAGAGGTCGCCGCGCGCGGGGGCCGCGGCCGAAACCTGCTCGGTCTCGACGTGCGCCCGATCACGCCCGACGTCGCCCGCCAGCTCAACCTGCGCTCGACGGAGGGCGTGGTCGTCGCCGACGTCGAGGACGGCAGCGCCGCCGCCGACGCCGGCGTCCAGCGCGGCGACGTCATCCGCGAGGTCAACCGCGAGCGGGTCGGCGGCCTCCCCGACTTCGAGCGGCTGACCCGGAACCTCAAGGAGGGCGATCGGCTGACCGTGCTGCTCCAGCGCGGGCCGATGTCGCTCTACGTGGCCTTCACGATCACCACGGGGTGAGAGCCCCGCCCCGCCGGCCCACCCGCGCCGTCTGGGGGCCGCCCGCGACCGTTCAGCTGCCCGCCTCGACCTGCCAGAAGTTCGGATACCGGGTGACGAACCCCGACGCGTCGACCTCGAGCTCGGTGACGAACCGGCCGCCCGCACTCTCGTACCGGTAGGTCGCGACATCGATGCGGCGGTAGAGCGGCTCGAGGGTCAACTCGGGGAAGCCGAGCCACGCCGCCCGCACCTCCGCCCCCTGCCCGACGGCCAGGCCGAGCCGGCGAATCGGCAGCAAATTGGTGGACGGGCTGAAGCCGAGGTCCAGGTCGATGCAGCCCGCCACGGCGGGACAGGCTCTCCCGTTGAGCCGCCACTGGCGAGCCGAGTCGACCGAGACCTCGACCGTCTCCCCTCCGATCCAGCCCGACACCCTCCCGGACACCGTTCGCCACCCGGCGTCGCAGACCACCACGTAGTCCAGCCGGCACGGCCGTCGCGTGTGGGCGAACACCGCCGTTCCGCTCAGCTGCCAGGCGGACTGGCGCCCGACCAGTCGGCCGGACTCATGGCCAGGCCGATCCAGTCTGCGCCAGAGGATCGACTGGCCTGCCACGGCGTCCTCCCCTCGACCCCCGTCGGCTCCCGGCGGGGCTCGGCCGGCCGGCTGACTCGTCTGCTACAATTCCGTTGGGAGCCGCCGCCGGCGGCTCGATTCGCGAGATGGCGCTAGAATATAAGGACTATTACAAAATCCTCGGCGTCGACAAGAACGCCGACGAGAAGGCGATCAAGCAGGCCTACCGCCGGCTTGCGCGAAAATACCATCCTGACCTGAACAAGGGCACGGGATCGGCGGACCGCTTCAAGGAGATCAACGAGGCGAACGAGGTCCTCTCTGATCCCGAGAAGCGCCGGCGCTACGACACGCTCGGTCCCGACTGGCAGCGGTACGCGGCGGCCGGCGCCCAGACCCAGCAGGGGCCGTTCCCGGGCGGGGTCCACGTCGAGTACTCTGGCGACCTCGGGGATCTCGGGGGGTTCTCGGACTTCTTCCGGACGATCTTCGGCGACCTCGGGGCCCGCCGGGCGGGAGGCGGCGCCGACATCTTCGAGCAGCTCGGCGGCGGCCGGGCTCGGGGCGCGGCGCGAGGGCGCGGCCAGGACGTGCAGGCCTCGGTCGAGATCACGCTCGAGGAGGCCTTCCACGGCACCCGGAAGACCTTCTCGCTCGAGCTCGACGAGCCGTGCGCGACCTGCGGCGGCTCGGGCAACGCCGACGGCCGCCCCTGCCCGACGTGCGACGGCCGCGGCTGGCAACGGTCCCGCCGCGACCTCGACGTGAAGATCCCCGCCGGCGTGAAGACGGGCTCCCGCGTTCGGGTGTCGGGCGAGGGCGGAAGCGGCGCCGGCGGGGGTCGCGGCGATCTCTACCTGACCGTCACCGTGGCGGCGCACCCGTTCTTCGAGCGACGCGGCGACGACCTGCACGTCGAGCTGCCGATCACGGCCCCGGAGGCCGCGCTCGGCGCCACCATCGACGTGCCGACGCTCAAGGGCAAGGTCTCCATGAAGATCCCGCCCGGTACCGGCAGCGGACGGACCTTCCGCCTGCCGGGCTACGGGATGCCGCGGCTCAAGGGCCGCGGTGCCGGCGACGAGTTGGTACGAATCAGGATCGTCGTGCCCTCGAGCCTCACCGCGGAGGAGCGGGCGCTCTACGAGAAGCTCAAGGCGCTCCGGGCGGACAACCCGCGCGCCTACCTCGGCTAAAGGGGACCACCATGGCGGCGAGATTCGACAAGTTCACGGTGAAGGCGCAGGAGGCGGTGCAGGCCGCCCAGTCGATCGCGGACCAGCTGAGCCACCAGGCGGTCGAGCCCGAGCACCTGCTGCTGGCGCTGATCCAGCAGCAGGAGGGCGTGGTCAGCCCGCTCCTCGCCAAGCTCGGCGCGCCCGCCGACGCGATCCGGCGGCAGGTGGAGGCCGAGCTCGCCAAGGCGCCGAAGGTGCGGGGCGCCGCCGGCGCCTACGGCACCCCGCGCCTCCGGGCGATCTTCGAGCGGGCCCATCAGGAGGCCGAACGGCTCCGGGACGAGTACGTCTCGACCGAGCACCTGCTGATCGCGATCGCCCAGGAGCGCGACGGGGCCGCCGGCCGGGTGCTCGCCGCCAACGGCGTCACCGCCGAGGCGATCTACCGGGCCCTCGTCGACGTGCGCGGCACGCAGCGCGTCACCGACGCCAACCCCGAAGAGAAGTACCAGGCGCTCGAGCGCTACTCGCGCGACTTGACGGACCTCGCGCGCAAGGGCCGCCTCGACCCCGTGATCGGCCGCGACGAGGAGATACGCCGTGTGATCCAGGTGCTCTCGCGGCGCACGAAAAACAACCCCGTGCTGATCGGCGAGCCCGGCGTCGGCAAGACCGCGATCGTGGAGGGGCTCGCCCAGCGCATCGTGAGCGGCGACGTGCCCGAGGGCCTCAAAGGGAAGCGTCTGGTCGCCCTCGACATCGGCGCCATCATCGCCGGCTCAAAGTACCGCGGCGAGTTCGAGGACCGGCTGAAGGCCGTGCTGAAGGAGATCACCGAGTCCGAGGGGCAGGTCATCTGCTTCATCGACGAGCTGCACACGATCGTCGGCGCCGGGGCCGCCGAGGGGGCGGTCGACGCCGCCAACCTCTTGAAGCCCCCGCTCGCCCGCGGCGAGCTCCGGTGCATCGGGGCGACGACGCTCGACGAGTACCGGAAACACGTCGAGAAGGACGCGGCGCTCGAGCGGCGCTTCCAGCCGGTCATGGTGCGCGAGCCCTCGGTCGAGGACACGATCGCGATCCTGCGCGGGCTCAAGGAGAGGTACGAGGTCCACCACAAGGTGAAGATCAAGGACGCCGCGCTCGTGGCGGCCGCCGTGCTCTCGCACCGGTACATCAGCGACCGCTTCCTGCCCGACAAGGCGATCGATCTCGTCGACGAGGCGGCCTCCCGGCTCCGGATCGCGATCGACTCCATGCCGCCGGAGATCGACGAGATCGACCGGCGGATCATGCAGCTCCAGATCGAGCGGGTGTCCGTCGCCCGCGAGACGGACGAGGTGTCGCGGGAGCGGCTGGCCAAGCTCGACGAGGAGCTCGCCGCCCTCGCGGACAAGGCTCAGGGCCTCAAGGCCCGCTGGCAGGCCGAGAAGTCGGCGATCATGCGCGTCGGTAAGATCAAGGAGGAGATCGAGTCGACCCGACAGGCAATGGCCGAGGCCGAGCGTCGGGGCGACCTCAACCGGGCGGCCGAACTACGCTTCGGCACCCTCCTGGCCCTCGAGAAGCAGCTCGAGACGGAGAACACCCGACTGGCCGAGCTGCAGAAGACCGGCCGCATGCTGCGCGAGGAGGTCGACGAGGAGGACATCGCGCTGACCGTGGCCAAGTGGACGGGCATCCCGGTCACGCGCCTCCTGGAGGGCGAGGTCGAGAAGCTTGTCCGGATGGAGGCACGGCTGGCGCAGCGGGTGGTCGGCCAAGAGGAAGCGATCCGCTCGGTGTCGAACGCGGTGCGGCGCGCCCGGTCGGGGCTGTCGGATCCCAACCGCCCCATCGGCTCGTTCCTGTTCCTCGGCCCGACCGGCGTCGGCAAGACCGAGCTCGCACGCGCGCTCGCGGAGTTCCTCTTCGACGACGAGCGGGCGATGATCCGCATCGACATGTCGGAGTACATGGAGAAGCACACGGTGGCGCGACTCATCGGCGCGCCCCCGGGTTACGTCGGGTACGAAGAGGGCGGTCAGCTCACGGAGGCCGTCCGGCGCCGCCCGTACTCGGTCGTGCTCTTCGACGAGATCGAGAAGGCGCACGGCGATGTATTCAACGTGCTGCTGCAGCTCCTGGACGACGGGCGTCTCACCGACGGACAGGGGCGCACCGTCGACTTCCGGAACACCGTCGTCATCATGACGTCAAACCTCGGCAGCCACATCTTCCGCGAGTACGAGAAGCCCGAGAAGGTCCGTCCGCTGATCATGCAGGAGCTCCGCAACGCGCTGCGCCCGGAGTTCCTGAACCGGATCGACGAGGTCGTGATCTTCTCGCCGCTCGGCCGGACGGAGATCGCGCGGATCGTCGACATCCAGGTCGGGCACCTCCGGCGGCGGCTCGCCGACAAGCGCATCGACCTCGAGCTCACCGAGGCGGCCAAGACCCTCCTCGCGCGCGAGGGCTACGACCCGACCTTCGGCGCCCGCCCGCTCAAGCGGACGATCCAGCGGCTGATCCAGGACCCGCTCGCGCTGCGGTTGCTGCAGGGCGAGGTCGCCGAGGGCGACACCGTGACCGTGGACGCCGTCCGGGACGAGATCGTCTTCCGCCGCACGGTTCGCGCCGAGGCCGTCTGAGTCGCGGTCGGTGAAGTCGCCCTCAGCCCCCGAGGCGGGACGACCGACGCCGACCTAGCCGCCCTTCGTCGCGGCGGCGGCGCGGCGCCTCATCTCGTCGGGCGGCACGTCCTCTATGTGGGTGGAGACGTGCCAGCGGTGCCCGAAGGGATCTTCGATCGTCCCCGATCGGTCGCCGTAGAACTTGTCCCCGACCGGCTCGAGGAGCTTGGCCCCCGAGGCCACGGCCGTCTTCACCGTGCCGTCGACGTCCTCGACATAGAGCAGGACGCTCACCGGCGAGCCTCCGAAGGCCCGAGGCCCGCGTGTTCCTATCCCCGGATGCTCGTCGGCGAGCATGATCACCGAGTCGCCGATGCTGATCTCGGCGTGCCCCACCTTCCCGCCGGGCGCGGGCATCCGCATCCCCTCCGTGGCCCCGAAGACCCGCTTGTAGAAGTCGAGGGCCTTCGCCGCCCCCTCGACGATCAGGTAGGGGGTCGCGCTGTGATACCCCGAGGGGATAGGCTTCACCTTGGTCTTGGTTTTTGTTTTGGTCTTGGTTTTGGTCATTTCGTGTCCTCCCTGCGCCCCGCTCGGGGGCTCGATTCTTCGCGGGCTCCTCGTTCACCTCGCATCCCCTCCAGGTGCTCAGGCGGATCGTGAGCGGGGAGGTCGGTCACGCCGACGCGGGCGGCCGGTCCCGTGCGCTCTCGCCCATGCCGCCAGCGGGGCCGTCAAGAGCTCTCGACCGGCTCCCAACGCCCGGACCGGGCGGAGCGATAGCCGGCATCGATGATCGCGTTCACCACGTAGCCATCCTCGAAGGTTTCCGCGAACGGCGCGCCCGTGCGCAGCGCGTCGACGAAGTGCTTGAGATGGCCGACATAGCCGTACGTGAACGGCTCTTCGGCCACGGGCTGGATCCAGCCGGTAGTCGCCGGCGCCTTCTCGAGGACGTAGCCCGCGTCCCGGAGGGCGAAGGCGCGGATCCCGGTCGCGCCGGTGATGTCGGTGTAGATCGTCCCCTCGCGGCCGGTGATCTCGTTACGGAGGTCGAGGCCGTGGCGGGTGATCCAGTTCACCTCGACCTGGGCCATCTTCCCGCCGTCGAAGCGGATCAGCATGACCGCCGTGTCCTCGAGCGGGGTCTGGTGGACGAGCGTCCCCGTCCACGCGAAGACCTCGACCGCCCGCGGCTTGTCCAGCATGAAGCGCGAGAACTCTACGTTGTGGCTCCCGAGAAGGAGGAGCGGCCCGCCCCCGGCCAGTTCGGGATCCCAGTTGTACGGCGAGTGCGAGCCGAAGTGCGCCTCCCGAGACTTCACCATCACGACCTCGCCGATTGCGCCGCGATCGACCAGCTCCTTGGCCCTCACGAGCGCGGGGGTGAAGACTTCAGTCTCCAGATACCCGTGGCGCACGCCGCGCGCGCGGACGGCCTCGAGCATCGTGCGCGCCTCGGCGGCGGTCCGCCCGAGGGGCTTGGTGCAGAGCAGGCTGCGCCCGGCCTCGGCGAGGCGGAGGCAGACGTCCTGGTGGCGAAACGTCGGCAGGCCCACCACGTAGAGGTCGACGCCGTCGAGCTGGATCAGGTCGTCCAGACGATCGGTCGCCCGCGGGATGTTCCACTTTTTGGCAAAGGCCTGCGCGCGCTCCTCGGTCCTCGAGTAGACCGCGACGACCCGCTGGTGCGGGACGTACGCGAGCGCCTGCATGTAGAAGTCGGCAACGAAGCCCGCACCGAGCAGCGCCAGAGTGACCTCGTCCGTGGTGCGTGACCTCGTCATCGTTCTCCCCCGGTGTGGCTTCCCGGGAGTGTATACTACGCCTCCGTTTTGGGCATCGTCCGAGGCCGACCGCCGGCGCACGACCCCGCCGACAGGCGGGCGGGCGATTGTGTTTCTGTCCCAGGCTCGCGGGAGGAGACCATGGCGACATTGATCACCGGCGGTACGGGCCTGATCGGCGCGTGTCTGGCCGAGAAGCTCCTCGCCCACGGCGAGCGCGTGGTGTTGTTCGATCTCGCGATCGCCGAGCGGCGGATCGCGCCGCTCAGGGCCCACGGCGACCGACTGCAGGTCGTGCAGGGCGACGTGCAATCGGTCGTCGCCCTGCTCGACGTCGTGCGCGCCCATGGCGTGACCGCGATCGTCCATCTCGCATACCTGCTCGGGCACGCATGCAACCAATCCCCCGAGCGAGCGACCCGGGTGAACATCCTGGGCACCGTGAACGTGCTCGAGGCGGCGCGCCTCTCCGGTCTCGAGCGGGTGCTGCTCGCCAGCTCAATCGCCGTGTACGGTTCCGACGAGGAGTACGCGCCGGGGGAGCGCCCGCTCCGGGAGGACGTGTCCCTCCGTGTCGCCTCCGGGCTGCCGATTTACGGCGGCGGGAAGCTCTACCTCGAGCACCTGGCCCGGAACTACGCCGAGCAGTACGGACTCACCGTGGCCGGGCTCCGCCCGAGCATCGTCTACGGCTGGGGGCGCGAGAGCGGCAGCAGCGCGTTCACTGGCGAGATGATCGACCGCGCCGCGGTCGGGCAGCCGGGGCGGGCGGAGTTCGGCGACGCGCGCGTGAGCCTCGTGTACGTCGAGGACGTCGCGGAGCAGTTCCAGGCCCTCCTCGACGCGGACCCGCGGGTCGTCGCGCGCCGGCGCTTCTTCAACACGGGCGGCGACACCTGCACCGTGCGCGAGCTGGTCGCGATCGTCCAGCGCCTTGTCCCGGGAGCCCAGATCGCGGTCGCGTCAGCCGGGGAGACCCACATT
>Ga0066706_10000237_pt1 | contig 15435 bp, 15 predicted proteins | sample GraSoiAngelo_155_FD_67274 | JGI IMG/M metagenome (GOLD analysis project Ga0066706, IMG submission 67274) | Grasslands soil microbial communities from the Angelo Coastal Reserve, California, USA - 14_1009_13_30cm | ecosystem: Environmental > Terrestrial > Soil > Grasslands | place: USA...
TCGGCACGCTTCGCGTCCCCCTGCCCAAGAACATTCCGATCGGCCCGCGACGTGTCGGGATCCAGGTCGGTCACTGGAAGACCGACGAGGCTCCCCCGGAGCTCACCAAGCTCGTCGTGCAGACGGGCGCCTCCTGGGAGGGGGTGAATGAGGTCGACCTGAACCTCGACATCGCGCAGCGCGTCGCGGTGCTGCTGAACTCGAGCGGCATCGCCGTCGACATCCTGCCGACGACCATTCCGCCGGGGTATCTCGCGGACGCGGTCGTCGCGCTGCACGCCGACAGCGACGGCGTGGGCGAGCTCAGCGGTTTCAAGATGGCCCACAGCGCGCGACGCGGCCCTTACGAAGACGCCCTGCTGAACGACGTCAAGACCGCGTACGCGAAGGCGACGGGTCTCGACTACGACGGCACGCACATCTCGAACGCGATGCGGGGCTACTACGTTTTCAGCTGGACCCGCTTTCAGCATGCGGTCTCGCCGTTCACCCCCGGGGTGATCCTGGAGATGGGTTACCTCTCCAACGACGACGACCGGGCGCTGATGATCGACAAAGCGGATGTCGTCGCCGCCGCGATCAGCGCCGGCATCATGAGATTCCTGAGCGATACGCCGCGCGCGAAGATCTTCGAGAAGGAGCTCGTGGTCCCGGCGTTCCCTTCGCGCGGTCCGCTGCCGACCTCGACCCCCTAGGCCGCGGCTGCTACGCTTCGCGCGCGACCGCGAGGTCGACATCGACGACAGGAGGCCGGATTTGAGCGAACGTACCGCACGCGACGCCGCCGGCCTTCCTACCCCGAGGCCGCCCACCTTCTAGCGCCGCGCGCGCCGCTCGCTCTTGGCCGCCTCCGACCTGGAGGACGCATGCCCGAGGCGCGACCGCCACTCTTCGCGAGCGACTGGCTCGTGGGAGCGCCGTACGACGACGTCCCCATGGGCGTGCTCAAGACCGGCAAGGAAAGCGAGGTGCATCTCATCGCGCGGATCGGCCCAGAGCGCACGTCGCTCATCGCCGAGAAGCGGTTCAAGGAGCGGCGGAGCCGTGGGTTCCGCAACGACTATCGCTATGCCGGCGTCTGGGGCGCAGGAGGCCGGCGCGAGGCGCGTGCGATCCGGAACCGTACGCGCTTCGGCCAGCAGGCGATCCAGGCGCGGTGGATTGACCACGAGTGGACGACGCTCACGAGGCTGTACGAGGCCGGCGTCACCGTGCCACCGCCGGTCGAGCAGGTCGCCGACGGATACCGGATGGCGTTCGTCGGGGACGGCGACCGCGCCGCGCCGCGGCTCACCGAGATCGATCTCGACCGAGAGACCGCCCGGCGGGTCTGGCGCGAGGTCCAGCTCGAGATCCGCCGCATGCTGGAGGCCGACGTCGTGCACGGGGACCTCTCCGCGTTCAACGTCCTCTGGTGGCGCGGGCGGGCCGTTCTCATCGATTTCTCGCAGGCGGTCGACGCGGTCACCCATCCCGCGGCGCGAGAGCTGCTCGTCCGAGACGTCGAGCGCGCGGCCTCGTATTTCGTCCGGATGGGCGTCGCGATCGACGTCCGCGCGGCTCTCGCCGTGGTCGGGGATTCGCCCGCGCGCTTCGCCAGCCAGCTTTTGTCATCCTGAGCCCGTGTTCGGCCTCACGACGCCCTGGTGGGAGATCATCCTGCGCACCGCGGTCGTCTACGTCGTCGTGCTCGTGCTCCTCCGGGTGGCCGGGAAGCGCGAGCTCGGGCAGATGAGCGCCGTCGACCTCGTCGTCATCCTGGTCATCTCGAACGCGGTGCAGAACGCGATGACCGGCGGCGACAACTCGCTGATCGGTGGCATCCTGGCGGCCTGCACGCTCGTCGCGATGAACCTCGCGTTCGGGCGCGTCGCGAACCGCGTGCCGCTCCTCGAGCATCTGTTCACGAGCGAGCCCACGCTCCTGGTGGACGACGGTAAGTTCATCGAGAAGCACCTCGAGCGCGAGAACGTGACGCACGAGGACATCGAGATGTCCGCCCGCGAGCACGGCATCGACGATCTCAAGGACGTCCGCGCCGCGATCCTCGAGCGGGACGGATCGATCAGCATCATCCCGACGCGAGCCGGCGAGTCCATCCGGACCCAGCGCCGGATCCGACAGCTCCGCAACCGGCCCTAGTGCCGCGCCTCCTGCCAGGGCTGGCACCGCTCGCTCATCGTAACTACGCGCTCTACTGGTCGGGGCAGCTCGTCTCGATGTCCGGTACGTGGATCGAGCTGACCGCGACGAGCTGGCTGCTCTATCAGCTCACCGACTCGCCGCTGCTGCTCGGCCTCGGCGGCGTCTTCCGGGCGCTACCGATCTTCGCGTTCGCGCTCCTCGGCGGGACCGTGGCCGACCGGGTCGAGCGCCGCCGCTTGCTCCTGATCACCCAGAGCTCCTCGGTCGTGACGTCACTCGTCCTCGGTGCGCTCGTCCTCAGCGGGCACGTGGTGTTCTGGCACATCTACGTCATCAGCTTCCTGAACGCCACGATCGCGGCATTCGATGCTCCCGCGCGGCAGTCGCTTTTCCCCACGCTCCTCCCGCGCGGCCAGCTCCAGAACGCGATCACGCTCAACTCGATGCTCTTCCAGACCTCGAACCTCGTCGGCCCCGCGATCGCCGGAATGCTCATCGCGCGCGCGGGCGTCGCCTGGCCGTTCTTCGTGAACGCCGCGAGCTACTTCGCGATCATCGGTGGACTCATGGCGATGCGCGTCCCCGCGCTGACCGCGCGCGCCCGGGGATCGCTCCGCGGCGAGCTCGTCGGCGGGCTGCGCTACGTTCAGGCGAGCAGGATCCTCCCGCTGGTGCTCGCGATCGAGGCGACGCTCTCCGTCTTCGGGCACAACCAGGCGCTCATGACGATCTTCGCCCGCGACGTGCTGAGCGCGGGCGCCGAAGGCCTCGGCCTCCTGCTCTCGAGCATCGCGTTCGGAGCGATCGTGGGCATGGCGCTGCTCGTCGTCATCGGAGACGTGCGGCGCAAGGGCGTGTTCATGCTCGGGTCCGGGGCGCTCTACGCCCTCGCGCTCCTGGGCTTCGCGTGGTCGCGCTCCTTCCCGCTCTCGATGGCGATCCTCGCGGTCGTCGGCTTCGCCGACGCGACCTGGGGGACCATGCGCAGCGCGATCGCGCAGCTCGCCGCGGAAGACGCGTATCGCGGGCGGGTGATGTCGTTCATCCTCATCGTCGCGCGCGGGCTGACGAACGCTTCGCAGCTCGAGACCGGCGTCGCCACCGCCCTCGTCGGCGCACCGGGAGCGGCGACCGTCGGGGCGCTCGTGATCGGTGGCGTGATCGCGGGCGTCGCCGCCCGCGGGCGGCGTCTGCGAGACTTCGCCGCCGTGGCGCCGCGACGCGCGATCACCCAGGCGGCGGACGCAGGAGGGGATTCATGAGCCCGGCCAAGAGCGCGGCAGTCGCGAAGAAGGGCGCTCCGAAGAAGACCACGCGGCGCCGGCGCGGGCCGGCCGAGGCGCGGGGTCCGGAGGCCGGGGCGTCGGCGCTGACGCTCGACGACCCCGCCGTTCGGGACCTCGGCGCGAAGATCGCGAAGGCGAACGGGGCGGTCCTGGCCGCGTATCGCGATCCGTACGCGGGCGCGCCGCTCATCCTCGCGTCGCTGCCGCTCGGCGCCGTCGAGGCGACGCCGTTCCAGCGCGATCTCTCGCGGACCCACGCGGACCGCCTCGCGACAGCGATCGGCGCCGCGGGCCTCTTCCTCGATCCGGTCATCGCCATCCCCGGGAAGGATGTCTTCTGGTCACCGAACGGCCGGCACCGCATCGCCGCGGCGAAGCAGCTCGGCCAACGGGCCATCACCGCGCTGCTCACCGACGACGTGGCGCTCGCCTACCGCATCCTCGCCCTCAACACCGAGAAGGCGCACAACCTGCGCGATCGCTCGCTCGAGGTGATCCGCATGGCGCGATCGCTCGCCAAGGAGCAGCCGCGCTCGAAGGAATCGGAGCACGCGACGAGCTTCGAATCTCCGGCGTTCCTCACGCTCGGGTGCGCGTACGAGAAGCGCGATCGCTTCGCGGGGTCGGCCTACAACTCGATGCTCCGGCGCGTCGACCGCTTCCTCGAGACGGCTCTCCCCGCCGCGCTCCGCCAGCGCGAGCAGTGGGCCGTGCGGCTCATGGACATCGACGATCGCGTCGCGGCGCACGTGAAGACGCTCCAGGAACGCGGGATGAAGAGCCCATACCTTCGCCAGGTGGTGGTCGCTCGGTGCAACCCCGTCCGCTGGATCCCCGCGAAAAAGGGCGAGAAACCCCCGATGACCATGGCCGAGCTGCTCACGAGGATGACCGCGAACCTGCGCAAGTTCGATCCCGCGAAGGTTCGCGCGCAAGACCTCGCGATCGTCGCCGCGATCGCGCCGGAGGAATAGTCCGACCGGCTATCTCCCGAGGAGGATCCCCGCGGCGGCGCCGCCGACGATGACGAACGCTGGATGGATCGTCCCGCGGTACGAGAGGACCACCGCGGCCGCGGCCAGCGCGATCTGCCACCAGGCCGTCGCGCCCGCGGCGATCTGGATCTGGAGCGAGCTCGCGGCAAGGAGCCCGGCCGTCGCGAGCGCGACACCGCGAACGAGCCCCGCGACCGGCGGCGTGAGCAACAGGTGCCGCGACACCCGCGCGATCGGGATGATGACGAGCGGCGGGACCGCGGCGGCGACCGTCGCCAGTGCCGCGCCCGCGAAACCGCCGACGAGGTAACCGAGGCTCACGATGTAGAGACCGTTCGGTCCGGTCGAGACACGACCGATCGCGATCGCCTGCACCAGCTGCTGGTCGGTCGCGATGTGCGTCGCCACGAGATCCCCGCGCAGCAGCGGGAGCGACGAGAGGCCGCCGAGAGAGAGGGCCGACGCTTTCAAGAAGACGAGGAACAGCCCGACGGGATCCACGATCACCCCACCGGTGTTTCGCGAGAGGTCGGACGCTCGCGCCCGAGCGCGACGACGCCGATGAGGCCGCCAATCGCGATCGCGGCGACCGTCGGGATCGCCACCGCGATCCCCGCGGCGAACGCCGCCGCACTCACCGCGAGATCGAGTGCGGCCTGCGCCCGCGCGCGACGCGCCGTGGAACGGATGAGGAGCAAGGCGGTCGCGAGTGTCATCCCCGCGGCGGTCGGCGCGACGCCCGAGAGGGCCGCGCGCGCGATCTCCGACGACGCGATCGCGCCGTAGGCGACGGTGACCGCGACGGTGATCGCCGCCGCCGGGACGAGCATTCCGCCGACGGTCGCCGCGACGCCGCGCCACCCGGCGACGCGATCGCCGACGAGACCGGCGAGGGCTACGAGATGGATACCCGGCGAGAGCTGCGAGAGCGCCCACAGCTCACCGAATTCGCGCGGGGACAGCCAGCGTTCACGCTCCACGGCTAAGCGCCGAATTAGGAGCAAAGTACTAGTACCCCCACCCACCGATTGGGTGCCGACCGCGATCCACGAACGGGTCAATCTTTCGAGCGTGCCCGTTAACCTAACCGTGATGGCCGAGGTGGGTCGGCAGGAAACTCCTGTCTTCACGTGGAATCCCGTTGAGCAGATGTGGATCCAAGAAAAAGGCGCGGCCGCGAAGGCACCGCCGCCGCCGAACGACATCCACGCGATCCAGACCTGGTTCCTCGACACCGACGAGAACGAGTGGATCCAGACCGTGCTGGGTCCGATGGGCCGCGAGCTCGCGGCGCAGTGGCGCGGCGCGCATCGCGTACCTGATTCGGCGATCGCCGCGAACAAAGCGAAGCCGACCGGGTCGGCCAGGCGCAGCCCGCTGCCGTTTCTGGTCTCCGCCGCGGTGCTGATCGTCGTCCTGGGCGGGGCGGCGGTCGCGTCGTCGAAGCTCCTGGCGCCCGCGCCGACGGCCGTCGAGGGAGCGAGTCCGCCAGCCGACCCTTCCGGGACGGGCACGCCCGCGGCATCGACCGATCCGGCGCCAAGCGCGTCGGCGGCCGCGTCGGCCGATCCAACCGCGAACCCCACCTCCGCACCCAACGCCACGCCCCGCCCGCGCACGCCGGCGCCGACGGCGCCGCCGACGCCGCGCCCGGCGACGCCTCCTCCTGACTTCGCGTCGCCGCAGGTCGGGCCGGCTGGGACGACGTTCCATCTGACCTTCACTGGTCTTCCCGCCGCTGCGTCCTATCGGACGTCGTACACCCGCGGTTCGGTCACCGTCGGCTACATCACCGGCGAGGTGCCATCGAACGGCACGGTCACGTTCGACCTGCGCACGACGGCTGGATCGTTCCCGCCCGACACGTACTTCTTCACGATCCGGGCCGGGAACTCCGTCCGGACCGTGACCTTCCGGATCAGCTAGCTCGCGCGGACGGTCACGAACCAGAAGACGCCGTAGTCCTCCATCCACTGCGCGCCCTCGATGAGCGGCCGGATGGAAAGCCGATAGGTCCCCGGTACGGACGGCGCGACGATGGTGAACTGGAACCACGCCACCTGATTCGGGCCGACCCATCCCGCCGGCTGCACGGCGACCCGGTTGTAGCGCGGCCATCCCGTGTTCGGCGAGCCGCCCCCGCCGTCGCCGCCGAGCGCTGTCGCCCGGTCCTGCCCCGGCTCGGGATTCCATGTGCCGAGGTACGCGACCTGGCCCAGGGTGCCCGCGAGCCACCCCCGCGTCCCGCTGTTGTAGTACGCGACGACCGCGGTCGAGGTCTGGCCGGGGCAGAGCGTCGGATAGCCCGACTGCCCATACCAGGACGCGTGGAAACCACCGACGCCCGAGGCGACGCTCGACGGCGGCGCGATCCCCGGGCCGATGCTCTGCTGGCACGCGCCGGGTGCCGGCGTCGGCGATGGCGAAGGGCTCGGCGAGACCGACGGCGTAGGCGTCGGTGAAGGCTGGCCGAGGGCGCTGACCTGGCCGGCGACCACCGTCCCCTCGCCGAGCACCCCGCTCGCGGCGCGCGGCGAGTCCGTGGTCACGCGGTACGTACCGATCGGCAGGTCCACGAAACCGAACCAGCCGGTGCCGTCGGTCGTCGCGTTCCGCACCGCGAGACCGCTGCTCGTCTCGACCAGGTGCACGACCGTTCCAGCGAGCGCGCTCCCATCGGCGGCGACGGCGATGCCGCGGAGATGGCCGAAGATCGGCCGCGCCTTCCAGCTCATCTGGGGGACCGGCGGCACGTCGGCGAACACAGGCGGGATCGCTGAGTCGTACGGCGTCGCCTGCGTGAGGGCGCTGGTGAGCTCGGTCCGGCTCGCGGCCGCGCTCCGCGTGCCCGCGTTCGCGAGCGTGTCTGGGGTCCGGTAGGAGTACCCCACCCACCCGATCCCCGAGTTCCCGGCGCCGCTCGGGGCGACGGCGATGCGGGCCTGCCGCACGCTCGCCGCGATGTCGTTCAGATAGAGCGCGGTGCCGTCCGCAGTCGAGCGGCGGTACTGGTTGTCCTTGGCGAACTCGCTCCACTCGTCGTACATCTGGCGCTGGCTCGCGAGCGCATCGCGCTTGTAGTTCATGAGGATGGCGGTGTCGAGGATCCCTTCCTGCAGCCAGCCGCGCCAATCCTGGAGCTGCTCGGCGTACGTGCGCGTCGACTCCCAGCCGCCAACGCTCTGCGGGCCGTTTCCGTACGTGATGAGGTCCGCCGATACGCGGATGCGGGGCCGGAGCGCGGTCGACTCGAGATAGATGCGGCGGACGATCGCGGTCACCTGGTCGCGCCGCCACTCTGTCCACTGCGGGTCGGTGTTCGCCGGCATGTCCGTCCGGCCCGTCTCCGCGCGGAACCGCGCGATCGCCGTCGGGTTATAGCCCCACGAGGGCACGTTCGTGCCGAGGTTCCCGTCGGGATAGCGGATCCGGTCGAGGTTGATCCCATCGACGTCGTAGTTGCGGACGATGCTCGTCGCCATGTTCACGACCCACGCGGCCGCATCGGGGTGGCCCGGATCGAGGAGCCAGTCGTCGCCGAGCCTCGTCTGGCCATCGGATCGCGAGAGCACCCAGTTGGCCGTGCCACTCGCGGATGGGCCGTGCTGGTTGAACACGTGTGCCGGGTCCTTCGGCGGCGTGCTCTTGTTCCACATCGCCGTGGCGATGACCCAAGCGTGGACTTCAACACCCTGCGCGTGCGCGGTCGTGATGAGCGACTGCAGCGGATCGAACCCCGCAGCGATCGCCTCCTCGGTGACCGGCAGGCCCGAGCGCAGGCAGAAGCAGTCGCCGCGCCGGACGATCTGCGCGACGATCGCGTTGGCGTGGGCCGCCTTCGTCGCCGCCACGAGCGCGTCGACCTGGCCCTGGTCGTAGATGCCGTCCCCGAAGGCGTCCGCCCAGAACGCGCGGAACTGTCCGCCCACGGTCGTGGCCGTGGAGACGGATTCGTCGGGGAACGATGCGAACAAGCTGGCGATGATCGAGATCATCGCCGCGAGGGTGACGAGCTTCAGGTTCCCTTCCCTTCGCGGAGTCGCTACGTCTAACGCGGAAGTGTTCGATGCCGTTGTGACCCCGGTCAAGCAGCGAGCCGAACGAGCCTGCGCTCGGTCAACGTGCCCCTAAACTCTCACGACCGTGCAGCTTGAAGAGCTCCGCCGTATGGCCGCGACGCTCGGTGACGTCCTTCCGCTCGAGATCCTGCCCGAGGTCGATCGATACGAGCTCGCCACGCACATGACCGTACGGAAGTTCAAACAGGAGGAGGTCGTATACCACCAGGGCGATCCGGCGGCTCACGCCTTCGTCGTCTTCGAGGGCCTGGTGAAGAACCTCCTGCTGGACGAGAACGGCCATGAGCTGCTCGTCTCGCTGCACATGCGCGGTGAGTTCTTCGGTGAGCTCGCGTTCTTCGAGGAGAAGGCACCGCGCAACGGGACCGCGGCGGCGGTCATCCCGACCACGGCGTTGCAGATCTCGCGCGACGGCGCGCTCGCGGTCCTCCGCCGCAACGAGGAGGCGCGCCAGTTCATGTTCGCGCGGCTGAGCGGAACGATCCGCCACCTCGAGGGCAAGGCCGAGGACCTCGCGTTCCTCGACGTCGCCAGCCGGCTCGCGAAGTACCTCGTGGAGTGCTCGCGGATGGACCGTCCGATCCCCCTCACGCAGGACGACCTCGCCGCGGCGATCGGGTCGACGCGCATGACCGTGAACAAGCTGCTCGCCGACTTCAAGGACAGGGGACTCATCGAGGTCGCGCGCCGGAACATCCGCGTCATCGACGAGCCGATGCTGCTGCGGGAGATCCAGACCTAGAAGAGGTCGGTGAGCCAGCGCCACCGTTTGGGTGCGGAGCCGGCGTCCACGCCAGGTCGGGCGAGATCCGCGAGATCCGCATGGAGGCGGCCCGCGAGCGCGCGCGAGGCCGCCTTCGTCGCGATCGCCTTCGCGACCGGACGCGGCCGACCGACCGCGACGACGAGCTCGCGACCGAGATAGAGCTCGGCGGTCCCGGAGAGCCACATCGGAAGGACGGGCGCCCCCGAACGGAGCGCCAGGTATCCGACGCCGCGGGCGAATTCACCGAGCGTCGCCTCGGCGTGCGAGACGCGGCCTTCGGCGAACACGATGACGACCTCTCCGCGAGCCAGCGCATCCATCGTCGCGCCGAGCGCCGCGCGGTCGGCGGAACGTCGGGTGCGGTCGATCGGTATGACCAGGCCGAGGCTTGTGAGGAGCAGGCGATGCCACCAGACGCTCATCGTGCCGTCACGGTCGCCGAGGAAACGAACTCTCGCCGCGAATGGGAATGCCGCAGCGAGGACGAATCCGTCCGCCCAGCCTTGATGGTTCGCCACGACGATGAGCGGTCCGCTTTTCGGCAGCTCACCCTCGACACGGACGTGGAACAGAATCCCGAAGATCCCACGGATCAGGAGCCGCGCGAAGCCGATCCACAGCGAACGCATCGAGCGAGAGCGTGGCGTGGCGCGGCGATCACGCGCGTGGCGCCACGCACGGCCGCACTGTGCCGCGCGTGACGTTCGGGTCTCCTCAGCGTGCGAGCGTCGTGAAGGCGAGGCCGACGAGCGCCAGGAACATGAAGCCGGTCACGATCCAGCCGAGCGTCGTGAGGAGCGGTCCGATGGTCTGCGGGCCCATCACCTTCTTGTTGCGCGCCGCGAGCATGATCACGACCAGGAGCGGCGGGGCGGCGATCCCGTTGAGTACCGCGGTGAAAAAAAGCGCGTCGATCGGCTTCACGCCGGTGAACGGGATCGCGATTCCCACGATCGTCGCGAGCGCGACGACTCCGTAGAAGGGCCGCGCCCTTCGCCAATGCTCGTCGAGCCCCTCCCGCCACCCGAACGTCTCGGACACGGCGTACGCCGACGCGCCCGCCAGCACCGGCACGGTGAGCAGCCCCGAGCCGATCATGCCAACAGCGAACACGAGGCCCGCGAGATCTCCGGCGAGCGGACGCAACGCCTGCGCCGCATCCGCGCCGGTGGCGATCTCCGTCTTCCCGCTGGCGTTGAGCGTGAGTGCCGTCGCCAGGATGATGAAATACATGACCAGGTTCGAGAAGAACATCCCGAGGTTGACATCGATCGTCGCGATCCGCAGCTCGTACCAGCGTGCGCCGCGGCGCGCGGCTCGCGTCTTTCGTCCGGCCGCCTTCTCCTCCTCGACCTCATGGCTCGCCTGCCAGAAGAACAGGTACGGAGAGATCGTCGTCCCGAGGATCGCGACGAGCGTCGCGATGTAGCCGCGCTCGAACGAGACCGTCGGCACGATCGTCGCGCGGAGCGTTTCGCCGAGTGGCGGGCGGACCAGGAAGACGACCACGACGTAGGACAGCAGCGCGAGGGTGAGGTACTTGAAGACCCGCTCGATCGTCTTGTAGCCGGCGAAGACCTCGATCGCGAGCAGGCCGATCGCGACCGGGACGACGAGCCATGGAACCCGCACCCCGATGACGATCCCGGCCGCGTCCGCGATCGCGCCGAGGTCCGCACCCACGTTGACCGTGTTCGCCACCACGACGATCGCCACCGCGGGGTAGAGGACCCAACGTGGGTAGCCCTCCTTGATGATGCCGGCGAGGCCCGTCCCACAGACGAGCCCGAGCCTGGCGCAGATGTTCTGGACCGCGGCCATGAACGGGAACGTGAGGAGCGCGGTCCAGAGCGTCTGCAGACCGAGCGACGCGCCGGCGACCGCATACGTCCCGATGCCGCTCGGATCGTCGTCAGCCGCGCCGGTGATGAATCCCGGTCCGATGAGCAGCGCGAGCTTTTTCAAGGGCTCCCGCTCGCCTTTCACCCGGTCGGTCCGGGTGTCGCTCACGTCGCCGGAGGGCGCAGGGTCTGACGGCGCCGCCAGAAGTCGGCCCACGGATCGCCGCGGGCGAGCCGCCGGTCGAAGGTGCGCAGGGCGAACCGCGCTGGGTCAAGGCGCGGCGAGACCTCATCCCAGGCGAGCGGGGCCGACACGGGAGCGTGCGGTCGGCGTCGCACGCTGTAGGGGGCGACGATCGTCTGGGTGTAGCCGTTCCGGAACGAGTCCGCGAACACTCGGCCGGCGCGGCGTGCCTTCGCGTGCTCCATCGTCACCAGCTTTGGCACGCGGCGCGCCAGCTCCAGGCCGTAGGCCGACGCAGCCTGCACCGCGCTCGCCTGCGAGGTGCCCGTCCGCAGGGGCACGAAGACGTGGAGTCCGCGGCTGCCCGACGTCTTCGGGTAGGAGACGAGTCCCGCGTCGTCAAGCACTCGCCGCAGCTCGAGGCCCGCACGCGCGGCGTCCGCGAAGTCGCCGCTCTCGGGATCGAGGTCGAAGGCGAGCCAATCGACCTCCTGCATCCGCGTCGCCCGGGAGCTCATCACGTGGATGGCGATGCACCCGAGATTCACCATCGCCGCGAGCGTCGCGCGCGATCCGCCGATGATGTAGCGAACGTCCTTGCCGGTGCTCGCCGCGCGGAGGACGAGCCGCGGAGCGCTCGCCGGTTGAGCGTCCTGCGGGAAGTTCTTCTGGTAGAAACAGCTGCCGCGCATGCCATCGGGGCACCGCTCGGCCGTGAGCGGACGGTCGCGAAGCCACGGCCCCAGGTTCCGCCAGATGCCGTCGTAGAACCGAGCCACGTCCGCCTTGGTGATGCCGTCGTCGGGCCACCACACCTTCTCTGGGTTGCTTATCGTCACGCCGGCGACCTTCACGACGCTATCGCTCACGTGAGCTCCAGGTGCACTCGGTCGGATCCTTGTCGGTCCGCAGCCCGAGGAACGCCGGCTGCCGCAGCTTGCCGTCGGCGGTCCATTCCGCGTACGCGAGCTCTGCGACGAGCTTCGGACGGACCCAGGTCGCGTCGGCGATCCGGGGGGCGGGCTCGAAAGGAGAGCGTTCCACGCGGAGCGGCTCCAGCTTCGCTGCGAGGGTCGCCAGCGTGTCGCGCGTGAAGCCTGTTCCCACTTTGCCAACGAAGCGCAGCCCCCGTCCCTGGTACAGGCCGACGAGCAGAGCACCGAGATGCTCGCGGCCGCCTTTCGGCTTTGTGAAGCCGCCGATCACGAACTCCGACTCCTTCCGGACCTTGACCTTGCGCCACGCACGTGACCGCGTGTTCGGCTCGTACCGAGAACGTTCGTCTTTCGCGATGATCCCTTCCCAGCCGAGCCGCTTCGCCTCACGGTATGCCGCCCTCCCGTCGCGCACGAGCCGTCGTGCCAGGAAGAGCTCGCCGCGTCGACGGCCGATCACCTTCTCGAGGGTCTCGCGCCGCTCGACAAGCGGCCGCGCCATCACCGAGCGTGCTTCGAATACGAGCACGTCGAACACGGCGTACCGAATCGGCGCGGCGCCGCTCATCCCGCGCCGCTGCAGGAGCTGGAACCGCGAGACTCCCTTCTCGTCGAGGGCGACGAGCTCGCCGTCGAGCATGAGATCGCCGTCGGGCAGCGCCGCGACCGCGTCGACGATCTTCGGGAATCCCGCGGTGAGGTCCTGCAGCATCCTCGACCACAGCTTTGGCGGCTTGCCCCTCTCGCGTGTCGCGATCGCGCGGATTCCGTCGTACTTCTCTTCGAACACCCACTCGGGCCCCTCGACGATCTCGGTCGAGAGCGTCGCGAGCATGGGGCGAACGAGCTTCACGCCGGATCGCCGGTCGCTGCCTTCGCGATGTCTCCACCGTTGTCGCGTGCGATGCCCGCCAGGAGCCTGCGGCTCTGCACGGACCGTGGCTTCGCTCGCGCGATGTCCACAGTCGACGCCCAGCGATCCCGCCGCTTGATGAGGAGCCACTTGCGCCCGCTCGTCCGAACGAGGGTCCAGCCGCCGCGGAGCTTCTTGCCGTGAAGCGTGAAGACGATGCGGCCGCGACGAAGCGCCTGGTCGAAGCGCTCGTCGTCCTCCAGCTCGTACGTGCCGATGTCCCAGACCATGACCGTGCCGCCACCGTACTCGCCCTCGGGAATGACGCCTTCGAAACGTGCGTAATCGAGGGGATGGTCCTCGACCGCCATCGCCAAGCGCTTGTCGGCCGGACTCAGCGACGGCCCCTTCGGCACCGCCCAGGAGACGAGCACGCCACCCGCCTCGAGGCGGAAGTCGTAGTGGAGCGCCGTCGCCCGATGCTTCTGCACGACGAACAGGCGTGCCGGTCCGCGACGCGTCCCGCCCTTCGGCTCGGGCGTCGAAGCGAAGTCGCGCTTGCGGCGGTACTCGGTGAGGGCGCGGGAGCGATCTTTAGCGGCCGCGGTCCTTCATCCCTTCGGCGCGGTGGTGGTCACGCGCCGTCTTGCACGAAGAGCACCAATCCGCTCCGCGAGCAGGTCGTTGGATAGACAATTCAGGACACGCTCGCGGCTGATGCCCGCGAGGATCGCGGCGGCGATCCCGATGTCGAGATAGACGAGCTCGTCCGGCGTGTGCGCATCGGTCCCGATCGAGATCCACGCCCCCGCCTGGGCCGCGACGCGCAGGCGCTCAACGTCGAGGTCCTGGCGGTCGGGGTACGCGTCGATCTCGAGCGCCGTGCCTGTCTCGGCCGCGCGCCGCGCGACCCGCTCCCAGTCGCACGTAAGGCCGCTCCGAAAGTTGTAGATCCGCCCGCGCGGGTGGGCGAGCACGTGCACGTCGGGGTTGGCGAGGGCGCAGAGGTACCGCTCCGTCTGGTCGTCGCGGAGGCGGAGCTTCGAGTGGAACGCTCCAAGGACCAGGTCGAGCCTGGCGAGCGCCGCCGGGTCCATGTCTCCGACGCCCTCAGGCGTGAGGTCCATCTCGATGCCGCGCAGGACGAGTGGCGCACCGCGGCGAGCCGCGTTCGCGGCGGCGATGCGCTCGCCCTCCGCGGCGAGGCGCGTCTCGTCCATGCCGTTGGTGATGCGGAGCGTCTTGCTGTGATCGGTGATCACGATGCGCTCGCGCCCGAGGGCCGCCGCGCGCTCGGCCATCTCAGGGATCGGCGAGCTGCCGTCGGTCTCGTCGGTATGCATCTGATGATCGGCCGTGGCGGCGGCGTGCCACTCGGGATGCGCGGCGACCACCACCCGCGCCCGCGCGTACGTCAGGAACCCGGCGCGGAGCGGCGGCGGCGGGGGCACGTCTGGCGGGTCGCGGACCCACGCGGTGACGAAGTGGCCGGTGTACGGGCCGATCGCCACGAGCTCGGTGACGCTCCGTCCCGTCGCGACGAGGGAGGCAGCCTCCTCCGGCCACCCCAGCGCGGCGCGTGACGCGCGACGGAGCGCGCGCTGCTTGCGCCCCTCGTTCTTCTCCGCCTCGAGCGCGAGCAGCTCCGCGAGCTCGAGATTTGTGAGCGCGGCGATCGAGGCTAGTCGGCGGGGAGCAGCGTCACCTGCGCGCCACGAAGGTCAGGCCAGTCCGGATCGTCCGAGAGCTTCGCGCCGACGTGCAGGTCTCCGCGGGCGTGTCGCGGGCCACCGTCCACTTCGAGCACGAGGGTGCCGTTCCCCGATGGTCGCACGTGCACGAGCGCGCCTTCGCTGGCGCGGTATGTGCCCGGTCCATCGATGGTCGGCGTCGTGTCGTAGAGATACTCGATCGGGACCCCGCCCGTCGCGACCCACCGATGCGCGCCGTCGACGTTCATTCCATCGCAGTACCCCACCGATCCGTGATGGATGACCAGCCCGCCGATCCCGCGACGCGAGGCGCCACGAAGATGATCCGGGCTCCGGCATTCGAAGTGAACGATGGCCGACATACGTGCCTCCCCTGGCAGCGTCAGAGGAAATTAGTCACGTCGGAGTAACGAAGTCAATACGACAGCGTCATTTCCAGGATCTTTTTGCCGCCAGCAATCACGCACGGGCGTTTGTTCGGCGAGCACGCGACCGAGCGGTAGGCGTACAGCCGTGGCCCTCGGTGTGCTTTGTCCGCTCACATGAGCGACGAGACCGCGAGCGATCCGGTCGCGGCGGCCCGTGCCGCAGGCCTTCGCTACGCGAGCGACGAAGAGGCCGGCGTCCGCCGCGTACGCA
>Ga0066706_10000239_pt1 | contig 15429 bp, 12 predicted proteins | sample GraSoiAngelo_155_FD_67274 | JGI IMG/M metagenome (GOLD analysis project Ga0066706, IMG submission 67274) | Grasslands soil microbial communities from the Angelo Coastal Reserve, California, USA - 14_1009_13_30cm | ecosystem: Environmental > Terrestrial > Soil > Grasslands | place: USA...
ATGCGCTCGTAGGTCTCGGCGTCGTCGTCGCGCAGGAACTCGAGCGCGCGGTCCGAGAACACCACGCCGAAGCCGAAGGTGGAATCGGCCGGGTTCTGCTCGACGACGCGGATCTGCCAGTCGGGGTGCTGGCGCCTGGCGAGGTAGGAGAAATACAGCCCCGCCGGGCCGGCACCTGCTACGAGAACTTTCATCCGCTCGCTCTACCGTAGAAGAGGCCGCAGATCCTCGAGCTTGTCGAAAAGGTGCCAGACGTAGTCCGACGTCCCGTTGATGCGGTGGGGATGCAGATCGGCCAGCTTGGGATCATTGCAATAACTATCAAAGGCGTCCTTCGAATTCCACTCGACGAGGATCAGTACCTCTCGCGGCTTGATCTCGCCTGCCGGAGCCTCGCGGAAGCGCCCGAGCGCGACGACCCGCCCGCCATGAGCCTGCACTTCGCGTGCGGAGCGGCGCGAATAAGCAAGGTATTCGTCCTTGTTCGCGACGTTGAAGAGGTTGAGTGCGTAGATCTTCAAGACCTGCTTTTAATCCCAGATCGCCCGCGCGGCTTCCACGCACAATTCTAGCTTGGCGGGCCGGTCGGCCTCGGTGCGCGGATTCCCCCATGGTGCTCGCGAAGCCGCACTGCGGGCTGATGGCGAGGCGCTCGCGATCGATGTAGCGGCTTGCTTCGTCTACCCTGCCAGGCGCAGCGCCGAGGTCCCCGAGCTGTCGGGGTCCTCTCGCGCCGCCCGGACGTTGTAATGCGCCTCGCGCCTGTGCTTTAGTGCGGAACCTCGCAGGCGAAGCTTGCCGCCGCTTCGGGATCCCCGCCGCGATACGGGTCGGCGCCCGCCAGGGCGGGCAGGATTTCGCCCGGCACTGCTGCGCCGGCAGAGATCCGATTCCCGCTCTAGCTCATTGCCCCAGCGGCACGGTGTGCACGTAGTTGGACTGCACGCCGCCGACCGCGCTCGCCTGATAGTCGGCCGGCGTACTCGCCCCGGGCGCATAGATGGTCGCCGTGCCGGTCACCAGAGCGGTGCGCCCGCTCCAGCTCGCCACCTCGCCGCTACCGCTCCAGCGCTTCAGCGTCACCGCCACATCACCCAGGGGCTGCTGGTTCTGGTCAAACAGCGTCACCGTAAAGGGCTGCACCACCCCGGACGCGCTCGCCCCCAGCAGCAACGGCCCAAGCTGCGCCGTGGCCGGCGTGGCCTCGCCCGATGCCGCCGCCGTGCCGCTGCGGCGCACCTGGATGTTGCCCCCGTCGATCGCCTCATCGGCAGCCCGCGCGCTCGTGCTGTAGCTGCACCCATTGGTGCACGCCAAGTGAAACAGGTCCGCTGCGCTCGCCGAGCCCTCGCCGTTGTCCTGCACGCACACCCGAAAGCTCGCCGCCGCCCCGTTGAAGGTGCCAGTGCCTTCAAAGCGCAGCGCGTTCGCCCCCGCGGGCACAGCTCCGCAGCCCTCGCCCGCATCGCCCAGCGAGCTCACCTGCGAGAGCTCGATCTTTATAGCGGCGGCGTGGTCGCTGAATTGCAGGTTGCCATGCAGCGTACCGTCGGCCTTGCGCCTGGCCTTGAAGCCGAAGTTGAGCTTGCCCCCGGCGCTGTTGGCCAGCCAGCCCGCGCCGGTCGCCTTGTCGGTGGCCTCATCCGGCGGCGCAATGCCGCAGCTCGCCTCGTTGTAGACGCCCCCGAACTCCTCGAGCGCCGCGCCTGTCTCCTGCTTGTACTTCACCAGCAGCCCGTCGCAGATCACCTGCCTGGTCTGGATGTTGCCGCCGCAGCTGAAGCTGCTCGCGGCGTTCGGATCGCCCACGCCGTCGTAGATCGCTTCCTGCGGAAATGGGCACAGCGGCCGCGCGCGTCCGCCACCCGAGGCGAGGATCGAATCGGGCGCAACGCCGTTCTCGACCCAGTTCACCATGATGTTGAACAGGTTCTGCGGCTGCGGCCCCGGGCCGCCGCCGCAATGGGAGACGCCGGGCGTCCAGAAGTAGCGAAACCATGGCTGCAGCGCCGCGAAATCGGGAATATTGCCGAACGCATCCGAGATGTTGCTGAAATGGGCCGCGACTTGAACGTAGTACTTGAGCGAATTCACCGGTGTAATCAGATTGTCCACCGAGCCATGCCACATGAGGATCTTGGCGCCGCGGTCGCGCACCGGCTCGAGCGTCACATCATGCGAGTTAATGAGGTCGCCGTTCGTGTTCGAACCGAGCTCGGCTTCGGCGGGATAGGTCTCCTCTGTCAGGGTCCGCCACTGGTAGGTGGCATCCTCGTGGTTCCATTGAATTTGGGCGGTGGTGGCCGGCAACGGTTCCGGCAAATTGAGCGTAAGCAAGTCCCCGCCTCTGGGCATGCCGGGATAGATCGTTTTTCCGTGGGTATTGTGTGGTCCAGCCCAAATCGAGTCGATGATTGCGGCTTCTTCGCGCGTCAGGCAGTTGGACGCCGGCGCGTTGGGCTCGCCGCAGACAGCCGCGGCGGCGCTGAACTTACACTTGCGCGGATCGGTGATGATGCCGTCGACGATCCCGTCGTCGCCATCGCAGGCCGCGACCGCCGCGGACGTTGCGGCGCTGAACTTGCCGGGGGTGATCGGCGTATTACGGTCCTTCATCAAAAGCGGGCCCCAAACCTGGGCAAGAGCGAGCTGTCCCCAGTTGATCGCTGGTGCGCCGACGAGATAACCGTCGATCTCGTCCGGCGCCACCTGCGCGAGCCTCAGCCCTTGGCGCCCGCCGGTCGAGCAGCCGTCCCAGTAATTGCGCACCGGCGCCGTGCCGTAATAGACAGCCGCGATGATCTTGGACCAGCGCACCTGCGCGACGAGGCTGTCCTCGATGAAATCTTTCAGCCGGCCGCGGTTCAGCCTCACGGGATTGAGCTGCATCGCGAACGAGCAGTCGAAAGCCGTGGCCCCGGTGTGTCCCGTATCGGTCGATGAGCCGACGTAGCCCGCGTCCGTCGCACTCGTAACCGCCCCGACGGCGCCAGCGCAATAGCCGCCGCCCAGGCCGCGCGTTTTGCCGTTCCACGCGCCTTGCACGCCGCCCGAGCCGCCCTCGAGGCTATTCAGCGGCAGCCCGACCCGGATGCGGATGCGCTCCCGTTCGCCGATTTCGTAGCCGGCCTCCGGCCCGCCTTCGGAGGAGAACGTGAACTCGACCTCGCAGCGGTTCGGGTTCGTCGTCGGCATTAGGGCTGCCGTGAACTCGCTGACGTGCGGATGAAAGGCCACGTCCGGATGCGTATTGAGCGCAAGGCAGCTCACTTGTCCGAAAGCAGCGATCGGCAATAGGAGCGAGCCGAAGAACGAAGCGTTCAAAAGAAGACGACGATTTTCGAGTCGCATGAATCCTCCGCGCCGCTCGAACTGGAAACTTCTATAGAACTATAGGTTTCTGCGCCTGGTTTCTATCACGTAATAGAATTTCTGTCTATCGCGCTCCGATGAAGCACCTCAGCGAGGTGTTAGTCGCTGATAGTCCTGCATTTTGTGGCGGCGAGCGGGTTGCGCGCCTAGACGCAGCCGCTCATGCGACTCACCGGGCAGTGCTCGCCGACCGGCATGTTGTCGCGCCTACCTCGGCGCTAAGGCGTCATCAGCCGCGACAGCCAGAGCGTGAACGAATAGCTATCGAGGACAAGTGCCTTGGTCTCTACGGGGCATCCCCATGAGCGGGCATGCGGGGGCGCGTGGGTTCACTCATCGTCGCCGTCATCGTCATTGGCCCCTCGAGGACCCTCGCAGACGCGACGATTGACCCCGGTGCCCCGGTAGTCGAGCGGACCTTTGGTCTCGTGCTTATATTTGACCAGAATGTCCGCGCAGACCGTCGTCTGCTTTTCGAGATTTCCACCGCAGTGGAAGTTCGCAGCGTCGTCGGTGCTGCCCGAGCCATTGTAGATGGCCGTCTTCGGATACGGACAGAGCGGCCGGGTGCGGGTGGGAACCGCGCCGCCCCGCGCCAAGATCTGATCCGGCGCCACGCCGTTCTCGACCCAGTTCGCGAGCGTGTTGAACAGATTCTGCGGCTGCGGTCCAGCGCCGCCCGCGCAGTGCGAAACGCCCGGACCGCGGAACAATCGGTAGAACTCTTGCACGTTCCGGAAGTCGATGTCTTGCTGACCGGAGGCGTTGCCCCGACCGCTGTCATAGCGCGCCGCCATTTGACGATAATAGTTGAGTACGCCACGGGGCTGGATCAATTGATCGCTCATGCCGACGAAGGTCAGCAGCTTGCCACCGCTCTTCCTGAAATCGTCCAAGTCGCCGAATGTGTCGGTTTCATCCGCGAGGCTGAACCCCGGCCTGAAGGAGCTGGTGGTTCCATCTTGGGCGACCTCCGCGTAGGACTTCGTGCGGCCCGCGCCAAACATGGTCACCGTATGCCAATCGAACGTGGGATCGTTCTCGTTCCACTGCATTAGGGGAGGACTGAGACTGAACGGCGTGGCGCCACTCAGCGCACTGAGGTTGGTTCCGCGGTCGATGCCGAACCAGATCTTCTTGCCGTGCGTATTGCGCGGGCCCTCCCAGATCTTGTCGATCGCGGTCGCCTCAGCCGGCGTCAGACAATTCGCGTCGGTGGAGGTGCCTCCGTGCGCCGTGCAGATCAGGGCCGGGGTGTCGGCGCTGAAGTTGCAGGTACGCGGGTCATCGAGGATGCCGTCGACGACGCCATCATTGGCATCGCAAGCCGCGATCGCGGCATTGGTCGCGTAGGTGAACTTGGCGGGGGAGATGGGCGAACCGACGAGATCCTTGATGGCGATCTGGCCCCACATCTGCGCCGTCGCGAACCGCGTCCAGTAAATCGCCGGCGCGTTCGCAAGGATGCCATCGAGCTCTTTACCGAGCTCTTGGGCAAGCAGGTAACCCTGGCGGCCGCCCGTCGAGCAACCATTCCAGTAGTTGTACGCCGGCTTCTGGCCGTAATAGGTCTTCGCGACCGACTTTGAGAACAGGACCTGTTGCTTAACCGCAGCTTTAAAGAAGCCGTCGATCCACGTTACGTTATACGTGCCGTCCGGATTTAGGCCGTTTCGGCAAGTAGCGTCCGCGAATAAATTTCCGTGGCCCCCATCGGTACCGGAACCGACATAGCCGGCGTTTACGGCCGGTAACGGATTCAGATTTCCGGAGCACCCGCCGCCGCCGAGCCCCTGCGTCCGGCCGTTCCATGCGCCCTCTACCCGGCCCGTTCCGCCGTCAATAGAGTTGAGCGGCAGGCCGACCACAATGTTGATGTTTTCGTCAGCGCTGTTGCCGTAGAGGATGCTGACTTTGCAATAGGCCACGTTCGGGCCACTCGCGGGCACAACTTCGCTCGCGGCCGACTTCACTCCCGGCATGCCGATCACGGTGCTCGCGACGGCTGGGCAGACGATGGGCAGCGTGGCCTGCGGGCCCGGGCCCCGTTCACGATTGTTGTCTGTTAGGGCATTCGAAACATGTGCAGCCCAGAGCAGGCCGGCGAAGGCGCTCGCCGCCGCAATTCGTCGCAGAGTACTCATGGTCTCCTCGCAAGTGTGATGCGGCGCTCGCGCGCGCCGTCTTCTTGCCCGCCAGCACAACGATAGGCCCGCCGTTTCTATTAGTCAATAGATTATTCTATCATCCTATCAACTCAACCCCCGGGCGACTCTCATGGAGCGCGGCAATTTGCGGTTGGCGACATCGGACGCCGAGCGCGGTGCGTTGCTGCAGTGCATGCTGGCGGATATCTCCATCGAGGTCTCCGCGCGCGGCGACGAAGTGCTTGTTCTGGCGAGCCGCGGCGCCGGCACACAGACATTTCTTCCGTGGCTGCCGAAGACGACGCCGCAAGCGTTGATCGAAGCCGCCGCTTGCCATGCGCGCTTAGGTCTTCGGCCGATTCCGCACTTGGCGGCGCGAAGGCTCGCGAGCGAGGCCGAGGCTCGTCGCACGCTGGACAGGCTTCGCAGCGAAGCGGCCGTCGATGCGGTGCTCCTCGTTGGTGGCGAGAGGGCATCGCCCTCTGGACCTTACGCCTCGGTAATGGATCTGCTTCGTTCCGGCATCGCCCAGGCGAGCGGCATACGCAGAATAGGTTTCGGCGGGTACCCTGAAGGACATCCCGCGATTCCAACGCACGTTCTGAACGATAGCATTGAGCTGAAGCTGCGCTACGCGCAGGAGCACGGGCTTGAAGCGTTCATCGTGTCGCAGTTCTGCTTCGACGGCGCCGCGATCGTCGCCTGGGCGCATCGACTGCGCTCGTGCGGAGTGACGGTGCCGATCCGCATCGGCCTTGCCGGCCCCACGCCGCTCCGCAAGCTCCTGCAGCTCGGGATCCGCTGCGGCATCGGCGAGTCACTGCGCGCCTTGCGGGGCAGATTCGGCGCGATGACGCGGCTCGCAGCGACCTACGCGCCGTCCGAGCTGTTAAGCGGGATGACTGCGCAGTTGGAGCGCACGCCCGTCCGCGGTCCGCTCGCATTGCACGTCTTCGCCTTCGGCGGCGTGCGCGCCGCCGCCGACTGGCTTGACGAAGCGTCGGTTGCTGCTACGCGCTAACGGCCTGCCGCGGCGCCTTGACGACGTTCCAGTAGGCCTGCGTCGCCTGGCTGATCGGCGCCGGCGCGACCTTGGCGCGGATCTTGAGCTGCACGTGCGGCTCGATCCAAGGCGCGCTCCTCCGGCCGCCGCCCTCTTCGCCCCAGACCAGCACCACTTCCGTGCCGGGCTTGGCGTAGGCCTCCTCGATGCTTCCGAGCGACATCATCGCCCGCTCGTTGACGCTGTAACCGGGGTAATGGCCTAGGCCGATCATCTTGCCGTTCGCGTCGAGCACCTTGTCGTAATGCAGGCGAGAAGTCGCCGACACCGGTAGATCGATGTGCATGGCCGTTGGCCCCTTCTCGACCAGCCTGCGGAAGACGTCGACGAAATCCTCGGGATGCCAAACGAGCGTCACCTTGCGCCGGTGCGGCTTGTCGACCATGCGCTCCAGCGCCTCTCTACCGACGAAGTCGTGATCGAACTTGATGAGATGCCCGTGGCCGATGTCCCACGGCGTCGCGTAGTAGTCGTCGATCCGCGGAGAGTAGAAGCTGCCACCAAGGGACATCCTCGTCGCGGCATGGCCCATTGTCAGCCACTCGCGGTACTCGCGCAGCTTGGGACTGCTGTAGATCGCCGAGAACGGCACCGCCCACCAGCCCGACTCGATCACGGTGCTGAAGTAGGCGAGCGAGCCGATCTGGCGCAGGCCGAAGTCGCGGCCTGTTTCGACGAGCGCCGACTTCACCTTGTCGCGGTCCTCCCACGGTCCCGAGAGCTCCAGGCCGGGTACGCCGCCCATGCTGTGGCGCATCGCGCGCACTTTGCAGCCGGCGATGCCGAGCGAACCCGAGCGGAAGAACCTTATCTCGGGCAACGGCCCGCCGTGGAGCTTCTCAAGCAGCTTGAGGGCGTGCGGACCCTCGACCTGGTAGCGATAGAAGCTGCGCTTACGCGCGCGATTGACGACCCACATCGGGTCGAGCTCGACGCGCACGTCATAGCCGCCGCGCTCGCCATTGAACTGCACCCAGTCGGTGGTCGCCGGGTTGCCGACCAGCAGCAGGTGCTCCTGATCGAGGTAGTACAGGATGCCGTCGCCGATGACATAGCCCTCTGGCGAGCAGGCGAGGAACTGCTTGGCCGCCCCGGGAGCGAAGGTCTTGAAGCTGTTCACGCCGAGCCGCTCGAGCAGCCGCAGGGCATCCCGACCGCGCACGTGCAGGTTGTGCATGTGATAGCTCTGATCGTGCAGCGCGATGGTTTCGCGCCACGAGCGCTGCTCGTCGCGCCAGGTGGTGAACTCCGGACGGACCACCTCGGCGGGCATCATGACGGTAAAAACATTGAGCGCCGCCTTCGGCGGATTTTTGTAGAGGTGGTCGACCAGGTTGGGCACCGAGTCCACCAGTGCCTGTAAAGATTGGGGCTTGCGGTGCTCGCTCATCGGCTACGATTCTCCTTGATGTCGAATTCTATACCATCATAGAATCTCCGCCGAGGATCCAGCATGCCCAGCCGCACCACCGCCGCAGCCCGCCCGGCCGCTCCAAAGGTCAAGCGCCGCGCCGCCGAGATCCTCGCCGCGGCAGCCAAGGTGTTCGCGCGTCGCGGCTATTACGGCGCCTCCACGCAGGACATCGCCGACGTGCTCGGCGTGCGGCAGGCGAGTATCTACTACTACTTCGACTCCAAGGAGGCTGCGCTCGAGGCGGTGTGCGCCGACGGCCTCGTGGAATACGGAACGCGCGCGCTGGCGATCCTGCGCGGTCCGGGAACGGCGTCCGACAAGGTGGCGAAGCTCGTTTTCCACCATCTGTCGCCCGCGGTGGAGCGGCAGGATTTCACGCTCGTCTTCCTGCGCGAGCGGCGTTTCCTCCCGAAGCCCGCGCGCGAGCGCATCCGGGCGCTCGAGCGCCGCTACGAGCGCATCATCCAGAAGGTCATCGAGCAGGGAATGACCAAGGGCGAGTTTCGCGCCGATCTCGATGCTCGCCTGGCGACCCTCGCGCTGCTCGGCCTCGGCAACTCGGCTGTCGCCTGGTACGGGCGGGAGCCCGACGCCACGCTTGAGCGCATCACGTCGAACTATGTCGATCTGCTGGTGCGCGCTTTTCGCAAGGGGGAGGCACCCAAGCTGCGCGTAACGCACTGATTCGCTCGCGCCTGGCTTTCGAGGAGGAGCAGACCATGGACAGGAGATCGTTCAGCTGAAAAGCGCCCTGCATATGCTCGCCGAGCGTGCGCGTACAGCGCCCCGGGACATTGCCTACAGGGCGAAGCGCCTCGGCTTGTACCAAGAGGTCACCTGGCGGGAGCACGCCGAGAATGTCGCCCGCTGCGCCGCGGGGCTGCGCAGGCTCGGCCTGCGGCCGGGCGAGCGGGTCGCCATCATGGGCGACGCCTGTGAGGAATGGATGATCGCCGATCTCGGCGCGCAAGCTGCGGGCGCCATCACGTATGGCTTGTACCCGACTGCGTCGCTCGCCGAGGTCGAATACCAGATGCGCGACGGCGGCGCCACCATTTTCGTCGCCGAGGACCAGGAGTACGTCGACAAGATTCGCGCGGTCGCCGATCGGCTTCCCGCTCTGCGCCACATCGTGGTCATCGACGATGCGGCGATGTTCGCCTACCGCGACGAGCGGCTGCGCACGCTCGAGGAGCTGCTGCGCCTGGGCGGCGATGGCGCCGACCTCGAGCCGCTGGCGCGCGCAATCGATCACGCCTCCCCGGCTTTCATCGTCTACACCTCCGGCACCACCGGCCACCCGAAGGGCGCGCTCATCACCCACGGCACGCACCTCGCCGCCGCATACAGCCTCGTCGAGCACTACCCGCTGCTCGCGGCGCAGCCGCACCGCACCGTCGCCTATCTGCCGCTCTGCCATATTCTCGGCCGCGACATCGCGATCACGCTGCCGCTCCTTTCGCGGCTCGTGCCGCACTTCGGCGAGGACGTCGAGGACTTGCCGCAAACGCTCTACGAGGTCGCGCCGACGGTGCTTTTCACCGTGCCGCGCTACCTGCAGAAGCTCGCCTCGCAAGTGCTCGTCGGCATCGCGGGCGGCACGCCGCTCAAGCGCGCCGCGTACGAAGCCGCGATGCGCGTCGGACGGAGCTGCGCGCGCTCGCGCTGGGAGGGGAAGAGGGGTTCGTCACTGAGTTACCGCGTCGCAAGGCAGATCGTCTTCAAACCCTTGCTGGAGAAGCTCGGGCTCGATCGCCTGCAGCTCGCGATCTGCGGCGGCGCGGCGCTGCCGCAGGAGACCATGGCGCTATGGCAGATCTGGGGCGTGAACCTCGTCGAGATCTATGGCCAGACCGAGGAGGCAGGCGCCATCATCAGCGGGCAGAAGGGACCGTATCCGCGTCCCGGAAACGTCGGCACCCTCGCCTCGGGCTGGGAACTCAAGCTCGGCGAGAAGAACGAGATCCTGCTGCGCGGGCCGCACCTTTTTTCCGCTTACTGGGGCAAGCCCGAGGTGACGCGCGAAGTGCTCGGCGCGGACGGCTGGCTGCGCACCGGCGACATCGGCGAATACCGCGACGGCGTGCTGCGCCTGGTCGACCGCGCGCGCGACTTCATCGTCACCGCGGGCGGCAAGACGCTCTCGCCTTCGTACATCGAGAACCTGGTGCGCGCGAGCCGTTACGTCGCCGAAGCCATGGTGGTGGGCCACGCGCGCAAATACATCGCCGCGCTGATCGAGATCGATTACGACACAGTCGCGGACTGGGCAAGGAACCATGATGTGGCCTACACCGGCTTCACCAGCCTGGCCCAGCATGCCGCCGTGCAGAAGCTGATCGCGGCCGAGATCGAGCGGGCGAACGCGGGGCTCTCGCGTGTCGAGCAGATCAAAGCGTTTCGCATCCTGCCGAAGGCGCTCGACCCCGAAGAGGAAGGCGAGCCGGTCACGCCGACCCGCAAGCTCAAGCGCGCGCAGATGCTCGAGCGGTTCAAGGGCCTAGTCGAGTCCATGTACGATGACCGGGAGGAGCGCCTCGTCGCCCAGGGCGCAGGCGGAGTCTTGAACTAAGGAGGAGGCGAAATGAGGAAAACGCTGTGGAGCATCGTGCTCGCGCTGCTGCCTATCGTGGCAGCCGCGCAGGACGCATACGTGATCGGCGTCTCGGGCGCCATGACCGGGCCGGTGGCCCCGAACTATGCGCCGGTGGTCGAGGCGATGAAGGCCTATCTCGAGCACCTCAACGGCCGGGGTGGCGTCAACGGCAAGCCGGTGCGCGTCGTAGTCCTGGACGACCAGGCGCAGCCTTCGCGCGCGGCGACCAACGCCAAGCAGCTGCTGGCGCAGGACAAGGTGGTGATGCTGCTCAACGCCAGCCTTTCCTCGACCTACGCGCCGATGATCGCGGAAGCCAAGCGCGCCGGCGTGCCGCTTTATTTCGCCGGGGCGGTCTGTCCCAAGGAGACCTATCCGCCCGCCGACCCGTTGCAGTTCTGCTCCACCGCCTTCGGCGCCAATCTCGACTCGCAGGCCGCGCTCGGCTTCGTCAAGGCGCACGCAAGGGAGCCGGTGAAGATCGGTTTCCAGGCGATGGCGATCCCGATTGCGCGCGCCGAGATCGATTACGCTGAAGGCCTCGCCAAGACCCTCGGTATGACGCCGGTCGAGAAGCAGATCTCGCCGCCGCCCGCGCCGGACTACACCCCCTTCGCCACCAAGCTCAAGGAGGCCGAGCCCAACTGGGTCTGGTCATGGTCGCCCTGGGTCTCGCAGGTGCGCACCTTTGAAGCGCTGCGGCGCCTTGGCTGGAACGGGCGCTACATCACCTGGGCGCACCTCAACGCCGAGGATGAGCTCGCGCGCATCCGCGACGGCGAGTTCTACGTCATCGGCACCAATGCTTTCATGGAGGACAACTTGCCGGTGCACGCCGAGATGCGCGCGATCGCGGCGCGCACCAAGCTCGACTACCCCGTGTCCTATCTCACCGAAGGCTTCGTCGCGGGCTTCGTGGTCGAAGCGGCCTTGCGCAACACCGCCTGGCCGCCGACGCCGCAGAAAGTGCTCGCGGCGATGAACAACCTCAAGGTCGATCTCAAAGGCCTGCGCGGCGGCCCGCTGGAATGGACCAAGGACAACCACTTCCGCACCAGGCAGTACTACCGCGTCTGGCGCTGGGACCCGGCATCGAACCGCGTCGTGCGCGCGCAGGACTGGCAGGCAATCGACGTGAAACGCTAAGACGGTGCAGCTGGCCGTCAATATCGTCGTCCTGGCGTCGATCTATGCGCTGATTTGCTGCGGTTATGTCCTGATCTATCGCGTGAGCCGGGTGCTCTCGCTCGCGCACGGCGAGCTGATGATGCTCGGCGCCTACGGCCTGTACGCCACCGCATCGCTCTTCGGCGGGCACCCTGTCCTCGCCGTCGCTGCCGCAGGCACGCTGGCGTTTTGCGTCGGCATCGTGGTGTACGCGGCGCTGATGTGGCGCATGACCGGCGAATCGGTGCTCGCCGCGGTGCTGGCGACGATTGCTCTCGGCATTCTGCTGCGCGGCGCGATGATCCTTGTCTTCGGCACGCAGACGCAGTATCCCCTGCGCGATCTGGGTTGGAGCAATGCCTCGCTTGCCGTCGGCAGCGCGCGCATCTCGGCAGTCGGCCTTGCGCTCGTACTCGCCACGGCGCTGACCTACGGCGCCCTCTTCGCCTTCCTGCGCGGCACGCGCTGGGGCATCCGCATGCGCGCCGCCGGCCAGAACCCGCTCCTTGCGGCGCAACGCGGCATCGGCCTGCACGGCGTTTACGCGCTCGCCTGGGGGCTTGCCACCTTTACCGGCGGCATGGCCGGGATGCTGATCGCCTGCGATGCCGGCCTCGAAGGAACGCTGGTGGTCATCGGCCTCAAGGCGTTTCCCGCGGCGCTGGTGGGTGGCCTCGACAGCCTGGCCGGCGCGCTGGTCGGCTCGCTGGTGGTATCGGCCGCAGAAGTGCTGCTCATTCATTACGTCGACCCGCTGCTCTCCGACGTGGTGCCTTTCGTGGTGCTGCTCGCCATGCTGGCGGTGCGGCCATGGGGCCTGTTCGGCACGCGCGAGGAGCTCGATCGCGTATGAGCGGCTACTTCCGCGTCCGGTACAGCGAGGACTTCGCGCTGCTCGATACCCGCGTGCAGAAGGCGTGGTTTGCGGTTTTTTCCATAGCCCTTCTCTCCTACCCTTTTTTCGCGAATGCGCTCTGGCTCGACCTCGCGAACCAGGTGCTGCTTGCTTCAATCGGCGCCGTGGCGCTGATGCTGCTCACCGGCTATGCGGGCCAGATCTCGCTCGGCCACGCGGGACTCCTCGCCGCCGGCGCGTTCACTACCGGGATCCTGTTCAAGGAATTCGGCGCGTCCATGTGGCTCACCCTGCCCGCCTCCGCCGCGGTCGGCGCCGCGCTCGGCCTGATTTTCGGCCTGCCGAGCCTGCGCCTGCGCGGCCTGTACCTCGCCGTCTCCACGCTGGCGCTGCATTTCATCGTCACCTTCGCCGGCGGCGAATACGAGAGCCGGCGCGGCTTTTCCACCGGCATCGTCATCGAATCGCCGCTCACCGATGCCCGCCACTGGTATTTTGTCCTGCTGGCGGCGGCGGCCGCGACGCTGCTGTTCGGCCTCAACCTGCTGCGCTCGAGGACCGGGCGCGCCTGGCGCGCGATCCACGGCCGCGAAGCGGTGGCCGAAGCGCTCGGCATCAACGTGCACCGCGCCAAGCTCTCGGCGTTCGTCATCTCCTCGACGCTCACCGCAGTGTCGGGCTGCCTGTTCGCCTATTACCGCGGCTTCGTCTCGGCGGAGGCTTTTTCGCTCTATATCACGATCCAGTACATCGCGATGGTCATCATCGGCGGCATGGGCTCGCTGCTGGGCGCGATCCTCGGCACCGTGTTCGTGGTGCTATTTCCGTACGTCATCGACGCCGCGACGGCGCTGCTCGGCATCGCCGGCCGCCTCGCCTCGGGGATCTTCGCCGTGAACTACTCCGCCTTCGGGCTGGTGATGATCCTGTTCCTGGTGTTCGAGCCGCAGGGGCTGGTCGGCTTGTGGCGCCGCATGCAAAGCTGGTTTCTCCTATGGCCGTTCAAGCAGCGGCCCTTGTCCAGATGATTCTCCTCAAGCTGGAAAAGCTCGAGGTGGCCTATCAGCGCGTGATCACCGCGGTGCAAGGCGTCTCGCTCGAGGTGCCGAAAGGCAGCATCGTCGCACTCCTCGGCACGAACGGTGCCGGCAAGACCACCACGCTGCGCGCCATCTCGGGCTTCATCGGCCTCGACGATGCACGCGTCACCGAGGGCGCGATCCTTTACCGCGGCGAGCGCATCGAGAATCGCCCGCCGCATCGCGTCACCGCGCTCGGCATCGTGCTCGTGCCGGAGCGCAGCAAGGTGTTCGAGAATCTCACGGTGGAGGAGAACCTCGACGCCGCCGGGCCGCGCCGCGGCGCGAATGTTAATAAGGATCTGGTGTACCAGTATTTTCCCGTGCTGCTTGCACTACGCCGCAGGGAAGCGGGTTATCTCTCCGGCGGCGAGCGGCAGATGCTCGCTATCGGCTCGGCGCTGATGTGCGCGCCGGAACTCCTGCTCGTCGACGAGCTGTCGCTCGGTCTCGCCCCGCTGGTGGTCGCCGAGCTGAGCAGGTCGCTGCGCGCCATTCGCGACCGGCTCGGCACCACGCTGCTGCTGGTCGAGCAGAACGCGCAGGTGGCGCTCGACATCGCCGACTACGGCTACGTGATGGAAAACGGCCGCATCGTCCTCGACGGCACGCCCGAACGGCTGCGGGCGCACCAGGACGTGCGTGAGTTCTACCTCGGCGGCGGTGACCAGCGCCGCAGCTACCGCGAGGTCAAGCAGTACCGCCGCAGCCGCCGCTGGTATGGCTGAGCTCAGGCTCGCAGGCGTGTCGCTCTCCTTCGGCGGGCTGAAGGTGCTCGACGGCATTTCCTTTGACACTCGCCCCGGCGAGCTGCTGGCCCTGATCGGGCCGAACGGCGCCGGCAAGACCAGCGTGCTCAATTGCATCAGCGGTCTTTATCGGCCCCAGGCCGGAAGCATCGAGTTCGAGAATCAGGACCTGACTTCGCTCAAACCGCACCGCGTCGCCCGCCTGGGCATCGCGCGCACCTTCCAGCACGGCGAGCTGTTTCCGCACATGAGCGTGGTCGAGAACCTGCTGGTGGCGCGGCACGCCCGGTTCAAGACCAATGCGCTGAGCGAAGGATTTTTCCTGCCCGGCGTGCGTGCGGCGGAGACCGAGCACCGCCGCGCCGTGGAGACGGTGCTCGAGTTCGTGGAGCTCGAGCGCCACCGTTACCGTCCGGTCGACGCGCTGCCTTTCGGCATCCAGAAGATCGTCGGCTTCGCGCGCGCCCTCGCCATGGAGCCGAAAGCGTTGCTGCTCGACGAGCCCTCCGCCGGCCTCAACCGCGAGGAACGCGAGGACCTCGCGCGCCACATCCTGCGCATCAAGCACGAGCTCGGCATCGCGATGCTGTGGGTCGAGCACGACATGCAGATGGTGGCCGACCTCGCCGACCGTATACTGGTGCTCAACTACGGCACGCCGATCGCACAGGGCAAGCCGGATGCGGTGCTCGCCGACCCGCGTGTCATCGAGGCCTATCTTGGCAGCCATCCGACCGTCTAGCACGCACCTCGCCAGGGCAGGCCTGCTGCTGTTCCTCGTCGGCCTGTGGCAGCTGCTGTGGGTCTGGGGGCTGCCTGCATACGTCCTCGGCCCCGTCGATATCCTTAAGCACTTCTTCGCCGCGCTCGGCTCGGAAGAGCTGTACCAGCATATCGGCGCGAGCCTCCTGCGCTCGCTGCCCGGCTTTGCCATCGGCGCGCTGCTCGGGGTCGCCCTCGGGCTCCTCGCCGGCGTCACCCGGGCG
>Ga0066706_10000241_pt1 | contig 15354 bp, 10 predicted proteins | sample GraSoiAngelo_155_FD_67274 | JGI IMG/M metagenome (GOLD analysis project Ga0066706, IMG submission 67274) | Grasslands soil microbial communities from the Angelo Coastal Reserve, California, USA - 14_1009_13_30cm | ecosystem: Environmental > Terrestrial > Soil > Grasslands | place: USA...
CGTGCCAGCACTGAAGGTCCGTGCTGCCCGGAAGGACCCGTCGCCATCGCCCAGCAGCACCGAGACATTGTTGGAACCGGTGTTGGCCACCGCCAGGTCGGGCACTCCATCGCCGTTGAAGTCGCCCACGACCACGGACGAGGGATTCCCGCCCGCGGTGAGGCCCTTGGCCGCCTGGAAGGACCCGTCGCCGTTGCCCAGTAGCATCGTGACCCCGCCAGGGTTCCGGCGACAGGATCCCTGCGAGCACGTGTACCCACCATCGTCGGCCACGACCAGGTCTGGTGCGCCATCACGATTGAAGTCGGCTACGGCCACGGATGACGGAAGCCTGCCACAAAACGCAAAGAAGTTCCCGGCCATCGGGAAGGTCCCATCGCCCTGGCCGAGCATCACCGAGACGCCGCCGATCCTCGGGCCGGCGGGTCCGACTACCGCCAGGTCGAGCACCCCGTCGCCATTGAGGTCGCCAACAGCCAGGGCCTCAGGGGAGACTCCGACGGCAAAGTCTCGCCTGGCGATGAACGAGACCGTCTGGGCCGGCGCGGGGGTGGGAAACGTCGACCAGAAAAATAGGGTCGCTGCCGCGAGACACGAGACCCGAGCGGAGGATGCGACCATTCCGGACCCCTCCCTGAAGCCAAGGACTCCCGTCCGTTCCGCGAAGACCTGTGCCCACATAGCCTCGTTTCCAGATTCGGGTCCAGGTTTGGAGACGGCAATCCGGTGAGCACCGGGAGAGGATCCCGGGGAATTCCCTGTTTCGTGCAAAGGATTTGACGGAGAAGCAGCCGCGCGAGACGTGTATCGCAGTACTCGCGAGTTGAAGGCCGCGAGCTGCGACTGTATCGGCGTCACCAACGCCCATCCCAAACGGTTCGTGTAGCCGAAGACGGCCGACCAGATCCTCGCGAGCGCTGCGCGGTCTTGTCAACGAATATCCAACCCAGGGCACTAGATGGAGCGAGTCTCGAGGCTGAGTTGTGCCTTCGCCCATGACCACGGCAGAGCGGTCACGGCGTGTTGTTGATCAGCACGGAGATGTCGCTGTAGCGCCGTTGGCGACAGCAAGATCCGGCTTGCCGTCAGCATTGAAATCGCCCACTGCAACGGACCTGGGCGCTATGCCTACCCCGAAGGTCAGCGAAGCTTGGAAGGTGCCATCACCGTTGCCCAGTAACACCGAGACGCCGGAACCACCCTGGTTGGCAAACGCCAGATCCAGGCTGCCATCGCCGTTGAGGTCGGCCGCCGTTACGGAAGTGGAATCGCAGCCAGCGGGGTAGTCCACCGCCGCCTGGAAGGTACCATCGCCGTTGCCCAGCAGCACCGAAACGGTCTTGGAAGGGGTGGACAGGTGGCACCCGCTGTTGGACACCGCCAGGTCCGGCACGCCATCGCCGTTGAAGTCGGCCGCAGGGCCATGAGGCCGGGAGTTGACATAATGCGCCTTATCAGAAGTTAGGAAGTTGGCATGCGAGTGGCGAGCCAGGTCAGACATCGTCAGGGATCAGGGCCAAAGTTTGGCGACCAGTGCCCGCCGGGAATTTCGCCGCCCCTTCATGAACGCCGGTCTGGCGCCCAGCTGGCGTCTCAACGTCGAAGCCTTTCCCTCCCCGAGTGTGAGCAAAGGAGAATGTCCTCGCCACTCGACGCGTCGCGACGAGCGAGGGCGAGGCGCTGAGGACCCCGCCCCCGGCGGCCGCGGCTACTGCATGAGGCTAGTGCTAGTCATTCGGTGTGGCCGGTGCCGGTGTCCTCCAGTGTGACCAGTGCGGGTGTCTCCGCCGCCCGTGTCATCGGCGGCGATGCTTGGCGTCCACAGCATGGCGTGCCCACCGCCAGCTCCGTCACAACACGCCCAGCCGACGATGTTACCGTCCGCATCTATGCCTGTGGCCACCGACATCGTCCACACGGGCGGAAGAAAGGAATGTAGATCGACGGCGCTGTCTGCGGTGCCCGTCCATAGCATCGCGTGGTTATTGGTCGTCGTTGGGTCTACGGCGAGGCCCACCTGTTGGCAACCGGCGACCCCGAGAGCTCGTGAGTGCCTGTAGCCTGCGGGATGTAGGTCCACGACGCTCTCGGCGGTGCCCGTCCACAACAGCGCGTGCTCCGAAGCTCCCGTGAGGCCGCTGCCCACTTGTTGACCACCGCTGACCCCGTAGGCTGCCGACGTCGAAAAGCCGGCGGGATTCAGGTCTACCGCGCTCTCGGGGGCGCCCGTCCACAACAGCGCGTGCAGAGTCCGTGGGTTCATGACAAAACCGACCTGCTGACCATCACCGACTCCCATGGCTCTCGACCAGGGGAAGTGGAGCTGGGCGGGATGCAGGTCTATCGCGCTCTCGGGGGTGCCCGCCCACAACACTGCGTGCTCGGCACCGCCCGGCTGGTAGCTGCCCACCTGCCGGCCATCGCCGACCCCATAGGCTATCGAGGTCAGGAACCCGGCAGGAGTCAGGTCCACCGCGCTCGCCGGAGTGCCGGTCCACAGCATCGCGCGGAGATAGCCCCTCGTAGGAGCGAAGCCCACCTGCTGTCCGCCGCTCGCGCCCGTGGCCTCCGAAGAATCGAAGCCGGAAGGATTCAGGTCCACGACGCTGTCTGGGCTGCCCGTCCACAAGAGCGCGTGAGGAAGTCCTGAACTGGGATCGTTTCCGTAGCCCACCTGCTGGCCGTCGCCGATGCCGGCAGCTAACGAACTGAGGGACCCCGATGGGTGCAGGTCAGTTACGACGAACTGCGCTGCTGACGGACTGGCGACCGCGAGCACGGCCACCCCCGAGAGTGCTGCTCCGAGTCTCACGAGATCGCAGAGCTTTGCCGAATCTCTGATCATGGCCTCCTCCTCGACCGTCGCGCTCACGCCTCTCGCTCAGGTCCCGGGGCCGATGCTGTGCTGGAATAGTCCGGGGGACAGTCGGGAGAATGCTGGATTTCGACGGAGGGAATCCCTCGACTGCAACCGGGGGTGGCCGACACCCCCGAAGAAGGCGACGTCGCCAGGCGCTGTTACAAGCGGGTCAGTCGTTTTTCTCTTCCCGACCTTGCCGCGATTCCCGCAGGGGCAGAGCTGCATGACTGCGAGAGCCGACTCCGTCAAGGGGGCGCGAGTCGCAGCGAGCTCGAGATCGGGCGTCGCATAGCGGCACGAAGGTTCTCCGATCGCGACCACGTTGTGCCCGAGTACCCTGGAGGGGGCGGTCCCGCGAGGGCGAGAGGGGAGCGCCGAGTTGGGGCGAGACGGGTCCGGGCGAGATCGGCCCGCCGCGCCGTCGGGGGGTCCTTCCGCAGGGCGAGCCCCAGGACCAGATCCTCGAAGTCCCGGGGCGGCAGCCCCTCGAGCCCCGTCTAGAATGCCTCGCCTGTCGGTCCCCCGCCCTCCTGGAGGAATCCTCGCCCGGATTGGCGCCGTCAGCTTCTCAGGCGCCTCGGGGCCATCAGTCGTTGACCTTCCAGCTGCCGTCCGGCTGCCGGCATGCCTTCCCGTATGCGTGCTCTTCCTTGCCGTTGATGAGCGCAGTCTGCTGGTACTCGCGGCAGTAGACGCCGCTGGCCGCCTGATACGTCCTCGTTGGCGTCACCGTGCCCGAGTGCCCGCTATCCGGGTTCGTCCACGGCACAGCCGTCCCCGAAGGAACGGTCTCGAACGCGTGATGGGCCGCCTGGGCCTCTAGTTGCCGGTCTCGCTGATCCATGAAGTTACCGATGACCCCGCCTAGCAGTGCGCCGCCGAGCACGCCAGCGGCGATTCCGGTGGCGCCGCCGCCGGCTGCCGCGCCGATCAGGCCGCCGACCGCGGCTCCCCCGAGGCCGCCAATGGCCGTCTTGGGGTCGTCTTGGATAGAGGCGCAACCTGTGAGCGTAAACGCCACGAGAACCACCAGGCCCAACGCTCGGATCGCTGAGTTCCGCATCGGTCCCTCCCCCGGGAGTCTCGCCTCCCTTTGTATCCGTCTCCATTGAGATGGCCCCGGGGGATAGCCGGGTTGGATGCGCGGCCAATTTTCCGCAAGAATCCTAAAGGCAGGCTCGACCCGTCTCGCTCCGGGCGCGGGGCATCGAATACGGCGACGTCGCGCGCGCGACGCCCTTCGTTAGGGCTGGACAGGGACGCCGAGTTGGGCGAGACGGGTGCGAGCGAGATCGGCCCGGTGCGCCGTCGGGAGGTCCTTGAGCAGACGCTGGTAGGTCGCGATGGCCGCCTGCTTCTGGCCGGCGAGCTCCTGGTTCCGTGCGAGCCCCAGGAGGAGATCCTCGTAAAGGAAGTCCCCGGGCGGCAGCCCCTCGAGCGCCGTCTGGAACGCCTCGACCGCCTTCTGGAAGTTGCGCTCGGACTCCCAGGTATAGGCGATGCCGGCGAAGCAGGCGACACGGAGCGTGCCGGCGGCGCCCTTGGCGAGCGCCACCTGGAAGGCGCCGCGGGCGGCCGGATACTCGCGGTCCATGTACCGGAGGTTCCCGAGCTCGTAGGCGGCCTGGACGGCGGCGACGTTGGCCGGATACTCGGCGAGGGCTGCCTCGAGCTCGCGGATGGCCTGGGCCCGGGCCTCGCCCGGTGCCTCGGGCGACTGGCTGGCCTGGGCCCGCGTCAGCGCCTCGGCGTAGGCGCCGATGCCGCGGGTCTGGTAGGAGTTGTACCAGGCCCAGCCTCCGACGAGCAGGAGCGCCGCTGCCGCGGCGCAGGCGGCCAGGATCGCGAGACCGCGACGGGAGCGTAGCAGTTCGAGCTTCAGGGGTGTCGCCTCACCTGAGGCGCAGGCCTCGGCGGTATTGTCGACCGCAGCGCCCGCACCGAAGCCAGCCGCGATACACGCGCCGGACGATCCGCCCGCAGTGCGGGCAGAACTGGTAGGTCCGCCAGCCATAGGCGAGGCCGACCGCGAGGATCAGAGCCGCGCTCACGAGAAGGAGCGGCGGCAAGGACAGGACGGCCTCCACGGCACCCGATGCTAGGCATTCGGTAAGGGGGTGTCAAGGCGGCGGCCGGGCTCGAGGGCCTCTGCCACGATCCCTTCTCGCAAGCCGTACTCGCTGACGACCAGGGACTCGACGCCGAGCGCGTCCAGGACGGCCAGGGTGATAGCGATTCCGGGCCCGATGAGATCGGCCCGGCCGGGCTCGAGGCACGGCAGCTGTCCGATCTCGGCGATGGAGAGCGGGGCGAGGCGGCCCTGCTGGCGTTCCACGGCCCCCCGGGTCAGCGTGTAGCCGTGCACGCGGGCAGGATCGTAGACGGCCAATCCCTGGTCGAGCGCGGCGAGAGTCGTGACGGTCCCGGCCGTTCCCACGAGGCGGTCGACGCCCGACCCCAGGATCGCCGGCGGCAGCTCGCGTCGGAGGCGCTCCCGGACGCGCGCGGCCACCGCGGCGGCTGGAGCCCGATCCTCGGCGAGAGGGACGGCGCCCAGGCGAAGACTCACCGCCACCTCGACGGCGCCGTCGCGCGCCCGGACGAACTCGGTGCTGCCGCCCCCGATGTCGAAGACGACCACCGCCCCCGGCAGGGGTGCGAGCCCCCAGAGCACACCCTGGAGCGTGAGCCGCGCTTCCTCGCCGCCCGACAGGACCCGCAGGGGGTGGCCCGTCGCCGAGGCGAGCGCGGCGGCGAAGGCGGCGCCGTTGGCCGCCTCGCGCACGGCACTCGTCCCGACGATCAGCACCCGCCCGGCGCCGAGGCGGGCCGCCCGCTCCGCGTACTCGATGACCGTCTCTGCCGTCCGGGTCATCGCGGCCTCGGAGAGGCGGCCCGACGCGGCGAGCCCCTCGCCCAGTCGCGTGACACGCTGCGTTTGCTCGAGCGCCCGCCAGCCCGGGCCCGTGCCAGCCTCGACGATCAGCAGACGGACGGTGTTCGTTCCGAGATCGACCGCGGCCAGGCGCACCGGCGGTCGGTCAGCGGGCGTGGCGCAGGGCGAGCGCGTCGGCGAGGACGCTCATGACGCGCTCCATCTTGAACGGCTTCACAAGGACCAGGTCGACCCCGCTCGAGCCCATCCGCTCCGGGGTCATGACGTCACCCCACCCGGTGATCATGACCACGGGCGTGGTCGGGTTCATCTTCTTGACGGCGCGGGTGACGTCGAGTCCGGAACACTCCGGCATCGAGAGGTCGGTGATCACGACGTCGAACGTCCCCCGCTGGAAGCGCGCGAGGCCCTCGAGGCCGTTCGCCGCGCCCTCGACGGTGTGGCCGGCGGCGGCCAGCGTGTCGAGGAGCATGCGGCGTAGGTGTTCCTCGTCCTCGATCACGAGGATGGTGCCGGTCTCGGCGGGGCGGGTCGGGGTCAGGGACGGCAGGCTCCAGACCGGTGCCGGCGTCCGTGCCTCCGGCAGGACGAGCGTGAACGTCGCCCCGTGCCCGGCCTGGCTCTGCACCTCGATCCGGCCGTGGTGGCGGCCGACGATGCCGTGGACGACCGAGAGGCCGAGGCCGGCCCGCTGCGGCGAGCGGGTCGTGAAGAACGGATCGAAGATGCGGCTCTGGACCTCCGGCGACATCCCCTCCCCCGTGTCGCTCACCGTCAGCTCGACCGCCTGCTCGCGCCGGAGGGTCCGGATCGCGATGCGGCCGCCCCGGGGCATCGCGTCGATCGCGTTGAGGATCACGTTGGTCAGCGCCTCGCGCAGCTCCGTGGCGATCCCGTGCACCATCGCGCTCTCGGCGAGGTCGGTGACGACCTCGATCTTCACCCCGCGCGCCTCGGCGTCGTTCTTCCAGAGGGCGCGCGTGAAGGTCACGACGTCCTGCGCGAGCGCGTTCAGGTCGACCGCCGCCATCCCCTCCTCGGCCGGCGTGGCGACGAACGCGAGCAGTCGCCGCACCGTGTCCGCCGCGCGCCAGGCCGTCTCCTCGATGACGCCGAGGTCCTCGCGCACGCCGTTGCTCTCGGTCCGCTCGAGAGCGAGCTGGGTCTTGCCCAGGATGATCGCGAGCAGGTTGTTGAACTCGTGGGCGATGCCGCCCGCGATGTCCGACAGCGCCCGCGCCTTCTCGGCCTGGACCAGCTGTTCCTGCGCGGCCGACAGCTGACGGAGCGCGGCGTGGGTCTCCTCGAACGCCCGGGCATTTTCCACCGCGCCGGCCATCATCGCCCCGACCAGCTCCCCGGCCCGAATGTCGTCCTGGGTGAACCGCCGCTCGCCGCGATCGAGGAAGTACACCTGGCCCAGGGCGCGCTCGCCGCTCCGGAGCGGCACCACGAGGACCCCTCTCCCGCCCGCCGCGCGCACCGTCGAGCGCTCGGTCGCCGCCCCTCCCTCCGGCTCGAGTGGCCAGTCCGCCAGGCTCGCCTCGTCGAGGCCGTGGCTCGCCCGGACGACCTCCTCACCGCCCCGCGCGATGACGACGACGGCCATCGCGCCGAGGGCTCGACAGCCCGCCTCGCAGGCCCGCGCGAGCATCGCGCGCAGGGGTTCGCGGACGCCCACCACCGCGGGCACCGCCGCCAGCTCGCGGAGTCGCTCGGCCTGACCCTGGAGGCGGGCCATGAGCTTGTGGTAGACGAGCGCCGTTCCACAGCGATCGGCGAGCAGGCGGAGGAGCGAAAGCTCCTGCCCCGTCAGGGGTTTGCCTGACCGGCGGCCGAGATAGAGGACCCCTGCCACCTCGCCTTCCGCCTGGAGGGGGATGGCGAGCGCATAGGCAGAGGCGAACCGGGCCAGAAAGGGATCGTTGCCGCGGGCCCCTGAGACCGACAGCGGGCGGCCATCCCGAAAGGCCTCGCCGATCAGCCCCTCGCCGGGCCCGATCGTCCACGCCGACAGCTCGTCGTGCGGGAATCCGCGCCAGGTGCGGGCAAGGAGCGAGCGCCGCTCACGGTCGAACTCGAAGACAGCCGCGCGGTCGGCGGCGAGGAGCCGATGGGCCCGGTCGACCACGAGCCCGAAGAGCTCCGCGAGCTCGATGCCGCAGGCTGGAATCGCGAGGATCTCGCCGAGTTCGGCGCCGATGGGCGAGTGGACTTCCGAGGGCGGGCGAGGCTCCGCCGCCTCTCTCATGCCCGCCTCCGCCGGGTCGTCATCCTTCTTAGACGAGGCGGGCATGGACGGCGGGCCGACTGGACATTGCAGGATTATAGGGGGGTGACGAAAAGGCGTCAATCCGGGCCACACGTCCCCGCCCGCACGGAGGCGGGGACGTGGACCACGGCGGCCCGCTACTTCTTGAGCGTGCGGATGAAGCTCACGATCTCCCAGCGCTGCTTCTCGGGCAGCGAGCCCCAGGGCGGCATCGCCCCCCGACCGTTTGAGATCTTCCAGAAGATCTCGCCGTCGGCCTGCTTTTGCACCTTTTCCGAAGTCCAATCGGCCGGCTTCGTCGGGAGCGCCGCCGCGGCCGGCCCGTCGCCCTTATAGTTCGTCCCATGGCACGGGACGCAGTTGGCGTCGACCGTCCGCTTGGCGTCGTCGAGCGCCTTGGGGTCGAGCTTCTTGATCGGGTTCTTGAGGGCATGCGCCTCGGCGGGGGCCTTCCACTCCCCTTGCGCCCAGGCGGCGGCGGCGAAGGCCATGCCCGCCGCGAGCGCCACGCCGGCGACGGCCATCCTCGGGACTCCGCGGTCCACTCTCATCGAAGCCTCCTCTGTTCGATCCTCGTGACGGTATTCACAAAGTGCCCGCCGTATTTAACTCCGCTCGGACCGGCTCGGTCAAGGCGCTGCCGCTCCCTGTGGTGAGAAAAACATCTACGGGTGGGCCGCGGTTCCCGGCGGCCTACGGGGCGGCGGGCGGCGGGGCGCCCAGCAGGTCGCGGGCCCGACTTCGGACTTGGGCGGCCAGGTCGTTGCACCACGCGAGGCTCCCGCGGTTGTCGGCGACGGTCTTGAAGTCGAGCTCGATCCGCGGGCTCCACCGCTCCCCGAGGCGGAGGCGGAGGCCGTAGGTGGTGGGATGGCCCTCGTCGGCCTCCACGACCGCCTCGATGCGCGGGCTCTCACGCTTGGCGTGCGAGACGACGAAGTTCTGGAGCCAGCGCGCGACTTCGTGGAAGTCTCCGCCGGAGAACATGCCGGCGGTATTGTACCCGATGGGGCGCGGCCCGGCGCCCCATCGGCGCAATCCGGTCGGGCGCGGCCCCTACCAGCGGGCCGCGCGGCCCCAGCAGTAGAACGCGATCGAGAACTGCAGAAGCGTCTGCGCGCCGGCGATCCAGCCGCCCGGCGTGATTCTGTACGCGGTGCCGGTCATCCCCGCCATGTGCGCCATCCCCCACAGGAAACAGACCGCAGCGAGGAGGACCGTCAGCGTCATCAATGTCTTCAGGATCTCCATCGCGCCCTCCGCCAGGTCCGGGCGGCCGTCAGCACTCGTTGAAGCCGCATGAGAGGCACTTCTTGCACCCTTCCTCGTAGATGAAGGTCGCTTGCCCACACTCCTTACAGAGATCGCCGATCCGCTTGCCCCCGCCGACGGTGGCCGGCGCTCCGTCGCCCTCCGGCTTGAGCTGCCCGATGTGCTCGGCCAGCGTGCGCGCGAGCGCGTCGGGGAGCGACAGCACCTTGGACGGGCCAAAGCCCGTCGGTTGCCCGCCTCCGATCCGCGACAGCTGGCTGATGACTTCCTCGAGTCGTCTCTGAGCCGAGAAGGGCGAAGGGAGCCGCAAGACAAGCGAAACCAGCCGCCCAAGCGCCTCCGCCACGGCCATCGTGTCGGAGCCCCCCTTGCCGACCTGGACGAACACCTCGAAGGGCTCCCCTTCAGGGGTCTCGTTGACCGTGATGAACGCCGTGCCGATCGGCGTCTCCATGCGATAGGTGGTCCCGGACAGGCTGTGCGGCCGCGGCTTGATCACCGCCTGCGCCTTCGTGCTGGCAGGGATGGTGGCCAAGGCCTCCTTATCTTTGTGAGCGCTCACGCCGATGTTCAATACTTGCTCCCCCTTGCACCCGTCGCGGAAGACCGTGATGCCCAGGCACCCGAGTTCCCAGGCCAGGCGGTAGGCGTTGGCGACATCCTCCTCGCTCGCCCCGTTGGGCAGGTTGATCGTCTTGCTCACGCCGTTGTCGGTGAAGCGCTGGAAGGCCGCCTGGTGCCGCACGTGCCACTCGTAGGAGATCTCGTGCGCGGTCTTGAACACCAGCTCGGCCTTCGCGGGCAGCCCCGGGATGCCGTGGAGCGTGCCCCGGCGGACGATCTCCTGCATCAGAGCCTCGGAGTAGAAGCCTTCGCGCCGGGCGATCGCCTCGAACGTCTCGTTCACGAACGTGAGCACCCGCTCGCCCTCCCCCTGCCTCACCCGGTGCTCGAAGGCGAGGGCGAAGATCGGCTCGATGCCCGACGAGCAGCCGGCGATCATCGAGATCGTGCCGGTCGGCGCGATCGTCGTGACCGTCGAGTTTCGCATCGGACGCACGTTCTTGTAGATGGAATTGGTCCAGTTGGGGAAGGGCCCGCGCTCCTCGGCGAGCCGGGCGGACTGGTCGTGGGACTTCTCCTTGACGAACGCCATCAGCTGTGACGCGAGGTCGATCGCCTCGTCGCTGTCGTAGGGGATGCCCAGCGTGAACAGCAGATCCGCCCACCCCATGACGCCGAGCCCGATTCGCCGGTTCGCCTTGACGGTCCGATCGATCGCCGGCAGCGGGTACGGGTTCATCTCGATCACGTCGTCCAGGAAGCGGACGGAGAGCCGCACGATCCGCTCCATCTCCTCCCAATCGATCGCCCACGAACCATCGGCGGCTTGCCGCGCGAACTTCGACACGTTGAGGGAACCGAGGTTACAGGCCTCGTTTCCCAAGAGGGGCTGTTCGCCGCAGGGGTTTGTCGCCTCGATCAGGCCCACCTCAGGCGTCGGGTTGGCGGGGCTCGCGTTGATCCGATCGAGGAAGATCATGCCCGGATCCCCGGTCCGCCAGGCCGCGCGCACCATGCGATCGAAGACCTGCTTCGCGGAGAGGCGCCCCACCTCCCGCCGGGTGTGGGGATTGATGAGGTCGTATTCCTCGCCCTTGGCGAGCGCGTCCATGAAGACGTCGGTCGCGGCGACCGAGATGTTGAAGTTCGTGATCCCGCCGTCGAGCTTGCACTCGATGAACTCGAGGACGTCTGGGTGATCCACTTTCAGGATCCCCATGTTCGCGCCCCGGCGGGTGTTATGGCTGACGAAGCCATTGGCGATATAGGTATTGTTAGCTGGAACCGAGAGATCGAGCGTGAGCGACTCGCCCTCCTCGATTTTGTCAACCTGGTCGTAGAACTGATCGTTCGTCAGCAGCCACGCGACGGTGGGATGCTCACCGAGGCGGGGATGCGCCTCGACGAGCTTCTCGAGCCGCGAACGGGTCAGGTGGCGGGGAGCCGCAGCTCCAGGAAGGTAGTGTTGGAGCGCTCGGTAGAGTCTGCGATCTGCCCCGCGTGGGCTCCGTCCCGCGCCACTTCCCCGGCCCGGTCCTCCGTAGACCGCTCGCAGGAGGTCTCCCTGGAAGGGAACGATGTCGTTCAGCTCCCAAGCCTTCGCCAGCCCGGAGCAGAGCCGTGACTGCTTTGCGCGCGAGAAGAAGCCGATCTCGTCGGCAAAGACACGAAGTCCAGCGCGGGTGATGACCCGCAGTCGATAGGCTGGATTGTGCCCGAAGGATTGGACGCGCCCGGTGGTCGCGCTGAGGCTCGCCGGCGCGCCAAGCGAGAGAAGCAGCTGCTGCACCCCGTCGACGAGGGCCTTCGAGACGCTGCAGAGCGAGGGGTATCCGTCCTTCGATACCGTGCCATCGGCCGTAAACAGCCCGCGCACAAGGCCACGCGCGAATTGCGGACCGCCTCGGAAGGCGAGCTCGGGCAATCGCACATCGAGCGCGGACGGCTTCTCCACCCCGATCGCCTTGAGCCAGGCCACCAACGTTGTGGAATTGAACACGTAATGTTCCGAATCGTCGCCGGCTTTCGCCTGCCGGACCGGACGCAGCCCGAAGATCTGGTCGGCGATCTCGACCAGGTGCGAGGCGACATCGGGTTCTTGGCGACAAACGCTGAGGATCAGGCGACCTGTCCCGCGCGCATTCACGGAGACCGCGCCGTCACCCAGGAGGTATCCGATAAATTCTCCAAGCTCCTCGGTCGCTGCCTCGGGAAGACGAACGGGTATCGCGTTGGGGTGAAGCCGGAGCTCGACCGCGGGGAATCGAGGGTCCTCGACAGGTAAATACGTCTTTTTCTGAAGAGCTACCCAATCGCCGACTTTGATGTCCTCGATGGCCTTCCAGACGTACTGTCCCTCTTCGCTGACGACACGGAGTCGATGCTCGAGGCTGGCGCGCACCGCGTAGCCATGGCGAGTGCGGATGCGCCGCACCGGCACCACCCCGTGGACGTAGAACTCGTCGGATTCTCTGGGCCCCTTGTCTGTCGCCACGCGGAGCGGGGCTTCGTGAGTCTGCCACGTGTCGGGTGACGCTGAGGCGGGCCCCAGAGCGCGGATCTCGACGATCCCGCGATCAGTCGAGACTCGCGTCTCCGGCGCCACGCAGCCTCCCTGCTTGACGGCCTCGGTCGCCGCGTTGAACACGCGCAGGAAGGACACGGGCCCCGACGCTCGACCGCCCGTCGACGCGACCACGTCGTCCTTCGGGCGGAGGCGCGAGAAGGCGAACCCGGTATTGTGAACGAACGCCATGCCGTGAGCGCCCGCGGCGTAGGTGTTCCACCCCTCGACGGACAGGTCGTAGAAGGGCTTCGGCTGCCGAGCGCGGCGGACGGTAGCGATTTCCAGGCCTGAGGTCGCCACGCGCTGCAACAGTCGCCCGAGATCCGGGTCCCGCGACCCTACCGATTCGGCGATCGCCAGCAGGTCGTCACGGCGGCACCGCCGATTCGGATTGCATGACCAACGATTCAGTTCCGCGCTGGACGGGCCCCGCCCGCGACGCCGTGAGCCGACGAGGCCGAGGTCCCTCAGGCGATCCCGCCACGGACGGAACGCCAGGCGTAGCGCCGTCTCCTTCCGACTCCTCGAGACCAGCCGGGCGAGTTTGTGCGCGCTCGCGAGATGGGGCGCGATGTGGGCGCGCAGATCGTTCACCTGGGGAAGCGCGCAAAGCTGGACAGCGTATACCACCTGCCTTCCCTTGCCGTGGGGCGGCTTCACCGTGAGTGAGGGCCGAAAGCCCAAGAGGGCCATCAACCCCGCGAGGTCCTCCGCCATCTCTCGGCTCACGGTCGAATAGGAGGGGCTGCCGTCGGCGGCGACGCGGCCATCGCTGTCGATGAGGCCGCCGATGAAGGAGCGGATCACGGACAGCGGCGACTTGGCGATGGCCTCGGGAATGCGAATCCGCGCGTCCTTGGCGCCGATCTTCTCGAGTCCGCAGGCCTCGAGCATGTCGAGCACGAAGCGCTGAGTCAGCGTCGCCACACTGAGGAGTCCTCGGCCATCTCGCTGGATCCCGACATTGATGCCGCGCTCGGCCAGGACCCTGCGCACCTTGTCAAGCACATCGCGCTCGCCCGAGAACCAGCGGAGCCGGTACTGACGGAGCGCGGGAACGTATCCGAACGACCCGTCACCGAGGGTGAACCCCACGAGCCACCCGATGGATTCGTCGATGGCGAGGCTCCCCGCCCGCTGGCAGGCGGCGTACGGCCAGTAGGCGTCAGGACGCGCAGGACCCAGGATGACGTCGCCCGAGGTGAGCTGGTCCGCGCGCACCGCTACGAGGCCCGCTGCCTTCACGACCATGAACGGGTGCCATGCGCTCGTCTGAATCTGCGTGCCCTGGCGGGTCTCGACCAGCACCTGCTGCTCGGCCGGGACATCGAATCGCCAGACCTGGGTCACGCGGCGAAGCCCTGTCTCACCCGTCCGGGGGTCCATCGAGACCGTAGAGATGTTTAGGTCACGCACGTCGAAGGCAACGCCCCCGCCGTTTGGCTCGCCGGGCCTGCCGTCAGCGGTTGCCCGATTTACGAGGACCTCGATGGGCTCCAGGCCGCAGAAGGTCGTCCAGATTCGCGTATCTCCTGCGATACACCCCCCTCCGCTCTTGTGGATGATTGCCGCGTCCTTCACGGCATCGAAGATCTCTTCCATCGAGTCGCCGACAGGCAGCACGTAGCAGGCCGAGTACTGGAGGCCATTGTTCTTGCCGGCGTTCATGAGCGTCGGGGAGTTGGGCAGGAAGTAGCCGTCGACCATCATCTCGTAGAAGGCGGTAGCGACCTCCTGCACCGCGGCCTGGCTCCGGCCGTACCGGGCTTCGCCGGCCGCGATGGACTGCGCGACCCGCCAGCACATCTCCTCCGGCGCTTCGAGCACCTCGTCACCCCTGCGGGTCAGATAACGCTCGCGGAGCACACGGAGTGCCGGGTCGGTCCACTTGCCAACCTTCGCCGGACGAGTCTCAGACGGCATCCTGTTCCTCCCTCTGGCGTGGGTGACCACGGCGACGAGGCGTCCCTGCGGCATTCACTTCATTTTACTCCGATACCCCAATATTATGTGGTGAAGGCGAAAGTAGCACACCATATTTGGGAGTCGTCAAGGAAAAAGACATCCACACGCCGTCAACTGGATATCCACCGCGGCCGTTCTGGTGAACGACTTCACAACGTGGTCGTAAGCTCTCGTCTCCGTGCACAACATTTCATCCCGTCCCGTCCCGGGTAGTATCATGAGGCCGGCGTCGTGGCACCGAGACAATTGCCCTCTGCTCGTGCCCGTGAGGATGCACCGCAGCGCACCGTCGCTCGGCTCCATGCGGCGACAGGCCGCGCACGATTTCACGCCGCGGACTCCGTGCCGTAGCACCGCCTCGGAGGAGGCTCGAGACCGATGACGAGGATCGCCGGCGTTCTTGTCGGGCTGTTGCTGGCTGCGGGCTCCCCCCCCGCGGCAGCGCAGAATTCCGACCAGCCCGCGCCGGCCCCCGCCCCGAAGCCGACGCCGAAGTCCGCCGCGAGACCCGCCGAGAAGGCTCCGCTGACGTCCGGCACGCAGGCGGCGTTCCCCGACGTGCTCGGGCGCCTCCTCACCCTGTCCGACGTGATCGAGATCGCCCTCGTCACCCAGCCGCAGATCCAGTCTCGACTCTACGACTACGCGGCGGCCCGCTTCCGGGTCGATGAGGCCATCGCGCCGCTGCTCCCTCAGCTCAGCGCGACGTGGACGGCCACGCGCGACCGCCTCATCTTCGGCGTGAGTCCCACCGCTCCGACCATATTCGTCACCCAGAACGCCGTGCGTCTCGCCCTGTCGCAGGTCCTGTTCGACTTCGGGAAGAACTTCGCGGCGACGGACGTCGCCAAGCGCCTGGCCGACGTGGCGAAGGAGGACGTCGAGGTCCAGCGGGACCTGATCGTCCTCGCGGTCAAGCAGGCCTACTTCAACCTGCTGTTCGGCCAGCGGCTCATCGT
>Ga0066706_10000250_pt1 | contig 15253 bp, 14 predicted proteins | sample GraSoiAngelo_155_FD_67274 | JGI IMG/M metagenome (GOLD analysis project Ga0066706, IMG submission 67274) | Grasslands soil microbial communities from the Angelo Coastal Reserve, California, USA - 14_1009_13_30cm | ecosystem: Environmental > Terrestrial > Soil > Grasslands | place: USA...
GTGGCCGGCCCGGTTTAGTCTATCGGAGAACAGGCATCCAAGTGAATTCTGCGCCCGGAACTCGAATCGTCCCATGGAAACGTTCCATCTGGCAGGACCCCTCCAGAAAAAAATGAGGGGAGGTCACAAATTCCTCGCGACGCGTGAGTGCTCTTGGGAGATTCCTCTCCTGGAAGTGCCTTGCGAAGCGTGCTTCACAAATCTTCTTGCATTTTGGCGAATGCTTGGCCGAAGGTTCTATCTGGGATCAGACTCCTCACGTTCATTGTCTGAATTGTTCGAGAGTCTCGGCCTAACTGCCAGTGAAACGCAGCGCTACAGTAGACACCTCGTCCTCCCCAAGGTGGGACCCGAGGGGCAGCGGAGACTCAAGCGCTCCTCCGTATTGGTAGTGGGACTCGGGGGTCTTGGAGTTCCGGCCGCTGTCTATCTCGTGTCCGCTGGAGTCGGCCGAGTCGGGATCGTCGACTCCGATCTTGTGGAGTTGTCTAACCTTCAGAGGCAGTTCATCTTCTCGAAAGCTGACCTGGGACGGAGAAAAGTCGATGCCGCCGAGGAGAAGCTTAGCCTCGTGAATCCGGAGATCAGACTGACCTGTCACCCGGTCAGGCTTGACTCTAGCAACGCTATGGAACTAATCGGAGAATACGATGTGGTTATCGATGCGACGGACAACCTGCCGAGCCGGTACCTCATCAACGACGCCTGCGTCCTTCAAGCGAAGCCCGATGTCTTTGCAAGCGTTCTAGGCTTCGACGGCCAAGCGTCAGTGTTCAGCACTCCTAACGGGCCTTGCTATCGGTGTCTCTACCCCGAGCCTCCCCCAGCCGACTCTGTCAAATCGTGCGAGGAAGCCGGAGTATTGAATGTAATACCTGGTATCATGGGCAGTATTCAGGCCAATCAGGCAATAATGGTCCTACTCGGAAACGGCACCCCGCTAATCGGTCGACTTCTGGTCTTCAATGGCCTCGACAACTCCTTCAAGGAGATCAAGTTCAGGAAGAACAGTTCTTGCGCGGTCTGCGGACCCAACCCTACCATCACTCAGCTCATTGACTATGAAGAATTCTGCGGACTGAAAGGAACGGAAACACCAGCCGAATTCAACATAACAGCCAGGCAGTTGAAGACAGCCATCGATTCTGGCAGGCGTCCCGTCCTCCTCGACGTCCGGGAGCCATACGAATACTCGTTATGCCACCTAGAGTCTTCCACATTGATCCCAGTAGAGGAACTTGATACGCGCTTGGGCGAGCTGAAGAGGGACAGCGAGATTGTAGTTTATTGCCACGTCGGAATCAGAAGCGCGACCGCAGTCAGACTGATCAGGCAGGCAGGATTCTCAAACGTGCGGAACCTTCAGGGTGGTATCGATGAATGGGCCAGACAGATTGACAACAAGATGCCTAGATACTAACGCTCGCCCTTCACCGAACTTCAGCCACTAGTCTGACAACTGTGTAACTGAGCAACAAGACGAAGGTAATTTCGATGTAGAGGGTCGCGAGACCCGCGACTAGAAGACCGGTCAGAGCAGCCCCGATAACCGAAGGTATGCCGAGAATCGCGGCGGTCGTCAGGCTGTGTCTCGTGAAGAAGCCGAGGCGTCTATGCCTCCACAAGGCGACGGCAATCGTCGGCAGCGATACCAGCTGGCTGGCGGTCCCAGCGATTTTCAACGGCAATCCGATGAGATACGTCAAGACGGGTATTCTATACTCGCCCCCGGCGACTCCGCAAGACCCGCTTATGATTCCGATCCCGAGCCCCCCGATCACGGAGAAGACCAGCTCAAGAGTCGACACACCACTCTGACCTGATGCTCCTCCGCCGATGAGCAGCCCGTAAACTACTCTAGCGATGACGATTGAGAGTACTATCGATATGAACCCCTTGAGAGCTCGCTGGCTCACTCTGTGACTCAGCGACGCTCCGACGTAAGCACCTGGAATCGAACCGACTATCATCGCGAGCGCCGGAAGAATGGCGTCGCCGGACCATACCCCTGCGCGAATTCTTACCGCGAAGTTGAAGCCTGAGACCGCGAAGCTGATGAGAAGATTGGCTGTGATCATGTCCTCTAACGAGAGCCTAAGGTAGTAGAGGAGGAACGGCATCCTCTCCTCGGCACCTCCCAACCCGACAAGGCCTGCTAGTAGCCCGATGAGCGAGCCATATCCTATGGAAGCCCCGACCTTGTTGCGAGTTACCAGCTGTTCCTCAGACAGCTGTTCAGAAGTGATGCTCAACGCTTGGCCAGATGATTCTCAGAATTTGCATGGCCCGCCGCGTTGCGAGTATCAAAGCCTCCCGCTATTGACACGATATGTGGGAACTCCGAGATGAAGCTCCGAAGCGCTGTCTCCACTCCCTCAGGAGAGCCGGGCAGACAGACAATCAGTTTTCCCTTCGCCGTCCCGGCGGTCGCTCTCGTGAGCATTGCCGCGATACCGATCGTCTGATAGCTAATACTCCTAAGCAGTTCTCCGAAGCCTGTTAGTTCTTTCTCGAAGAACGGGACCACCGTCTCGACTGTGACGTCGCTCGGCGAGACCCCTGTTCCGCCGATGAGAACCAGCACGTGAGCGCGGTGACCTAGAAAATCTTTCACAGCGCGCCGAATCATGACCCTATCGTCAGGTAGCAGTGTCCTAGTGCCGGCCTTGTGACCTGCTTCAACAATCAACTGCGCTGCTAAGTCGCCGGAATCGTCTTTGTACTCGGAACCGCTATGCATCATTTTGAACCTGCTCGAGCTTACTGTGACGAGGTGGAAGATCAGAACATGTCGAGCAGTGGCTCTGTGCGTCTCGTGCGGTTTCACTTCGCTTTCTTTACCACCTTGACCGCTTGAATCTGGGTAGTTGGGTACTGGCCCCGGCTGTCTTTCTCGTACGCCTTCACAACATCCCATACATTCAGCAACGCAACAGTCGTCGCCGTAAGCGCCTCCATCTCCACCCCTGTTTTTTCATTCGCTGAGACCGTGACAGTCACCTCAATCCCGGAGGGGACCACAGAGGTCTCAACTGTCGTACTCTCGATCTTCAATGGATGGCACAGGGGCAGAAGTTCGGGGGTCCGTTTCGCGGCTATCATTCCAGCGATCTCTGCCAGAGACATGGGATCTCCCTTCTCCGTGAGACCTTTTCTTATTCGCGCTACAGTACTGGGCTTGAGCTTTATTCTCCCCGACGCTGTCGCGGTTCGGAAAGTTACGGGTTTCTTCGAGATGTCTGCTTGTCTGAAAATCACGACGCGCTCGCCCGACGACGTTTGGCACGAGCTTACTTAGATTTTCAGTGGAGTCTTTTATAGCGACAAAGCATCTTTTTGTCGCGCTTGATTACTGAAGCCTCCATCCCACGACCGAAACTTCTCATCGACACAAAAGGCAGGGTGGCGGCCAAGCTCAGAATTTCCGTGACCGACCGTTGCAACTTCGCATGCTTGTTTTGCATGCCGGACAAATCGGCCATGCGTTGGCTTCCTTCTGCGGATCTTCTCTCTTTCGATGAAATCGAGCGCGTGACAAAGGTGTTCGTCTCTATGGGGATAACCAAGGTCCGCATCACTGGAGGCGAACCTCTGCTCAGGAATGGTGTCGAAGGCCTCGTGAAGCGACTCACGGGGATCCATAGCCTCGAGTCTGTGGATATGACGACAAATGGCTGGTTCCTAGGATCTAGGGCTAAAGCCCTCAAAGAGGCGGGTCTTCGCGGTGTAACCGTCAGCCTTCACAGTCTCAAGGAGAATCGATTCGCAAAGATCTCTGGAATCAACGCGCTCCCGAGGGTCCTTGAATCGATCTCCGAAGCTTACCGCGTCGGTCTGCACCCCCTAAAGATCAACAGCGTAGCTATCCGAGGTTACAATGACGACGAGATCTTGGACCTAGTAGATTATGCTAGGAAGATGAACGTCGCTATCCGGTTTATCGAGTTCATGCCCCTCGACGGGCTCGATATCTGGGACCGAGACAAGATGGTGACTGGACAAGAGATTCTCGACATTGTCAGATCCCGATACCCAATTCTGCCCGCGGGTAGAGGCAACGGGGAGACCGCGTCGATCTGGAAGTTTGCAGATGGCAAGGGAGAACTTGGAGTGATCACCCCTATGAGCGAACCCTTCTGCGACGACTGTGACCGGCTCCGGCTCACATCGGACGGCAAGCTCCTCTCATGCCTCTTTGACACAGAATATCACGATCTGAAACCAATCCTCCGGAATAGCGACTATGATGAGAAACTTGCGGCCTTCGTTAGAGAAGCAGTCTGGAAGAAACCCGAGGGCGTCGGGTACATGCCATGGATCAAGCAGGGATGGAAGAATCCCCGAAACATGAATGCAATCGGCGGCTAGGGTATGATTCGAGTCAAGATGATCTATTTCGCCCAAGCGCGTGAGGCCGCTGGAACCAAGGGCGAAGAGTTCAGCCTCGACGAAAAGTCGAACGTGAGAACTGCAATGTCGAAAGCCATCGAGGCACATCCCAAACTGAAACCACTAGAGAAGGCGATCAAGGTCGCAGTCAACGAAGAAATCTCTGAAGAAGATGCTCCGCTGAAAGAGGGAGACCGAGTCGCACTTCTGCCCCCGGTTGTCGGCGGATAAGAAGGATTCAGATGGCCGTGCGGCCGCCATCGGCGGTGAAGATTGCGCCGGTCACGTAGCTCGCCTTGGGTGAAGCCAGGAACACGATCACGTTGGCGATCTCGCCCGGCTGGGCGGCCCGAGCTAGCAGGGTTGTTTCGCCTAGGGCTTCAATCCGATCTGGAGATGCTGCCGTATAGACGGGTCCGGGGGCGATGGCGTTGACTCTGACTCCCGCAGGACTGTACTCAGCTGCCCAGGAACGGGTCATCGACGCCAACGCGGCCTTGGTGGCACCGTAGGCGGCACCGCCGACGAGACCGATCTGGCCAGCCATGCTACTCATGTTGATGATGCTGCCGCTCCCCCGAGCTGCCATTTTCGGAGCCAGTGCAGCAACAAGGAAGTACGCAGCTCGGACGTTGGCGGCGAAGAGCCGATCAAAGGTCACGACGTCGAGCTTCTCAGTTGGGCCGAACCAAGAGATACCGGCGTTGTTGACCAGAACGTCGATCACTCCGACCTGCTTGACCAGATCATCCAGCTCGGAAGGGTTGCTCAACTCGGCAGCGAGGAATCGGGCCTTTCCTCCGTCCGCGGTGATGGAGTCAACCACTGCCTTGCCACGGGCGGCGTCGCGTCCGTGCACGATGACTTCTGCGCCGTGACGGCATAGCTCCTCGGCTACGGCCTTGCCGATACCAGAGGTGGCTCCGGTGACTAGGGCGCTTAGGCCCTCAAGGTCTCGCTGTTCGCTCATATCAATGTCCTCAAAAATTTCAAGGCTACCCCGTAAACGCTTCATCGTCGGAAATAAAGCACTCATGAGAATGACTCGATAGCCGTAAATTGAAATCTAGAATCACCCGGAAACCCGTTGACCCAGCCAAGGCCCTCGAATCTGTAATGGATGAAGATGCTGGTGGCACAGTCCTCTTCGTCGGAACAATCAGAAACCAGACAGACGGTAAGAAAGTGAAGGGTCTGGAGTACGAGGTCTACCGCCGGATGGCTGAACGCCAGATCGCCAGACTGGAGGAAGAGATCAGGAAACGCTGGCCCATCAAGTCAATCACGATGGTCCACCGAGAGGGTAAGCTGAAGGTTGGTGAAGTCAGTGTTGTCGTTGCTGTATCCGCGGCGCACCGAGATGAAGCATTCGAAGCCGCTAAGTACGCGATCGACAGAATCAAGGATTCCTTTCCTATCTGGAAACGCGAAAAGTTCAGAGGAAGCCATTATGGATGGGTGAAAGGGACTCCGATACAGAGCTATCCCGCTTCGGCCTCGGCGGTGAACGTGCCACAGACTAGCCCGAGAGAAATTGTCCGCCGACGTAAGAGAAGCCTGGTAGAAGCCTGACCGAAACCTCCTCGCCTGCTCGTAACTCTCTAACCCTTTCAGGAACTACTACGAATCCGTTTGAATCAGTCAAGACGCTGATCGACTCTGTATCCCCAACAATCGGTCGAGCAAGGAACCCGTTGCCTTTCTTCTCTAAGCGCACGTAGAGGACCTTTGTGAACTCTTGAAACTTTTTCCTCGCATTCCAACCCGTAGAAAGGCGAGCTCTTACGAAGAGAGTTGAGTCTGCTCCAGATGTCATTCTCAAGATCAGAGGAAGACCCAGAAGAAGGAACGCGTTCATCGCTCCTTGAACGGGACCCGGGAGCATGACGATCGGTTTTTCTCGAACCGCGGCAATGCCCGCTACTCTTCCTCGGTCCATCTTTATTCCGTGAATAATCCGGCTTTTCTTCGAGATTCTGCGTAACGTCTGTTCCACAAGATCCACCTCGCCTAGCGACGTGCCTCCCAGCGTTAGTATGATGTCTGAGCTTCCAAGGGCTCGCTTGACCGCATTGCTCATGAGGTCGAGATCGTCTCTGACTATTTCCCTAGAACTCGTGACGCCGCCTAGCTCTCGTATCAAATTCTCGAAAATGGGCGAGTGACTCTCCCGAACTTTCCGAGGATCGCTAACGTCAAACGAATCCACTAGTTCATCGCCGGTGGCAATTATCGCTACCCGCGGCCTTGCACACACTCGAAGCTCTCTCATGCCCAGAAGAGCGAGCATCCCAATATCCTGCACTCTGACCGCAGCTCCAGCATGAATTACCACGGCGCCCTTCTTGACATCAACCCCGATGGGGAAGCAGAATTCACCCTTCTCAACCTCTTTTGAAAAATAGATCTTGCGGCCGGCCCTCTTTGCATCCTCCACAGGCACTACCGCATCTGCTCCGACCGGGAGCTCTCCCCCGGTGACGATTCTCACCGTCTGTCCCCGTGACAACCTCCGTCTTCGATGGTGAAAGGTGTGCACGTCCCCCGCGAGGGGCAGAACTTTGGGGGATCGGGAACTCGCCCCAGTCAGGCTAGATGCTGCGATGGCGTATCCGTCCATGTGGGACCGTTGCCTGTTAGGGACGTTAATCGGCGATACGATATCCTTGGAAACAACTCGGCCATACGATTCATTGGTTTTTACCGTCTCAACTAGAAGTTTGGATTTGGTCAGACGTGATATTGTTTCAAGAGCGAACCTGACTGGAGTATAATGAGTGAACCCGGTGACCAATTTCTCATCGAGTTCCCGCGGTTTCGTATTATCTCTTGTCCGAGTCGTTGACCGTGGGCTCGGGCGGAGAGCGTGGTCACCAATACCTTCATTACTGATTTGCCAGACCAAATGGCGATTATGTCTCAGGTCCGCCAGGCGCATTTGCCTGGAAACTATGAGCTGTACGACCCTTCTTCAAACAAGCTAGGACCAGTTGTTTGCAAAGAATGCTGGGAGGGTTTCAAGAAAGAGACTACTGCTCCTTTGGACACTGTCTGGGTCTCATTCAAGGGCGAACGGATGGTCTGGTGGCTCTGCCAGAATCATGCAGAAAAGCTCAAGGCCCAAAAATCGGGCGACATAGAATTCCTCAAGCTTGTCCAGGGCGCGATGACGAGCCCTAGATTATGATCGGTTAGTTCTCTACGCAGTTCCGAAGGCTCTGTGTCTCTGGTGGGTGCCAGAGTGGCCTTTGAATCGTTCTTCCTCCCATACGTTTCCTCTTTCATGGTATCTGTACTGCTCCCAGTAGCCGTCGCGGTATTCTTTCATCAGTTCGATTCTGTTCACCCATTTTGCGCTCTTCCATGCGTAGAGACTGGGCATGAATGGTCTTGCGGGAAATCCTTGTTCGGGGCTGAGTGGTTTTCCGTTTAGCTTGAACGCCATCAACGCATCATCTTTGAGAGCGTCTTCGACTGGTACGGCTGAAGAATATCCTTCTACGGTGTGGAACATCACCCATTCGGCTTCCGGGTTGACCTTGGCTGGCTCAACCAGTCCACGAATTGGAAGCCCCTCCCACTCCACATCCTTGATCGACCACTGAGTCACACAATGGAAAGATTTGACGTATCGGGTCTGTGGCATTGACGTGAGCCGATCGTAGGAGTACTCAATTGGGTTTTCTACGAGCCCGTCGACTCGAAGTTTCCAACTACTAAGATCGACTTTCGGTATTCCTAACGCTCCGTAGATGATGAACTTCCTGCCCCATACTTGGTGCGGTGGGAGCGCTTGTTCCGACAATGTCTTGGTTTAGAGGCACCCCCATCCAGCTAAAACAATTTCCGTTGATCGCTCCAGAGAACCTAGACGGCCTCTCAGCCGCTTCTCTTGATCATCTGCACCATCGAAGTAATCGATGGGGAGGTCTCGTTTACTTCGAGAGTTCTTATTGGGTCGCCGGCTTTGACCATCCCTTCTCGAAGAACTTTGAGATAGTATCCGGATCTTTCCGAGTCGAGAAAAGTCTTGAGGATGACTTGGGTTCCAAATCTCAGACCTAGCTTGTAGCAGGGAAAGCGAGGCTGAGTCACCGCAAGTTCCGCGGACCCGACCCCGAGTCGGTCCCCGACGTGAACTTCGCTCTCAAGTAATCCTTCTGTGGTGAGGTTTTCCCCAAAGGATCCCCATGGCATTTCCATATCCGGATATTTATCGACCCAGAACGGGTAGTGTTCTGACGCATAGGCGTAGACGGCCTTGTCTACACCACCGTGAACTGTCAGGTCTGCTTGGCGGTCGCCTTCGAGGTTCAGCTTTCCAACTTTCACTTCACCTGAGACTGGTTTCTTGACGAAGCCCGAGTAGACTAGTTTGCCTCGGACTCGGCCTAACTGACGCACTGAACCCACGTTGACCGAGATTATGCGCAATGCTCAGATCCCTTGGTTTCTTCGAACACGTATTTCAAGAATCTCGGTTTCGACTTCTCGTACATTTTCAGAAATTATTGGTGTTCGTATCGGTGAGAGTCCTTGTCAAAGGTGGTCTTACAGGCCGCTGAGCAGAAGTAGAAGGTCTTGTCCCCGTGTTTCGACGTAAGCTTCGTCTTCTTCTCATCCACCATCGTGCTACAAACTGGGTCTTTTTGCACTTCTACACCTCCTAGATTTTTGGCGTGAATCTTGGCAGCAGTAGCGTGTTCGAGTTGACTGTGACTGAGCTGAACGCCGTTGCTGCTCCACTACTCATCCTTATGGCCTGAGACCATTAGATAATCTGTCTTCTTAAGAAGCAAACGAGAAGGTTGGGAGAGCGTCTTCAAGAGTTGAGGTAGTACGACTGGCGCGGAGAAACACGAGGATCAACGCGGTCGTCACCAAGTGAACTCCGGCTCAACGATCTATACTTGCCCTATGCATCCAGAGGTCAGATCCACCTCTCCCGGAACTTGCCCAAAATGTGGGATGAAACTAGTCCCGATCGCCCAAAGCGAAGGAGGAATGGATCACCACGAGCGTGCGATGAAGCCCGCTTCCAAGATGTCGCGCCGGGAGCGGTTCAAGATGAGTATGACCATGACGATGGGCATGGAGCATACTGGTGTTGCGGGCCGAGAAATGGCCCGGTTGATGGAATTAGACATTCGCCAGAAATTCTTCTTTGCGTTAATACTATCGGTCCCGATCATTCTCTACTCGCCTCTCGGAAAATTCATCTTCAGCATTCAGCCCCCAGCCCCCATACCTGTTCCCTGGCTTCTCTTCCTACTGACGACTCCGGTTTACTTCTACTCAGGCTGGATCTTCCTCTATTCAAGCTTCAGAGCTCTACAACAAAGAACACTGAACATGTCGGTCCTTATCGCAACGGGCATAACCGCCGCGTACAGCTTCAGCGTTCTCCTCACTATTCTCCAGAGCGCCGATTCCTATTACGAAGCAACCGCCCTCCTCATCACCTTCGTCCTGTTTGGTCATTGGTTGGAGATGAGATCTCGACGTGGTACAACTGACGCACTGGAGGCTCTACTCCAGCTGGTTCCGCCTCAAGCCAGAGTTCTCCGAGAAGGGAAAGAGATTCTCGTCCCAACGTCTCAGGTCGGAGTTGGCGACATGATAGTCCTGAAACCTGGAGACCGAGTGCCTGTTGACGGGAGAATAGTTGAGGGGGAGACGGCGATTGACGAATCTCTCGTAACTGGTGAATCTCTTCCCGTTGCGAAAACGGTTGGGAACATTGTCATTGGCGGATCAATCAACCAATCTGGATCTGTCAAGTTCGAGGCAACAAAAGTAGGTGAGGAGACAGCCCTCGCACAGATCGTGAGGCTGGTTGAAGCGGCCCAGAATTCCAAAGCACCCGGTCAGAGACTCGCAGATAGGTTTGCTCAGTATCTTGTAGTGCTAGCCATCGGCGCGGGTCTAGTTACGTTCCTGGTCTGGTTTGGCGTTGCTCGGCAACCAGTCCTCACCGCCCTAACCTTCGCTATCTCAGCGATAGTGATAGCTTGTCCCGACGCTCTGGGGCTAGCTACGCCAACGGCCGTTGCAGTTGGAACTGGTCTGGGCGCAAGACACAACATTCTGATCAAAGACGCTCCGACTCTAGAAGGAGTCTCTAAAATCCAAGCGGTGGTCTTCGATAAGACAGGGACACTGACAGAGGGAAAACCGCGAATCTCGGAAATCGCAACGATTCAAGACTGGGATGAAGACGAGGCTCTCAGACTTGTTGGGGGGGCTGAGGCTGAATCCAACCACCCGTTAAGCAACGCCGTGTTGGAGGCGGTGAAGAGGAGACAGGTGCAGCTACCGACACAGATTGAGCACTTCGAAAACCTGTCGGGTCTTGGAGTTAGAGCTAGCATCGAAGGGAAGGAAGTGCTGGTGGGAACTGTGAAGCTGATGAAACAGAGCGGTATTGACACTGGTCCTCTGCAAGAAAAGATCGACCAGTTTGTTGAAAGGGGTGAGACGATTATGGTTTTGGCTGTTGATGGTAGAGTCATAGCTGCTATCGGCGCTGCTGATACTGTCAGGTCATCAGCTACGGTGGCGGTGTCGAGGCTGAACCAGCTGGGGATTGAGACAGCGTTGATAACAGGAGATAATCTGGCGACCGCTTCAGTGGTCGCGAGAATTGTCGGTATAAAGCGGGTATTCGCGGACGTCCTCCCACAAGACAAGGCGCGATTCGTCAAGAAGCTGCAGGAGGAGGGAAAATTTGTTGCAATGGTAGGCGATGGTGTGAACGATGCGCCAGCTTTGGCTCAAGCGGATGTTGGGATGGCGATCGGTGCTGGGACGGACGTGGCGATAGAGACGGCAAAAGTGGTCCTGATGAAGTCGGACCCTTCAGATGTCCTGCGGGCGATAAAGCTCAGCAAGGCAACCGTCACGAAGATGAAGCAGAACCTCTTCTGGGCCTCATTCTACAACATCCTCGCAATCCCCGTTGCCGCCGGCATCCTTTATCCCAACTTTGGAATAATCCTTCGACCCGAGGTTTCTGCATTGCTAATGAGCGCATCATCGATAATCGTTGCGACAAACGCTGTTCTGCTAAAAAGGGCAGAAAAAAATCTGGTCGCCGTATAGTAAAAGTCCTTGCCAGCAGTTTCGCACTCTCAACGGAAAAGGCCGGTGGCTCAACGTTTCGCGGAGAAAATCGCGCTTGAACGTCTAGTGGGTTCAAGCTCCCCTAATATAAGAGACCACAGTCGTGCAAGGCGAATCTGGGAGTAAGAAAGATTAGCGACGAGGTGAAGACTGTGACTGGAGAAGCTTCCATTGCCTCATAGAATAGTTGTATTCACGACCGACTCCTCTCTCTGCACGGAAATCGTGGATGAGATCGAGGCCGGAAAATGTGCCCGCTGTGAGCTTAAAGTCTACAACGTTTCAGACCATGGTGCCTTGGCTAAGAAATATGGCGTAAGACTGGCCCCTACCGTGATAATAGATGAGGAGGTCAAGATTGAAGGTAGACCTGATATTCCATTCGTCTGCAGCGATGAGACTTACGCTCACTTCAAAGAAAAATATCCCTTGTTGCACGAGCTTGCTCGTCCGACAACGGCGATCATCAAATGTGATTAATTCGCGTTAATGGGAGTCCGCACTCCGCAAGAGTGGAGCTCGCGACTATTCTTTCCGTAGGTTTTCTATCAATTCATTGTATAGCTGGTCCCTGGTCTTGTCCGAGTAGTTGTTGTGGTGTAGCTCCAGGACTCTGTATCCTCTCTTCCGTAAGCGTGATCGTAGCTCTTCGTCCTTCACCATCTGGCTCGAGGATTTCGTCGCCGTAATCATTCAAAATGAACCCTGATCTGGGGTCTGGGAGGAGCGTTTCATATGAAGCCCACTTCAAACATGCATCGATACAGATGGAGACTGGTCGAAAGATCGCCGACTCGCTTGTTCTGCGCGACAAACCCGCAATCTCCCCCAGAAACGGTTCAGACAATGAATGGATCCTTCCCAGAATTTAGAAAAAAAATATTTCCCGTGACGCAAAACTCGCAGTTGGGAGGGAATTAACAAAGAGTAATACTCATCCGCCCTGTTCTTTGAAAGATAGGAATCGCACAGACTGTTTCGCTGTAAGCCTGACGGGCGCAGAACAAGCCTGAATCGGAAATCTGGGCAGGCCATTTTTGACCCCCGGGATATTCACGCTTGATCACTCGGACAAATCCCGCTTCGGAGAATGCTTGATTGGCCTGTTCTAAGCCCTGAATCGGAAGACTCGCCCGGAACAGTTTCAGCTGGCGAGAGCCCTCTGGAAAAAAGGGGGTAGGAATTTTTTCTCTGCGTGACGCGAGACTGTTCGTCTTCGGCATTTGAGTTCTGGGCGGTTGCTTCGGAAATCTTCCGTATCTGTGCGAGCGCTTGGCCGAGAGTTCTATCTGGTCTCTCGAAGTTTTAGGCTAGGCTTACGGAGTTGAGTTCTGTGAGGTCAGAGAGGCTGTTCATCTTGACCATGTTGTTGCTGATTGTGTAGAGTACGTTGCCGATGTAGAGAGCGCGAGTAACGAAGAAGCCGGTGTTATTCCAGGTTGGAAGCTGACCGGTTGGGATCTGTGTTACGTTCCCACGCAAGACGATTCCGTTTGAAACGCTAACGTTGAACACGTAGGCTCCCTGCCAGACAGGAGGATTGTAGCACCACGTGCAAGTTGCAGTCGTCTGATTCAGCGCGATCGAGAGAGGAATAACCAGCAGGTTGAGAGACTGGTCGAAGAGCACCGACTTGTGATCCGTCAAGGCTGGAGAGTCACTGCCCCGATCTCCGACGAAATAGTCGCTTGTGTCAATAGGGTGACCGGGGTCTGTGACATCGAAGAGGCTGAGCTTGAGACCCTGGAACAATGCAGCGTTCTCCCACGTAACATTCTGTGAAGATTTTCCGAAACCGATCAAGTGTGTCTCATCGTATGGCTGCAGATAGTCAGAGACGCCAGGAATGTTCAACTGCCCTAGGACCTTGGGCTGGTGAGGATCTTGCAGACCGATCACGAACAACGGGTCCATCCTCTGAAAAGTGACAAGGTATGCTCTGTCGCCCATGAACCGGGCCGCATAGAACTGTTCACCCGGGGACAGCCCTTCGAGCTTTCCGACAATATGGAGACCGCTGTCCAAGACGTACAGGTTGGTCCGTTGCACATAGGAAGACACTACGTCTCCCGGCGAGGTTGCCGGAATTGGACCATAGCCGGTTGTGGCTATGCGGAAGTTGCCGTTGAACTCGTCCATTGAGAACTGGTTCAGAACATGGCCAGACACAGTACCTGTCGCTTGATAGCTGATGCTTCCACCATCAATGCTGATACGGTGGACAGCAGTCTGTTCCGCTTGACTCCAGATTGGCTGAGTCAGATAGATCTGATGAGTTGAGACGTAGATGTTGCTGCTCGTCCCGATGAGGAAGATCTTGGCTGCTGGAGTAGGGTTGACTTGGGTTACGTTGATCCCTACAACCGTTGTGAAGCTGTGAGCAACATCGGCGATATCAGAATGATAGACGCTCGAAATCCCCATCATCATTGGGCGTCCGTCTACGACATTCTCCGGAAGCATAATCGGGCCAGTGCAATAGACTGGTTGGGTTGCTACCAAGTAGGCGTAGTCGCCAATTAGCCGGGCCCCGGCAAGAGTCCCGTTTACTACCAATGTAGTTGTCAGCACTGGATTAGAATGGTTGGAAATGTCGAAGATCGAGAGAGACGTGGTCTGGGGATAGTTGAAGAATACTGGGTAGACGGCGATCGAAGCTCCCATTCCAGATTGAAGAGTAGCATATGGTAGAGGATATTGCTGGTATTGCTGACTGACAACGACTAGCCTGTTGCCGTCTACAAAAATTCCTTGGGGAGAACCGTTCACGGATACATGGGCCATCAGTTTTGCTCCATTGAATGGGTAAGCAAGGACGATCGCGACCGTGTTATTAGTAACCGTGTAGATGTAGGTCCCATCGTTCTTTACAGTGTCAAGTTCGTCAACGCCGGCCACCTGAGCGTTTGTCTGAGAGTGGCTAGGGGTTGCGCTCGTCGACGCCCCCGCTGCGGTGGTAAAGCTGGCAGAAAGGCCACTGATTCTGAGATCGTTCGTGGTCGTGTCCGGGATTACCGGGGCGGGAGTGGGATTGTAGAGGTTTCGAACCTCGGTGCTGTTGCAGCTCTTGGTAAGAATGAAGCTGTGCAGCTCCTCGTAGGTTGTGAATGGGACCATCACATGCTGATTCGTAGCGGTAGTTGGGTGAGTGTTCAAGACCACTATTCCGGGAAGAAGGATAAGCGCGAGGCCGGCGATGATCCCCAGTGTAAGACCGAAGACAGTTCTGGTTTTGGAGCCGAGCTGCATGGACTTGGTATACGAGGCGGCGGACCATAAGGCCACGGTTTAGAACGGGGTGTTCACAGATCAAAACACTTCTGTAAACAAGCAAGCTTGTATTGATCTGACGCTATTCTCTTTCTCGAAGACGGCTTTTGACAGAAGACCGGGACAGGATCATAGAGTCTGAGCTGAAGGGACTCACCCTACGTGTCTACTGGCACCTTCTAAAGACGAGGAGAGAACCGATCGGAGTGAGGTCTGTGCAGCGTGCTCTGGGAATGAGCAGCCCCAGCGTAGCGCTACATCATCTGGAGAAGCTGCGATCACTAGGGCTGGTGGATAAGGACCCGACAGGCGAGTACCATCTCGCCGAACAGGTCGAGGTGGGCGTCTTACAGAACTTTGTTGGCGTCTTGGGCTTCCTACTGCCTAGGCATCTCTTCTACTCCGCAATGTTCACGGTAATGCTCGCTCTCTACCCTATTCTCTACCCTCCCGATTTCTCAACTCATAATAT
>Ga0066706_10000255_pt1 | contig 15133 bp, 15 predicted proteins | sample GraSoiAngelo_155_FD_67274 | JGI IMG/M metagenome (GOLD analysis project Ga0066706, IMG submission 67274) | Grasslands soil microbial communities from the Angelo Coastal Reserve, California, USA - 14_1009_13_30cm | ecosystem: Environmental > Terrestrial > Soil > Grasslands | place: USA...
ACGACCATCCCGCGAGCGCACCGACGGTGGCCCGGGCGTCGCCGACGAGCGCGAGACCCGACTGCTTGTACGCGTCGAACTCCGCGACGTTCACGTTGATGAAGCGGACACCGCGGTCCTGGAACGCGGTCTTCGACGCTGTGGTGAAGTCCGTCCAGCGCGTGCCGATCCCGATCACGAGATCGGCCTCGCGCGCGACATGGTTCGCGGCCGCGGTGCCGGTGACGCCGATCGCGCCGAGCGCGAGCGGATGATCGAACGGGAGCGCGCCTTTCCCCGCCTGCGTCTCGGCGACGGGTATTCCCGTCGCGTCGACCCAAGTGCGGAGCGCCTCGGTCGCGCCCGAGTAGAGGACCCCACCGCCCGCGACGATGAGCGGACGCTTTGCCGCGCCGATGAGCTCGGCGGCCCGCGCGATGGCGGCCGCATCCGGCAGACGACGCTCGATGTGCCAGGTGCGCCGCGCGAGGAAGTCGTCCGGCACATCGAACGCCTCGGCCTGCACGTCCTGTGGGAGCGCGATGGTCACCGCGCCGGTGTCGGCCGGACTCGTGAGCACGCGCATGGCCGCGAGCGCCGCCGGGACGATCTGCTCCGGCCGCAGGATCCGGTCGAAATAGCGCGAGACCGGACGGAAGACGTCGTTCACCGAGACGTCGCCCGCCCACGGCACCTCCAGCTGCTGCAGCACGGGGTCGGGCCCGCGCGACGCGAACACATCGCCGGGGAGGAGGAGCACCGGGATGCGGTTGATCGTCGCGGCCGCGGCCCCGGTGACCATGTTGGTCGCGCCGGGTCCGATCGACGTCGTGCACGCGAACGTCGCGAGCCGGTCGCGCATCTTCGCGTAGCCGTGCGCGGCGTGCACCATGGCCTGCTCGTTGCGCGCCTGAAAGTAACGGAGATCGTCGGGTCGCTCGTGAAGCGCCTGGCCGATGCCGCCGACGTTACCGTGACCGAAGATTCCCCAGCAGCCGGCGAAGAAGCGCTGCTCGATCCCATCGCGCTCGACGTACTGGTTCGCGAGGAATCGCACCAGCGCCTGCGCCATCGTGAGCCTCACCGTGGAGTGCGTACAGTACAACCTCCGACGATGAACACACCGCGTATTCGCATCGGCACCGCTCCGATCAGCTGGGGCGCCTGCGAGATCCCGAATTGGGGCGATCAGCTTCCGTACGCGCAGGTGCTCGACGAGATGGCCGCGTCCGGATACGAAGGCACCGAGCTCGGCCCATGGTCGTATCTTCCGTCCGATCCAGCGACGCTCCGGCGCGAGCTGGGCGCGCGCAGGCTCGCGCTTGCGGGAGCGTTCTGTCCGGTCACGTTGCACGACCGCGATCAGCGAGCCGCATCGCTCCACACCGCCCGCGAGACGATCGATCTGCTCGCTGCCGCGGGAGCGCCGGTGCTCGTGCTCGCCGACGCCGGTGACGAGCGGCGCGCGGCGATGGCCGGCCGCGTGCCATTGGACGGCTCCGCCGGCTTCAGTCACGGTGAGTGGCGGCGCTTCTGCGACGGAGCGAACGAGATCGCGCGATACGCGCGGGAACGCGGCCTCGTCACCGCGTTCCACCCGCACGTCGCGAGCTACGTCGAGCGGCCTGAAGAGATCGCGCGTCTCATGCGCGACACCGATCCCGCGCTCGTGGGCTTGTGCCTCGACACCGGCCACATCGCGTACGGCGGTGGCGATCCGGTGGAGATCGCGCGCGCGTACGCGCCCCGCGTGCGGCACGTGCACCTGAAGGACCTGCGTCGTGAGGTCCGGGCTGACGTGCTCGCACGACACCTGGGTTTCCGCGACGCCGTCAGCCTGGGCGTCTTCGCGCCGCTCGGGGATGGGTCGCTCGATCTGCGCGGCACGCTCGGCGCCCTGCGTGAGGTGGGTTACGGCGGCTGGCTCATCGTCGAGCAGGACGTGCGACTCGGCGTGAGCCCGATCGCGGCGCCGCTGCGCGACGCGAAGCGCAGTCGCGCGTACCTGACCGAGGTGCTTGCGGCGTGACGAGGGTCCGCGACATCGGCGTCGGTGTGGTCGGCGTCGGCCTGATGGGCCGCCGTCACGCCGAGAACGTCACGCGCGTCGGTGGCGCGAAGCTTCTCGCTATCCATGACGCCAACGCGTCGTTGGCGGAGCGCGTCGCGCGCGAGCTCGGCGCGAAGAGCTGTGCGTCCGTCGACGCGCTTCTTTCCTATAGCGGCGTCGACGCGGTGGTGATCGCATCCCCAGCGCCCGCGCACGAAGCGCACGCGGTGGCCGCCCTCGCGGCGGGAAAGGATGTGCTCCTCGAGAAGCCGATCGCGCTGACGCTCGAGGCCGCCGACCGCATCCTGGCCGCCGCCGCCAGCGCATCCGCGGCGCGGCTTCAGATCGGGTTCATGCGACGCTATGACCCCGCGTATACGGAGGCTGTGTCCGTGGTCCGGTCGGGCAAAGTCGGCGCGGTGCGCTTCTTCAAAGGAGTGGACCGCGACCGCGACGCACCCTCCGGCCCGTCGGGCTCGCTCGCGCGGGCCGACATCTTCGCAGAGTCCGCGATCCACGACTTCGATGTTGCGCGCTGGATCACGGGCGACGAGGTCGCCGGCGTGCGCGCGAGCGCATTGACGCTGGCGCCTGACGCACCGGGTCCCGACCTCGCGCTTGCGGAGCTCCGCTTCGTCGGTGGTGCGGCGGCGAGCATCGAGACGTACCGCGGCGCGCGCTACGCCTACGACATCCGGGCCGAGATCGTGTGCAGCGAGGGAATCGTCTGCGTCGGCGGTTTCGCGCAGCGTTCGGTGGAGGTCCTCCTACCGGACGGCGACCGGCGCGATCTCTCCGCACACTTCCTCGACCGTTTCGCCGACGCGTATCTCATCGAGCTGCGCGACTTTCTCGCGGGTGTCCGGTATCCGCGTCCTCCCCGGGTGAGCGGCGAGGATGGCCGCCGCGCGCTCGCCATCGCGCTTGCGTGCGACCGCGCCTGCGACGACGCGCATGAGGTCGCGCCGTGACCGTCGCCGCGTACGTCCTCGGCCGCGTAGGCGCGGATCTGTACCCGCAGCAGCTGAACACGCCGCTCGAGGACGTGCGCACGTTCGAGCGCTTCGTCGGCGGATTCGCGGGAAACGTCGCGACCGGGCTGGCACGGCTCGGCCTGCGCGTCGGGATCATCTCGGCCGTCGGCGACGACGGACATGGCCGGTTCGTCCGACGTTTTCTCGAGGGCGAGGGCGTCGACTGCTCGGCGCTGCACGTTCATCCGACGCTCCGCACCGCGCTCGCATTCTGCGAGGCGTGGCCGCCCGACGACTTCCCGATCACCTTCTATCGCACCCCGACGTGCCCCGATTGGGAGCTCCAGATCGGGCAGCTCCCCGAGGATCTCGCGGCCGCGCGACTCCTGTACGCGTCGGGCACCGGCCTTGCGCGCGAGCCCAGCCGCGCGACGACTCTTGCGGCGCTCCAGCGCTGCCGGCAGCGGGTCATCTTCGACCTCGACTGGCGCGAGGTGCTCTGGGAGGACGTCCGTGACTTTCCGGAGCTCGCGTGGGAGGCCGTGTCGCTCGCGCTGGCCGTCATCGGCGGCGCCAGCGAGTTCACCGCCGCGGCGCTCGATCCGAGCGACGTGCTGAAACGGGGACCGAAGCTCGTCGTCGTGAAGCGCGGCGCGCACGGCGCGACGATCGTCGACGCACGCGGCGCACGCGACGTGGCCGGCGTCGCCGTGCCGGTCATCAACGGCCTCGGCGCGGGCGACGCGTTCGCCGCGGCACTCGGGACGGCGCTCCTTGCCGGTGCCGACGCCGACGAAGCGGTGCGCCGCGCGAACGCTGCGGGTGCGATCGTCGCGTCGCGCCTGTCGTGCAGCACCGCGATGCCGCGCGCCCCCGAGATCGATGCGCTGCTCGCGGGCGGGACGGTCACCGATGGCCAGGTGAGGACGGGATGACCATCGATCGCATCGCGTATCCGTCCGGCGCGGTGTGCGGGCTCGCGCTCGATCACCGCGACAGCCTGCGCGTCGCCGCCCGCACCCGCGGCTATCCGGACGACAACGCGTCGATGCGATCCCTCAAGACGGAGCTCGCGCGAGGGCTGGCGCCGACGGCCAGCGTCGTGCTGCTCGATACGGAGCTCGGCATCGACGCGATGGCCGAGCTCGATGGAACGCCGCTCGTCATCCCGCTGGAAGCGCAGGGCTACGAAACCATCGGCAAAGGTCGCCTGACGACGCTGCTGTCCGACGTCGATCCCCAGCGCGCGGCGGCCCTCGGAGCGGTCGGCTGCAAGCTGCTGCTCCCGTATCGCCCGGATCTCGCCGACGCCGCGCGCCGTCAGGAGGAGACCGCGGCCGCGGTCATCGCCGCGTGCCGTGCCGCGGGCGTGCTCTCCATCATCGAGCCCATCGTCTACGGCGAAGTTCCCGCGCTCGGCGCAAAGGTCGTCGAAACCGCGAAGCGTCTCGCGCGTCTGGGTCCCGACCTGCTGAAGCTGCAGTACCCGGGCGATGCGTATTACTGCGAGCGGCTCACCGCCATCTGCGGCGCGGTCCCGTGGGTGCTGCTCGGCGGCGGAACGATCGAAGACACGTTCCTGGCGCAGTTGCGCGACGCCTGTACCGCGGGCGCGCGCGGCTACGTCGTGGGCCGCACCGCCTGGGACACCGCGCTCGTCACAGACGACGCCGCGCGCGAGCGCGCTGTCGCTGGGCGTGCGGCGTTCCTCGCTCGGTGCCGTGCGCTGGTCGAGGCAACGCCGTGAGCAATGACCGACGCGTTCGCTTGCGGTGGCCGCGTCATCGCGTTCGGCAACGGCGGCAACGACTAGTGCCCCGATGCGGCCGACGCCATCGCGAGCTCTCGCGGCGTGTTCGTCGTCACGATGTCGGCACCGCCGGCGACCGCACGCGCGAGGTGGGTCTTCCATCCGCGCGAACCCGCATCGAGGGTCCACACATCGACCTGCACTCCCGCCTCGTGCGCGAACGCGGCGACGTCGAAGTCGTCCTGCAGCATCCTCTCGAAGAAGCCGAGCCGCAGATGAACCTCGCGTATGCGGATGACGGCGCCCAGAAGCATCTCGAAGCGCTCGCGGAGATAGTCGGCGGTCGAGCGCGTGCGCCGCAGCGCGAGCGGATGCGCGTCCTGATAGCCGTATGCGCCGTGGCGTCCGGGAACGGCGTGCACGCGCCGATCCCAGGTCAGGTAGTACTGCGGGTCGAAGGCGATCGCCAGATCGCCGTCGACCTTGCAGAGGCGCCGGAGGTTCCAGTCCGCCGGACTGCCGAGGAAGATGCGATCACGCACGTCGTCGCACAGCCGCGCGAGGGTCTCGACGTCGTGTCGCGACCAGGGCGCTTCGTCCTTGGCGTCCAGCATGAGCTGGGTCGGACCGGGCGGCGAGGAGCGCACGATGTCGAGGGCTTCGCGCAGCCGCGGTACGCGCCGTCCCTTTCGCGGCCGGTCGTGCGCGACGACGAACTCGCCGCCCTGCAGGCGGAAGTCGATCTCGACCCGGGCCACGCGCGCCGCGTAGCACTCGCGCAGCGCCGCGAGGGAGTTCTCCGGATGCGCTCCGCTCCACGCGGCGCGGTGCGCCTTCAGCTCGACGAGCCGTCCGTTCGGAGCGTGCACGACCGATTCCGGATGCGCGGATCGGAGAGCGCGCTGGCGGTCTAGCACGCGCGCGCGACTCAGGACAGGCGCTCTCCGCTCGTGGGATCGAAGAAGTGCAGGCGCTCCGCTGCGACGCGCAGCCCGACGCGGTCGCCGATGCGCCCGGTGAAGCCGGGCGGCGCGATGACCCGCAGGCGCCATTCTCCGACCTGGACGTCGACGATCTGCTCTCGGCCCATCGGCTCGACGACGTAGACCTCGCCCGTGACGTTGCCGTCGGCGGGGGAGACGATCGACAGATGCTCGGGACGAACGCCCATCGTCGCCTGGCGCGCCTCGCCGCGCGGCAGCTGAGCCCGCGTCAGCTCGACCTCGATCCCTTCCGCACGGGCGACGACAGAGCCGTTCCGTGAACCAAGCTCGGCGGGGAAGAAGTTCATCGGCGGCGTGCCGATGAACTCCGCGACGAAGCGGTTACGCGGCCGCGCATAGAGCTCGTCCGGCGTCGCGTACGCCTGCAGCCGCCCGTTCCGCATGACCGCGACGCGGTCCGCCATGGTGAGCGCCTCGAGCTGGTCATGCGTCACGAAGATGGACGTGATGCCAATCTCCTTCTGGAGGCGCTTAATCTCGCCGCGCATGTCGTGGCGCAGCCGCGCATCGAGGTTCGAGAGTGGCTCGTCCAACAGGAGGATGTCGGGCCGCTTCACGAGCGCGCGCGCGAGCGCCACACGCTGCTGCTGCCCGCCCGAGAGCTGTGATGGGCGCCGATCGAGGAGGTCGTCGATCTCCACGCGGCCCGCCGCCTCACGCACGCGCTGATCGCGCTCGGGCTTCCCGATGGCGCGTCGCAGCTCGAGCGGGAAGCCGATGTTCTCGGCGACGGTCATATGCGGGTAGAGCGCGTAGCTCTGGAAGACCATGCCGATGCCGCGGTCCTTCGGGTGAAGGTGGTCGACCCGCCGGTCGCCGAAAAGGATGGCGCCGCTCGTCGGACGGTAGATGCCGGCGACCATGAGCAGCGTCGTCGTCTTACCGCAGCCCGAGGGTCCGAGGAGCGCGACGAATTCCCCCGACCGCATCTCGAGGTCGAGCTCCCGCACCGCCGCGACGTCGCCGAACTTCTTCGTGAGCTGCTCGAGCACGACCCGCATCGCTAGCCCTTCACCCCGCCGGCGTAGATGCGCATGAGCTGATCCTGCGCGAGGACGAACAGGACGAGGACCGGCGCGATGTAGTAGAGGCCGACGGCGGTGAGCAGGCCGTAGTCGACGAATCGTCCCTCGCCGAGAATGCCGCGCACGAGCGTCGAGAGCGTCTGCTGGCTACCGCTCGGCATGAACACGAACGGCAGCAGGAACTGGTTCCAGCCCTCGACGAAGAGGAGGATCCCCAGCGCGAGCAGGCCTGGCTTCACGAGCGGCAGCATGATCCGCCACCAGGTGCGCAGTCGCCCCGCGCCGTCAACCAGCGCGGACATCTCGAGATCCCAGGGGATGTTGTCGAAGAAGCCCTTCATGATCCAGATCCCGAACGGCAGCGCGAACGCGGTCTGCACCAGGATGACGCCAACGAGCTTGTCGTACAGGCCGAGCGTCCGCAGCACGACGAAGAGCGCGATGAGCAGCGTCACGCTCGGGAAGCTGTGGAGCAGCAGGACACCGCCGAGGAACACGCGGCGCCCCTTGAACCGCAGCCGCGAGAACGCATAGCCGGCCATCGACGACACGAGGAGGCTGATGAGCGACGTGAGCGTCGCGAAGAGGAGCGTGTTCACCGTGAGCGGGATGACCGGCGGGCGGTTGCGCATCTGGGGCACCGAGGCGGGGTCCCAGAGGAAGCGCCAGTTGTCGAAGGTGAGGTCGCCGATCGGCCGGAAGCCCTCGACGCGCGGAAAGAAGGACGAGTAGAAGAGCCATACGTACAGGACGAGGATCGGAAGGGTCGCGAGCGCGAGGACGACGTAGGGCATGAGCACGAGCCAGCGGCTCCGGCCCGGGACGGGCGCGACGACCGTGGCCACTACTCCACCTCGACCCGCGGTTCGGCCACGAGCTGCCCGAATCGGAACACCCGCAGCAGCACCATGCTGATGCCGAGGCCCATGATCACGAGGATCGCGGCCAGCGCCGCGCCGTAGGCGAACTCGAGGTTGCCGTAGTAGTTCGACAGCGCGCTGTGGAATGCCCAGAGGCTCCACGTTTCCGTCGCGAACAGACCCGGTCCGCCGTTCGTCGTGAGATAGATGTACTCGTACGACGCGAACAGGCTCATCGTCTGGTAGACGAGGACGAAGAGGATGGGCCACTTGATGAGCGGGAGCGTGATGCGCCGGATCACCTGCAGCGCCGACGCGCCGTCGACCTGCGCCGCGCGGAAGAGGTCCTCCGGGATCGCCTTGATCGCGCTCGTAAGAATGAGCATGCCGAACGACGCGCCGACGAAGCCGTTGATGAAGATGACGATGAGCCAGGGATCCGACTGGATCCAGTAGCGCGGCTCGAGCCCGAATGGCGCGACCACGTAGTTGAGCATCCCGAACGGCGGCGACGCGGCGGCCCAGGTCCACATGAGCGCATACACGACCGACGGCGAGATTCGCGGGAGCAGCCATAAGGCGCGGAAGACGCCGCCCGCCTTCGGCTCCATGTGCACCGAGAGCAGGGCGACGCCGAGACCGACGATGACGTTGAAGGCGAGCACGACCGCGACGTAGACGAGGGTGTTGCCGAGGATGGGCAGCCAGAACTGGCTGCGGAAGATGCGCGCGTAGTTCTCGGGCCCGATCCATTGCCAGTTCGAGAGACCGGTCGAGGTGGCGAGGTCGGTGAAGCTCATCGCGAAGGTGATGATCACCGGCGCGATGAAGAAGACGAGCACGAGCACCATCGCCGGGCCCATGAACAGCAGCGCGGTGGCGTTGAAGCGCCACCTCGCTGGTGTCGGCCGCTCACGCGGGAGCGTGATCTCTTCGATACGCGCCACTTCGACTACTTGACGATGAGCTCGTCCCCGATCTGACCCTGCAGCTCCTTCACCGCGCTGTCGACGGCCGCCGCCGGCGTGACCTGTCCCTGCTCGACCGCGCCGAGGAAGCGGTACAGCACGTCGTCGTAGATTCCGAACTTCGCGTGGTTCGGGATGAACTTGGTGAAGTCGAGCATGTAGCCGGTCGCGAGCAGGAACTTGTCCTGCTTGTACGTCGGGTCATCCGCCTGCGTCGTCAGGACCGCGAGATGCGCGCTCGTGACCGAGTGCCGCGAGTTGAGATCGGGCGTGGTCGCGTTGGCGATGAGCCGGAACGCGAGGTCGGGATCCTTCGCGTTGCTCGTGACGGCGTACGCGAGCGGGTGCGAGACGGTCACCGGCTTGCCGCCCTTCTGCGCGGCCGGGATGAGCATGAAGCCGACGTTGTCCCAGAGCGACTGCGCCGGGACCTTGTAGGTCGTCTGCCAGTCCGACCACTTCCAGGTGCCGGCGTTGAAGAAGAGGACCTTCCCGTCCATGACGGTCTGGTCGAAGATCTTGCCGTCCATGCCGTAGATCGCTTGCGTCAGGATCTTGTCGTTCCGTACGGCGTCCGCGTGCACTTGGTAGTGCTTCTGCAGGGCATCCTTCGTGATCACGAGCTTGCCCGTCGCGGCGTCCTGCATCTCGCCGCCGTTCTGGTAATAGAACATGTAGACGTCGGCGCCCTTACTGGTGCGGGTGTACCAGCCCATGCCGGGGCCGACGACGCCCTTGGCGATCGCCTCCTTCGCCGTCGCGACGAAGTCCGGCCACGCCCAGTCACCCTTCTTCACCGCGTCGGGCAGGCCGTCGATCTTGTCCTTCGTCCAGCCCATCTTCGCCAGCAGGTCCTTGCGGTAGTACATCGGGCGCGCCTCGGTGTCCTGCGGCACGCCGTACGTCTTGCCCTTCAGCTTCATCGCGTTCCAGAGATTCGGGATGACGTCCTTGATGTCGCCCTCGCTCTGGTACTTCTTGATCAGATCGTCGAGCGGGATGATGTAGTTGGGGCCGACCCACGGCGCGAGGTTCTCGTGTCCCGCGAGGATGATGTCGGGCGAGGTCTTCGCTTCAGCGGCGAGCGTGAACTTCTGGAGGTAGTCACCCCATTGCCCGCCGCTCTCGAACGTGGCGTCGAGCTTGATCGTCGGCTTGCCCGCGAGGGCCTTGTTGAGCGGGTCGACGGCCGAGATGAGGTTGTCGCGACGGTAGTAGGACGGCGCGTCAGGACCGATCGTCCACGCCGCCATCTCGAGCGTTCCAGCAGACGCCGCCGGTGCCTGCGTCGCGCTGCTCACAGGCGTCGTGCTGCAGGCCACTCCCGCCACCAGCGCGCCCGTTCCCATCAGGAACCGCCGGCGCGATACGCGGTATGCCGAAAGATCCACCCCTCTCGATGGTTGCTTGCTCATGTCTGCGCCTCCCCTGCAAACTGCGGCGCGAGTGTACGCCCGCGTCGACGCAGAAACACTGCATCGTGAGCGCGGACTGTGGTCCGCGTAACGGCCGCGCGACCGCGGACCGTGGGGCATCGTGGCGCGAGCGCGCTCGCGCCCGAGAACACACTGCGCGCGATCGAGCTCGCGATCGCGCATGGGCTGGATATGGTCGAGGTAGACGTGCATCTCAGTCGCGACGGCGAGCTCATGGTGATCCACGACGACGATCTCGCGCGTGTGGCCGGACGCCACGAAGCCGTCGCGAGCCTGACCGCGGCGGAGCTTGCCCGCGTCGACCTGGGCGACGGTCAGGGCGTGCCGCGCCTGATCGACGTCTTCGCTCTGGCGCGTGGCCGCCTCGGCGTCTACGTCGAGTTGAAGGGAATGCACACCGGCTCCGCGCTCGGGCGGCTCGTCCGTTCGGGAGCGGCCGAGGGCGTCGAGCTCATCTCCGGATCGTTCGACGCACCGCTCGTCGAGGAGCTACGCGCTGCGGCACCTGAAGTGCCGCGCAGCGTGCTGTTCCGACCGGCTTCCGGTGCGGCGATGATCGAGACCTGCCGCGCGCTCGGTGCCGCGTACGCGCATCCGTGCTTCCGGCCTCTTCCTCGCGCGCTCGTCCAGGCGCTTCACGAGGCGGGCCTGCTCGTGATGGCGCCGCACACGAACGAACCTGCGGAGGCGAAAGCGTTCGCGGATGCCGGGATCGACGTGCTCGCGACCGACGATCCCCGCGTACTCGTGCGTCTCAGCGCGTAGGCGCGGTCCACCCGGTCGAGCCGGTCTCGTGCGTTCGGCGGCGCCACTTCCGCTCCCAGCGCTCCTCGCGTACGGGAAGAACGGCTGGTCCCGCTGCGACGCGCGGCGGACGTACTCGAGGCTGGTCGTCGTTGAGGAACACGACGAAGCTGGGCCGGCGCATGGCCTCCACTGTGCTCTAGGGCGACGCCTTGCGCCTCCGAGCTACCGGGATGCGGCGCTGGCGCGCGCGGTGCAGGTGGCCGAGGCGGGCTGAGTCGCGGGGAACAAGCCGGCCAGGTGCGTTGTTCCAGCGGCAGCACCACCCGGAGGGCACGATGCACGTCAAAGAGCTCGGCCACCTCGTTCTGTACGTGAAGGATCTGGCGCGCTCGCGTCGCTTCTATGGCGAGCTGCTCGGCTGGAACGAGATCACCCCCGAGGGCGGCATGCAGTTTCCAGCCGCGGCGTTCACCTCGGGTCGCACGCATCACGAGCTGTTGCTCATCGAAGTCGGCGCGAGTGCCGCGCCACTGCCGAAGGGACGGCGCCTCGGCCTCTATCACTTCGGACTGAAGGTCGGCGAGACGGACGACGAGCTGCGCGAGGCGCGTGACGCGCTCCAAGCCGCCGGCGCCAAGATCGTCGGCGCGTCGGATCACGGCGTGACGCACAGCCTTTACATCGAGGATCCGGACGGCAACGAGATCGAGCTCTACATCGACGTGCAGCCCGCGCGCTGGAAGGACGATCCCTCGGCGGTGTTCGCCGAGATCAAGCCGCTGCGGCTCTAGTCCTAACGGACAGAAGGGAGGACACCGGTGAACAACACGGATCTCGCCATGCTCGTCTTACGCATCTCGGTCGGCGTCGTGATCGCGATGCACGGTTTCATGAAGCTCGGTTGGGTCGGCAAGGGAGGCTCGCCCGCCGGGGTCGCCGGCTGGTTCGAGAACTCTCTCGGCTTCAAGCCCGGCATCTTCTGGGCCTGGGTCTCGATCTCCGCGGAGGCGCTCGGTGGCGTCCTCGTCGCGCTCGGCCTCTTCGGTCCGTTCCCCGCGGCGGCGGTGGCCGCCGATCTGGCGGTCGTGACCATCGTCGCGCATTTGCCAAAGGGCTTCTGGGCCGGAAACGGTGGCTGGGAGTTCCCGGTGCCACTGGCCGCGGGCGCTCTCGCCGTGGCCCTGGTGGGCAACGGACAGTACTCGCTCGACGGGATCCTCGGTCTGACATATCCCGACACGCTCGTCGGGCTGTGGTGGATCGTCATGGGTCTCGGCGTGGTGCTCGTGTTCATCATTCGTGCGATATTCGCGCCGAAGACGGCAACCAAGGCTGCCTAGCAGACCGCGATCAACGATGACACCCTACATAGGTAGGTCTTCCTCCCAGCTGAGAGTGGACCTTGAATTTGTGAGGTCGTGATAGCGGATCCGACTCGCGTGCTGGTCGTCGAAGACGACGATGAACTCCGGGGCCTGATCGGCGCCGCGCTTGCTGACGCCGGCTACGCGGCTTCCGAGGCATCCGACGGCGCCGCGGCGCTGGCCGTGTGTCGCGAGCGCGATCCTGACCTGATCTTGCTCGACCTCGCGCTGCCTCGTCTCGGGGGTCAGGCGTTCGCGGACGCGTATCGCAGCGGGCCAGGCCGCGCGAAGATCATCGTCATGAGCGGCACGACCAGCGCGGGCGAGACTTCCGGGCGGATCCACGCTGCCGCGTTCCTCTCGAAACCCTTCGATGTCGAGACGCTTCTCGGCGCGGTCAGACGCGTGGTGCCACCCGCGACGCTGTAGAGCGATTCACTCGCGCACCATCCCGAACCGTTCGTTCTTGGCACTCCTCCGAACCAGGTTGCGAAGACGCCTCTGGAACTCCGCCGGTCGTCGCCGTGCTCCCTCGACGAACGCCACGCGGATCCGTCGATACGCGACGGGAAAGCGCTGAAAGTGCCGCCAGGCGGTCTCGTCGCGTTCGAGCGCAGCTCTGATATCGGCGGGGAGGACGAGTCGCGGCGCGCGCAGCGTGCCGATCGCCGCGAGGCCGACCGGCGTCATTCGCCGTTCGCGCACGAGGCGGCGGGCGCGTGCCTTGTTCATCTCCGACGTCTTCGACCCCGCGCGTCGTGGTGTGAAGCGTTGCGCGGTGCGATCCGCATCGACCTTCTTCGCCGTGCTGTCGATCCAGCCGAAGCAGAGCGCTTCGTCGACCGCGTCGTTGTACGAAATTCGAGGCTTGCCGGTCTCCTTGCGGTAGTACACGAGCCAGATCTCGCGAGTGGTCTTGTGGTGCTTGCGCAGCCACGCCCGCCAGTCGGCGACGCGGTGGACGTACAGAGTGCGCGTGACCTTCGTCACGCCATCATGAATCACACGGTCGTGGCTCGCGCTTCTTCGACGTCGGATGCGATCGCCCGACCCCGCAGGCCGACGGCCCGCGCGAGAAAGAGCGTTCCGGGTACCAGCATCGCCACGCTCGACAGGATCCCGAGCGGGATCCCGTAGGAGTTCCCGATCGCACCGGAGATCGGGCCGCCCCCGACCTGACCGATCGCACTGGCTACGCTGGTCGTCGAGAGCACCGTCGCGCGAACATCTTCGTCGGTCCGACGGATCAGCCACGCGTTGAACAGCGGATAGAAGGACGCGCGCAGCATCGAGTTCAGAAAACCCAGCGCGAGCGCCAGAGCCGACCACGGTGCCAGAGCGAACACGGCCTGGCAGGCGACCCGCGCGACTTGCATCGCGACCAGCCAGCGGGACACCACGCGTTCGTCGACGCGTTGCACGAGGCGGCGGATGACTTGCGCGGTGACGATGATCAGGATCGTGCCGACCAGCGAGAGCACACCGAAGCCGACGACCGGCGTGACGCCAAAGGGCGGGAAGCCCAGGTCAAGCAGTAGATGGGCGTCCGACAAGCGATCCCAACCCTCGCTCGCCGCGCCCCAGAAGAACTCGGCCCCGAGCAGAGCGACGAGCAGCGCGCTTCTGCGGACGGCCCACAGTCCCCGACGAGCGGTGCCGACTGTGGCCCGCCAGGTCCTGGCCTCGTCGCGTCGCGGGTGATGGCGCTCTGGCATGACGAAGACGAGCAGCACCGCGAGCGCGACGCCCAGCGCGCCGCCTAGGACGATCGGGATGCGGAGGTCGACGGTCGCGAGTACGACGCCGATCGGCAGACCGACGAAGCCGGCGATCTGCGTCAGCTGCGTCTCGCGGAGAAAGAGCGCCTCGAGTCCGTCGTCGCCGCACTCGCCCGCGACCCACGCCTCGACCGCGCCATGCGTGAACGCCTCGCCGAGCCCGCGCAGGATCTCGAAGCCGGCGATCGCGACGAAGAGCGGGACAAGGCCCTGCCCGATCCACGCGAGATAGATGATCGCCGTGCCGGCGATGACCGACATGCGGCGGCTGTAGGCGTCGGCGAGCACCCCCGTTGGGATCTCCCAAACGAAATACGACGCCTCGAGGGCGGTCCCAACCAGCACCAGCTGGAGCGGATCGAGGTGCGCGACCGTGACGTAATAGAGGAACCAGGCGGCGTTGATGAGCGACCAGGCGAATCCGCCCCATGCTCCGAACAGCAGATAGACGGACCGCGCGGACAGGCCGAAACGATCAGCGAACAACGACATCTCCTCAGGCGCAAATTGGGATGCGGCGGAGGAGTGCGCCGCGGGGGTTGCGTCAGCTCAAGCGGATGATCGCGAGGTTCGAGCTACGAGCGGACGCGGGGCGGCGCACCGTTGTTCGCTGTCATTCGGGTGCGCCTCCTTCGAAGTGGTGCGGCCACAGTACCACCCGTCGACCCGAACTCCCGCGTGCGACGTGCACGACCCCTCTCGGACGAACTTGCCATGTCGTGAACACTGCCCGTAGCGTCGGCGCGGTGAACACCGACGGTGGCATCGAGACTCGCGTACCGCGGGCGATGAGCACGCAGCACCCCGACAACGTCGCGACACCGATCTTCAGCCGCGACTCGCTGATGAGCGCGGAGGATGAGGTCCGCGAAGCCTTCTACGCCTTCGCCCACCTCGGTTGCGACGAGCAGATGTGGGACTTCGAGGGGAAGGAGGTCGACAACTTCGTCGTCCAGAAGCTCCTTGCGTCGAACGAACAGTACTTTCGGGCAAATCCTCTCGGCGACCGGCTTCGCCTGACGCCCCGGGTGCCGAATCCTCGGTTCGAGCGCGTGCAGGCGAAGGGCCTCCTCGAGGTGCTGCACAGCCTTCCGCGCCACGCCGATGCGGCCCGCCTCTTTTTCGGAGCGTCGCGCCCGCCGATCATCGAGTTGATCTTTCCGATGACGACCTCGGCCCTCGAGCTGGAGCGGATCCG
>Ga0066706_10000261_pt1 | contig 15025 bp, 11 predicted proteins | sample GraSoiAngelo_155_FD_67274 | JGI IMG/M metagenome (GOLD analysis project Ga0066706, IMG submission 67274) | Grasslands soil microbial communities from the Angelo Coastal Reserve, California, USA - 14_1009_13_30cm | ecosystem: Environmental > Terrestrial > Soil > Grasslands | place: USA...
CATCAACAAGTTCAGCGAGCATGAATTCAACGATCAGTCGTATCGCGTTTACACCACGCTCGATCCAGATTTGCAGAAGGCCGCAGCGCAAGGCGTAGAGACGGGCATCAAGCTGGTGGATGAGCAAGTTAAGAAGTTGCGCACCAAACGGGTGAAGATAGGCAAGAAATTCGAGACTAAGCTCTTGCCTGGACCCCAGGCGCAAGTGGCTCTGGTGGCCATCGATCCTCACACCGGCGCAGTTCTCGCGCTGGTGGGCGGGCGCGACTACGGCTTTAGCCAATTGAACCATGCCTTGGCCAAACGACCGACGGGTTCCATCTTCAAGCCCTTCGTATATGCCACAGCCATGAATAGCGCGCTGGATGGATCACTCAGTGTGATTACGCCTGCTTCCACTGTGCAGGATGCGCCGTCCACCTTCGCCTATGGGGACCAGATCTATGAGCCGCGCAATTACAAAGAGGAATATCACGGTGACGTAACGTTGCGTTACGCACTGGCCATGTCGCTGAACAATGCGACCGTCAAGCTGGCGGAAGAAGTGGGATATGACAAAGTCGCTGAATTAGCTAAGTCGGCGGGCATTACCTCGGTGAAGGCTACTCCGGCGATGGCACTCGGTTCGTATGACGCTACGCCCTTCGATATGGCGGGTGCGTACACCTCATTTGCAAATGATGGAATGCGGCTTTCGCCGATTCTGGTGAATTCCGTGCGTAGCGCCAAGGGTGATGTGGTGGCCAACTTCAGCACGGACAAGCGCGGGGTTCTTGACCCAAGGATCGCTTACGTCATGACCAACATGATGGAAGGGGTCGTCAACAATGGGCTGGGTTTCTCTGCGGTCCGCGGTCGCGGTTTTACTGCTCCGGCGGCGGGGAAGACCGGCAGCTCGCACGACGGCTGGTTCGCGGGATACACCTCAAACCTGCTCTGCATTGTTTGGGTCGGTTATGACGACTATAGCGATCTGCGTCTCAGCGGTGCGCAGACTGCCGCCCCCATTTGGACCGAATTCATGAAGAAGGCTGCCGCCCTGCCGCAGTATTCCGGCATGAAGCCGTTCTCGCAGCCCACAGGTGTGGTTGACGTGCAATTGGATAAAACAACCAACCGCCTGGCTACGCCCGCATGTCCGGACGATTATGTTGCTGCCTTTGTCGCTGGCACTGAACCCCGGGAAACCTGCGACCAACAGGGCGGCGTAGCTGGATTTTTCTCTCGCGTTTTTGGGCTGGGCGGCACGAAAGTCCTTCCTCCCCCAACGAGCCAGGCTGCCACTCAACAGGAGGCCGATTCCTCCAAAGACGATTCGTCCAAGAAAAAGAAGGGTATTTTTGGTAAAATAGCCGGTATTTTCCGGGATGACAAGTCTTCTGCTCCGGCGTCTAAGCCTCCAGCAGAGAGCGGTGACCCTGCGCCACACTGACAGGGGTTCCAGCGCCGTATTCCGGTTCTGGCACAAAGCTCGACCTCCTTGGTGCTAGCGAAAATCCGCGCCGCCCAGCTGAAACTGTGGCAGAATGAGTTCGCTGGCCGCCTACGGGGGTGTTTATGTCCAGCCCGAAACCCTTCCTTGGATTTGCCTCGCTTATTCTGCTGACTCTAGTTGGTGCTCACGCCCTTTCGCTCGCGCAAATTTCGTCGTCGGAGCGGGTGCAGATCGCGCCGCCGCTCATTCGAGCCATCGAGCCTCCAGCGCCAGACGCGACAGCCGCGGACCTTGAGCAAAGGGCAGACGAGTTACGTGTTTCCAAGCTCTATCTGGATGCTCTCGACTATTACCGCGCGGCGCTTGCCAAACAGCCCAATGATCCACATGTGCTGAACAAGCTTGGGATTACCGAGATTATGATGCAGCGCTTTAAAGAGGCGCGAAAGTCCCTGGAACGCTCGATTCGGGCCGACCGCAAGTCAGCGGACGCCTACAACAATCTCGGCGTGGTCTATTACGAGGAAAAGAAGTACGGCGCAGCCGTCAAGCAATATCACAAAGCCATTGCGCTCGATGCCAATGCCGCATCGTTCTTCAGCAATCTAGGTGCGGCGCTCTTCTCGAAAAAGGAGTTCGAGCCTGCCGCGGCCGCCTATCAGCACGCTTTGGAGCTTGATCCGGAGGTGTTCGAACGAACCTCGCGCGGTGGCGTGCAGGCGCAGTTGTCCAGTCCACAAGACCGCGCGCGTTACGACTACACCGTAGCCAAACTCTATGCCAAGATGGGCGTGGCTGACCGTTCGCTGCAGTATTTGAAGAAAGCCATGGAAGAGGGATACAAAGATCTCAGGAATGTGTACAAAGATGTGGAGTTTTCCGCATTGCGCAAAGATCCGCGCTTTGCCGAATTGATGGCCACCAAAACCCCCGCCATCTCGGACTGACAAAGCTCGGGACGTCGCTAGTCTGGGCCGTGAACGTCCAGTTAAACACGCCCCGCATACTCTAAGGTAGCCGCTGAGATGCACCCGCCACCGCTCCGAGTCAACCGTAATGAATCAAAGTGCCTACAAATGTTTACCAAAAATTTTACAAAAATAGACACAACTCTATCCCCTTATCGGGTTTAATGATTACAAATGCTCCTGAAAACAACAGGGTGAGTAAGGAGAAACGGTAACCCACTGGATGCTGACCCGAGCACGCCCCAAGCATGCCTCCAGTGGGTTTTTTTCAGCTCCTCGCTGCTCGCTCTTGGCTTTTAGCCACACGAGAATCCTGGAATCATCGACGCACGAGAGTCCGGTTCCTCGCTCCTGGTCGAAATCTTTCGATCTAAGAGCCAAGACTGAACAGTCAAGAGCGTCCTTTTGGACTGCGCTCTCCGATGTACTCGTCGACTACGCTCTTCCATTTGCCCTGTGCCTTTAGGACGTACTCCACGGCATCGCGCAAGGCGCCGTCGCCACCTTCGTGTGGCGTGACATAGTGGGCTTCCCTCTTCACTTCAGCTCGCGCGTTTTTCACCGCAATGGCCAGGCCGCAGGCGCGCATGGCGGGCAGATCAATTACATCGTCGCCGACGAACGCGGCTTCTTCAGATTTGAAACCTTCCCCGCGCAGAACTTTCTCGACGCAGGTGCGTTTGTCCTGAACGCCCTGATGAATGTGTTCCAGCTTCAAGTCGCGGGCACGCAGGGCCACGGTTTCGGAGGTGCGCTTGGTGATCAGGCCGGCTTTGATACCCGCTAAGCGCGCCAGAGAGATCGCCGTGCCGTCGTGGGCGTGAAAGCCCTTGGCCTCGATGAGAGTTTGGCTGTGCAGACCGAAGCCTCCCTGTTGGCCATGTTTGGCAGATTGCTGCAGGACAGTCTGCTGGGCTCCGGCTGGTGCGGGAAATAGGAAGAGCTTTCCGTCGGTGAGGACGCCGTCGACATCGAAGAGGAGGAGCTTGATTTTGTGGGCCCGAGCGTGAGCGGAGAGCTTTGGCATTGGCGGGATTCTAGCACTCGCTGATTTGGTAAGCCCGGTGGTGAGGACATTAAAGGTGCCTCCCCGCTGGGGCTGATTCGATAATGCAAGAGCTGTACTCGGTTCATGGGTGTTGAGCGTGAAGCGATTCCCTTCCCTCTGGTTGAAACGCGCCGCTCGTCAGAGGCGAATGTTTTGCGAAAACGATCGTGATAAAATGCCAGGAAGACATGCTTCCCGACGCCTCACCTCTAGCTTGGGCTCACCCCCTCGTGCGCGAGTGGTTTGTCCAACGCTTCGGTACTCCTACCGAGCCGCAGGAGCAGGGATGGCCACATATTTTGGCCGGCCGTACGACGCTTATCTCTGCACCCACGGGTTCGGGCAAAACTCTGGCTGCGTTTCTTGCCTGCATCGACCGGTTAGTGCGCAAGGCGCTCGCGGGCGAGCTTGCCGACCGCGTCGAGGTGCTGTACGTTTCGCCGCTCAAGGCTCTAGGCAACGATATCCAGAAGAACCTTGAGATCCCGCTGGGTGAGATTCTCACTATGGCGGGAGAACACGGGCTGTTGATGCCGGAGATTCGGACCGCGGTCCGCACTGGCGACACGCTCATGCCCGAGCGGCGCGCCATGCTAAAGCGCCCCCCGCACATTCTGGTGACCACACCCGAATCGCTCTACATTCTGCTCACCGCGGAGAAGAGCCGAGCGATTCTGCGCGATGTTGAAACCGTGATCGTGGACGAAATCCACGCCGTGGCTGACGACAAGCGCGGTGCGCACCTCGCCCTATCACTCGAGCGCCTCGAAGCGCTCACTTACAAGCCGCCGGTGCGTATTGGCCTGTCTGCGACGCAGAAGCCAATTGAAGAGGTCGCGCATTTTCTTACTGGCAGCGATCTGAGCGGGAGCGGCCGTGCGGTGCCGGTCATCGTAAATATTGGTCACAAGCGCAAGCTCGATCTCGCGGTGGAAGTTCCTCCGATGCCGCTGGGGGCGGTCGCATCCAATGAAATGTGGGACGCGATTTATGACCGCCTCGTGACCCTCGTCGAGCAGCATCGTTCCACACTGGTGTTCGTCAACACCAGGCGGCTGGCCGAACGCATCGCGCACAATCTGGGCGAGCGCCTCGGCGAAGAAAACGTAGCCGCGCATCATGGCAGTCTTTCGCGGAAACTGCGTCTGGCGGCGGAAAAGAAATTGAAGGAAGGCCAGATCCGAGTGCTGGTGGCGACGGCCTCACTCGAACTCGGTATTGACGTGGGCACCGTGGACCTGGTGGCGCAGATCAGTTCTCCACGCGCCATTGCCGTGGCGCTGCAGCGTGTGGGCCGGTCAGGTCACTGGCGTGGCGCGCTGCCCAAGGGAAGATTCTTCGTCACGACGCGCGATGACCTATTCGAGTGCGCGGCGCTGGTGCGTGCGATTCGCCACGGCGATCTTGATCGGCTGATCATTCCGGACTCGCCGCTCGATGTTTTGGCGCAACAGATTGTGGCTGCCTGTGCCTCGATTCGCAGCGGGGGCGAGGATGCCGGCGCTGGCAATGAAGGCTGGGGCGAAGATGAACTATTCGCCCTGGTGCGCCGGGCGTATCCATATAGAGATCTTTCGCGCAAGACTTTCAACGAAGTTCTCGAAATGCTGGCTGAAGGTATTGCGGCACGGCGCGGGCGCTACGGCGCTTATCTGCACCGGGATCGCGTGAATGGCAGGCTACGGGCGCGGCGGGGCAGCCGCCTCGCGGCGATTACCAGCGGCGGCGCGATTCCCGACAACTCACTCTATACCGTGATCGCCGAACCTGAGGGCGCCGTCGTGGGCACAGTCGATGAAGACTTTGCGGTGGAGAGCAATCGTGGCGACATCATGCTGTTGGGCAACACATCGTGGATGATCCGTCGAGTCGAGAGCAACTCCGGCCGCGTGCTGGTGCAAGATGCGCATGGAGCTCCACCCAGTGTGCCCTTCTGGCTTGGCGAAGCCCCAGCACGTACCGAAGAACTTTCAGCCCACGTCGGAGCATTGCGCGAAAAAATCAGCGAGGTGTTGCCACACACTTCTCCGGTTGGGTTTTCGGCTACTCAGCCCGATGTAGCTGCAGCCGTCGCATGGCTAAAGGATGAATGCGGTCTCGATGACTCCGGCGCTGAACAGGCAATCGAATATATTCTGCAAGGCCGAGCGGTGCTGGGCGCCGTGCCCACTCCCCATACAGTGATTGCGGAACGCTTTTTCGACGAAGGCGGCGGAATGCAACTTGTGATCCACGCGCCGTTCGGCGGACGCATCAATAAGGCCTGGGGACTTGCGCTGCGCAAGCGTTTCTGCCGCAGTTTCAACTTCGAATTGCAAGCAGCTGCGACAGACAACGGTCTCAACATCGCCCTGGCCGAACAACACAGCTTCCCGCTGATTGACGTCTTCAACTTCCTGCAAGCGGAGACCGTTCAACCAGTGCTGGAGCAGGCGGCCCTGGCCTCGCCAATCTTCGGCACCCGCTGGCGTTGGGATGCCTCGCGCGCGCTTGCTTTATTGCGCTTCCAGAGTGGCAAGAAAGTTCCGGCGCAGATTCAGCGAATGCGTTCGGATGATCTGCTTGCATCCGTGTTTCCCGACGTTGCTGCCTGTCAGGAAAACATTTCAGGCGATATTCAAATTCCCGACCACCCGCTCGTAGCTGAGGTCATGAAGGATGTGCTCACTGAGGCTATGGACATCGAAGGATTGAAATCCGTGCTGTCGGGGATGGCTGAGGGGCGCATCACGTGTCTGGCCGTTGATACTCCGGTGCCTTCGCAGTTTTCGCACGAAATTTTGAACGCGAATCCTTACGCGTTTCTGGATGATGCTCCTCTGGAGGAGCGCCGAGCTCGTGCGGTCGAGATGCGACGCATGTTGCCGCAGTCGGTGCTGGAACAAGTAGGCAAGCTCGATCCCGCCGCGATTGCACAAGTCCGCGAAGAGGCTTGGCCCGATGTGCGCGACGCTGACGAACTGCATGACGTCTTGCATACGTTAGTTGCGTTGCCGGAAGAGATTGGGCGCGGCGAAGGAATGGGATTGGTTCCCTCATCGGACTCCCGCTGGGACAGCTACTTCGAGCGTCTGCTTAACGAAGGCCGCGCTGGGCGCGCTATTCAAGGGGAACGCAACTATTGGGTCGCCGCCGAGCGCAGGAAGAGTTTCGCGGTGCTTTTTCGCGGCGCTGAGTTCTCGCCGGCACGGTTGGATATGGAGACGGCAATTTCGCCGGACGATACCTTGCTCGCTTTGGTCACCGGTTGGATGTCAAACCTGGGTCCGGTGACTGCGGCGCAACTCGGCGATGCCCTTGGACTGCCAGCTTCCGAAATTGACAAGGCGTTGCTGCGCATGGAAGCTGGCGGCGCAGTGCTCAGGGGGAATTTTACCGGCGCGGGCTTGCGAGCGGGGGCGTCCGCCCCGCACGAGTCCATGGCCACCCTCGAAACGGAATGGTGCGACCGAAGGCTGCTCGCACGAATTCACAGGCTCACCGTCGCAACACTACGCAAGCAGATCGAGCCGGTGAGCGCTGCACAATTCATGCGCTGGCTTCTACGGTGGCAACATCTCGCACCGGGATCGCAAGTTGTCGGGGAACGTGGCACGCTGGAAATTATCCAGCAATTGCAAGGATTTGAGGTTCCCGCCAATGCCTGGGAGCGGCAGATCCTCGTCCGCCGCATTGTGGACTACGATCCGAAGTGGCTTGACCAGCTTTGCTTGACGGGCGCGGTGGGTTGGGGCCGCTTGTCGCCGCACCCGGCGACGCTCGATTATCCCCGCGTTTCAAAATCGGAAGCGGCCGGAGCCGCAGATTTGCCAATGGTTCCACAGAACAGGCGGAGGGTGATTCCCACCAGCGTTGCCCCTATTACATTCTTTGTCCGCGAGGACGCAGATTGGATGGTGCCGCGGCATCCCGGTACCGATCCCGCTGAAGCGCGCGGCCTAAGTCACGCGGCGCAATTGGTGCTCAATTTCCTGCGGCAGCGGGGGGCATCTTTCTTCGCCGACATTGTTCGTGGGAGTGGCAAATTGAAGGCGGAAATCGAAACCGCTCTGTGGGAGCTTGTGGCGGCAGGCCTGGTCACCGCTGACGGATTCGACAATCTGCGCTCGCTCATCGATCCCAAACGGCGCGCGGGGCAAGGAAGCGGACGAGTTGCGCGACCCCGCCATAGCTCCGGCCGCTGGGCTTTGCTGCACACCGGCGAGGCTGCGGAGAAACCGCGAGCGGTCGAAGCAGCCTGCTGGATGCTTTTGCGACGTTACGGCATCGTCTTCCGCGATTTGCTGGCGCGCGAAGCTAATCTTCCGACCTGGCGCGAGTTGCTCACGGGCTTCCGCCGGCTTGAAGATCGCGGCGAAATCCGTGGCGGGCGCTTCGTGGATGGATTTCTGGGCGAGCAGTTCGCCCTGCCCGTGGCCGTCGAGTCGCTGCGTGCCATGCGTCATCTTCCCGCTGGCGGTGAAGTGATTACATTACCCGCTGCCGATCCTCTTAATTTGGCCGGCATCCTGGTTCCGGGTGAACGTGTGCCGGCAATCTCCGGCAGAACCGTAACCTACCGCGATGGGGCCGCCATTCTGGAGCAAGATCCCCAGTCTTTTCCGGCGGAGCGCGCGGCGGCAAGCTGAAAAAGATGAGGCAACTGGCGGGATCGGGATCAAAAAATTAAGGACCCGATGAGGGGCGGCCCCGGGTCCCTGATTGGCGCTGCTCGGCAAGAACTTCGTAAAAAGCGCTTCCCCCGTCGTTTTTCGCCGAGCCCTCGCCACAATGGATAGCTGTACGTCGTCTTCCACGTTCCGAGACCCGCACAAGCTCGTTTGTTTGCGGTCTCTTTTCGACTCCACCCCGAGCACGCGTTGCACGCGGAACGCATTTCTTCGAGAGGCTCTGCAGGAGGACACTCCAGGCACTCCTCGCCCAGCGGGCAAAGTTACCGCCGGTTCCGCCGATCGCTCATAGATCGTCTGTTCGCTTTTGCTTAAGGCAGAGGTAGTTTGATCAGCACAGCTGGATCGAGATACGTTCCTTGCCAACGCACTGCCACGTGAAGATGAGGACCCGTAGCCCGTCCGGTCCCACCGCTCAGGCCGACTTGCTGGCCGCGTGCAACTTGCTCTCCCTCTTTCACCTTGAACTCTGAGAGATGCATGTAGATCGTGAGCAGTCCCTGCCCGTGATCGAGCACGACGCAGTTGCCCTCGAAATAAAGCGGGCGGGCCAGCAGAACTGTTCCTGCGTTCATGGCGGCGACAGGGGTTCCGCTGGGCACGCGGAAATCCAGGCCGAGATGTGAACTCTGAGTCTTCCCGTTGAAAACGCGTTGCGTGCCAAACACATCGGAGATGGGAGCGACCGCCGGGGCCGCGAATCTTCCTGCCCACTCTCGCTCGGGCGTAACCCGATTGAGGAAGTCTTGCTTGATTTTTTTGGCTTCATCAATCTGTTTGGTTTGGTCCGGGCTAGGCTCGGTGAACTTACGATCAACCGTGATCTCGGTTTTGGGATAACTCGCGCGGCGTATGACAAACTTGCGCGTGAATGAAATCTGCCTCGCCGCCGCTTTGGCCGCCGACTTTTCGGCGGATGTCTCGCCGGATAATTCGAGGGGATAGATGCCGGGAGATGTTTCCAGGCTTACGCCTCCTAAACCGACCCAAGTTTTGCTGGCCGATACTAAGCTGAACGAAATTTCGTGGCCAAGCCAAGTGCCCCGCAAGCTCTGGAGGCGGGCGGGAGCCTTAACTTGAAACAGCACAGGCGCGCCATTGACCAGTCGTACGGGTTGTACCTTCACGGTCCAGCTTGCTGCGAAGGTTAGAGGAAGAAGCCCAGGCGAGCCAAGAACCATCCCTATCACGAGCGATCCGCTGAAACGAGTGCGCAGTGATTGTGGACGGCGCAACGTCGTCATTCTTTCTTGCCGTGGTGTGGTTTGTATGCAGGCCGGCAAACCCGTCTCCTGGGTCACCACATCAGCGTAGCATTCCGGGCAGAGCATCCCGCCATAATTCCGCTCATGCGCGCCAGTCTCCGCGCTGCTCTTAATGTCCCCCGCCCAACTCACGCACAATTCCTCCTACGAACTGTTTGGCATCCCCAAATAACATCAGCGTTTGATCGAGGTAGTAGAGCGGGTTATCGATGCCCGCGAACCCGGGGTTCATGCTGCGTTTGATCACCATGACGGTGTGCGCTCTGTCTACGTCGAGGATGGGCATGCCGAAGATGGGGCTGGACTGGTCGGTGCGGGCGGCGGGGTTGGTGACGTCGTTGGCGCCAATAATGAGGGCGACGTCGGTGGCTGGGAAGTCGCCGTTGATTTCGTCCATCTCGATGAGGCGGTCGTAGGGGATATCAGCTTCGGCGAGCAGCACGTTCATGTGGCCGGGCATGCGTCCGGCAACGGGGTGGATCGCGAATCGCACGTCGACTCCCTTTTTGGTGAGCGAGTCGTAGAGTTCCCGCACCTTGTGCTGCGCCTGGGCCACTGCCATGCCATAACCCGGCACGATGACCACTTTATTCGCTGCGGCGAGAACAGCGGCTGCTTCCTCAGGCGTGGCGCTGCGCACCGGCTTGGCTTCCGGCGCGCCCATGGCGGACGGTTGCACCTGGCCGAAGGCTCCGAAGAGAACGTTCGTGAACGAACGGTTCATTGCCTTCGACATGATGATCGAGAGGATGAGGCCCGAAGATCCGTCAAGCGCGCCAGCAATAATCAGCAATTTCGAGTCGAGAACGAATCCCATGGCCGCGGCTGACAAGCCGGCGTACGAGTTCAATAGCGAGATGACGGTCGGCATGTCCGCCCCGCCGATGGGGATGACCATGAAGACGCCGAAGATCAATGGAATGCCTACCAGCAACGGGAAAAACTGCTTCGCTTCAGGATGCATCACCAAATAAGCCGCGACGGCAATTGCGATGCCGAGCAATCCTAAGTTGACGATATTTTGTCCCTTGTAGGTGATGGGCCGTTGCGGCAGAAGCTCCTGGAGCTTCCCAGCCGCCATCAAACTTCCCGTAAACGTCAGGCCTCCGAGAATCACTTCCATTGAAAGCACGGACATCATGAACTTGGGAACATCCGGCGTGCGCAAATAAAACTCCGCGGTGCCGACTAGGGTGACGCACAGCGCGCCGAAGGCATGGCTGAGGGCGGTCCGCTGGGGAACAGCGGTCATCTTCACCCTGCCCAGCGGAATACCGATGCCGCTGCCCAGTACGAGCGCGATGATGATCCACTTGTAATCGACAATGCCGCGATGCAGCAGCGTGCTGGCTATCGCCAGCACCATGCCAACTTCGCCTGCCCAGATGCCGTGGCGGGCGGTGGTGGGCGAGCTCATCCACTTCAGCGACAGGATGAATAGAGCGCTAGCGACGAGGTAAATAACTTCGATTACGTGCTGGCTGCCGGCGAACTCCGTCATGGTGGCGGCAATCATCCCTTTGTCGGACGACTGCTTTTGAACATCTTCAGCATTCGGTCAGTGATGAGGAATCCGCCTACCACATTGCTGGTGGCCGCGACGATGGCGATGACGCCGAGGACAGCGGCGAAATTGCTCTTGTGCTCGCCAACAAGCACAATCGCACCGACAACAGCGATAGCATCCAGAGCGTTCGTCAGCGACATGAGCGGCGTATGCAGAAGGGGGGAAACGTGCCGGATGACTTCAAAACCGATGAAGCAAGCCAGCATGAAAATAAAAAGAGCGTCAATCAGATTGGAATTCATGTTAGTTCTCGGTTATCGGTTCTAACTGGCCGCCGGGGTTAGAGTCGGCAGTTTGAAGAACTCGCGCACGCGCGGATTCACGATCTCGCCACCGTGCGTGACCATGGTCTCGCGGATAATTTCGTCTTTCAAATCGTGCTCGAGCTTCCCGTCCTTCATCTGGTATAGCAAAAAATTCGTGACGTTGCGAGAGTACATCTGGCTGGCATGGTAGGGAACGCTGCTGGCCAGATTGATCGCACCAATGATGGCGACTCCATGCTCAATAACTGTTTCGCCGGTGTGGGTGAGCTCGCAATTGCCCCCACGCTCGGCAGCGAGATCAACTATCACAGAGCCCGGAGCCATCTGTCTGACCATGTCGGCTGTAATCAGCACAGGAGACTTTTTGCCCGGAATCACCGCCGCGGTGATGACCACGTCACTGTCTTTGACGACGCGACCCAACAGCTCGCGCTGCCGCGCATAAAACGTTTCGTCTTGCGCGGTTCCGTACCCGCGAGCATCTTGTGCATTCGCCGCTTCAATGGGCAATTCGACAAAACGTCCGCCCAGACTCTGCACCTGTTCCTTGGCCGCGGGGCGCATATCGTACGCCGAAGACACGGCGCCCAGGCGACGGGCGGTTGCGATTGCCTGCAGTCCGGCCACTCCAGCGCCAATGATGAAAACGCGCGCCGGCGTGATGGTTCCGGCTGCGGTCGTCAGCATGGGGAAAATCTTGAGAGACGTCTCCGCGGCCACCAGTACCGCTTTGTAGCCGCAGATCGTGCCCATGGAGGAAAGTGCGTCCATGCTTTGGGCTCGCGTGGTGCGGGGGACAAGTTCCACGGAGAAACAGGTGATGCCGGTATCGGCGATTTGCCGGACGACCTCGGCGGAGCCAAAGGGCCGCAAGAATCCGATGAGAACCTGGCCGCGGCGAAAGAGAGCGAGATCGGCCTCGCCGGTTACATCATTCGAGCCGTAGCACAGTACTTGAACCACAACATCTGCCGCGCCGAACACGGCAGCACGGTCTGGCAAAATCTTTGCTCCTTTGTCAGTGTAAGCTGCGTCGGGGTAGCCAGCTGCTTCTCCCGCGCAAGATTCGACCACGACTTCGAATCCGGCCTTGGTGAGGTTTGGGATCACCATGGGAACCAGAGACACGCGACGTTCCCCCGGATAACTCTCTTTCGGAACCCCGACGATCACGCGGTTCTGATCCTTTCGCGTTCGAGAATCGCTGGCATGGCGGACTGAAAACAGTAACAGATAGAGAGGGTGACTGAAAAGCTGGGCTACCGCCTTGTGACCTCACGCGGATTCCAGGATAAAGCGCTCCCTCTCGGGACCGAATCATGTGGAGAACCTGACCGATCTTGCAGTTCGCACCGCGTTGTTCTATCGCACGGTGAGCCCGCTCTCGGAGAAAGTTCGAGAGATGGTCTAGAGGTGCAAGACATGGCAGCTCAGGCCGGTGCAAGTTTCTGGACCGCGGGCGTATCTCCACCCAGCCAGTCCGCATGCTTGGCAGTCGAATCGTGGTGCGACGTAGTCTTGTAGATTTCGTACTTCCCTGTTGCGGCCGCTTCTTTGGTCTTCGCTGAGAGCTGGGCAATCTGTTCGCGATTCAGCGGGTGGAAGGTTTTGGCCGCTTCGAATGCCTGGTCGAGTACCTCAGGCTTATCGATTCCCGTAATCACCACCGCTGTCGGAAGACTCAATGCGTAGTGAAGACATTCGATGGGCGTCACAGTCTTACTTTTCAGGATCACACCGTCTGCCATTGACTTCATGCCGAGCACGCCGATCTGTTGCTTGACCAGTTCAGGCAACACCATCTGACCGAAGCTGCGAAAGTGAGCATCCATGACATTGAGGGGCATTTGGGCGGAGTCAAGGTGGAACTAATCCGCGGCCACTTTCAGCATGTAAAGGGGTGCATCTGCGGATCTTTATGGCCAGTGAATCCGGTGTAGCGAATCTTTCCAGCCTGTTGGGCTTCGACAATGGCTTCCGCGGCGCCCCCCTCGCGAATATTCGGTCCGGATCATCGAAGCGAATCACCTCGTGATGCTGCAATAGATCGATGTGATCAGTCTGCAGACGTTCCAGTGAAGTCTCGATTTGGCGCGCGGCTATCTCTTTAGTCCGGCCATCAATTTTTGTCATGAGAAACACTTTCTGACGATAACCATGTTTCAGGGCCTTCCCCATGCGCACCTCACTCTGGCCATCGTTATAGTCCCAAGAGTTATCCATGAAGGTCATGCCGCGATCGATGGCGGTACGAATCAAGCGAATGCTGTCGTCATCGGTTCGGCTCGGTTTGCCAATGTGAAAGCCACCCAGACCGATGGCTGAAATCCGCTCACCGGTGCGTCCCAGGATGCGGTAGAGCATCTCGCCAGATAAAGTGCCTGGCGATGAGGTCAGTGGGATTTGGTTCATGGAACCAGCCTCCTGTGGATCTGATTTGCCGGAAAAGGATTCTCTTGCTGGCCGAACGCTTTGGGAAGAGTGCTGGCAACAGCGCAGGTTGCGGCGCTTTTAAGAAATTCTCTGCGCTGCATGGGGAATACTCCGAATGAATCGAGAAATTGATAAGCCTTGAGATGGCAACTCACCACGAAGTGTTGCTGGACAGTGCTATGCGGCTATGTGCGTTGCGCACTCTGGTCCGCCAAAGGTCGTAGGGTGTCCTCTTTTCAGAGCCAATGGTGCTGTGCCAACCCTGCTACAATTTCATCAGTAAATTGCAGGAGGATTTCTATGCCAGCAAAGAAGAAGGGTTCCCGGAAATCGGGCGGCCGCAAGTATGGACAAGCAGCAAGCAAGCGAGTGGAGAGTGCCATGCGCCGGAAGAAGCGCGGCACGCTGAAGTCAGGCAGGGGTGGGAAGGGGGGCACGGTGAAGAGCCGCAAACAGGCCATCGCCATCGGGCTCTCGGAGGCTCGAAAAAAGGGAGCCAAGGTTCCCAGGAAGAAGGCCGCATAAAGGCGGCGTTAAAAACAGAGAGAACACGTGCAGCGAAAGAGCGGGGACGCGCGACCTCGCAGGCAAAGTGTTCCAGCAAGGAAATCGCACGCCATGAGCGAGAGTTCGCGGCGCATCTTTCGGGCGAGAAGCTGGGGTTGCCAGCGCTGGTATTCGATTTGGACGGCACTCTCGTCGACCGTACATGAGCATGTTGCGGCGTGGAGCGATGCGTTAAGAAGCGAAGGGATCCTGGCGCCGAATTGAGATTCATCGCCATGTTGGCATGAGCGGCCGATCCTTCCTTCGCAAGTTGCTCAGGGACATTCGGCCACGCCGCAGAAACCTCTCGATTGATCGTCTTGAAAAGAAACACGATATCAATTTCGGAAAAAGCATCCGTCGAATTGAAATTCCGCCGGATCTCAGCAGCTCCTGAGACATTTGGCAAAGGTCCGGGTTCAATGGGCCATCGCTACAACCGGCAACCAACGCCACACCGCTCGGTTGTTAAAGAAGTTTGACCTGGCTTCGAATGTTCCTGTGATTACCGGCGACGACGTCGCCGAAGCAAAACCAGCTCCGGATGTTTTCGTGGTAGCTGCGGAGCGATTGGGAGTATCGGTAAGCGATTCTGTTGTTATTGGCGACAGCGTTTGGGGTCTACTTGCGGCGGGCCGCAAGAACGGTCTCGGAGTGGGGCTGCTTTCCGGTGGCTACGGCCCACAGGAACTAGCTTAGCTTAGCTAGAGGGAGCGGGCGCCTTCCGCGTCTATCAAGATCCGGCAGATTTGCTGACACACATTGAGGACTTGGGAATTCCAGGGGAGTAGCTGGGAGCCACACAACGGCTCAGAGCAGTGCCAGCG
>Ga0066706_10000270_pt1 | contig 14901 bp, 11 predicted proteins | sample GraSoiAngelo_155_FD_67274 | JGI IMG/M metagenome (GOLD analysis project Ga0066706, IMG submission 67274) | Grasslands soil microbial communities from the Angelo Coastal Reserve, California, USA - 14_1009_13_30cm | ecosystem: Environmental > Terrestrial > Soil > Grasslands | place: USA...
AGCCGCCTGTTCAACCGGGTGGTGCGCGTCGCGCTCTTGCCCGGGATCCTGGACACACAGGCCGGCCTCAAGGCCTTCACGGCCCGCGCCGCCGAGCTGATCTTCCCGCGCCTCACCGTCGCCGGGTTCGGGTTCGATGTCGAGCTGTTGTACATCGCGCGCAAACACGGGCTGCGGGTGCGGCAGACGGCCGTGCAGTATCGCTACGACGACGAGCCCAGCACCGTGCGCTTCGCGGCCGATGCGGCAGCCATGCTGCGCGACCTGGCGCGCATCCGTTGGAACGACTGGCGGGGGCGCTACGCCTAGCGGCCGACGCCTGGTCGTGAACGCCGACGACTTCGGGCTGTCGCCGGGCGTGAACGACGGCATTCTCGAAGCGCACGCCGCGGGCGTCGTGTCGTCGGTCTCGGTGCTCGTGAATGCGCCCGGGTGGGAGCACGCGGTCGCGGCGCTGCGTGGCACGGGGTCGCTGGGCGTCGGGTTGCACTTGAACCTCACCGCCGGAGAGCCGGTGAGCGAGGGTACAGCCCTCGTCGACGCTCACACCGGTCGGTTTCACGGTCTTGCCGGCCTCGTCACGCGCGCACTCACCGGGCGGATTGATCCGGACTGCGTGGCGGAGGAGTGCGGCGCGCAGCTCGCCCGGCTGCGCGCGGCCGGGGTGCGCGTCACGCACATCGACAGCCATCGTCACGTGCATGCCTTGCCCGGCGTGTGGGCGAGCGTGGTGGCCACGGCCCGCGCGCACGGCGTGCCGTTCGTGCGGGTGCCGGTGGAGGACGAAGCCGCGGGGGGGGCCTGGGTCAAGCGCTGGACCATCCGAGCGGCGTGGCGCGTGGCGGCGCGCGGGGTCGCCGTGCCGCGCCATGCGGATCGCTTCTGCGGTATCGGGCTGCAGGGCGACCCTCGGTTCTTGACTCGGCTGCTCGCCCTGATCGATCGGCTGGGCCCCACGCCCGGGGTCACGGAGCTCATGGTCCACCCGGGTCGTCCCGATCGCGTGCTGGCCGCCTGGGACGGCTACGTGGCGCCGCGGGCGGCCGAGCTGGCGGCGCTCACCTCGTCAGCCGTACGCGAGCGGCTCGGGCGGGGGGATGTCTGCCTGACGCACTTCGGGGCCGTGTAAGCGGGGCGACCAGCGCCGCCACCCCAGCAGCTCTGTCTGCATGACGATCCAGGCGACGAGACAAGGAATGACCTTGACGCGATACTGGCCCAGCGCGTCGTGGACGGCCCACGGCACGATCTGCACGTCTTGCAGCACCAGCGCGATCACGGCCGCGAGCGCGATCGCGTTGCGCACCGGGTCGGGCTCGCTGGCCGCGTACCAGATCGCCAGCCCCGTGTAGGCGATCACGAACGAGGCCCGCTCCGACTGGTGGTTGAAGAGCACGAGGTAGAGGAGCAGTGAGCAGAGGAACCGGAGGCGGAAGGCGTGATCGCTCCAGCGTGCTCGGTTGACGGCGATCGGAGCCAGCAACACCAGGGTGCCCGCGAGCTGCAGCGGCCAATTCGGCCAGTCCATTCCGAGCCACTGGTGGAGGTATTGCATCACCGAGTCGCCGCGGTTCACGCGACTGGCGTCGGACACTTCGATGGCCAACCACGAGCGGTACTGGGCGACCAGCTCGTGCGGCGGAATCACGACCAGCGGCAGAAGCGCGAGGCCCAGGCCGACCGCGGCGAAAAGGAGCGCGAAGCGCCAGCGGCGGGGATGAAACAGCGCCAGCGCGGCGGCGCCGAGCGGGAAGATCTTGATGAATGCATCGAGGCCGATCAGGAGCGCCGCCGGCAACTGACGTTCCTGCTCGAACCCCAGGAAAGCGACCAGGATGAGCGCCGTCACGAGCCCGTTGCTCTGGGTGTACTGCATCGCGAACAGCATTTCCAGATAGACGAGCGCCAGGGCCAGTGTCGCCTGGCGGTCGGGGAGCAGGCGCCGCACGGCGTACCAGAGCAGCAGCGAGTTGAGGAGACTCCAGATCAAGAGCGCCGGCGCGAATGGCAGCGCGGCAAAGGGCGCGAACAGCAGCGCGAAGGTGGGGCTGTACTTGTAGAAGTCGAAGTGCTGGTCGGGGTGGGCGGCGTACAGGTCGCGGTGCGCCAGCAGGTTCACCGCCGCGGCGCGGAACACCTTGAAGTTGTTGGAGGGACTGAAGACTCCCCGCTGAACCGTGACGAACACGGCGCTCGCGAGGTACAGGGCAAAGATCCAACGGCTGGCGCGACCGGCCATGGCGGACGCGGGGAAGTTAAGCCCCCCGGCGTGCCACGGAAGCGGTCAGGCGGCGTGATGTCGAGCGATGCGGAGGCGAGTGAGGTGGGTCAGCCAGCCGGAGACGCTGCCCTGCGTATCCAGGAACTTCGCGGCGGTGCGCCGCGCCTCCTCGAACGCGTCGCTCACGACGACGGCGACCTGCTCGGGGTCGAGCAGCACGGCGTATGCGGTCGCGTAGACGGTGCTGCGGTAGCGTGCGAGCAGCTCGGAGAACGCCGTCTCATCGCCTCGAGTGATGCGCTGTACGAGGACCCGATCGGTGGCCGACGAGGGGCGGGGGCGGGGGTAGGTGCGTTGGGCGCGCAGGTGCATATCGTAGCTAAAGAGTCACGCAGGAAGGGCATCGTAACGGTCGACTTTACGCCAGCACGACCCCCGAACCCCGGAAACACGGGGAACCCGAAGATTCTTGTCGAGGCCGCGTCAGTAGACAGAGATTTGGTGCTCTGTGTCACACGGTTGGTGGTACGGACGCGCACTCGATGGGCAATGGAGCCATGTCATGAGCGGCTACAACGTCACGGATCGCGTTCTTGGGATGCTGATCCTCCTATTCGCGAGTCATCGCGCGGGAGGTGCGCACCTGGTCGCGCGGTTTCGCGACAAGCCGTTGAATTTCCAGCCCGGCGAGCAGTGGGAGTACAGCAACTCGGGGTACGTTCTCCTCGGCTACCTCCTGGAGAAGATCAGCGGGCAACGCTATCAGGACTTCGTGTGAGACAACCTGTTCACGCCGCTCGGCATGACCGCATCAGGATATGACTCGCACGCGGCGATCATCCTGCACCGCGCTTCGGGCTACTCACCCGGTGCGAACGGGCCCGTGAATGCAGGCTACATCGACATGAGCATCCCCTTCTCGGCGGGTACACTCTACTCCACCACTGAGGACCTGTTGCGGTGGGAACAGGGGTTGTTCGGAGGCAAGGTCCTCAGTGCGGCCTCATTAAAGAAAATGACCACGCCGTTCAAGAACGATTATGCCTACGGGCTCGCGGTGCGGGCGGCGCACGGGTACACGGTCATCGAGCACGGCGGTGGCATCGAGGGGTTCAACACCCAGCTGGCCTACGATCCTGAGCGGAAGCTCGCCGTCATCGTGTTGGGCAATCTCAACGGAAGCGCACCAGGTGAGATTGCCGGGCAACTGATGTCCCTTCTTCACGGAGAAAGAGTCGTCCTGCCGTCTGAACGGAAGGAGATCACGGTCTCGACCGACGTGCTTCGGCGGTATGTGGGCACCTACCAGCTGACGCCCACGTTCAGCATCGTCATCACCCTGGAGGGCGACCGGCTGATGTCCCAAGCTACGAACCAACTCGCCCTGCCGCTGTTCCCAGAGTCGGAGACCACCTTCTTCTTGAAAGCGGTGGACGCCCAAATCGAGTTCGCGAAGAACGATAAAGGGGAGGTGACTGCTCTCACGCTCCGTCAAGGCGGCAACGAAATGAAGGCCGTGAAGCGGTAGCTGGCCCGTGCTATGACTTCACGGCATTTCTGAGGAACTCCTCGATCTCCGTTTGAGAGAGTCCTGCCTTTTTCGCTCGCCCGACGTTTGTCACGGATTTCACAAATCGAAATCGCCCTGGTCCCTCGCCTACAGCCCGGTCTGCCGACGTGGTTCACAAGCCTAACCGGAGAAGCAAACTATCACCGTCGGGCTTCCAATAGCGGGACGCGCCAGCTGCGATTCCAACACGGGACCTTCGGCTCCGGCGGCGGCCCGCGATCGACGACTCGCTATTTGGCTACGGCTGGCCCGCGACCTTCACCGGCACGCTGCTATTTGTGTTAGTGCCGTCGCCCAGCTCGCCGTGCTCATTCCAGCCCCAGCAGTATGCGGCTCCGGTCGTGGTGACGCCGCATGTGTGGCCGCCTGCGGGAATGCTCTCCCCCGCGTTTACAACGATGAAGCCGAGGCCGCCGCCGACGGCCGTCGGGACGTACCGATCGGTGGTGGTGCCGTCACCCAGCTGCCCATGCCAGTTTCCGCCCCAGCAGTACGCCACCGCGTTCGTGGTAACTCCGCAGCTGTGGCTGTCACTCGAGCTCACCGCCATGAAGGTCAGCCGCGCCGCGACGGGCGTGGGAACCAGGCGTTGAGTGGTGGTACCATCGCCGAGCTCGCCCCAGCCGTTGACCCCCCAGCAGTACGCAGCGCCACTCGTGGTCACTCCGCAAGTCCACCACAATCCCGGGCTCACCTCGGTGAACGCCAGGCCCCCGACGACGGGCGTGGGGACCGGCCGATAGGTCGTCGTACTGTCGCCCAACTCGCCCTTTGAATTGCCCCCCCAGCAGTACGCCGTGCTGCTAGTCGTAATGCCGCAGGTGTGCGTGGAGTAACCCACGCTCACGACGGCGAATCTGAGGGCGCCTACCACGGCTACCGGCGTGTGGCTGCACGGCAATGTGTCGAGGGTTAGACCCGCGAAGATGCACTGCTCCGGCCCGGTGTTGCTCCCAATCCCCAACTGGCCTCTGGAGTTCAAGCCCCAGCAGTAGCCCGCGCCCTCCCTGGTCACACCGCAGGTGTGCGAATCACCTGCGCTGACGCCTGTGAAGGTCAGGCCCCCGGCGACGGGCGTGGGGACCAGCCGATTGGTCGTCGTGCCGTCGCCCAACTCGCCGTATCTATTGTCCCCCCAGCAGTACACCACGCCGCTTGAGGTGACGCCGCAAGCGAAATTCGCGCCCACGCTCAGTGCTGCGAACGCAAGGCCGCCGGCGACCGGCGTGGGGACCAGGCGTTGAGTGGTCGTACCCTCTCCGAGCTGACCCCAGGCATTAAACCCCCAGCAGTAGGCCTGGCCCGGCGCCTTGAGAGCACACGAATGATTGGCGCCGGCACCCACGATCGTGACGCCGTCGGAGACACCCGACGCGTTCACAACGACGGTGAGTGGTGATGAACGGTCGCCCCCGGCCGCGGTGCCGTCGACCGTCAGGTGGTAGACCCCGGGCGCCACCGTGGCACCGACGCCCACCATGAGCGTAGCGCTGGTGCCCGTGGTCGCCGACGGGTTGAACGACCTGACGACTCCGACGGGTGCGCCGCCTAGACTGAGCGTCACTGCTCCGGTGAAATTGGTCCGCCTGATCTCGACGGTCGTGCTGCCGGTTGTCCCCTGGACGATCGTGAGAGTCGCTGGCGTGGGCGACAGCGTGTAGTCCGCGGCCGGCGTGACCGAGTCATTGCAACCGAGAGCTGATACTGCGGCCAACAGGCTGCCGAGGATGCTAAGGGCTCTCGTCACGGCTGGCCCGCGACTTTCACCGGCGCACTGCTGTAGGAAACATTGCCGGTACCGAGCTGACCTTGCGAGTTCCCACCCCAGCAGTACGCGACGCCATCCACGGTGACGCCGCAGGTGTGACCCTCTCCGGCGCCCACCCCGGTGAAGCCGAGACCGCCGAGCACCGCTACCGGGGTCGCGCGATTGGTCGTGGTCCCGTCGCCGAGCTGGCCGACGCTGTTGTCGCCCCAGCAGTAGGCCGCCCCGCCGGTCGTGACGCCGCAGGTATGATCGCGGAAGTCTATGTAACCTCCGGCGCTCACCGCAGCGAAGCTGAGCCCGCCCACGACCGCCACCGGGCTCGTGCGGTCGCTCGTCGTGCCGTCGCCGAGCTGACCGAAGGGATTGTGACCCCAACAGTAGGCTGCGCCCCCGGCTGTCACTCCGCAGGTGTGACCATATCCCGCAGCACCCACCACGACGAAGCTGAACCCGCCGAGGACGGCGACCGGGTTCGTGCGATTGGTCGTGGTTCCGTCGCCGAGCTGACCCCAGGAATTGTCACCCCAGCAGTACGCGGCGCCCACGGTTGTCACGCCGCAGGTGTGACCCATTGACTGTACGCCTCCGGCGCTCACCATGACAAAACTGAGACCGCCAAGGACCGCCACCGGGCTCGGGTTCGCGCCACCCGTAGGGTTCGTGGTCCCGTTGCCGAGCTGGCCGGAGGAGTTCGCACCCCAGCAGTACGCGGCGCCCGCGGTTGTGACAGCGCAGGTATGATCGCCTGCAGCGCTCACCGTCGCGAAACTGAGCCCGTCGGTCACCGCCACCGGGCTCGTGCGGTCGCTCGTCGTGCCGTCGCCAAGCTGGCCGTAATTGTTGAGGCCCCAGCAGTACGCTGCGCCCCCAATTGTGATGCCGCAGGTGTGACCTTCTCCGGCGCTCACCGCGACGAAGGTGAGCCCACCGCTCACTGCCGTGGGGACTAGTTCCCCGAATGGCCCCCCCCCGGGATTGGCCCCTTGCCCCCAGCAGTAGGCTGCACCCGCGGTTGTAATGCCACAGGTGTGAATGTATCCAGCGCTCACCGACGCGTAGCTGACCACTGTCACGGTGATCGCCGCGGTGTCGCTCACGCCCTCGCTCGTTGCGGTCACGGCCGCCGAACCCAAGCCGATTGCCGTGACCAGGCCATTGGCGTCCACAGTGGCCGCAGCCGCGTTGTCGGTCGTCCAGGCTATCGGGCGCCCGGCAAGCACCTTACTGTTTGCATCACGGGCCACCGCGGACAGCTGCCTCCTTCCCTGTACCACCAGCGTCACCGATGCGGGCGTGACCGTCACAGACGCGATAGACAGAGGGGGAGTGACCGTGACGGACGCGGACCCGCTCGCCGTCCCGCTCGTCGCCGTAATGGTGACACTCCCCGGGCTCACGCCTGTCACCGTTGCGAACGCCAGCCCAGTGTTTCTGGAACTGTCGGCCGCAATGGTCGCCACGGCCACGTCGCTACTGGTCCAGGTGACCGACGGGTAGTAGAGCAAGCGTCCCGCGGCGTCGCGCACGGTCGCCGTGACCTTGATGGTGTCGCCCGCAGCCCCGACGCTGCCTTGCGTCGGCGCGACGGACACGGACGCCGCCGGGCCCGCTGCGACATAGACCCACGCGTACGCCGTCAGACCGTTCACGGTCGCGGTCACGCCGTAATACCCCCCTGTCAGGGCCGTCAGCAGACCCGTCGAGGAGACCGAGAGCCCGGCGGGATCACTGGTGGACCACGTGACCGGCTGATCGATCAGGATGTTGCCTTCGGCATCCCGCACCGTCGCCGTCATCTGGTACGTGGCCCCGGTAATGAAGACCGAGTCCGGAGACAGGGTGATCGATGCAGCCGGGCCCGCCGTGGACTGGCCCGTGGCAAAGTCTACTGTCACAGGGGCTGGGAGGGTCTCCCCGTCGAGATCCCGCACCGCCTGCGTCACGACCAGCCGGTAGGCGCTGTTCGGGCTGAGCGGCGCACTGGGGGTGAACGCGGCGGCCGTTCCGCTCCCCTGGAGTAGGCTAACCGTGCCCGCAACCGGCGTCGTGCCCTGGAACAGCTGCACCGACGAGGAAGTCAGCGAGCCGGCCGCGACCGGCTCGCTGAAGACGATCACGATCGATGCATTGATCGCCACGTCCGTCTTGCTGCGCGAGGGATCGGTTCGGACGACGACCGGGGGTCGATAGGCCGCCACACCGAGGCGCTGCCGGTACACCTGGTTGCCGTGGACATCCGTGACCACGACGTCGATCGAGTCGCCGGCCTGCGCCGAGAGTGCCACCGGGTCCGCCCCGCCGTCGAACATCGGCGCGGTGGTCGGCTGCGCAGCACCAACGCGGCGGAAGCTCGCGCTACTGCCACTCGGAGCCGTACCGGGAGTCAACGATACGTACACCACCTCGTCCCCAGATGCAGACACTACCTTGCCCCCAGACGTATAGGCAGCAGAGGCAGTGGCAGTGGCGGCAGGTGTTGGAATCGGGTTCGAGACAATCAGGCCGGTCGTCGGAGGCGGGGGGCAATCGAGGCACGGGCCGGGCGAATCCGAGCAGGCGTCAAGCCACGCCGCCACGCCGAGTGCTGCCACGACCACGCCCGCTCTCACAACACTCATCCGGTTGCGCTCCATGGGCTCCCCTGGTTGCCGCTGACGGGACCGTGGTACGGACCGCGTCGGTAGCAATGCTCACCGGACTTCATCGACCACCCGCCAACGCGAATCCAGCCCAGTAAAACGGGTGGCGGGTGTTGGGATCGCGGAGCACCGTCCTCTGCGCCTCGGCCAGCGCGTCGGCCTCCCCCTGCCCGCGGGCGAGCCCCTCGTAGAACCGCTCCATGAACCGCGCCGTGGCCACATCCTGAACCGGCCACAGCGTGGCAACGACATTCTCGGCGCCGGCGAACAGGAATGCCTGCACCAACCCCACCCAATCGTCGCCCGCCGGCACATCTGCCAACGCCCCGGAGGCGAGTCCTGTCTGGCACGCGCTCAAGACGAGCAGGCGCGCGCTCAGCTTCAGGCCGAACACCTCGTGCACTTCGAGCCGTCCGTCATCGCCGCCTCCGGCGTTCAGTGCGACGAACGAGAACAGCGGGTTGTGCTTGTTCAGAACGCCGTACGTGGCGAGATGCACAATGTCCTGCTGGGAGACGAGGGCGCGGAACGCCCGTTCCGTCGCCGCGGCCCCGACGAGCACCCGGGCTCGACCTCCGTGGACGCGCGCGATGGCTTCGACCTCCGCGCGTGACCCTGGCAGCGCCGCAGCGCGCGGCGCCAGCGCCAGCATGTCGCCGCTTCGCGGGACCGTCGGGCGACTGCGCAGCCGCAGCCACACCGAGGCGGACGGGACGTATTCGAGGGTGTAGCGCTCGATGAGCGGCTGCTCGGGTGGCCCCGGGCGGACGAGGGCCGCGAAAGGCAGGTAGTGCAGCTCCGCGTGCGGCGCGATCAGCAGGCGTCGCTTGCCGGCGAGCAAACCGGTCCCCTCGACCGGTGTGACCAGCACCTGGAACAGACGCCGCAACGGTGCGCGCCAGGCGTCGCGAGTCCTCGCAGCGGGAAGCGCGAGGGTGCCGCGCGCAAAGTCCACCAGCGCGGCCAGCGCCTCTCGCGTGACATTGAGGTCCAGCGTGACCAGCGTATCTGCCGTGGCCACGAACAGGAGTGTGGTCGAGTCGCCAACGAGGTATTCGAGCAGCGCGTCGGTCGGACCGAGGCTGCGCATCACGTCGCGTGAGGGCGCGATATCACCACGAACCAGCGCCGCGTAGGAGGGATCTGCTTCGCGCATGGCGACGAGCAGCTCGCCGTAGGCATCCTGGGCCTGGGTCAGCGCTTCCCGAATCGCGCCGGTCGCCACGCTGCGGAGCGGAATACCCCGCAACCCTTGCGCCGAATCCTGACCCGGCGGCTGTTCGAGCTCCCGAGTCAGCTGACCGATGCGGCGCCGCAGGTCCTGCTCCTGGGCGGTCAGTCCCAGGCCGGTGTCGTTCGTCGCCGCAACGCGCCCGCGCGCCAGCAGATCGAGCAGCTGGCGCGCCCGCAGGCGCTCGCTCGCCTCGAACGCCGCCGAAGGCTGCCCACGAGCCTGCTCGACGAGCGCTAGCTGGACGTAGATGTCCCACTTGTTCGCCAGGAACGCCGCGCGGCGCTCCTCCACCGGCAGCGCGGCGGAGATCCTTTCGATTTCGGCGATCGCCGCACGGAGCTCATCCGCGGCGCCGTCCAGTGCGCCGCGGCGCTTGAGTGCCGCCGCGAGCCCCGCGTGCAGCTGCCAGTTGACCCCGGCCGCCGGGTGGTTGCCGAGTCGCGCGAGCCCGCGATGGTACAGCGACTCCGCGGTGAGCGACAGCCCGGCCTGCGCCTCGAGGTCGCCGAGGGCGCCGAGCGCGGCCGCCTCTTCGGCCGGGTCGCCGAGCGACTGCAGGGTATCGAGGGCGGCGAGGATGACGCGGCGGGCGGCCGCCGTGTCGCCACGCTGGCGGGCACCGTAGCCGATCAGCAGCCGCGTCTGCGTCGCCGCCCGGCGGTCCGCCGAGCCATCCTGACCGCGGAGTGCCGACTCCAGAGAGGTTTCGGCGCGCGCGTAGCGCTCTCGCAACAGCAGGACCATGCCCAGCCCTTGCTGGGCAGCAGCCTGAGCCGCGCCGTCCTGCGCGAGACGGGCGAGGCGCTCGGCTCGCGCGTACTGGCCCTCGGCCTCGGTCAACTGGTTGAACTGGACTGCGAGGTCGGCCCGCGCCAACGCCAGCCCCTCGAGGCTCGATCGGTCGTTCGCGAGGCTCTCCGCTCGCAGCAGCTCGGAACGGGCACCGCGCAGGTCACCCATGGCTGCGCGCGCGTCAGCGAGATGTTGCCGGGCGACGAGCTCCTCGGCTACGGGACCTGTCTTTCGATAGATTCCGGTCGCTTCCGTCAGCGCCTTGACGGCCGCGGGATAATCGCCCCGTCGCATCGCCAACAACCCGACGTTGTGGAGCACGGATGCCGCATCGAGCCGATCGCCATGCGCTCGGTAGATCGCGAGCGCCTCACCGTAGCGGGCCGATGCCTCGACGTACTCCCCCTCCATGGTCGCCAGGTTGCCGAGGTTGACGAGGTTCGTTGCAGCTGGCTCGACCCGGTCGGCGCCGCGGTTCGCGGCCAATGCCGTTTGAAAGGCGCGCTTCGCCCCGGCAAGGTCGCCCAGGTCTTGAGCGATGAGACCGAGGTTGTTTTGATCCGCTGCGAGCCCCCGGGCGTCCCCGGTGCGTTCCCGCAGCGACCCGGCGCGCGCGTACAGCTCACTCGCCTGCCGCAGCTCGCCGCGGTCTTTACTGATGCTAGCGAGCGTGCCGATCGCGTTCCCGGCCGTGCGGTAGTCGCCGATCGCCAGCGCGAGCTCGCGGGAGCGCGTGAGATACACTCCCGCGCTGTCGAATTCCTGAGCGAGGTAGAATGCTGCGCCGATGTTCCCGAGTGCGGCCGCGATGCCCGCGGTGTCCGCGAGTGCTTCAAACCGCCGGCGGCTCTCTTGCCAGGCTCGCATAGCGGCTTTGATCCCGAGCGGCCCTAATGCGGCGTTGCCGGCGAGACGAACACTGTCCGCCGCCACCTTGGCCTGCTGCTCCGCCGGCGACAGCGATCGAAACCGGGCGACCTGCCGCACGAAGAACGAGTCGCTCCACGCGATCGCATACGCGGCGGCGAGGCGCTCGGCCTCAGCGATCGAGCCGGCTGCGAGGAGGCGGCGCAACGCGGTGCGGGCTGAATCGGGACGCAGCCGTACGTCCTCGACGAACGCTGAGTCGGGGCGAGGGGCCACGCTTCCGGTTTGCGGGGATTGCGCGACCAGCGCCGCGAGAACTGCGATCATTGCCGCCGGACCGTGAAGCGGAACTCGACGAGGTCGGAGGCGGCCCAGCGGTTCGATTCCGTCTGGGCCTCGACGCGCCAGAAGTACGGGCGGTTGGGCGACAGGAGGACCGAGTCGGGCAGGGTCGCTGAGGTATCGGCAGTCTCGATCTTCCAGAGGAGCGAACCTCCACCGTCGTACAGTCGGACCCGGTACAAATCGACCTTCGGAACGCTCGACCAGACCAGCCGGTCCGCGCTGGCGACCGAGGCGCGTGGAGCGATGGGGGACGGTGCCTCTGTGCTCGTCAGTGGCGGCTCCCGCAATCCGGACGTGTCGTGTGGCTCGCTCCGTGGCCGGAGCACCAGGATCGCGGTTGCCGCTGCGGCCACGCCGAGGGGGACCCACCACCGGCTCCACCGGCGCCCACGACGCAGCGGAGTCGCCCCGCCCGCTTCCATGGCGACGCCCCCAACGACTAAGAGCCGGCCGGCCGAGCGAACGGTCGCGCGGCAGCGGGCACAAGTGAGGAGATGTTCGATGACGGGCGCCTGCGCCTCTGGCGCTAGCGCTCCCTCGACAAAATTCGCGATCGTGCTTTCGTCGAGGCACTGCGTGGTTTCGACCTGAGTCTCCAGAATTGCCGGTGTGCGGAGCAGGGCCGTTGCTTCTCGGAGTCGGTCGACCTCAGCGCTGCACGCCGGGCAGGCGGCCACGTGCTGGGCCGTCGCTGGGTCCGGAGCGCCGAGGGCGAAGGGAACCAGGGTCTCGGGGGTGGGGTGGGTCACCCGCAGCGCCCGTGTAGTGGTCTTGCGCATCGCCCTGGTGGTACGGACGAGCCTCGGGGCGTTGCTCGGGCGGGGTTCACAGGTCTTTTCCCTTGATCCCGGCTCGCTCCAAACGGGCGCGGATCGCCGCCAGCGCACGGTAGACCCTGTTGTAAACGGTCTTCGCGCTGGGATAGCCGAGGGCGCGCGCCACCTGCTCGGCGGGCATCTCGTCGACGACGTACAGCTGAACGGCGAGCCGATCACCGGGGGGAAGGGTCTCCAAGGCGGCAGCGATGATCGCTTGCTGCTCCGCGACAGCGGCGGGATCGCCGGGAGGATCTGGCCCGAGATCCGGTAGTGGCGAGACCAGCTCGGCGACGAGCCGACCACCGACGGTCGCGGTCTGGTACGTGGCAGTCAATTCCTTCAGGAAGGCGCGGAACGAAACATGGGCGCCCTTGGAACGCAGCAGCTCATACGCCTCTACATGGGATCGCTGCTCGACGAAGACATACTGGAATATCTGTTGCCGCAGCGGCGGCAGGGCGGCCGCCAAGGCCGAGACCCGTCGTCGGCCTCCCCGATGCCGCAGCCAATCGATGGCGAGGTTTCGGATCACTACGACGAGCCAAGTGGAGATCGGCCGCGCCGGATCGATCGTGGCGGCGCAGCGACGCAGGCGGGAGAAATCGTCTTTCCGGAGCCCTTCGCAGACTACCGCGAACACGTCCATCACGTCGTCGTGGTCAGTGACGAGGTGGCGGATTGCCCCGAAGATAAGCCGCCGGTAGCGCTCGATGAAGAGATCCCATGCGGACTCGAGATCCCCCCGCTCGAGCGGAACAGCCCACGACTCTCCCATATATCGAGGGACGACCATCCTTCCTCAGAAAATGACAACCGGCCGAGCGCGCACGCACTCAGCCGGTTTCGCGATTGGCTCCCCCCGAGGCATGGGCGAGCCGCACGACTTCGCGCGTCGGGGTTCATAGCATCTGAGTACGGCTCGAATGTGCGCCCCGCCGTGGCTTCGTCAAGGCGCGCCGCTATTGAAGGCATTGCGCCAGGCCGAGAATTGATGCGCCGCCGGTGTGTCCGGCAAGGTCGGAGGCCGGCCGATTGGAACCACCTGCCGACCGCGGTCTCTCGATTCTTGAGCACCTGGCTGAGCGATAAATGGCACCCTTCCGGCGTCTCGTGCTGAAGGACCTCCCCCGCGAGAGGGAGCCGAAGGCGCGCGTGCCGACCTCTCGCCGGCTACCTTCGGATTGCACGTTCGCGGGACGAAAACGGCAAGCTCTGATGACGTGGTCGTCGTCGGCGAAGAGTGGTGGCCGTGGGTAACGCCCGCCGTGCCCGCACCGCTCGGCTACGCGTGGCCCCGCAACTGGAGTCGGGCCTGTGCGGCTGTACACGTGACGGGGCTGACGTTGCATTCGTTGCGGTATTGCTGCGGGCAGTGGGCGGTAAACGCGGGCGTCCCGGACGCCCAAGTTCAGGCGGCCCTCCGGCACGAGACGCCGGGCACGACGCGGATCTACACGCCCGAGAAAGCGCGTGGACAGGTCGCCCGGGCCCTGGCGAGTGTGCTCTTGTCCCGCAGTACGTCCCGCAGAGCGCGCCGGGCACGGTGAGTCTGTGGAGTATTAACTTTCGCGATGAGGTCTAGTTAGACCCGGTAGCTCAGTTGGTAGAGCAACGGACTTTTAATCCGTAGGTCCTGGGTTCGATCCCCAGCCGGGTCATAGAGTTACCGAGCGGATCAACAAAGCTCGAACGTGGCAACGGTATAGCCGTCTCGCAGGGATCTCAGCATTGTCGCCAATAGCCAGCGCGGGAAGTTCAGCATGCCGAGGGCTACCGCTCGACCCATTATCGACTGACGCGTCGTCAGGCGGAATCCAGCCGCTTGAATCAGCTCGAGTGGGTCGACCTCGAGGCGGCCGTAGGGCGCTCCGAGCTCCCGAAGGACCTTGCCGATGTCGCCGGCGTATCGCCGAACGAAACCTTGCGTCGTCAGATCGCAAACGACCGTCGGACCAGCTAAGGTGGTGCGTATCGCGTGAAACATCTCGCGCACCTCTGCCGCGTAGAGATACGGCAAGACCCCCTCCAGCACGACGACCGCTCTTGAGAGGTTGCGGAAGGAGGCCAGCGCAGCGCCGAGCGGCTCCCGGTCAAACGCGATCGGAACACGCGTGAGCGGGTTGGGCGCGTCGTGCGCGGGAAGCAGCGTCTCCTTCAGCGCAATCACCGCCGGCTCGTCCAGCTCGATCCAGCGTCCACCGGGCAAGCGGAAGGCGCGGGTGTCAAAGCCGGCACCGATGATGACGACCGCTGTCTCGGGGCGTGACTGGATCGCTGTCCGAAGCAGATCATCGATGATGCGATGGCGCGCGATATTGGAGGCATTGGGACGGCGAAGGCCACGAAAGGGCTCGAACATGGTCCAGGCGTCCGAGCTCATGAAGCGCTGAGCGAAGTGGTCGCCGCAGACCGGTGATGACGACGCTGCATCCAAGGCGCGTACCCCGCAGCAATAGTAGGCGGTCTTGGAGACCGGCTTCATGGGTACCGCCACCACTTAGCGCTCACGCAACAGGGGAAGGCTTCAATCCGTTCAGCGCCGCATTCACCGCGCCCACGCGGCAGTCCAGGCGATGACGGCGGTCTACGTATCGGCCCAACAGACTGCGCTTAAGGTGCGGCCCGAGGCCGGCGGGTGCAACCCGCT
>Ga0066706_10000272_pt1 | contig 14879 bp, 13 predicted proteins | sample GraSoiAngelo_155_FD_67274 | JGI IMG/M metagenome (GOLD analysis project Ga0066706, IMG submission 67274) | Grasslands soil microbial communities from the Angelo Coastal Reserve, California, USA - 14_1009_13_30cm | ecosystem: Environmental > Terrestrial > Soil > Grasslands | place: USA...
CTCCCAATGCTCAATAGGATGCAAGCGTGGCTGGATGCCGCAGGTTACGCGATCGGTCGGGAGCAGATCGCGCAATTGCGTGCCCGGATAATAGATTCGGCGCGGTGAGAGAACAGGACCGGAATCTGGGCTTTCCTAAAAGCACCTGAGGGGCGGCGGCTGCACTACAAGATCGAGGGTGGCGGCGCTCCGTGATCTTGCATACGAGATCGCTCCCTCCAGACCAGACGGTCTAAAGGCGCTGAAACGTCACCGCCGAGACTGGCTATAAAAGTTGCCAAACCTGACCATTGACCCACCCATCGCCTTCAAGATGTCCGGCCCCTGGTTCTAACGACAGAAGGCCCTGCTCCCTGGGAGGTTGGTCTACCGCCGCTGCATATCAGCAGCCGGGGATTGAACAGCCCGGCGAGAAGAGCCAGGTCAACGAGCCGAGCGGAGCGACGATGCCGCCGATTACGCCAAGACAAGCCATCGGTATGCCTGTACCGCCGTGCGCGCTGGATCGAAAGAGTCCGATCGCGCCGAGCACGATGGCCGTGATGCTCAATGGAATCGCTAGGACCATGAGAAGAAGTCCGGTGTTACCCACCACCGAAAGCAACCCCATAAGGGACAAACGTCAGGACCAGGGCAACGATTGCGATGGCGCCCGCGGCATTGGCGGCCGTGTTGGGTTGTCTCGCAGCCGTTTCGCTCATTATCAGCTCCTTGCTTCCCTGGGCTCTTGGTTCCCGCTGGATAAAGCCCCAACGCATCTTGCCAACAGTGGGTAACGGTCCAAGGCGCCTTAGGCGAGAAGCGATCGCCAGTAAAGCCGACCGGCTCCAGGGTCAGCGCTGGTGACCAACAGAGTTGCCAGACCTAACCAATCGACCCAGCCATCGCCTTCAGGCTGGCGCCGGCTTTGTCGGGTTCGGACCTTCGCTAACAAGTCCTAAGTATCTTTGGGGAGGCGGGCGTCCCTTATTCGCTCCAAAAGGGCTTAGTCGGATTGAAAGAGTGCAAGGGTGTTCCCATCCGGGTCCTTAAACCAGGCCGATCGTCCTATTCCGGGAACCGTGGCAATATGATCGACTGTTTTATTGCGCCCATATCCAGCTCATCGAAGACAACGCCTGCTGCCACAAGCTCCTTTACATCTTTTTCAATAGCGGTCGACCAAAAGCGCAGCTGCGTGTGATCGGCCTTACTTGGTGAGGGGCGACCGTAGATGACGAGAGTTTCACCATTACCAAACTCGAACACAAGGTGGTTCCTAATCGTTTTTGGTGACAGGACAAAGCCGAGTCGCTTTTCATAGAAATCTCTGCTTCGTTCTAAGTCGGTTGCGCACAGAACGGCGGAGACTTGGTTGTGAGATAGCATCGACGATCTAGAGTCTAGCTTTCTGACAGCGGAGGGATCAATGCGGACCCAAGGCTGGCGGCGATAGCTCGGACTCCTGGTTCCCAGCCTCCGTGGATTCCAGAGAGCCGGATTCGCCTGACGCCCCAATCGCCTGGACGGTGTCTGCCGGTGCGTTCTGCCGTCGGGACAGCGCGAGGGCCGGCAGGGCGATGGCTGAGATTGCTGCTCCCACGACGTATGACGGCCCGTATCCCCACACATCGGCAACCCGACCGAGCAGGGGCTGGGCCCAGACGCCACCTGCTGAGCCCATCAGGGAATCGAACGAGAGGATCGTCGCCCGCTGTCGCGACGGAATCATGCCATTCATGTACGTCTGGCGGATGGGCATTGAGGCCGCGAAGATGAGCGACCAGATCACGACCAGCCCGATCACGACCCAGAAGTTCTGAAGAATTCCCATCAGCCCCAGGACGACCACGCCGAGTGTCGCCGTGGCCATCAGTGCCGACGTGCGCCGGCGGAAGAGCCGTCGGATCCGGGGGGCCGCGAACCCGCCAAGGATCTGGGCGCCGGCGACGATCGCCGCCGCCAGGCCGGCGATCACATAAGCGCGGCGGTTACCGTAGAGCTGCAGCAGATAGGGCTGCAGGGCGTAGAACCCGTAGATCCCGACGCCACCGGTGAACAGGGACTCGATCATCAGCCACCTGACCGCTGGCACCCGCAAGCCATACTCGACCGAGGCGGAGGCGATCTTTCGTACCTCGGTCACAACTCGCCCACTCTTCTCGGGAGAAAATCCGACATCGTGCATCAGCCGGAACGCAATCCCGAACATGGCGACGAGAATGAGACCGCGGAGCACGAAGGGCACGCCCAGACTGGTCTCCTGGGCGATCAATCCTCCAACGACCGAGCCGCTGAGCATCGCCACGCCGGTTACAACCTGGCCACGCCCGAATACCGTTTCCAGCTCACCGGTGAAGCCCGTCGCCTTGAGCGCGTCTACCAGCCAGGCCTCCACCGCACCGGAGAAGAACGTGAACCCGAGACCGATCATCACCGAGACGATCGCCCACTGCCAGAAGGGGGCGTGGATTCGCCAGAGCAGCACGTACAGCAGGGTCGAGACCGCGAGCGTCACCGTCCCAAGCAAGTACGAGACCCGGCGGCCGGCGGTGTCGGCGACCACCCCGGTCGGCACCTCGAAGAGCACCATGCCGGCGGTGAAGAAGGCGTTGGCCGCAAACGCCTCGAGGTTGGAGAGCCCCGCATCCAGGAGGAAGATCGTGTTGATCCCCCAGATGAGTGAGGCGGCTAGCGTATTGCCCAGCAGGAGCACGAGGTATGTCCGCTGGATCGAGCCGGGAGTATGCAATCGTTAGGTCCCTGTCAGCATAGACTGGCCTTCGTGGCCTATTTCATCGCGCCGCGGGCCCTGACTGGAAGTACGCGCGACCGCGCCACCGCGCCCAACCAGGAGGCGCTGGGTTTCGGCGCTCGGGCGAACGTCGTGCGGTCGACCGCCACGAGCCCAAACCTCGGCCCGTATCCAAGCGACCATTCGAAGTTATCGAGCAGCGTCCAGTAGCAATAGCCGCGGACGTCGATGCCGTCGTCGAGACAGGCGAGGACCTCGCGCAGCGCCGCGGCGATGAAGGCGATCCGTTTCGGGTCAGCGGTGGTCGCGATCCCGCTTTCGGTCACAAGGACCGGGGTTCCGCCGGTGCTCTGCCAGGCGCGGCGAATGGTACTGCCGAGGGCCTGCGGGTAGTACTCCTGGCCGAGCTGGGTCGTGTCCTCTCGTTCCTCCTGCAATCTTTGGCCCCAGATGACATGCGGTCCGCGTGGGCCCTCCGGACCGAATCGATTGCGGGTGTAGGTCTGCACCCCGATGAAGTCGTCGTCGCGGGCCAGCTCGAAAAAACGATCGCTGATCCGCGAGTTGAGCTCGACCGGACGATCGCCGGGCGTGGCGCCATCCTCGTATTGAAGGTCGGGTAACGCCAGCGTGACCCCAACTGGGATCTTCGCCTGGGAACGGATGGCCGCGGCAGCGAGTCGGTGCGCGACCAGCACGTTCTCGGTGACCCGCCACATTCCAGCAACATCGCCCTTGCGGCCGGGCGGATTGACGCCCAGGATGAAGCCGCCCTCGCCGAGCCCCTCCGGCTCGTTGATGGTGCAGGCGTACGCGATCAGGTCGCCCAGCGCGGCGGTGGCCCGCCGGCAGTAGCGCTCGAACAGGCGTGGATAGTCATCGAGCAGGAAGCCACCGTGCGCCTGTAACCAGCGCGGCAGCGTGTAGTGGTGGAAGGTGACGATCGGAGCCAGTCGAAACTCCCGACAGGCGGCCAGTATGCGCCGGTAATGGTCGAGCGCCGCGACCGAGAATTCGCCTTCCTCCGGTTCGATCCGGGCCCATTCGATGCCGAAGCGAAAGGCATTGAAGCCGAGTCCCGCCATCAGGGCGATGTCGTCGCGGTAACGGTGATAGAAGTCGCAGGCATCGCCGGAGGGCTCGACGCATGGCGTGCCGTTGCGATGCTCCCACTCCCACCAATCGCTGTTGGTATTGCCGCCTTCGACCTGATGGGCCGACGTCGCAGTGCCGAAGAGGAAGCCTTCAGGAAAGGTGTTCATTGCTCGTAGATTTAGGCGTTGGTTAACGGACCTCGGCCAGAATATCCCCGCCCGAGTCTACGTCGGCGCGACTGGATCAACCTCAACGGTGAATGGCGTTTCGCTTTTGACCAACCGACCTTCGACCGCGCGATCCTGGTCCCCTTCGCCTACCAATCGGCGCTCTCGGGCATCGGCCGGCCGGATCTCCATGACACCGTCTGGTACGCTCGCCGGTTCGTCGCGCCGGACGCCGATTGTCTCCTGCTGCACTTCGGCGCCGTCGATTACCGCGCCACCGTCTTTATTAATGATGTTGAGGTCGGGTGCCATGAGGGCGGCCATACGCCCTTCAGCATCGACATCACATCGGCGCTGCGCCCTGGCGATAACGAGCTGGTCGTCCGTGCGGACGATCCGGCGACCGATCGCACCATTCCGCGGGGAAAGCAATTCTGGGGCGAGCGCCCTGAGGGGATCTTCTACACGGCCACGACCGGGATCTGGCAGACGGTCTGGCTGGAGCCGCTGTCACAACTTCATATCACGTCGCTGCGGCTGCGGCCGACGCTGGACCAGGGCTCCCTGGACTTCGAGGTCGCCACGTCGGGCCCGTTCGCGCAAGTCGACCTCGCGATCTCGCTCCGTGGCCGATCGGTCGGCGGCTTCGGTGGCGTGCCGGGGCAGGGGTGCGTCACGCTGGCGGAGGTTGTGCCCTGGGCGCCGGAGTCGCCCGTTCTCTATGACGTGACCGCGAGGCTTCTCGACGAGGCCGGCTCCGAGCTTGACCGGGTCGAAAGCTATTTCGGGTTGCGGACGATCGAGGCGCGCGATGGCCACGTCCACCTCAACGGCGAGCCCTACACCCAGCGACTGGTGCTGGACCAGGGGTACTTTCCGGGCGGTTGGTACACGGCCGCCTCCGACGCCGACCTCCGTCGCGACATCGAGCTGGCGAAAGCCTTCGGCTTCAACGGGGCCCGCAAGCACCAGAAAGTCGAAGATCCGCGCTGGCTCTACTGGGCCGACCGGCTCGGTTTCCTTGTGTGGGCCGAGATGCCGAATTTTCACGAGGACAGTGCGGAGGCGGAAGCGCGCCTAATCCACGAGCTGGCCGCCGCCATCGAACGCGACCGGGACCACCCATCTGTCGTGGCGTGGGTGCCGATGAACGAAAGCTTCGGGTTCACCCAACCCCTGAAGGACGACGTTCTGGCCACGCTGCTGGTGCGGCTCTATCGCTTGGCACACCACCTCGACGGCACCCGGCCGGTGGTTTCAAACGACGGTTGGGAGCACGCCCTCACGGACCTCTGCACCCTCCACGACTACGGTCCGCCGGCGGACCTTCGGCAGCGCTACCGCACGCTCGCGACCGCGCTCGATCCCCGACCGCTCCCACCGTACCTACCCGGCTACCAGTACCGGGGCGAGCCCGTGCTGGTCACGGAATTCGGTGGCGTTGCGCTGGAGGCCGACGCCGGTTGGAATTACGGACTGGTCGCCAGTGCCGACGAACTGATGCGGACGTACGCCGACATGATGGGCGCGCTGCTGCAAGGCCCGGTCGACGGCTTTTGCTACACGCAGCTGGCTGATATCCAGCAGGAACGTAATGGCCTGCTGAGCTTCGATCGCCGGCCGAAAGTCGATCCATCACTGATTCGCCCACTCACGCAACAAAGCAGACGGCGTTAATAGTTCCTAATCAAGTGAAGGCAAACGGGGTCCACAATTGACAGGGGGGATGTGCCGTCATAGACTCGCGGCTATGGGGTTGGAGCCGGGGACCCCATGCGATCGCCTGGTGGCGTCCGGGTGTTCCTGGCAAAGGGAGGAGGCGTAATGGGAAGGCTGATCCGAGTTGTGGCCCTTGTTTCGTCCGCCATTTTGGGGCTGACCGCCTGCGGCGCGTCGAACTCCGCGGCGGGAAAGATCGGCGGCACCGTGCACGTTCTGGGGACCTGGACCGGCAACGAGAAGGACGCGTTCGATGCCGTGATGAAGCCGTTCACCGACCAGACAGGCGTCAAGATCTCATTCGAGGCCACCCGTGATCTCAATGCCATTCTGCAGACCAAAGTTGCCGCCGGCAACCCACCCGATGTCACTGGCGCCCCGGGCATCGGAACACTGATCAAGCTTGCCCGGGCGGGGAAAATCGTGACGCTCGATGACAAGCTCGACATGAGTCAGCTAAACGCGAACTACGGCGCCGACTGGATCAACCTCGGCAAGATCGACGGCAAGCTGTACACGCTCTACGCGTGGGCCGCGCTCAAGGGTCTGGTCTGGTACGACCCCAAGGCCTTCGCGGCGAAGGGTTACCAGGTGCCCAAGACCTGGGACGAGCTGATAGCGCTCCAGACCAAGATCAAGTCCGACGGCGGCAAGCCATGGTGCATCGCGCTCGAGAGCCAGGCGGCGTCAGGCTGGCCAGGAAGCGATTGGGTCAAGGAAATCGTGCTGAGCCAGTCCGGGCCGACGGTCTATGACGCGTGGTGGCAGGGAAAGCAGAAGTGGACCTCGACCGAAATCAAGCAGGCCTGGCAGACGTGGGGCCAGATCCTCGGTCCGAACGACAGCAACGTCTACGGCGGCAGTCAGTACATGGGGGCCACGACCTTTGGTGACGGCGGTCAGGGACTCTTCGCGAGTCCGCCCAAGTGCTACATGTTCAACCAGGGATCGTTCATCACCAGCTTCTTCGACGGCTACACTCCCAAGCCGACGGCTGGGACGGACTACGCCGTCTTCCCATTACCGGACGTGAATTCCGCGAATGCGGGCGCGCACGTGCTCGCCGGTGACGCGTTTGTCATGACGAAAGACACTCCGCAGGCGCGAGCGCTGATGAAGTATCTCGCCACGGCCGATGCACAGGACATCTGGGTGAAGCGGGGCGGTGGCAAGATCGCGATCAACAAGCAAGTCAGCCTTAATGACTACCCGGATCCGATCTCGAAGGCTCTTGCCCAAGTGGTCATCAGCACGAAGATCGGGCGCTACGATGCGGGCGACCTGATGCCGAGCGACATGCAGGCCGCCTACTGGTCGGCGGTGCTGAAGTTCGTCCAGAACCAGTCACAGCTGGACTCCATCCTGTCCGACCTGGACAAGAAGCAGGCGACCGCCTATGCGTCGTCATGATCGAGTGGTCGTAATGGATTAACGACATGGAAGGGATCACGGCGTTGATCCGGCTGCCGGGACTCCAGGTGGACTGGCAAACGTTGCTGACCGTCAACCTGCCGATCCTCGTGGCCGTGATCATCGCCGTGCCCGCCGCCCTGGTCGGCTACACCCTCGGCGCGGAGTTCCTGGTCAAGCGACTGCCGAAGCGGAGCCAGCCGTCGGTTCGTCCGTGGGTCTGGGTTGGTCCGGCCATCCTGATCGTCGGCCTGATCCTCGTCTACCCAATGGTCGGTACCATCATCCGAAGCTTCTTTGACCGCGGCGGTAGCAAGTTTGTCGGCCTCGACAACTTCGTTCGGATGCTGACCGACAACGGCGTACTGATCGCGCTGCGGAACAACGTGTACTGGCTGGTTCTCTACACCGGGCTGGTGCTTGTATTCGGCCTCCTGCTCGCCGTTCTCTCGGACCGGGTCCGGTACGAAAAGCCAGTCAAGTCCCTGATCTTCATGCCGATGGCCATCTCGTTCGTGGCGATGGCCATCATCTGGCAGTTCGTGTATTACTACAAGGACCCCTCGGAGCCCCAGACGGGTACCCTCAACGCGATCCTGGTCAACATTTTCCACGGACAGCCGATCACCTGGATCCAGGACACGCGATTCAACAACTTCGCACTAATCCTGATCGGCGTCTGGGGCGCCACCGGCTTTGCCATGGTGATCCTGTCGGCGGCCCTCAAGGGCATTCCGGGAGAACTGCTGGAGGCTGCGCGCGTGGATGGCGCCACGGAGCTTACGATCTTCCGCCGCATCATCCTGCCGCTGATGATGCCGACCATCGTCGTGGTGGGCACCACCATGGTGATTTTCGCCCTCAAGGCCTTCGACGTCGTGTACGTGATGACCGCCGGCAATTACAACACAGATATCCTGGCGAGACGGATGTACTCGGAGCTCTACAACGCTGGCAATAATGCCAACGCCAGCGCGCTCGCCGTGATTCTGCTGCTCGCCGTGGTGCCGGTCCTGATCTTCAACCTCCGCCAGTTCAGGGCGGTGGAAGCCCGCCGATGAGCGTCGCGACCGCTGCGCCGCCGGCCGCCCCCCCGACCACGGTTCGTCCGGCGACGCGATGGTCGCAGCGGATTTCGGCGCGTGTCGGCACCGCCGGCCTGAATGTGGCCGTCATCGCGTTGACGCTGGCCTGGATCGTGCCCACCCTCGGGCTGTTGATCAACTCGTTCCGTCAGGGCGGTGCGTTCAACACCAGCGGCTGGTGGACGGCGCTCGCACCCCCCTTTGCCTTCACCCTCGACAGCTATCGCGCCGTGCTGGGCGCCAGCGACCTCGCCCCCAGCTTCTTCAACAGCTTCATGATCACGATCCCCGCCACCATCATCCCGGCCGCCGTCGCGGCTTTCGCCGCCTACGCCTTCGCCTGGATGAAGTTCTGGGGGCGTGACTGGATCTTCCTGGCGCTGGTCGGGCTGCTGGCGGTGCCGCTACAGCTGACGTTCATCCCGCTGCTGACCCTTGCCGTGCACTTTGGCCTCAATTCCGGCAATACGCTTCCCGGCGGCCTCAACGCCGGCTTTCTCGCGATCTGGATTGCCCATACCGGCTACGGGCTACCCTTCGCTATCTACCTGCTGGCTAATTTCTTCCGGGTCCTGCCCGCGGACCTGTTCGAATCCGCCGAGATCGACGGGGCCGGGCCGGTGACCGTGTTCTTCCGTCTCGTCCTGCCGCTGTCCGTCCCGGCACTCGCCTCGCTGATCATCTTCCAGTTCCTCTGGGTCTGGAACGACCTGCTGGTGGCGTTGATCTACGTCGGCGGCACGCCGGAGGTCGCCCCGCTGACCGTGACCCTCACCAATCTGGTCGGCTCGCTGGGCCAGCACCGCGAGTACCTGACGGCCGCGGCGTTCGTGTCGATGGTCGTGCCCCTAATCGTCTTCTTCACCCTGCAGCGCTACTTCGTCCGCGGGATCCTGGCCGGCTCCGTCAAGGGCTAGACACCCGGCCGCAGGGGTTTTTGCCGTCAGCGACGGGTCAACACCGTCGCCAGCAGCGTCATCACGATCAGCAACGGGATCGCCATCACGACCGCCGTGATCAACCAGAACAAACTCTGGCTGTCGAACGCCGCCCCTGCGTCCGCGGCCGCCGCCACGGCCTGGGGCGTGGGCGCAATCGCCACCGCCTGCGCCGACCCTTCGGTTGATGGACCGCCGGAAAAGGGCAGCGATCCGGCGCTATCGGCTGCCGCCGGCGCCAACGGTGCCGAGGCGGTGGTTGGCGCGGGAGCCGAAGGTGATGGGTTGGCACTGTCCGAAACGGTTGGCCCCGGGGTTGGCGGTGGGGTCGGCGGTAGCGGAGGCAACGTTGGCAGCGGCGTTGGCGTCGGCGGAGGCGGAGGCGGTAGCGTCGGTGGCGGCGTGGGCTGCGGGGTGGGCGAGGGCGACGGATGGTGCTTTGCCGCGATGGCCGGAGTAGCGCTCGCGGCCCAGACGCTGCCGGCACTCACCACGCCGGCCAGTACACCGCACGTGGCGATGACGATGAGCGCGCCCGTGAGCGCGAGCGCACGCCGTCGCAGGACCATGCCTTCCCCGTGCCTCCTGCCCGGAATCTCCTCCGCCAAGAATACCGGGCGTCGTCGAAAAAGAACAGATCGCGAAGTCGCGGTCGCCCAAACTCGCCTCGCCTACCATTACCAACATGCCTGACACCGATCGGATCGCGGTCGTCACTGGCGCGAGCTCGGGCATCGGTGAGGCGACAGCGCGCGCCCTGGCCGGCGCCGGGTTCCACGTCGTGCTTGGCGCCCGCCGGCAAGATCGACTGACAGCGATCGCCAGGGAGCTGGGCGGGCGCAGCCTGCCGCTGGACGTCAGGGATCCGGCCAGCATCGAGGCCTTCACTCGCGCCATCGACGCCGAACATCACCAGGTGGAGATCTTGATCAATAACGCCGGGCTCGCCGCCGGCCTCCAACCGCTGGCCGAGGGATCCGACGACGACTGGGTGCAGATGATAGAGACCAATGTCCTGGGCCTGCTGCGGGTGACGAAATCGCTGCTTCCGTTACTGCGCCGAGCGCCGCGGGCCCACATCGTCAACCTGGGGTCCGTCGCCGGCTTCGAGGTCTATCCCGGCGGCGTCGGCTACACCGCGAGCAAGCACGCCGTACGGGCCATCACCGGCACGCTTCGGCTGGAGCTGATGGGCGAGCCAATCCGGGTGACCGAGGTCGAGCCCGGCATGGTCGAGACCGAGTTCAGCCTGGTCCGGTTCAAAGGCGACGCGGCGCGGGCCGCGGGGGTCTACGAGGGGATGCAGCCGCTGACCGGCGCCGATGTCGCGGACTGCATTCTCTGGGTCGTAACCCGGCCGGCGCACGTCAACATCGATGCGCTGGTGGTCCGTCCCATCGCGCAGGCCACCACCCGGGACGTGGCGCGCAACCGCTGAGCCAATCTCGGGATTTGGCTTATGCACAAAACTTTCCACATATCCACATCGGCCCTGGCTTCGCTGAGTGACCGGCCAGTGCCAATATTGACGGCCGGGTACCGGCTTGATATGATAGCGGCGGTATCAACTAAGTCATCAAGGTACCAGGGAGGTTAGTTCATGGCAGTCGTACACGAGCACGATGATGGCGACGGCGGCTCCAGCGCGGCGGTGGTGGCGATCTTCCTGATCGCCTTGATCGTCGTCCTGGCGATCCTCTTCTATGGCTTTGCTTTCGCCCACTGGTTCGGGGTCGGTGTGAACACGACGATCGTCAACCCGAGCACATCCAGCGCGCCGTCGATCGCGGCGTCCGCGTCGGCTTCGACTTCGGCGTCGCCGTAATCCGGGAACAGAGAGCGAATACACAGGCCGGCGCGTGCCGGCCTTTTTTCATGCGTCCGTCTGACGACACGGCGGTGCGGCAGACCGGCGACGATCCTGTAACAGGGCGCGCAAGGTTGGTAACGGACAATCCAATCTATGCATATCGCCGGACTCATTCGCGCACTCATCGATCGTTTGATTCGTCACGAGCGTGGGCAGAGCATGGTCGAGTACGCCTTGATCCTGGTCCTGATCGCGGTGGTCGTGATCGCGGTGTTGATCATCCTCGGCAACCAGGTCGCGAACGTGTTTTGCAACATCAGCGGCGCAATCGGCCAGTAGGCCGCGCTACGCTCGTCCCATGGCGGACGGCTGCACCCTTCTCGTCCTCGCCGGAGGGCGCAGCCGCCGCATGGGCCGCGACAAGGCCCGCTTGCCGGCAGGTGACGGAACGCTGGTCGACCACCTGGTGCGCCGGCTCGCGCCGGTGGTCGATGAGACCATCGTCGCCGGCGGTGCCGCGAACCCGGGGCCGGCGGGGGGTCGCTGGATCGAGGATCGCTATCCGGGGATGGGTCCGCTGGCCGGCCTGCACGCCGGCCTGGTCGAAGCCGCACATCCCCTGGTGTGGGTGGTCGCCTGCGACCTGCCGGACGTAGAGCCGCGGCTCGGCGCATTGCTGCGCAACCTGGCTGCCGGCGTAGAGGCCGTGGTGCCCCGCGTCGGTGACCAGCCCGAGGGAGTCTGCGCTCTCTACCAGCGATCGCTCGCGCCCCGCATCGAGATGATGCTGCAGGCCGGCGAACACCGGGTACAGGATCTCCTGGCGCGGGTTGAGGTGCGCTATGTGACCGCGGCCGAACTCCGCCGGATCGACCCGGAACTGCGGTCCTTCAGAAACATCAACACGCCCGCCGATTACGAAACCTGGCTTAGCGGGCGCTGAAGGTTTCGAGCTGTCGTTGCAGCTCAGCTGGATCCGTGGTGGGGGACTGGCAGACGAATCCCTCGCACAGGTAGGCGGTCGCCGCCCCGTTGAGCGCGCGGCGCTCGGCCAGCAGCGGAATGCCGCGACCGTCGCCGTCCGGTGCAGCTGCCAGCAGGCGGTTGGGAAGATACCGAAGCCGAGCAACGTCGAGCAATCGTCGGGTCTTCGCGTCGGCCAGCGGACCGATGACCGCCAGCTCCACCGGCCGTCCCAGCTCGAAGTCCAGCGCGGCGAGCAACCGCCCGAATGCCAGCGGGGCCTTCGCGGCCGTGGGTGCCAGTCGCTCGAGGGACGATCGGGCGATCGCGATCCACGAGTCTTCGCCGAGCAACCTGCCGCCGCGCAGCAGCACGTCGACCGCCATCGAGGTGCCGGATGGGATCGCGTTGTCGGTGACGTCCTGCGGCCGCACCACCAATTGTTCCTGGTCGGCCGCCGTATCGAAGAACGCGCCGCGCGGCGCATCCCAGAACGCCGCCAGCGTTTCCCGCATGAGCCGGCGGACTTCATCCAGCCAGCGGGTTTCGAAGGTGGCTTCATAGAGGCTGAGCAAGCCGTCGGCTACGGCCGCCTGGTCCTCGAGGTAGCCGGCGAGGGTGGCGCGCCCGTCTTTGTAGCTGCGTCGCATCCGCTCACCGGTCCGCATCCGCGACAGCAGGAATCGCGCGTTCGCCTCCGCGATCGACAGCAGGTCAGGGCGATCGAGCACGCGGCCCGCCTCGGCGAAGGCGCGCAGCATCAGCCCATTCCACCCGGCAATCACTTTCTCGTCGCGGTGCGGCCGCACCCGGCCCGCGCGCGCCGCCAGCAGCCGTTCGCGCGCCCCAGCCAGCACGGCTGAGGCGTCCGGCGTCATGGGATGGAGGATGTTGCGACCGTCGAAATTTCCGGCATCGCTCACATCGAATGCCCGCGCCACGGCGGTGGCGTCATCGACGCCGAGCGCGAGTTCCAGTTCGTGTGGCGTCCACACGTAGAAGCGGCCTTCTTCGCCCTCACTGTCCGCGTCGAGGCTGGAATAGAAGCCGCCGTCGGGAGATAGCAGTTCACGCTGGACAAACGCGAGCGTGTCCTCCACTACCCGGCGGAAGCCGGCGTCGCCGGTCAGCTGCCAGGCATCGAGGTAGGCCCGCGGCAACAGCGCGTTGTCGTACAGCATCTTTTCAAAGTGGGGAACGAGCCAGCGCTCGTCCACGCTGTAGCGATGAAATCCACCGCCGAGCTGGTCGTACATGCCGCCAGCCGCCATCGCCTGCAGAGTCTGCTGGGCCATGGCCAGCACCGACGGGTCGCCGGTTCGCCGATGGCTGCGCAACAGGAAATCGACCAGCATCGGTTGCGGAAACTTGGGTGCACTGCCGAACCCACCGTGGGTCGGATCATGGTCACGGGCCAGTCGCGTGTAGGCCTCGTCCAGCAACGCGGGCGTCAGCGACCCGGCTGCCAGCGGAACCGCGGGCCGCTGGAGATATTCGCGCACCTGCGTCGCGGTCGCCTCGACCTCGCCGATTCGATTCGAAAACGCGTCAGTGACCGCGGTGAGGACGCGTCGGAACGACGGCATGCCGAAGCGATCGCTCGGTGGGAAATACGTGCCGGCAAAGAATGGCGTCGCGTCCGGCAGCAAGAAGGCGGTCATCGGCCAGCCGCCCGAGCCGGTCATGGCCTGGACCGCGCGCATGTAGACCTGGTCCAGGTCCGGCCGCTCTTCCCGGTCGACCTTGATGGCGACGAAGTCTCGGTTGATCAGCGCGGCGATCTCGGAGTCTTCGAAGGATTCGCGAGCCATCACGTGGCACCAGTGACAGGCGCTGTAACCGATGCTGAGCAGGATCGGTTTGTTCTCGCGCCGGGCTCTGGCCAGCGCTTCCGGGCCCCAGGGGTACCAGTCGACCGGATTGTTCGCGTGCTCTAGCAGGTAGGGGCTGGTCTCCTGAGCCAGGCGATTGCTCACCTCTCCACTCTACGGCCGTCATCCGAACGACCGGCGGAATAGGCCGAATGGACTACCGAGCTGAAACGAACGGTCCCTAGCATGCAAGCCATGCCACGGGCGGCCGCCGCGGTCGGGCCTCGAGCACTATCGGCCGCCACGGCCCTGGTCTTTGGCGGTGGGCTTGCCCTCTACCAGATGACCTCGCTGGCGCTCGGCCCCCCGGCCGGCCGCCAGCTGCACCTGTCGCTCAGCCTGCCGGCGCTCGAGGGGAACGATCGGGTCGAGCCGGCGGCCTCGAGCACCACCGTTGTGCTCGGCGTCCTGGCGTCGGCGGTTCGAGTGGGATCGACGGACGGCAGGACCGCGAATCCCGGGGCTCGAAACGCCGCCCACGCCGCCGCCGCTCCGATGCCCGCAGCTGTCGCGACGGCCAGCGTGACGGTTGTGCCGGTCCCCGCGCCGGCGCCGCGCCGGTCGGACCATGGCCATCCACCGGTCGTCCCGACACCCCCACCGCCCCCAGAGCACGAACCCGACTAACTATGATGACCCCGATGAGCGGGGCCCTCGATTGGCTCGCCGTCGGGGATATCGCGGAGGAGCGGGGCAGCGAGGATCAGCGCATCCTGGGTGGCGGCGCCGCCCGGCTCGTGGCGCACGCCGCGGCGCTCGGCGCGCGAACCGCGCTGGTGGCCAAGGTTGGTGACGACCAGGCCGGCTCGCGAATTAACGAGGGGCTGGAACGGCTGCATGTCGACCTGCGCTGGCTCCGCCGCGCGCCCGGGCAGCGGACCACTGTCTGGCACGACCCTGACGGCGAGGCCGCCGGGCGCCGGGTCGAGCGCGGCGCCGACCTCGCGCTTCGTCTCGACGAGCTGCCACCTCTCTCCGCGGCGGCGGCGCTCGTCGTCGTCTCCGGCTACAGCCTGTCGGTCGAACCGGCCCGTTCGGCGGCGCTCGGGGCGCTGACGACCGCCCGGGCTCGCGGAGCCCGTGCCGC
>Ga0066706_10000274_pt1 | contig 14864 bp, 13 predicted proteins | sample GraSoiAngelo_155_FD_67274 | JGI IMG/M metagenome (GOLD analysis project Ga0066706, IMG submission 67274) | Grasslands soil microbial communities from the Angelo Coastal Reserve, California, USA - 14_1009_13_30cm | ecosystem: Environmental > Terrestrial > Soil > Grasslands | place: USA...
CGATCGTGGCGGCGGCGATGATGGCATTCAGTTTCGCCATCGATTTCACCGCCTCGTATCCCTGTAAGATCGAGACCCGCAGCGAGGAGATCGCGGAGAGCGGCACCGCGGCGGCACCGATCAGCACCACCCAGGCCTTCGTGCGGTCGTGGAAGAGCGCGTCCGCAAGCCACGGGGACGTGAGCGCCGCGAGCAGCGCGAATCCCAGACCCACCATCCAGGAGAGGGTGAGGGCGGTCGAGCGCACCCGCCCCGCGAGGAACGCGTCGCCGCGGGCGCGCGCGGCCGCGATCATGGCGGTCACGCCGTTTCCGAGGCCGAGGGTGGCGAGCGGGACCAGGACGGCGGTGAGCGTGGAGAGCTGTGCCAGGAGCCCGGTCCCCTGGGGCCCGAGCAGCGCGGCCAGGACCTTGGCGCGAAGGATGGCCGCGACGACCGTCGCGGCGGACCCGATTCCGAGTAACGCGGTGGACTGGATCAGACGCCGCATGGGCTCAGACGAGGCAAAGGATCAGGCGGAACGCGGGCCAGACTCCGGCGCACGGGGGCGCCCTAGCGGGCCCCGTACATGCGCTCGTAGTACTGCCGGTACTCTCCGGAACGGACCGATTCCCACCACGCGCGGTTCTGGACGTACCAGTCGATCGTGGCCCTCATCCCCCGCTCGAAATTCACTCCCGCCGAGAATCCGGTTTTCTTCTTCAGCTTGCCCATGTTCAGGGCGTAGCGCCGGTCGTGCCCGGGCCGGTCGCTGACGTGCTTGACCAGCGTTTTCGGCTTCTTCAGCTGATCCAGGATGAGCGACGTGATCTCGAGCACCGATTTCTCGTTCCCCGCGCCGATGTTGAAGGTCTCCCCTTCCACGTCTTTCGTCTGCAAGATCGCGAGCATCGCGGCGCAGTGATCGTCGACGTGAATCCAGTCGCGCGTGTTCCTGCCGCTCCCGTACACGGGGACGGGAAGGTCTTGAAGCGCGTTCGTCACGAAGAGCGGGATGAGCTTCTCCGGATGCTGGTAGGGTCCGTAATTGTTGCTGCAGCGCGTGACGATCGTGGGGAGGCCGAAGGTGGCGTAATAGGAATACGCCAGCCGGTCTCCTCCGATCTTCGAGGCGGCGTACGGATTCCGCGCCAGCAGAGGCGACTCCTCGGTCGCGGCATCATCCAGGATCTCCCCGTACACCTCGTCGGTCGAGACCTGCACGAACCGGCGCACGTTCACCCGGCGCGCCTCCTCCAGAAGCACGTACACCCCGACCGTGTCGGTGAGCACGAACTCGTGCGCGCGCTCGATGGAGCGATCCACGTGCGTCTCGGCCGCGAAATTCACTACGAGATCGCACCCTTCCATCGCCTCCGCGACCGCCTTCGGGTCGCAGATATCCCCCTTCACGAACCGGTAGCCGGGATCGCCCGAGATCGATTCCAGATTGGCGAGATTCCCCGCGTAGGTGAGCTTGTCCAGCACGGTGACCCGGGAATCGGGAAATCGCTTCCGCACCATCCGCACGAAATTCGAGCCGATGAACCCGGCTCCTCCCGTGACGAGGAACCGTGCCCGGGTCAGGTCCGGAGCTTCAGCCATCCTTCCCCTCCCAGTCGTACGGAATGTCGTTCTGGTGCGGATCGATCCGGAATTCGTCGGGCTGGTCGTACTTGTAGGTCTCGGTCGGCACGTTCACGAGCATGGCGGGCTCGGTCCCGATCCCCTTCATCCCGTGCACGACGCCCGGAGGGATGGTGACGAGGATGGGGTTCCGCTCCCCCATGAAGAACTCGTTGATGAGCCCCTTCGTCGGCGATCCCTCGCGCTGGTCGTACAGCACGACCTTCATCATTCCCTTCACGATCACGAAGTGATCGGTCTGGACCTTGTGGAAGTGCCATCCCTTCACCACGCCCGGGTAGGCCACCGAAACGTACGACTGGCCGAAGCGCTGGAAGAAGGGGTCGTCGTTCCGCATCATCTCCATGAGGTAGCCGCGCTCGTCGGCGATCACCTTGAGCGGTTTCACGTGGACGCCCTGGATCAGCTTCATCACGACCTCCCGACCGAGGTGTACGCGAACCCGAGCTTTCGGACCGTCTCGGGATCATAGACGTTTCGAAGATCGACGATCGCGCGACGGCGCATGGCCCGGCGGATCTTCACGAGGTCGAGCTTCCGGAATTCGTTCCACTCCGTCACCAGCACCAGCGCGTCGGCCCCCTTGGCCGCGTCGTACGCGTTCGTGCCGAATACGACCCCCGCCGGGACGTCGGGATTCCCGCGCCTCACCGCGGGATCGTACACGCGGACGCGGATCCCCTTCTGGAGCAGCGCGCGGATGATCTCGAGCGACGGCGCCTCCCGGAGATCGTCGGTGTCCGGCTTGTAGCTCAGGCCCAGGATCGCCGCGGTGCGCGGGCCGCGCCCCTTCAGCGCGGCGAGCGTCTTCTGGATCGCGACGCCTCGCTGCGCCTTGTTCGTCTCGCTCACCGCGGCCACGATCCGGAGGGGCACCCCCGCCGACTTCGCGAACGCCCGGAGGGCCTTCGTGTCCTTGGGCAGGCAGGAGCCGCCGAAGCCCGGGCCCGGGTGCAGGAACTTGGGCCCGATGCGCCGGTCCAGGCCCATGCCCTTCGCGACGTCCTTGATGTCCGCCCCGACCGCCTCGGCCAGGTTCGCCATCTCGTTCACGAACGAGATCTTGGTCGCCAGAAACGCGTTGGCCGCGTATTTCAGCAATTCCGCCGTGCGTACGTCCGTGAGCAGGGTCGGGGTCTCGAGCAGGTACAGGGGCGCGTAGATGCTCTTCAACAATCTCCGCGCCTTCTCGGTGCTCGCGCCGATGACGATCCGGTCCGGGCGCATGAAGTTCTCGACCGCCGAGCCTTCACGGAGGAACTCGGGATTGCTGGCCACGTCGAAGGACGCCCCCCGCTTCGCGTGCTTCTTCAAGATGGCGTGCACCTGCTCCCCCGTGCCCACAGGCACGGTGCTCTTCTGCACGATGAGCCGGTAGCCGGGCATCGCCTTGGCCACGCTCCTTGCCGCGCCGAAGACCGCGCGCATGTCCGCGGTCCCGTTCCGGCGCGGCGGAGTGCCCACACAGATGAAGATGACCTCGCCCCAGCGCGTCGCCTGCTCGAGCGAGGTGCTGAACCTGAGCCGCCGCTCGCGCACGTTCCGCGCGACCAGGTCTTTCAGGCCGGGCTCGTAGAAGGGAATCTCGCCGCGCTCGAGGAGATCGATCTTGCTCCGGTCGAGGTCCACGCAGAGCACCTCGTTCCCGAAATCGGCGAGCCCCGCCCCGCTCACGAGCCCCACGTAGCCGGTCCCCACGACGACGATCCGCAACGTTCCCCCTTAGCTGCCGGTCTCGCGCCGCACCCGCTCGCGCGCTTCCCGGTACAGATCTTCGAGCGTCTTCTCGATCCGGATCTCGGGCTTCCAGCCGGTCCTCGCCTGGACCCTTCCCGGGTCCCCGACGAGAAAATCGGAATCACGCTCCCGCACCCGTGTCGGGTCCTGGACGATCGTGGGCCGGAATCCGGCGATGGAACAGAGGAGGTCCAGAAGATGGCGCATGATGTGCCCGTGGCCGGTGCAGACATTATAGGCTTCACCGTGCGCCCCGCGCTCCAGGAGGAGCCGGTACGCCCGCACGACGTCGCGCACGTCCCCGTAGTCCCGCACGCCCTCCAGGTTTCCCACCTTGATTTCGGCCGCCATCAGCCCGGCGTGGATCCGTGCGAGCTGGTCGGCCCAGCCGGCCAGCGCGAAGCGCGGGTTCTGCCCCGGGCCCGTGTGACTGAAGGTGCGCGTCCGGATGACCCGGAGGCCGTAGCTCTGGGCGTAGAGCTCTCCCAGCGAATCCTGGGCGGCCTTGCTCAGGGCGTACGCGTTCTTGGGCCGGATCGGGGCGTCCTCGCGGAGCTTTTGCCCCGGCGCGCCCGTGCCGTAGATGTCCGCGGAGCCGACGAGCAGGATGACGGCATCGCGTGCCTCCGTCCGCGCGACTTCCACCACGTTCAGGGCCCCGAGCGCGTTCACGCGGAAGGTCTCGGCGGGCTTGTGGATGGACTCGGAGCCCGAGGATTGCGCCGCGAGGTGGACGATCCGGTCCGGCTTCGATTCCAGGACACATCCCCGGACCTGCTCGAAGTTCGTCACATCGAGCGGCCGGTGGCTCTTGAGATGGCAGTGGAGGATTTCCTCATCGCCGAGGGCCACGTGGTCGGCGCCGTTCAGCTCCTCGTCGGGATCCTGCGAGAGCTCGTTCGCGAGGTGGCGCCCCACGAACCCCGCAACGCCGGTGATGAGCGTGCGCAAGGGCTAGCGCGCCCTCCAGTACTCCAGCAGGTCGCGCAGCGTGGTCTCGAAGGGGATCGTCGGCTTCCAGCCGGTCGCCTTCGTGAACCTTCCGGCGTCCCCGAGCAGGACCGGCACGTCGGAGGGGCGCATCCGCGCGGAATCCTGCTCCACCTTGACCTTCGCCTTCGTCATGCCCAGGAGCATGTCGAGCATCTCGCGGATCTTCCAGGCGCGCCCCGAGCAGAGGTTGTAGACCTCCCCGGCCTCCCCCTTCTCGAGCGCCAGCCAGTAGCCGCGCACGATGTCGCGCACGTCGGTGAAATCCCGGCGCGCTTCCAGGTTCCCCACCCGGATCACCGGCGGGCGGCGGCCCTTCTCGATATCGGCGATCTGTTTCGCGAAATCGGAGCAGACGAAGACGGGCCCGCGCCGCGGCCCTTCGTGGTTGAACCCGCGCGTGCGGATCACCGGCAGCTTGAAGCTCATGAAGTACTGGTAGCCCAGCATGTCCTGCCCGACCTTGCTCACGGCGTAAGGGGAGAGCGGACGGAGGGGATTCGTCTCGCGGATGGGAAGCTCGTTCTCGAGCACCAGCCCGTATTCCTCGCTGGAGCAGGCGAGCTGGATGCGCGGCAGGATGCGGAGCTTCTTCACCGCCTCGAAGATGTTGAGCTGGCCGATGATGTTCGTGATCAGGGATTCGGTCGGCGCGGTCCACGAGGTCGGCACGAAGCTCTGCGCCGCGAGGTGGAAGATCCAGTCCGGGCGCACCTCGTCGAGCACGTCGCGCACCGAGGAGGCGTCCCGGAGGTCGCACTCCACCATCCGCACCTTGTCCAGGAAGTGCTCCACGTTCTCGGTGCGGCTCCTCCAGCGCTGGATGCCGGTGACCTCGACGCCCTTCTTCTCGGCCAGGATGTAGTCCACGAGGTGGCTGCCGGCGAACCCGGTGATCCCCGTGACCAGAACCTTCATGCTTGGGTCCTTTCGCTGGAACGGTGCGACGCCAGGGACGCTTCGTACGCGGCCACGACGGCCCGCGGATCGCTCGCCTCCGAGATGGGCCTGCCCACCACCACGTAGTCGGCCCCGCGCGCGATCGCCTCGGGAAGGGAGAGCGTTCGCTTCTGATCCTGCGCCCGGTCCTCCGGCCCGCGGATGCCCGGGGTGAGGATCACGAAGGGAGGCGCGTGCTCGCGGCGCAGAGGCAAGAGCTCGAGCGGCGAGGCGATGACGCCGTCGCAGCCCGCCTCGCGGCACACCCGCGCCAGGGCGAGCACCTTCGATTCGAGATCGGTCGTGGGATTCCAGAGGGTCGGAAGCTCCGAGCCGTCGAGGCTCGTGAGCATCGTGACCCCGAGAACGCGCGGGCGCTTCTCGAGCGTCCGCGCGGCTTCCACGGCGGAGCGAAGCATGGCGGGCCCCCCGGCCGCGTGCACGTTCAGGAGCGAGATCGGAAGCCCCTGGAGCGCCCCGATCGCCTTTCCCACCGTCGCGGGAATGTCGTGAAGCTTGAGGTCCAGGAAGACGCGCTTGCCGCGGTCGGCGAGCGCCTGGATCGACGGCCGTCCCGCGGCGTAGAAAAGCTCCAGCCCCACCTTATACCACGCCACGGCGTCCCCGATGCGGTCGACCTGGGCCATCGCCGAAGCGAGATCCGGCCGGTCCAGCGCGACGATGAGCTTGTCGCGGAGCCCGCTCACCGCGGCGCCAAGGTTCTTCCGGCGCGGATCATGCCGCGCTCCGCGGGCACGTCCAGCGCCCCGATCAGGTCCGCCACGGATGGGACCTCCGCCCGGCGCGCGTAGGATTCGATCTCCTTCACGCAGGCCTCCGCAAGCTCCGGGTTCGAGAAGAGCGCCGTGCCCACCTGGACGGCGGTCGAGCCCACGAGAAGGAACTCGATCGCGTCGCGCGGATGGGTGATGCCGCCCATTCCGATGACGGGGACGTCCACCGCCTGCACCACCTCCCACACCTTGGCCAGCGCGAGCGGCTTGATGGCGGGCCCGGAGAGCCCGCCCACCACCGTGCCCAGGATGGGCTTTCGCGTCCTGGAATCGACCGCCATGCCCACGAAGGTGTTCACGAGCGAGACCGCGTCCGCGCCGCAGGCTTCGCAGGCGGCCGCGATGTCCGCGATCCGGGTCACGTTCGGGGTGAGCTTGGCGATGAGCGGCAGCTGGGTGAGCGGCCGGATGGCGCTCATGACCTCGCGCGCCATGTCGGCGTCGGTGGAGTAGCGAAGGCCGTGGGGCCCCACGTTCGGGCAGGAGATGTTCACCTCGATCGCGTGCGCCACCCCCGAGCCGCTCACGCCTTCCACCAGGTCGCAGAACTCCTGGACGTCCTCTCCCTCGACGGAGACGATCACGGCACAGGGAAGCTCGCGCAGGACGGGGACCTTGATCTCGAGGAACCCCTCGAGCCCGGGGTTCTCGATTCCGATCGAGTTGAGCATTCCTGCCGCCGTCTCCACGACGCGCGGCGGCGGGTTTCCCGCGCGCGCGTGCCGCGTCACCGTCTTCGTGACGATTCCGCCGATCTGGCTCAGGTCCACGAGGCGCTCGTACTCCTGGCCGTATCCAATGATCCCGGAAGCCACGAGCACGGGGTTCCGGAGCGTGAGCGAGCCGACGCGGACCCTGAGGGACGGGGAGGCGTGCGTCACGGCAGCCGCTCCCAGTCCACGATCGTGGCGTCCATGACCGGTCCCTCGATGCACATCGCCGGATAGCGGCCGCCGTTTCCCCCGGCGCCGGGGAGGAGCGGCACCGGACAGCCCCGGCACGCGCCGACGGCGCACGCCATCGGTCCCTCGAGCGAGGCCTCGCAGCGGATTCCCCGCCCCGCGGCGAACTCCGCGACCTCGTGCAGGAGGCCGTGGGGACCGCAGGTGAAGATCTCCGCCGTGAGCGGCGTGTGCTCCCCCGACTCCCACTGGCGTTTCAGGAGGTCGAGCACGCTTCCGTGATAGCCGACCGAGCCGTCGTCGGTGGCGAGATGGATCCTTCCTCCGCGGATCTCGCGCACTCCGTAGAGCTCGCGCGAGGAGCGCGCCCCGAAGAGGAAGAGGAACGGACGCTTCTTCTCGCGGAGCTTCCGCGCGAAGAAGAGGAGGGGCGCCACGCCGCGTCCGCCGGCGACGAGGACGGAGGTGCGGCGCGGCCGCGGGGTGAACCCGACTCCCAGAGGCCCGATGAGATCGAGCTCCTGCCCCTTGGGCTGCGACGCGAGCACCCTGGAGCCGCGCCCCACGACCGAGTAGTAGATCCGGACCGCCCGGATCTTGCCGCGCTCCACGAAGCCCTCGAGGCTGTAGGGCCGCCGGAGCAGGGGCTCCGATTCCGGCGAGACGCGCAGGTGCACGAACTGTCCGGGCTCCGGCCGCGCGAACCCGCGCGGCACCTTGAGCGTGAGCAGGAAATTCCCTGGCGCGATCTCGCGGTTTTCGACCACCGAGCATCCCACGAGATTCATCGCGAAGGTCCGATGACGGGGCCGCGGGTCGTGTCGGGGGGCGCCGGCTGGACGGGCGGCCTTCGGGCCTGCGACGTGTCCGCGTCGGCGGGCGGCGTGCGCGGAGGGGGCGGCGGGGGCGGAGGCAGCCCGTGGCGCTTGGCGTAGTAGAGCGCGCGCGTGTACGCGGCGAGAGAATCCTGGCGCGCCCGCTCCGCGATCTGTCCCGGGGTCTCGAAAAACTGCGGCGCCCGCGCGGTATCCGCCGGGGACATCGTCACGGGCGTCCCGGGGGCCTCGGCCTCCAGGCGCTCGCGGATCACGCTCGTGTCCGGGTTCGCGATCATCGAATCCAGGAGGGCCGTCCTCGCGTCGACCCTCCCGCTCCATTGGCGCCAGAGATAGAGCGCCGATTCGGCGTAGCGCGTCTTCCGGTAGCGGCTCGCGATCGTGTCGGTGAGGGCCAGGGCCGCGAGCGTATCCGACCGGTCGTGGGTCTGGATCCAGAGCCGCGCGAACGCGGCCTTGGCGGCGTACGGGCTCGAAGGGAACCCGCGCTCCACGGCCTCGTACTGGATCAGGGCCGAATCCACCCTCTCGATCTGGAAGTAGTAGATCTCCGCGAGGAGGAAGGCCGCGCGGGAGCGCGCCTGCGTCGTGTCGGACTGGAGGGTGGAGCGATACTGCTTGATCGTCGCGAGGTTCGCGGAACGACGCAACGCCTGGTTCTGGAACTCGGAGCCCGTGGCCTCGGCCTTGAGCTTGTCGTACTCGCGAGCGGCCGCGTCGAAATCCCCCAGCTGGGACTCGTAGAGATATCCCAGACGGAACTGCGATTCGTAAGCGACCGCGGTGCGCGGGTACTGCGTCACGAGCGCCTGGTATCCCTGGATCGCTTCGTTCGTGCGGCCGATCAGCGCCAGGAGCGCGAAGCGCCGGATCAGGACGTCCCCCTCGCGCTTCTCGTTCACGGCGTAGGGTCGCCAGCGGTCGTACCACGCGAGCGCCTCGTCGTAGCGCTTCAGCTGCTCCAGCGCCTCGCCCCGCTGGAGCGCCAGGTCCAGGCGGCGGCTGCCGATGTCCTCGCGCTTCAGCGCCTGCGCGTAGGCCGCCTGCGCGCTCGCGTAGTCCTGGCTGGCCACGTGCGCGTCTCCCAGGCGCCTCAGAGCATCCGAGCGCTGGCGCTTCTTGTCGCCGGTCTCCGCGGCGCGCTTGTACCAGGCCATGGCGGCGGGGTAATTCCGAAGCCCCGTCTCGTTCTCCGCGCCGTAGTAATAGAGCTCCCACTTGCGCTTGATTTTGGGGTGCTGGGTCTCCACCTCGCGGAACATCTTCTCGGCCTCGACGTATTCCTTGCGCCGGTAGAGAGAGAGCGCCTCCATCAGCTTCGAGTCGGGCACGTAGGGGCTCTTCGGGAAGCTCGCGCGAAGCTCGCCGAATTTCTTGATCGCGGCGGGGTAGTCGCCCTTCCCATAGAGCGCCGCGCCCATGTAGTAGAGCGCGTCGTCCACCCACTTGCTCTTCGGATAATCGACCAGGATCTTGGCGCACTGCCGGATGACGCCGTCGTACTTCGCCGCGGCTTCCGGAGCGGGGGTGTCCAGGGCCGACCGCTCCTGGGCTTTCTGGCCATCGCGGTAGTAGCGCTTGGCGAGATAAAACGTGTTGTAGTAAGCGCAACCGGTGAAGGTGACGAGGAGGAGAACGCCGAGAATCCGGAAACCCGGGGGTCTGAAGTGCGGGGTCTGCATGAACGGGGCCATGGTACCACTAGAACCCCAGAGCCCGCTATCGGGCGCTGGCCAGGAGGGTCTCCGCGCGAAAGGTGACCCGGCCGTTCAGCACCGTCATCAGCACCTGCCCCGGAAGCTCCCATCCCTGAAACGGAGTATTCCTTCCCATCGACGCGAATTCCTCGGCGCGCACCTTCCATCGCCGCGAGGGATCGAACACCGTCACGTCCGCGGGCACCCCCGCTTCGAGCGTCCCGCCCGGAAGCCCGAGCACGCGGAGCGGATTCACCGTGAGCCGGAGGATCAGCTCCGGGAGCGTGAGGAGCTTCGGCTCGACGAGCGCTTTGACGTAGATCCCCAGGGCGGTCTCCAGCCCCACGATCCCGAACGGAGCGGAATCGAAGTCGGAATCCTTCTCGAAGTCGGTATGGGGCGCGTGGTCGGTGGCGAGGCAATCGATCGTGCCGTCCACCACCGCTTCGAGGAGCGCCTCGCGATCCTTGGCGCTCCGGAGCGGCGGGCTCATCTTCGTGCGCGGGTCGAAGCCCTCGACCGCCTCGTCCGTGAGGAGCAGGTAATGGGGCGCGGTCTCTGCGGTCATGCGGATGCCGCGGGCTTTGGCGCGCCGGATGATCTCGGTGGATCGCCCCGCGCTCACGTGCGCCACGTGCACGTGTCCGCCCGTCAGCTCGGCGAGTAGGGCGTCCCGGGCCACGATCACCGACTCGGCCGCGTCGGGTATGCCCTTCATCCCGAGCCGTGTGGACGTCCAGCCCTCGTGCATGACGCCGTCCCCCTTGAGGTCGGGGTCTTCGGCGTGCTGGATGACGGGAACGCCCAAGGGACGGGTCAGCTCGAGCGCACGGCGCATGATCTCCGCGTTTCGCACCGGCTTCCCGTCGTCGGAGATCGCCACCGCGCCCGCCTCGACCAGCTCCTCGATCTCGGTCAGCGCTTCCCCCATCTGCCCGCGCGTGACCGCCGCGATGGGGTGGACGCGCGCGTGTCCGCACTCGCGCGCCCGCCGGATCACGTACTCGATCCGGGGACGGTCGTCGAGCGGCGGGTCCGTGTTCGGCATGCAGGCGACCGTGGTGAACCCGCCGCGCGCCGCGGCCCGGGTTCCCGAATCGATCGTCTCCTTCTCTTCCTGGCCGGGCTCGCGCAGGTGCACGTGGATGTCCACGAGTCCGGGGCAGATGACGGCGCCCTGGACCGCCAGCACCTCGGCGGAGCGGTTGGATCGGACGTCCGCGGGCGCGTCCTCTCCCAGGCCGGCGATCTTGCCGTCCACGATCCAGAGATCCTGGACGCGATCGATGCCGCGCGCGGGATCGAGGACTCTACCGCCGCGGATGCAGAGAGGGCTCGCCATGGGCCTTCTTCGTCTCCTTGGGCATCGGATGCTCCGCCGCCGACTCGTCCGGCGCCTTGTGTCCCGCGAGCAGGTAGAGAACCGCCATTCTCACGGCGACCCCGTTCGTGACCTGCTCCAGAATGACCGAGTGCTCGCCGTCGGCGACGTCCTGCGCGATCTCCACCCCGCGGTTCATGGGGCCGGGGTGCATCACCGTCACGTCGGGTTTCGCCCCCTTGAGGCGCGCGCTGGTGATGCCGTAGACGCGCGCGTACTCGCGAAGGGAGGAATAGAGGGTGCTCCGCTGGCGCTCGAGCTGGATTCTCAGGATGTTCACCACGTCCGCGCCCTCGATCGCCTCCTCCACGCTCTTCGCGACCTTGATACCGAAGCGCTCCACCTCCATCGGCATCATGGTGGAAGGGCCGGCGATCGTGACGCTCGCGCCGAGCTTGGTGAGCCCCCAGATGTTGGAGCGCGCCACACGGCTGTGCGCGATGTCTCCGATGATGGCAACCCGAAGCCCCGCCACCTTCCCGCGGCGCTCCCGGATCGTGAAGATGTCGAGGAGCCCTTGTGTGGGGTGCTCGTGCGTTCCATCCCCGGCGTTGATCACGCCGGCGTCCAGGTTCCGGGCAAGATAGTGCGGGGCGCCCGAGGACTGATGCCGGATCACGACCAGATGGATCCCCATCGCTTCGATGTTCCGGGCCGTGTCCTTGAGCGACTCCCCCTTCGAGACGCTGGAGCCCGACGTCTGGAAGTTGACCGTATCGGCGCTCAGGCGCTTCTCCGCCAGCTCGAAGCTGAGCCTGGTGCGCGTGCTCGACTCGAAGAAGAGGTTCGCGGCGGTCAGGCCGCGGAGCGAGGGCACCTTGGGGATCGGCCGGTCCAGCACCTCGCGGAAGGTGCGGGCCGTGTCCAGGATGGAGACGATCTCCTCGGGAGCGAGGTCCTCGAGGCCCAAGAGGTCCTTGCGCGTCCCGATCATGGGAGGATCTCCCCGATGGAGACGCCGTCCAGCTCGTCCACCTCGCTCACGTGCACCATGATCACCTCGCGCTTGGAGGTGGGCACGTTCTTGCCCACGAAGTCGGCGCGGATGGGGATCTCGCGGTGCCCGCGATCCACGATGACCGCGAGCTGGATGGCCTTGGGACGCCCGAGATCGATCAGCTCGTCCAGCGCCGCGCGCACGGTCCTGCCCGTGTAGAGCACGTCGTCCACCAGGACCACGATCTTGTCGTCGATGGAGGTGGGAACGTCGGTCCCGCTCACGACCGGCTGGTGCGCGATCTTCTGGAGGTCATCGCGGTAGAGGGTGATGTCGAGCGCTCCCACGGGAAGCTCGATCCCTTCGAACTCGCGGATCTTCTGGGCCAGACGCTCCGCGATCGGAACGCCGCGGGTGCGGATCCCGACCAGGACCAGGTCCTTGGCTCCGTCGTTCCGCTCGATGATCTCGTGCGCGATGCGCGTGATCGCGCGGCGAAGCCCCTCGCCGTCCACGATCTCGGCCTTTTCGCGTACGCGTTCGTGACTTACGGATTTTTGGGTCGGCACGGAAAACCCCTCCCGGGGACAGGAAGGGGTATGGGGGATGCAGCCCCTTTCTAGTCTCTCGGAACTAGTTTGAAGGGTATCGAACAGCGGTCTGCCCGCTGCCTCTGGAGCATACCACGAGCGCGCGGGCCGCTCAACCGCTCATCGATACTTATCGATACTTGATGAAGATGGCCTGGATCTCCTTCTTCTCCTCATCTGACGTGCTGCTGTGGCCGTGCGTCCGGGTCTTGCGGCCGCGGTCCTCCGTCGTCTCGCTGTAGTCGGTGTGCTGGCCGGACTTGTAGCGCTCGAGCCCCGTGAGCACGACCGCGTCCGCGCCCTTCTCCTGCGCCTTCTTCACGATCTTGGACTGGAGCTTCTCCGCGCTCACCAGCTCGTTGGCCGAGGCGAGCACCTTGCCCATCACGCGGTAGTCGCGAGGGATGTCCTTCTCGGCGAAGAACACGTCCACCTGGCGGGTCGGCTCGTAGGTCTCACCGATGTAGTCCACATGGGCGCATGCCGCGACGAAGAGCAAGGCCGGAATGGCGAGCATCGTTCTCATGGTGGTCTCCATGCTGGTTGGGTGCGTGCCGGTTCCTGGCAGGACCTCCGCGGCCGCAGTCTAGCCGAACGGCGCCGCGATGTTCCATACGCGATTGGAGGTGGTAGGATGCGGGGGTGACCCCGCATCTTCGCGCATTCGTACTCTGTTCCTGCCTTCTCGCCTCCTGCGCCTCGGCGGCAGCCGCGGCTCCCGCGACGGCCCCGAATGCCGAGGCAACCTCCTCTCCTTCCGAACAGGCGCGCCTGGCCGGGGAATTCCGGTCGGGCGTCTACGCGCTCGCCGACGACAGCATGGAGGGGCGCGGGCTCGGCACCCAGGGGATCCACCGCGCGGCCGACTGGATCGAGAGGCGCCTGAGAGCGCTGGGAATGAAGCCCGCCTTCGGCAAGAGCTACCGCCAGCCCTTCGACATCAAGACCGGCGTCACGCAGGTCTCCGGAAACCGCCTCGACGTGGTGCGAAATTACGACTGGCAGGTTCCCGATACCTCCTGGGTGCCGCTCGGGTTCTCGAGCTCCGGCACCTTCTCCGGCGAGGTCGCGTTCCTGGGATACGGAATCGACGCGCCCGCGCTGGACTATCGCGAGCTCCAGGGAATCAATCTCAAGGGCAAGATCGCGCTCATGCTCCGCTACGAGCCCCAGGAGAGGGACAGCGCTTCCCGATTCGACGGCAAGAAGCCCAGCCGGTGGTCCGCGCTGCGCTACAAGGTGCTCCAGGCGCGCGAGCGCGGGGCCGCCGCGATCGTGTTCGTGACCGGACCGATCCAGGACGAGGGAAAAGACCGCATCCCGGCGCTCCGGAACGACGGACCCGAGAGTCCGGCGGGAATCCCGGTGATCCAGGTGAAGACTTCCGTCGCCCAGGACTGGCTCCGGCCGGCGGGGATCGATCTCCGGCGCTTCCAGGAGGACGTGGATCGCGATCTGAAGCCTCGCTCGGTCGCCTCCACGGGAACCCGAATCACGGGGACGGTCGCCCTGCGCGCGAGCTTCGAGAAAGCGGAGAACCTGGCCGGAGTGATCCCGGGCCAGGGGGCTCTGAAGAACGAATACGTCGTGGTCGGCGCCCACTACGACCATCTGGGCTACGGCGGAGAGCACTCCATGCGCCCGAACGAGCACGCGATTCACAACGGCGCCGACGACAACGCTTCGGGCACCGTCGGGGCCATGCTCATCGGGGAGGCGCTGGGCCGCTCGCTCGCCGGCGTCCCGGATCGAAGGAGCATCCTGATCGCGCTCTTCTCCGGCGAGGAGGTCGGCCTGGCGGGGTCCGCCTGGTTCGTCCAGCACCCTCCGGTCCCGATACCCCGCGTCGCGGCCATGATCAATCTCGACATGGTCGGAAGGCTGAGGCAGGACCAGCTGATCGCGCTCGGCTCCGACACCGCGCCCGAGTGGAAGGACCTGATCGATCGCGCCGCCCGGGACGCGTCGCTCCACGTCACGAGCAGGGGGGACGGCTACGGCCCCTCGGACCAGACGAGCTTCTATGCGGCGGGCGTCCCGGTGCTCCATCTCTTCACCGGGGCGCACGAGCAGTACCACAGCCCCGAGGACAAGCCCGCGACGGTGAATCCCGAGGGCGCAGCCAAGGTGATCTCCTTCGCGGTCTCCCTCGGGGAAGGGCTCGCGAGCGCATCATCGCGCCCGCAGTACGTGCGCGCCTCGTCCGGGCCGGCCATGGGCGGCGACAGCCGGGGCTACGGCTCGTATCTCGGAACGATCCCCGACTACAGCGCCATGGAATCGAGTGAGGGAGGAGTGCTCCTCGCGGACGTGCGTCCGGGCGGTCCCGCCGACCTGGCGGGGATCCGCGGCAAGGACCGGATCGTGTCCATGGCGGGCACCCGCATCGAGAACCTCTACGACATGACCTACGCGTTACAGGACCACAAGCCGGG
>Ga0066706_10000287_pt1 | contig 14622 bp, 7 predicted proteins | sample GraSoiAngelo_155_FD_67274 | JGI IMG/M metagenome (GOLD analysis project Ga0066706, IMG submission 67274) | Grasslands soil microbial communities from the Angelo Coastal Reserve, California, USA - 14_1009_13_30cm | ecosystem: Environmental > Terrestrial > Soil > Grasslands | place: USA...
GACCTCCAACTATTTTGCACTTCTTGGTGTCCCGGCCCACGTGGGGCGAACGTTTGTGCCGGGTGAGGGTCCAGCGAAACAACAGTTCAACGTGATAATCAGCAGCGATCTGTGGCAACGCTCGCTACAACCGGAACGGCGGTGGGATTCGTCGGGGCAGTTTTCGTCGTTCGAATTCTCGCTAGCGCCGCTTACTCAGATTCATGGTTTAGCGCATTATTGATTCTTGTCATCGCACCGGCGAGCGTCATATTGGCGGCCCTACTCGCATCCTACATCCCAGCACGACGGGCTATGCGCGTCGATCCAATGGTTGCGCTGCGTTATGAGTAAGAAGGAACGCGATCGCAGATAAACCGCAGTGTACGATCACGGTCTCGTCAAGCCAGGGTCGTCACCTTGTCGCCCGACGGCCGGTTCGTGGCTTTCGTCACCGACGACAAGCTGAAGAAGGTTGCGCTCGCCGGAGGAAGCCCGGTGACGCTCGCCGATTCCTACATGCCCTCCGCGCCTGCCTGGGCGCCCGGCGACACGATCATCTACTCGCTGGCCTACAACTCCGGTCTCGCCCGCATCTCCGCCGAAGGCGGGAGTCCGGTCACGCTGACCACGCCGGACCCCTCGCAGGGAGAGCTCGGCCACTGGCACCCGTTCCTGCTGCCGGACGGACAGTCGCTCCTTTTCACCGTATGGACGAGGGGCGGGCTGCCCGCAACGAAGATCGCGCTCCTCGATCTCCGAACGGGGAAGTATCGCTTCCTCGTCACGGGCGGCTTCGGCGGCCGCTATGCCGGCAGTGGTCACCTCGTCTATGCGCGGCCGGGTGCGTTGATGGCCGCGCCCTTCGACGTGAGCCGGGGGGCCCTGACCGGGGAGCCCGTGCCGGTGATCGAAGGGCTGGATGTGGACCCGAGCAACGCGGCCCCCTATTTCAGCATCGGCGGCGACGGAACGCTCCTCTATCTCGCGGCCGGCGCTGCCGCGAACCGGATCATGTGGGCAGAAGCGGCCGCTCGTCCCCTTCCCATCACCGAGGAGAAGCGCGGCTTTCAATACCCGGCCGTATCCCCCGACGGCCGGAGAATCGCGGTCTCGGTTTACGAGGAGGGGAGCGCGGATCTCTGGCTGCTCGAGCCGGGCGCGCGGCGTCCTGACTCGCCTGACCAGCTCGCCCCGGCTCGAGTTCATGCCCCGCTGTGGTCCTCAACTGGTTCGAGGAGCTGAAGCGCCGGGTCCCTACCGCGCGCGCCGGATCTGGAAGCAGTCAGTGAACCGTTCCATGCCTATGGCTATTGAGGTCTGTACACTCTTTCCCTTTCTGAGGGAGGCTGATGGAACCAATCCCCAATCCGGGAGTATCACTCAGGTCCAGTCCGCCGTCATCCGCCCGTGTCGCGTCTGGCGGAGTCCTTGACATTTCCGGCTGACAAGCTACTTTGGAGCGTTCAGATTTTCTGGCCTGTCTCGGAGGAACTTGTAATGTTGCGCAGGATTATGGCGGTAGCTGTGTTGTGTGGTTTGGCATTGGTGCCGGCGATCGGGCAACAGAAAAAGGCGGCGAAGTCTTACGTTCTAAAAGCCGCGCGGATGTTTGACGGCAGGAGCAGTTCGCTGGTCGCGCCCGGAGTCGTGATCGTTACAGACGGCAAAATCGCGGGCGTTGGTGCGGGCGCCAGTGTGCCTGAGGACGCGGAAGTGATCGATCTGGGAGACGCAACACTGCTGCCCGGCTTTATTGACGCCCACACGCACCTGACCATGATGTATAGCGAGGATTACTCGAAGGCAGCGCTGGACGCCTTGCGGAAGCCGATTCCAGAAATGGCGCTGGACGCGAGCGTGAATGCTCGGATTACGTTGATGGCGGGTTTCACGACGGTGCGCGATGTCGGGTCCGCGGAGTATCTGGACGCTGGATTGCGCAATGCGATCAATCGCGGCGTCGTTCCAGGTCCGCGCATGCTCGTGGCCGTGCATGCCATCGGCGCAACCGGCGGACACTGTGACGACACCGGATGGCGCGAAGGCGCTGTTGGAAAAGAAACAGGCCCCGAAGTCGGCGTCGTCAACGGACCCGACGAAGCGCGGCGCGCGGTTCGCCTCGCTCACAAATACGGCGCGACGGTCATCAAGACGTGCGCCACGGGGGGAGTGCTTTCGCTCGCAGACGCGGTGGACACTCCGCAATTGACGCAAGCCGAACTCGACGCCCTGGTTGACGAAGCGCATGCTCTACGGCTGAAAACCGCTGCGCACGCTCACGGTGCCGAAGGCGCGAAGCGCGCCATTCGCGCGGGAATCGACTCGATCGAACATGGCTCCTTTCTTGACGATGAAGCACTCGACTTGATGAAGCATAAAGGCACCTACTATGTGCCAACGCTGATGGCGGTGCAGGGATTGTCCGAGCAGATTCAGAAAGGCGTGCCGATTCCACCGGCAATCAAGGTGAAAGCAGAAGACGCAATCGCGCACGTCCAGCAAACGTTTCAGAAAGCGATTGCGAAAGGCATCAAGATTGGTCTGGGTACCGACGCGGCTGTTTATCCGCACGGGCGCAATGCCGAGGAGTTTCACCAGATGGTGGACCTGGGCATGAGACCGATCGATGCGTTGAAGGCGGGAACTTCGAGCGACGCAGACCTTCTCGGACTCGCTAACAAGATTGGAACGCTTGAAGCGGGCAAACTCGCGGATGTCGTGGCCGTGCCAGGCGACCCAGTTCAAAACATCCGGCAAACGGAGCACGTTTTTTTTGTGATGAAGGAAGGGGTAGTCTACAAAAACGAAAAGCCGCAGTGAGCGGCCGTTCGAATGCTCCAGAGAGTGTGGAAAAATGAATGACCTGTCAGAAGTCATTGCCAAAGATCTTGCGCGGCTCGTTTTCGAGCGGCCCGCGTCTTCAGCGAGGCCGAGCTCGAGGCGGCGGACCGCTTCATCGATGATCTGGAAAGGAGCGCATCGTCATGAAACCCGCGGCGCGTTTGGTTACGATTCTTACGATCGTCGTCGGTCTTCCACCGCTGGCGCTGCCGCAGCAGACGGCACCCGCGCCCCCGCGACAGGACGCGGCCGGGAATCCGGTCCGCCGAGCGCCCACGGGGCACGTCTCGAACTACGACGAAGCGAAGGCCGCCGGGTACACCCTTCCCGATCCGCTCGTGCTCGCCAACGGCCAGCGCGTGCGCGATGCGAAGACCTGGACCGACCGGCGCCGCCCCGAGATCCTCGAGCTCTACAAGACCCACATCTACGGCCGAGTGCCGGAACGTGCGCCCAAGGCCTCGTTCGAAGTCGCCGAGACCGACGCGGCGGCGATGGAGGGCGCCGCGATCCGGAAGCGCATCGTCGTGCGCTTCGGCGACAAACCTGACGGTCCGGCGGCGAACGTCACGCTGTACGTCCCGGCGAAGGCCACGCGGCCCGTGCCGTTGGTCCTTCATCTGATGTTCGGACCGCGCCCGTCGAGCGAGCCGGCGCGGCCGATGGAGACCGGGCCGCTCGCCGACATCCTTTCGCGCGGCTACGGCTACGCGCACTTCCGCTACACGGAGGTTCAACCGGACGCCCGCGACAGCGGCGGATCCGGCGTGATCGCGCTCGCGCTGGCGCCGGGGCAAACGAAACCGGAGCCCGACGAGTGGGGGAGCATCACGGCATGGGCATGGGCGGCGAGCCGCGTCCTCGACTACCTCGAGACCGACCGCGCCGTCGACGCCCGGCGCGTCGCCCTGCTCGGCCACTCGCGCCTGGGCAAGACGGCGCTCTGGGCGGGAGCGCTCGATCCTCGCTTCGCTCTGGTCTTCGCCAGCTGCTCGGGCGAGATGGGCGCCTCGCTCGCCCGGCGCGATTACGGAGAGACGGTCGACGACGTCGCGGCGAACTTCCCGTGGTGGATGGCTGAAAACTTCCAGAAGTTCTCGGGGCGCTGGAGCGACATGCCGGTCGACTCGCACATGCTGATCGCCCTGTGTGCTCCGCGCCCGGTCTTCGTCACCGGCGGCACCCAGGACCAGTGGGCCGACCCACACGGGATGTTTTTGGCGCAGGTCGGCGCGGGACCCGTGTACAGGCTCCTCGGCAAGAAGGACCTCGGCACGACCACGCTCCCGCCGCTCGATACGCCACTCACCAGCGGCTCATTAGGCTTCCACTACCACACGGGCGGCCACACGATCTCGCCCGCGGACTGGAACGCATTTCTCGAGTTCGCCGACCGGCATCTAAAGCCCCGCTGAGGAAACCACGCCGTACTCGATCAGGGTCGCACAACAGCTCATTTCCAGGTGGGCGCGCCGACGTCACCCCTGTCTCAGCGCCAGGATCGGGTTGACTCGCACGGCGCGACGGGCCGGCTGGATTCGCCCCTGGCACGTTGAACTAAGGGCTCTTCTCGATGGCGATCGCCGCCGCCCCGAGCACGCCTCCGTAATAGCCGAGTTGCGAAATTTCTACCTGAAGCCGCCGCTGCCCCGGGGCGATGAGCAACTCTGGCAGTTGTTCATTCAACTCGGACACCAACAACGGGTTGTCTTGGGCGATGCCGCCCGATAGCACAACCACGCTCGGGTCAAGGAGGTGAACAATCGAGACAATTCCCGTACCTACGTGAGCGGCATAAGTGCGTAAGGCGCGCCGGGCAATGTTCTCTCCGGAGTTGGCGGCGCGGATCACGTCTTCGGCCGTGGCGAATTCCTGGCCCGCGTAGCGCAGGAGCGCGGCGGCGTTCGCATAAACCTCCAGGCAGCCCTTGCGGCCGCAGGTGCAGGGCAGCCCGCCATGCTGGATTGGAATATGTCCGAGGGCATTCGCGAAGAAGTGCGCGCCGCGATTCAATCTCCCGGCGATGTAGCAGCCGCCACCGACTCCGGTGCCGAGCGTTATGCACACAAAATCGTCCAGGTCCCTGCCACGACCGAAATGCCGCTCGGCAATCGCGAGTGCATTCGCGTCGTTTTCGACAGCCACCGGCAATCCGATGGCAGCCTGGAGTTCGTCGGCAATGGGAGTGCCGGTCCAGCCCGGCAGATTGTCGGTAGCGTAAACGACCCGGCCTGTAAGCGGATCCACCCAACCAGCCGTGGCGACTCCAAGAGCCGTCGGCTTGCAGCCGGAGCCGCGAGCGACTTCGACCGCGTGGAACGCTACCCGCTTCAGGTGCTCGAGCAGCGCATCCCGGCCTCCCCCGGGAGGTGTCGCCGAAATGAACTCGAAAGCGAGTTTTCCATCGCGGGAGACGATGGCCGACTTCGTGTTCGTGCCGCCCAGATCGATCCCGATGACATAGTGCCGCCCGTTGGACCGGCTGCGCTCCCGATGGATGGCCCCGACGAACCGCGAGGTGATCACCCCCGGGCGCGTGATCGCAGTTCCCACAATGACCGCGAAGGCGCCGGCACGGATCGCCTCTGCCGCCTGCTCGGGCCGGTCGATGCGTCCTTCCGCAACCACGGGCACGCCGAGCCGCGTAACGAGCTCACGAATGAACGCGGGCTCGAAGTTCCGGACGGACTCGGTCTCCGCTGTATAGCCGCGCATCGTGCTGGCGACGAGATCGGCGCCTGCCGCCGCGGCAGTAACCGCTTCTTCCACCGTGGCGATGTCGGCCATCACGGGCACACCGAGTTGTCCATGGATCTGCCGAACGCGCTCGACAGCGCCGAACCGCTGCCCGCGCGCGGTGCAATCGAGCGCAATGATGTCCGCCCCTGCCGCCACAAGCTTTCGCGCGTCTTCCAGATCTGGCGTGATGAGGATGCGTCCGTCCGCCTGAAGGCGTTTCTGGATCCCTATGATCGGCAGGCTCACCGCCTGGCGGATGGCCGCTATATCGTCGGGGCCGTTGGTGCGTATGCCGGCAGCCCCGCCCAGAGCTGCGGCTCGGGCGAAACGCGCCATGGAATCGGGTTCGCCAAAAGGATCGCCATCGGGAGCCTGGCAGGAAACAATCAGGCTTTGAAAGAAAGATTCGCAACGTGCCGGAACATGCTTCATCAAGCGCCTACTCGGGTGGAAGCGGCGATAATCACCATCGCCGACACCAGCGTGAGAATTCCCAACCGCATGAAGCGAACAGCCTTGGCATTCGCGCTACGCCACTCGCCCAACAGGACTCCCATCAGATTAGCCACCAGCAAGGCGGCCGCCAGGCTGAGCGGCCAGCCGATGGACGGCGCGATAGTGCCGAGCCGTGGCGTTGCTGCTCCGTACAGGAAGATGCTGCCGCCCCAAAGGAGCCCCATCAGGATACTGAGAGCCAGCCCCCTGCTCCACTGACTGCCTGAGTAGAGCGGACCTGTGCGATTTCTGCGCATCAGATAGAGACAGAACGCGATGTTCGGGATGGCTCCTGTGGCAAGCATCAACAACCAGATGAAATTCGTGGCGGAGAATCGCGTGTACCCAAGCCGCTCTCCGGTGTCGGCAATCGGCAGCGCCAGGGTGTAGCCGACGTTGAAAATGGCGGACATGATGCCTGATCCAACGCTGAACAGGATGCCGGTAGTGACATTGCGGCTCACGCTGCCGGCAGCGCCGACCGTTTCGCGAAGGCGTCCCGCCGACCCGCACAGCCACACCCCAACCAGAAACGTCACGATTCCAAGGAACAGCACGATTTGACGGGGTTCCAACCGGAGCGCACCCTGCATGATCAGCGGCAGGAGCGATCCCAGAGCCGAACTCAGGCCGATGACGAGGCTGTTGGCAAGAGACACGCCAAGCCGGTCCACGCTCAAGCCAAACAGGATGGCGCCAAAGCCCCACGCGAATCCGAAGCCCGCGGCGGCAACCACGGCACTCCTCGGCGCCTCGGCATGCAAAACAGACCAGTCACCAATGGTGATAGAGACCATCACAGCCGGCATTAGAAGGCAGGATGTGAGGATGAAGATCAACCAGATATTCTCCCACCGCCACCGCGGGATCATCTTCATCGGCGCACTGAACAGCCCATTGCACAAACCGGACAGGAGAGCAAAAAGGATACCGAGCGTCACGGGGTCTTCACTTTCCGGTTATCCACGAAGGCATTTCTCCCACCGGCACGAGCCTGGTGCGGAGCACTTTGCGTTCCCGATCCTCTACCTTCAGCGACTTCGTGAGCTGGAACTCTGCCGCGGCCTCCTCCGGCTTGCCAAGGTCTTGCAAGACCCGAGCCAAGCGGTAGTGCACCGACGCATCGTTCAAACCGAGGGCCAGGGCTCGCCGCAGCGCCTTCTCCGCCTCCGCTTCATTCCCCGTCCGCTGCCGCAGCTTCCCGAGCTCATAGTACAACTCGCCGCTTTTCGGGTACTTCCCCAGGCCCTCCGCGGCGACTTTCTCGGCCTCACCGGCGTGATCCAGCTGAATGAGGTGGTCGATGTAATTCGAGTACAACTCCGCGGAAGCCCCCACTCGCAGGGCGCGCGCATATGCGGCCAGCGCTTTCTCGGGCTGTCCCGTCTGCGAATACAGATCCCCTAGCCGTCCCCACGGTTCCGCCCGCTGCGGGTCGATCTGTACCGACCTTTCATAGGCGTCAATCGCCCCCTGCCGCTTGCCGGCGACTTCCAGGATCGTAGCCAGACCGTTGTGAAGCCGGGCAGAGTTGGGGACGGCTCGCAACCCTTCCCGCACGACGTCAAGGGCTTCCGTTTCGCGATAGCCGGCGACAAACACGAGGCCGAGCCGGTAGTAGCCATCCGGATCGGATGGGGCGAGCCGCACGGCTTCCTGAAGAGTGGCCACCGCATCCGAAAGATCGCCATTCAATGCCTCGGCGGAGCCCAGCAGCCGGTAAGCCTGTGGGGGAGTTCCGGCCGGGAGCCGGCCCGGAAACAGCGCGACAACTTCGGCATATCGCTTCAACCCAAGCAGAGCTTCGGCCTGCTGGACCCGCAACTCGATTGCATCGCCCGTGATGCTGCTTTCGCGGATCAGGCGCAAGGCTTCCTCATACCGGCCAGCGCCGTTCAGCACTCTAAGAGCGTCGAGCAGCCGCGGCGTCCGGTCTCCCGGGAGTTGCAACAGACTCGCAATGGCCGCTTTTGCTGCGGCCACACGGCCCACGGCGAAGTTGGCATATGCGAGGCGGGTCAGAGGATCCGGCGATTCGGGGGACAACTGATGAGCTCTCTCCAGCGCTTTGGCGGCCTCGGGATACTGGCGAAGCTGCAGCAGTACAAGGCCCAGGTTGTAGAACGCGCCCAGATTTCCCGGGTCCAGCGCGCAAGCCTTTCGCAGAGGGCCGGCGGCCTGTTCGAGCATTCCGAGGGAGGCGTAGTTGAGTCCGAGATTGTTGTGCGCCGGAGCAAATCCTGGATTCAGTTTGAGCGCGCGTTGATACCAGAGGACAGCCTCTTCGTGCTTGCCGATGGAATTCAACGCCGCTCCGACGGCGTTTGCAAGGGTGAAGTCTCGCGGGTTGGCCCGCCAAAGCGACGCAAAGACGCGCTGTGCCGCTTCAACCTCCCCGTTGCGCAACTGCGCCACTGCGTCCTGGTATGCGGGTGCCCAGCCTGCGGAATCGGTAAAGGCCCAGGCTAGAGGACCGGACAGGAGCAGGGCCAAACCAAGGAACACCGCCCGAGGACTGGAGCGGATAGCCTGAGCTGGACTGAGAACACCCATCCTGACTGAAGCCATTCTCTCTCAAGTGAAGGAGGAAGGCCCCTGCGTCAACTGGCGCAGGGGCCCTTACTATAGTCGCATTGCTGGGAACAAATTCACAAAATGGTCAAATTTGCTCCGGGCACAAGAGCAATGCGAGTTTGAAACCACTGATGAACACAGATGGACACGGATGTTGCTCGGAACCATCTGTGTGAATCTGTGTTCATCTGTGGTTCCCCTCGGCGGTATGAGGTCGCTCGCTATCAGAATTGCAGTTCCAACGCGAGTTGTATCACTCTCGGACTTCGCGCGCTGACGACGCGGCCGAAGCTTCCTGAACCGAGACCGGTGTCAACTCCAGCGTACTGCGTGTGGTTGAAGATGTTGAAGAACTGCGCGCGGAACTGCATGGACAACCGTTCTGTCGGCAGCGGGAACATCTTATAAAGAGCCATGTCCCAGTTGTTGATTCCGGGTCCGCGAATGATGCCGACACTCGCGTTGCCGAAGGTGCCCCGCGTGGCCGGAGCGAATGCACTCGTATTGAACCATGACGCCAGCGTCTTGGAGCCGTCCGGGCTGGCAATCGCGTTTGGCCGCTGTCCGCCGGCGCCGATGCCGGCAACGTCGCCGGGGGCATAAACAGTCAGCGGCGAGCCGCTCTGGAATCGCGTTATGCCGCTCAACTGCCAGCCTCCGAGGATTGCCTTGCCTCCGCCCTTCATGTTTTTGCCGATCGGGACGTCCCAGAGATAGTTCGCCACGAACACGTGAGCAGCATCGAAGTCGGCGAGTCCCTTCTCCGCGCGAATGTTGCGGCTGTCCTGTGGTCCGCTCCATACACCCGAAGCGTCGGTCAGCGTTTTGGAGAGCGTGTAGGAAGCCTCGAATGCCAGCCCGGCGCCGACGCGGCGCTTCAAGGTTGTTTGCAGGCTGTGGTACGTCGAGTTCCGGTTTGTGCCCCAGGAGGTAATGCTGCCGAAACCGGGGAACGGACGCACCGAATCGGGCGAGATTTCGCTGTCCGCGACCCGCAGATTAGGGTAGGGCTGATTGAGGTCGATCAGCCCCAGCAGATGCGTTCCTTTGGTGCCTACGTAGGCGACTTCCACCCCGACGTTGCGGCCCACATCATACTGCACGCCGGCCGACCACTTCTGCACCTGCGGATACTTCCAGGGAGTGAGGTCGGTGCGCAAACTGACGGGGAACACCGGCTTCTCGGAGGAGCCGCCGCCGGGGCGCTGACCGGGGTGACTCACGAGTGTGTTGAACACCTGAACGCGCTGGGTGAAGGGCGGGTTGGTGCTGGAGAACTGAGAGAAGGACCCCCAGCGATCGTAGAAGATGCCATATCCCGCGCGAAGGGCCATCTTGCCGCGGTTCGTCGGATCCCACACTACCCCGATGCGAGGAGCGAAGTCGGTCTTCCGGCTGTCGATGACGGCCCGCCCGAACGGCGCATTATCTCCGGCCTGAACCAGTCCATTGAGGAAATTCTCCGTGCCGGGAACGATCAATCCATCCGGCTGGACCACGGCCGCCTTGGAGGGATCGAAGCGGCGCGGGTCAAGGAAGTTCTGCAGGTTGACCTTCTCTATTTCCGGCTGGAAGTAGGTGTACCTTACGCCGGCGGTGAGAGTGAGATTGCTCTTTATCTTGATCTGGTCCTCGGCATAGGGTTCCACATTCACCCAGCGGTAGACTCCGAAGGGATCTTCGGCGGTCTCCGTGTAGCTAAATGCCCGCCCCACGAGGAAATCCGCCATCGAGTCGCCCGTTGCCGAACCGTTGAAGACGAACGAGCCATTGGTCAGGTTGCCGGTGGCCGAAGCGACTTCGCCCTTCCCCTCGCGCGTCACCCCAATGCCGAAACGGAACGTGTGTGGGCCCTTGATCCAGGTGGTGTGTCCCTCAAACGGCATGCTGTAGGCATAGTTGTGGAACGGCCAGGGGAGGGAGATCCCCGCCCAGCCTTGTCCGAACGAGAGCGACGGGATCCGGTTCTGCGCATTGAATGGAAACAGTTCGGGAATGTTCAGTCCCGGCGCACGATCCCGATTCGAGTCGGCGGTATGTTCCAGGCGCTTGTCGTTCCCCTTATAGAATCCCCACCGAAACTCAGCGATAAAGTTGGGCTTCGGCGTGTAGGTCACATTGAACGCGCCATTATAAATGGGAAATTCCTGAATGGATCCGCCGACATTCGGCAGCACGTTGCGGCCGAACAGCTCGAAGGGGTTCTTTAAGTCCGCGCTGTCACCGGTATATCGGACGAACAGGCTTAGCGTGTCTGCCAGCCTGTAGTCGATGCGCGCGGATTCTTCACGCCAGAAGGTCGTATCGGGATTCGACGCCGTGAAGTTCTGCGAACCTGACTGGAAGCCGGGTGTCGGCAACGGGAAGTACGTCTTCAGCAAAAGCTGTGCGTTGGGGTCAATCTTGCTGGCCGGGATCACGTTTCCCGCGAACGGTATCCCTGTATCGGGGTCGTGAATGACTCGTGACGGCAGTTGCGCGCTGAAGTCGCCATCGCGTTCCGTCGGGGTCGCCACCTGCGCGGTGCGGGTTCCGCCGCTCTCAATAATCCGCCTCCACTCCTGCGACCAGAAGAAGAACACCCGGTCCTTCTTCACGGGGCCGCCGAAGGTATACCCGAAGTTGTTGTAGCGGTTCTTCGGCTTGCCGCCGGCAAAGAAGTTTCGGGCGTTTAGCGTGTCATTCCGGAAGTACTCGAACGCGCTGCCGTGCAACTGGTTCGTGCCGGACTTGGTGATGAGGTTCACCTGGCCGCCCGCCACCCGTCCGGTTGCCGCCGAGTACGAGTTGTTTTCGATGCGGAACTCCTGCAACGAGTTGATGTTCGGCGAGACAAAGGCGTTGCCGCCAAACGTGTCCAGGTTGCGGATTCCGTCGATTTGCAGGTTGTTGGACTCGGATCGAACCCCGTTGAGGCTGAAGTTCGCAATCGAGTTCGATCCAAACCCGCCGCCGCCCTCCGGGTTGTTCGACACGACGCCGGCTTCCAGGAAGATCAACTGGGTGAACAGACGGCTCGAAATCGGCAAGGTCTTGATTTGCGAGCTGTTCACGGTGTCGCCCACATCGGCCGTCACTGAGTTCACGGGAGGAGCGGCGGCCTCAACGGTAACTCGCTCCACCACCTGACCCACCTCCAGAGTCACATCGAGGCGAACGTTCTCCACCGCGCTGACGCTGATGGCGCGCAGCACCATTGTCTTGAACCCGGATGCTTCGACGGCCAATTCGTACCTGCTCACCGGCACGACCGGGAACGAGTAGTCTCCGCTTGTGTTGGCCTGGGTTCTAAGAACCGCACCGGTACCCACATTGGTCAGCGTGACGGTGGCGCCGGGGACAACCGCTCCACTGGGGTCCGTCACACGGCCAAGTACCGCACCCGTGCTCTTCATCTGACCGTTCATGGATCCCACAAGAGCCAGCGGCAACACGGCCAGCAGGATCGGTTTCAGTAATTTGGTTTGCATGGAGGCTCCTCCGCTCCTGTCCCTAATAATCAGGAAGCTGGGTCCGATGCGACGATCAGGACTCCAGCATCTCCCTTTCACACCGAGGCGCGCACCCGCGTTGCGATCAGAACGTGTTCTGGAGCGCAAGACTACTACATACGCAGGAGGCGCTCAACAATTTGGCAAGAGCAGGAGGGCTTGCGCCCGCCGTGGAGCGAATACTACCCACAGGACGCTGACGCTTTTTTACAATACAAATCCGCGGCCCCTCGCTATCAGTCCGTGAACAGCCTTGCGACTGAGCCAGCGTCGTCAGGTGCTCTTTACGCGCGAAACTTGTTCTGGCCTGTCGAACGTTCGCGCTACGGAGCAGCCGACCTGTTTCCTAAACGGTGGGCGACCACTCAGGATTGATCAGACGAAAGCCTGCCTTTAGCCGACTATTCGTTAGTCCGTCTCTTTGACCTAACCGCCGTTGCGTTGCCGGCGTCTAATCGACAACCTGGCCAACGATTCTGTCGAGGGAGATGAGATATATGGGACTCCAAACTTCGTGTAATCATCATCGGGCGGGGCTCTCGTACAACCGAGAGCCGCAGGGAACGCCCGAGCTCCTACGATCGGGCCGGGCTCGCGTGGAGTGACCCAGGACCTGCGGACGAGACCGTCGAGCAGACGATCCGCGATCTCCACGCGCGCGAGGCGGAATCTGAGCGTAACCTTTTCCGCAGGGTGAGGTATTCATGCTCAGGTCCGCCATTGCTCTTCCCGTTCTGCTGCCCGGCGCCGCAAGGTTTGCAATTGGGCAACGGTGCAGTGGGCGGTGGAAGGGATTTCCCGCGCGTGCGGAAAGTTGAAGCGGCCTAACAGCGGCACGTATAGGGAGTCTAATTCAAATGATGCACTCAGTTGCGTCCGATTTGCGCTACGCGGGGCGCGAACTTTTGCGGCGGCCGGGGTTCGCCTTGACCGCGGTCCTCTCGCTGGCGCTCGGCGTGGGCGCCACCAGCGCGGTTTTCAGCGTTGTTTATGCAGTGCTGATCAATCCCTTTCCCTATGTCGGCGCGGAACGTATGATGCAAGTCTCGCTCAAGGACAAGGCCGGCAACTACCGGTATCCCGGACTGACCGGACCGCAGATCGAGGGGCTTCGCCAGGTTGCGGTGATCGAAAGCGTGGTCGGAGAGGATGGGTGGAACCTCACCACCACCGACGGCGATCTCCCCGAGGATGTCGTTGCAACGTACGTTACTCCAAACGCTCCGAATCATTGGGGCACGCCAGCGTTAAAGGGCCGGTGGCTGATCCCCTCGGATGCCCCTACCGGTAAGGAGCCGGAACGAGTGGTGGTGCTCGGTTACCGGTTCTGGCAGCGATACTACGGCGGCGATCCGGACGTTGTCGGGCGAACGATCCACCTGGTGCGGAAGCCTTATCAGGTCGTGGGTGTGATGCCGCCGCGTTTCCGATGGCGCGAAGCGGATATCTACCTGCCGCTCAAGTTCACGCTGGACCCTAACACCGGTTTTGGGGTGACGCTCAAACTCCGCCCCGGCATCTCGACGGAACGGGCGAACGCCGAGCTGCAGCCGATCCTGGAGCAGTTCGCCAAGGAAACCCCGACGCGGTTTCCGGACGCATTCCGCGTCAACCTGCGAAGCATCATCGAACTCTTCGCCAGGCCGCTGGGGCCAACGCTTTACCTGCTGTTCGGCGCGGTTGCATCGCTGCTTCTGATCGGGTGTGGGAACGTCTCCATCCTGCTATTGGCGCGCGGCGCGCAACGGCAACATGAGTTGGCGATCCGCGCCGCGCTGGGAGCCGGGCGCGGCCGGATTGTGCGGCAGCTATTTACCGAGTCCCTGGCGATCGCCTTGACCGGGACTACGCTCGGAATACTCATCGCCTGGAAGAGCCTTGCGATCATCATCGCCTGGCTGCCGTCCAGCGCTTTCCCGGCAGAATCGGTCATCGAGATGAACCTGCCGGTGCTGTTGTTCAGCGCCAGCCTGGCCTTCGCCACCGCAATCATATTCGGCATCGCGCCGGCTTTACAGCTTTCGCGGCCGGACGTGGCACGGGTCGTCCAAAGCAGCACACGCCGGGTGATGGGAAGTGTTCATGGTAAGCGCACTCATAGCGCGATGGTGGCGACGCAGGTCGCACTGACGCTCCTGATGCTGACCGCAGCCGCGGCGGCGGGCAAGGGATTCCTGCGCCTGGTGAATATGGACCTTGGATACGACCCGCACCGAACCATGTCGGTGCCTATCCCCGTACACGATGGGACGTACGGCTCGTGGAAGGAACGGTCCGAATATTTCGAGCAGATCCGCGCCCGGATCGCGGCCCTGCCACAGGTGGTTGCGGCCGGCATTTCGACCAACGCAACGCCGCCCGCGAACGGAGGCGACAGCAGGATTGAAATCATGGGGGCCAGCGAATCGGAGAAGCCGGTGGTGCGGGTGAACTTTATCAGCCCCGAGTATTTTCCAGTGCTGCGCATTCCACTGTCGCAGGGGCGCCTGTGGGATCATGC
>Ga0066706_10000292_pt1 | contig 14513 bp, 12 predicted proteins | sample GraSoiAngelo_155_FD_67274 | JGI IMG/M metagenome (GOLD analysis project Ga0066706, IMG submission 67274) | Grasslands soil microbial communities from the Angelo Coastal Reserve, California, USA - 14_1009_13_30cm | ecosystem: Environmental > Terrestrial > Soil > Grasslands | place: USA...
CTGCGCCTGCTCGCCGCGCAGGCCGGCATCGCGCTGCGCAACGCCGCCCTTTACCAGACGGAGCGCGTGCAGGCCGAGCGCATCCGCGCGCTGGCCGCCGTCAACCAGCGGCTGTCGAGCGCGCTCGACCTGGACGAGCTGCTGCGCGCGATCTCGGAGTCCGCGGCCTCGCTGGTCGGCGTGCGCTTCGTCGCCTTCTGGCTGGCCGACGAGGCGTCGCGCACGCTGACGCTGTCGGGCAGCAGCGACCCGGGCATCGAGGGCGTCGCGCCGCGCCGGACGGCGCCCTACGACATGGGCGCCACCGGCTGGGTGGCGCGCTATCGCGAGCGGCTCGTGATCGACGACATCACGAGCGACCATCGCATCATGGACGGCGAGTGGCTCGCGCGATGGGGCCTGACCTCATACATGGCGTATCCGGTCGTCTCGGGCGACGAGCTGCTGGCCATCGTGGCGCTCCTGCACTCGGCGCCCATCCGCGTGCCCGATGACGCCGTCGACGTCATCGACATGTTCCTGGGGCAGGCGAGCGTGGCCGTGCGCAACGCCCGCCTCTATCGCGAGGCGCAGCGCCGGCGCGACGTGGCCGAGACGCTCGCGCGCATCGCCCGTGAGCTGACCGGCACCCTCGAGGCCGAGCGGATCGCCGAGCTCGTCACCCACGGCCTCGTCGACCTCCTCGGCAGCCGCGCCGCCGCGCTCTACCGCTACGAGCCGGCCACAGGCGGGCTGCGCCAGCTGGCCGTGTACGGTGACGATGCCGGCGCCATGCGGGGCGTGGACATGGCGCCGGGCGAGGGCGTCGTGGGCTGGGCGGTCGCCGAGCGCAAGATCGTCACCACGCCCGACGTGCTGCGCGAGCCGCGCGTGAGCCTGTCGCCCCAACTGCGCGAGCGGCTGGCCGCCAGCGGCGGCTACGCCGTCGTCGGCGTTCCGGTCCTCACGCGCGACCGGATCGTGGGCGCGCTGTCGCTGGGCGACCGCGTGGGGCACGAGTTCTCCGCCGACGAGCTGCAGGCGCTGCAGGCCTTCGCCGATCAGACGGCGCTCGCGCTGGAGAACGCGCGGCTCTACACCACCGCGCAGGAGAGCCTGGCGCGGCTGCGCGAGACGCAGGCGCAGCTGGTACAGGCGGCGAAGATGTCCGCGCTCGGCCAGCTCGTCTCCGGCGTCGCCCACGAGCTGAACAACCCGCTCAGCGTCATCATCGGCTACGGCCAGCTGCTGCTGTCGCGCGACGTGCCGGCGACGCTCAAGCGCCCGCTCGAGCTGATGGTCTCGCAGGGCGACCGCATGGCCAAGATCGTGCGCAACCTCCTCTACTTCGCGCGCCAGCGCCCGCCCGAGCGCGCGGCGGTGGACGTGCGCCAGGTGATGGAGCAGACGCTCGCGCTGCGGCTCAATCACCTGACGCTCTCCGGGATCCTGGTCGAGCGCGACTTCGCCGGCGCGCTGCCGGCGATCAACGGCGACGCGCAGCAGCTCGAGCAGGTGTTCCTCAACCTGCTGCTCAACGCCGAGCAGGCGATCCTCGAGACCAAGCCCGGGGGCCGCATCGTGCTGCGCGCGCGGCTGCGGCCGGACGCCCGGGCCATCCTCGCGCAGGTCGTCGACGACGGTCCCGGCATCCCGGCCGAGGCGCTCCAGCGCGTGTTCGAGCCCTTCTACACCACGAAGACGGTGGGCATGGGCACCGGCCTCGGCCTCTCGGTGTCGTACGGTATCGTGCAGGAGCACGGCGGCCGCCTCAGCGTGGACAGTCGGCCGGGGCAGACGACGTTCACGCTCGAGCTGCCGGTGACGGAGCTGCCGGTGCCGGATCCGGCGGCGCGCGCTCGCCGCGTCTATCACGGCATCGGCAAGGTCGCGCTCGTGGTCGAGGACGAGCCGAGCGTGCTCGACCTGGTGGTGACGCTGCTCGGCGAGAGCGGCTGGCGCGTGGAAGTGGCGCCGGGCGGCCGCGCCGGCCTCGATAGCGTGCTCTGCAACCGCTACGACCTGATCGTGTCCGACATCCGGATGCCCGACGGCAACGGCCAGGAGTTCTACGAGCGCGCGCTCGCGCACGATCCCGCGCTGCGCCGCCGCTTCATCTTCATCACCGGCGACACCGCGGGCGAGTCGGCGCGCGCCTTCATCGACGACACCGAGGTGCCGGTGGTCGAGAAGCCGTTCTCGCCGACGGCGTTCGAAGAAGCGGTCTGGCGCCTGATGACGGCCGCCGCTTCGTGATATCGTCCTGATCTCAGCGTGACGTCAGCGTGACCAAGGCCGAGCTCGTGTCGATTCTCGCGAAGACCGCCGGCGGCTCCCGTGCCTCGGCGGACCGCGCCTTCGCCGCCTTCGTGACGAGCGTGCGCGAGTCGCTGCGCCAGGGCCTGCCCGTCACGATCTCCGGCTTCGGCACATTCATCGTCGCCCGGCGTGCCGCCCGCAACGGCCGTCACCCGCGCAACGGCACGGCCATCACGATTCCCGGCGCCCGCGTGCCCAGGTTCCGCGCGAGTCGCGCGCTCAAGATCGCCGTGCGTTGACCGCTCCGTAGGCGCCGCGCCCCGGTCGGCTAGCGCTTGCCGCCGCGCTCGGGGCGCTCGAACTTCTCGATCTTCTCGACCTTCTCGATGCGCTCCGGGCGCTCGACGCGCTCGGGCCGCTCGACGCGCTCCGGCCGCTCGATGCGCTCCGGCCGCTCGACGCGATCCGGCCGCTCCACGCGGTCCGGCCGCTCCACGCGCTGCGGGCGCTCGGCCCGGTCGGCTCGCTCCACCGAACGCTCCACGCGCGCGGCGCGGTCCAGCCGCTTGGGCCGCGGCGAGTTCTCGGACTTATGCGGTGGTTCGGGCTTCGCTGGCGGCGGTAGGAGCGCCTGGGACGTCGGTTGCGGGCCGGGCATGCGGTCTTCGCCCTTCTCCTGCCGGTGCTCCGGGTCTCGCTTGTCGGGTGTCTTGATCTCGTCGGCGTGCTCGCGAGCCGCCGCCCGATCGCGCGCCGGCGGCGAGGGCACGGCCGGCGTGACCGGTCGCGGCGCGGGCGCGGGGGGCTCCGCCACTGTGGGCGGCGTCGACACGGGCGGCGATGCAGTCACGACCGGCGGCACGGTCACGACCGGCGGCGCGGCCTCGATCGGCGCCGGCGGCCCGTCGGGAAGCTGTGCGGCGACGACGTCTCGTGCGTCCGGGCGCATGGCCCGCCGATCGCGCGCGGCGCCGCGATCGACCTGGCGCGCCTCCACCACCGTCGCCGGCCGGGGCGGCGGTGTGGGCGGCATTCCGACGACGGCGCGTCCGCCCTCGGCGAGTGGCGTCGCGGTGCCGGTCAAGTCGAAGGGCGCCGTGGCGCGGACGCTCGGTTCGGCCATCGCGCCGGCGCGCGCGCGATCGGCGCGAATGGCGCGCGCCTGCCGTGACTCGCCGGGCGAGACCCGGCGGACGCCCTCGCTGGCGAGCCGCGCCACGGCGTCCTCGAAGGTGCTGAGACGTCCTCGCAGCGCTTCCAGCTGCGCACGCAGCGCGTCGCCGACGACGCGAGGACGCTCTTTGCCCCCGAGCGGCACCGCGGTCAGCGCCAGGATCGTGAGAACGAGGCCGGCGCCGAACAACGCGGCGGCGATCCCGTGGCCCGTCCGGGTCGGACGCCAGCCCCAGCGTCCGACGGGATCGGAGTCACGGGTGAACCCGTAGCGCAGGACGAGTGTGCAAACGACTACAGCGGCGAGGACACATGCGGTCGCACTCCAGAACAGCGCGTGCCCATAGATGCTCATACCGCCTGTGTGAGCAAGCGGCGGGCCGACATCAGCGTCGAGACGCGGGCGCCTCGACTTTGTCAAAACGGTGAATGGTGCGCTCCAGCGTCTCTGTCATCTGCCTGACAAGCGCTTCCACGCCGTCGAGCCGTCGCTCGACCGCCTGCGCGTCGGGCTGCTGGCCGGCTGTCGCGCGCGTGGCGGGGCGATCGAGCATGAGCACCACCCCGGCCAGCATCGCCGTGAGCGCGAACGCCACGACGGCAAAGGCGTGCGCGAGATGGGTGGCGAACAGTCGCCGGTGTGTCAGCGCGATCGGATCGTCCTCGGCCGGCGGAGTCAGGCCGTATTTGAAGCCGACGGCGCAGACGGCGATGCCCCCGAAGCCGCTCGCCAGCACGCAGCCGAACAGCGCATAGCGGGCGAAGGCGTCCATGTCCTCCGTCAGGTGCAACCGGTGCGCCAGACCGCCGCGGCGTGCAGTTTGCTGCCGGTTTCGCGGGCGGACTGTGATGCGGGCTGCGGATTGTCTGCAGCCCGCATCACCGCGCTCAGTAGCGCCCGAATTTCCAGGACACCTCGATGCCGAGGCCGAAATCGGGGCTGCCGTCGGTCAGGCCCACGAACGCGTACGGCGAGACGATGACGGTGGGCGTGAGGCGGTACTGCACGATGCCCGTCAACTCCACCGCGTTGTCACCCCCGGCCACGATCGAGCGCCGCCAGTCGAGCATGACGGTCCCCGCGATGACGGGCGTGAATTGCCGGCCGATGCCGATGCTGAACGCCGGCCGATCGCGGAAATCCTGGTGCGGCGGAGATCCCATGAAGGTGTAGCTCACGTCGCCCAGCAGGAAGAACTCACGGAAACGCTTGTCCCACTCGAGGCCGAAGCCGCCGTCCCATTCGCCCGTGCCCAATCCTTTGTCCGCGTCGGCGGTCGGGGCCTTGATCTTGACGAAGGGCGCGAGGCCGGGGAAGAGCGAATCCGGCCCCGCATCGTCGACGAGAAAGTAGCGGCCCTTGAAGTAGAGATCGCCGAAGCCGGCGTCCTTGCTGCGCCGCTGCCGATCCGACTGCGTGGGCTGGCCATCGACCACGACCACGCTCGTGTCCGTGTCGAGATAGATCAGCGACGCCGTCACGCCGACGTCGAACCGCTCGCCGAGATAGCGAAAGGTCACCGGCGCATAGAAGCTGCGCGTGGTGTCCTTGGTGCCGAAATCGCCCTGGTCGTAGCCCGCACCGACCTTCAACTGGAAATGCTCGCGCTCCGGCGCAGGCGATACATCGGTCCGCTCCGGCGCCTTGCGTTCCTGCGCGCCGGCGCCGCTCGTCGCCAGCAGCACCGCACACAGTGACGCCGCGCCCACCCGAAGGCTTCGCATGCACACCTCCTCACGGTTCAGGGGATGATGGCGGCCTCAGCAGAACACACGAAGCGCACGGCGGTCAACGCGCGCATGCCGGTGCGACAGGCGCGTTGACCCCTCGGTGATCGCATGGTCTAATCGTGCGTCGTTGCGGTGATCCTGGGGGATCGTCTAGCGGTAGGACGCCGGGTTCTGGCCCCGGTAACGGGGGTTCGAGTCCTCCTCCCCCAGCCACTCGCCGCGCATTGGGCGGCCCCATCGTCTAGAGGCCCAGGACACGGCCCTCTCAAGGCTGAAACACGGGTTCGAATCCCGTTGGGGCCACCAAGGTAATTTCGTTGATGTTTAACGCCGTCGTGTTTTAGGAACTTTCAAAACTTCCTCAAACACGTAGCGCGTCTCTTCCCGCTAACTCAACACCTCCAGCGCTTTCGATTCGTAGAAGTTCACCGCCGCTTTCAGCTGATGCGGCTGGATCTGCGCGTACACCTGCGTCGTCTCGATGCGCGTGTGGCCGAGCAGGGCGCGCACCTGCTCTAAGTCGTGATGTTCTGAGTACACCTCCATCGCCACCCCGTGCCGTAGGTCGTGCGGCTTCAACATCGGGTAACCGATGAGGCGACCGTACACGTTGCAGAGTCGCCAGATGTTTTTCCCTGTCATCGGCCGCCGGATCGTTCCGACATGCCGCCGGCCGTAGGTGGACCAGAAGATCGGCGTGTCAGCAGTGAGCGGATCATTCTCCTTCGCGACGATATTGTCGATGTACTGCCCGAGATATTGACGGACAACGGTGGGCAGAGGAATATCGCGTGTCTTGCCGCCTTTCACCGGCACGCCACGCAGTCCCCAGTCAGGCGAGAAGTTGCGGACCCGCAAGCCAGCGACCGATTCTCGACGCATCCCCGTGAACTGCGGCGGGTGTCGCCGCAGGACGAAGCGGCGCTGCCTCCAGCGCCGCTGAAGCCAGCACCGCGCCCGCCGCCGCAGAGAGAGCGACACCGCCGAACACGCCGACGCCGCCTTCAGAAGTGAGCTGATCGGCCCTCGTCTACGATGTTTCATTCCACACATACAAGAACGTGCCATCGCTGGCGGTGGCAACGTTGCGCCCGCCTTTCCGGGTCGCACGATTCAGCGCTGACCGAACCCTTTCCTTGCTGTCCGTCAATTGTGCCAGTGGCACCTTGAGCGCGACGCCTCTCTGTACCTGATCGAGATCAGAGAGAATCCTGGTCACAACCGCTTTGTGCTTTCCATTGCGACCTTGCGGAACATCGGCCAGCGGCATGCCTTTGAAGTTCATCGGGACCTTCTTGCTTCCACGGCCCATGGCCCACCTCTTTGGGCGATACGCTAACGTTAAAGTATCGTGACCTAATAGTATCCTCTGGCAACGAGTCCTGCAAGTATACGCGTCGGCGCATTAAAGAAGCCGCCCGCCTCTACCCGGGCCTGACCAGACGCTCCGAACACGTCGGGACAAGACCCGCTAATCCAGCACGTGAGCCGATGCTAAAGGGGTCACCCGTATGACGCGCGCCCTGGTACGGTCACCGCATGACGAAAAAGAGCCAGGCAGTGCGGAGGCCCCGAACTCATTTCGAGCAGATTCCCGTCGAGGTCGTGAAGAAGGTTGCCGAGGCAGACGTTTCCAAGAATGAAGAGGCTGGAACTGACGACGTGATTGTCGAATCCACCTCTACAAAGAGTCGGCCCGGTCGCGTGCCGGCACGTTCGGTCGACAGAAAGCGACGTTGAGCCCTCCGGACAGTGGGCACGACAACGGACGCGCGTACCGTTATCGAACTGGCGTTTCTCACTCAACGAGGTGTCAATGCTCCACGAATTCATCACGACCTACCGCGACAAAATCATCGCAAGGGCGAGGGGGAAACTCACCGATCGGCCGTGGCCGCTTGTGTCGACGAGTGAGCTGGAGCATGGAGTCCCGCTGTTCCTGACCCAGCTCACCGAGACTCTCCGGTGGGAAACGACGCCAACGCCGTTCTCCCAGAAAGCGATCGCTGCTTCAGCTGTGAAGCATGGGCGTGAGTTGCGGGCGCTGGGGTTCAACATTTCTCAGGTCGTCCACGATTACGGCGACATCTGCCAAGCCATCACGGAGGTCGCCATGGAGCAGCACCTGCCGATCACGAGCGAAGAATTCCACACTCTGAATCGCTGCCTCGACACCGCGATCGCGGAAGCCGTGACGGAGCATGCGCGCCTTACCGCCGACTTGAGATCAACCGAAGAAATCGAACGATCCGGACAACTGGCTCACGAAATTCGCGACATCGTCAGCACCGCGCTCCTCGCATTCCATATGTTGAAACGCGGAACCGTCGCCATCAACGGAAGTACCGGGACTGTGTTGGGCCGCAGCCTCATGAGCCTGCGCGACCTTGTCGACAACACACTCTCCGACGTGCGGATCGCGGCCAACATCCAGCGGAGCGAGCGGGTGTCGGTCACCGCTTTCCTGAGTGAAATCGCCATTGCTGCCCACCTGCAGGCCGAGAGCCGCGCCGTGCAATTCGCCCTCGATGAGGGGGACCCGCGGTTGTCCGTCGACGCCGACCCGCAGCTCCTCGCGTCCGCAGTGATGAACCTGTTGAACAATGCGTTCAAGTACACGCACGCCGGCGGGCGCGTGGTGCTCCGTGGACTGAGCAAAGATCGGCGCGTGCGTATCGAAGTGGAGGACGAGTGCGGCGGCATTCCCGACGGCACAGACGACCCGTTCAAGGCGTTCGCTGACCGGCGCAAGAACGACCGGACAGGTCTCGGCCTGGGCCTCTCGATCGCTCGCAAGGCAGTCAGAATGCAGGGAGGGGACATCCACTTCCGCAATCTACCCGGTAAGGGCTGCGTCTTTGCGATCGAGGTGCTCTTGGCTGGAGAAGACACGCCAGTTCCGCACGCAGTCGGATAAATCGCTTGAGCGGACCTGCCCCTACGAAACGGGACCGTCTTTAGCTTGAGGACGTGACTCCGACTTGCGGTCCTCTACCGGGACGGGAGGATCGCGATGAAGAAACCCCGATTCACCGAGCCGCAGAATATTGTCGTCGTTTCGCTCGTCGGGTCCAGTTGACAATCGCTTGAAATGCCTACGCGGTCGTGCCGACGTGCCGTCGAATGAAGCCACGTACGGTCGACGCCACGACTTCCGGATGCTCAAGCAAAAGCATGTGGCTGCCGCCCTGATCTCGCCGACCTCGCGATTCGGAGTCCCACCGAGAGACCCATCTGGAAACGTTGCAATTGCTGTCCCGATACTCATTGGCGCTGGGGTGGTCGGGTGGCGCTGATCGCGCGGATATCGCTGAAGTGCGGGCCTGAGCAACTAACAACGCGATTCGCCCATCACTGCAAGGCGAGCACATCCTCGGATATACGACGAACGTCCAATCGATTGCGGCGCGCGGCCATGACATAGCTGTAGGCGTGCGCTGGGCGAGTCCGCTCGGACAGCGACCACGGAGATCGAGACCTCTCTGGAAAGGAGTTCGAACGATGCGCAGGCAAACGAGCTGGAAAGTATGGGTGGCGGCGTTCCTGTGCGCGGCGTTCGTGTTGACCGTCGGTCCCTCCGACGCCCAGACGCCCGGCCAGTCGCCGTCCGCTGCGCGGGCGCTGCTCCTCAGGATGGCGGACCTCATTGGCCAGACACCGCGATTGAGCGTGACCGTGCATAGCGCCTACGACACGGTCCAGGCGTCCGGGCAGAAGGTCGAGTGGAACGAGATACGCACGCTCACCCTCAGTCGCCCGGACCGCCTGCGTATGGAGGCGGAAAAGAGCAGCGGGGCGCGCACCCTGGTCGTCTTCGACGGCAAGGAGATCAGCGCCTTCGACGAGTCGAGTCGGGCATATGCCCGGGCCGCTCAGCCCGGCGGAGTCGACGACACCCTCGTGTACTTCGTCCGCGATCTCGGCATGCGCCTGCCGCTGGCCGCGCTCTTCTTGAGCCGCGCGGCAATTGAGCTCGATGGCAGGGTTCGATCAGTGGAATACGTGGAGAAGACCGGGATCCTGGGAAGCCCCGCCCACCACCTCATCGGGCGGACGGACAGCGTGAACTTCCAGGTATGGATCAGCGACGGCGAGCAGCCGCTGCCCCAGCGCATCGTGCTGACCTATCCTGCCGCGCGGGGCCAGCCCGAGTTTCGAGCTCAGTTCTCCGCCTGGAACCTGACTGCAAGGCCTGCGGACTCTCTGTTCACGTTCACGCCTCCGGCGAATACGAGCAAGATTCCCTTTGCGACCGCGCTGGCGCAGGCGGCGCCTCGCCCCGGCGGCGCTTCGGCAAAGAAGGGAGTGAAGTGATGACACGTCGATTCTGGCCGATTGTCTGTGCCACCGGGCTCACTGTGAGCCTCATCGGAACGATCGCGAACGACGGCCACGCTCAGCGTGGAGCCGCGCGCGGCGGCCGCGCGGCCGGAGGCGCAGCCGGCAGCGCCGGCGGAGGATTCTCACGCGAAGGCCCGGCCGCCAGCGGCGGCTTGTCATCGCGCTCGTCGGGCGCCCCAGCGCAGCAGACCCGCGCTCGGGACACGGGCGAGAACCAGGCGGCCCGTCAGGACTCGCGCGCCGGCGCGCAGGCGAGTCGGCAGCAGTCTCGTTCGAGCGCGCAGTCCAGCCGCCAGGAGGTTTACGAGGACGAGCACTGGGACGAGGGCAAAGGACTCGCTGTCGCGGCAACCGGCGCGCTCGTTGCCGGAACCGCTGCTGCTGCGGCGTCGGCGGTCGCGGCCCCACCGCCGGCAGCTGCCGTGCCATCGTCGCAGTTCGCGACCCCGGCGGCGACACCGCTGCCGCCCGCCGCTGCGCCGTGCGCCAGTCCGACGTCGGTGCCCGTTGGAGAGGTCACGTATTCCAAATGCGGATCGACCTGGTACACGCAAGCCTATGGGGCGAACGGTCTGGTCTACGTGCAGTCGGCTCCACCACCGGGGTCCTGAGAACGCCGGCCTCGCGCCTCTAGATGGATTAAAAGACTCAGCGCTGGACTCGTTCCGGCGCTGAGCGCGGCCGCGCGGCGGCCATGGCCGCGAGACTTTCTCAAGCTGAGCGCGGCCAGCCTTTCCGCGCCAGCTGCCGGCAGCAGCCTCAGCCGACGACCATGGAACAGCGTGGCGGTGAGGTCACCCGCCACTATAGGGAGGGACGCCGATCCTCGACGTCGTGGAAGCCGGCGCGGACACGATCGTTGGGCGAGGCTCGGCCCAGACCCGGCTCGCGGGATCCCGCTCGCGGCGACCCGGGATCAGATCTGGCGGCGTCGTTTGACGCGCAATTGCGCCAGGGAGCGGGCGAGCGAACCGTTGACCGATGCGATTTCTTCGTCCGAGAGCTTTTCCCGCAGACGGGCTTCGGCGCGCTGCCGCGCTTCCTCCGCCTTCATTTCGTCGATGCGGTCGGCCGGAATGGCGAGGTCCGTCAGGATGGCCACGCGTCGCCCGGTGACTTCGATGAGTCCCTCGCCCGTGGCGATGAACACATCACGGCCCTCCTTGCGCACGATCATTTCGCCCGGCACCAGTTGCGTCATCAGCGAGACGTGTCGTGGATAGATCCCCATCTGGCCGGCCACGCCGGGCAGGGTGACCATCTCCACGTCCTCGGAGTACACCGTGCCGGCCGGCGTGACGATCTCCAGCTTCAGCGTGGTGGTGGCCATATCGCGTCCGATCCCTCAACTGGGTTTGACTTCATCGATCCCGCCCTTCATGTAGAAGTCCCCTTCCGCCACCGCGTCGTGCTTACCCTCCAGGATTTCCTGGAAGCCGCGCACCGTATCGGCCACCGGGACTTGCTTGCCCTCGCGCCCGGTGAACACTTGCGCCACGCTGAATGGCTGGCTCAGGAAGCGTTGGACCTTGCGGGCACGCAGCACCGTGAGCTTGTCCTCCGGCGAAAGCTCGTCCATTCCGAGAATCGCGATGATGTCTTGGAGATCCTTGTAGCGCTGCAGGACCTTCTGTACTCCCCGCGCGACGTCGTAATGCTCTTGACCGACGATTTCGGGCGCGAGGGCACGAGAGGTCGAAGCGAGCGGATCCACGGCCGGGTAGATCCCCAGCTCGGCAATCGCGCGTTCCAAGACGATGGTCGCGTCCAGGTGGGCGAAGGTGGTGGCGGGTGCGGGGTCGGTCAGATCGTCGGCTGGCACGTACACCGCCTGAAACGACGTGATTGAGCCCTTCTTGGTCGAGGTGATGCGCTCCTGGAGCGCACCCATCTCCGCGGCAAGGGTCGGTTGGTATCCGACGGCGCTGGCGGTGCGGCCGAGCAGCGCGGACACTTCGGAGCCGGCCTGAGAGAACCGGAAGATGTTGTCGATGAACAACAGCACATCCTGATTCTTTTCGTCGCGGAAGTATTCGGTGATGGCGAGGCCCGACAGGGCGACGCGCAGGCGAGCGCCGGGGGGCTCATTCATCTGACCGTAGACAAGGGCAATCTTCGAGGCGCCGAGGTTGTCCTGTCTGATCACGCCCGCCTCGGACATTTCCTTGTAGAGATCGCTGCCTTCTCGGGTGCGCTCGCCGACGCCGGCGAACACCGACACGCCGCCGTGGAGCTTCGCGATGTTGTTGATCAGCTCCATGATGACGACGGTCTTGCCCACACCGGCCCCGCCAAACGCGCCGACCTTGCCGCCCTTCAGGAAGGGGCAGATCAAATCAATGACCTTGATGCCGGTGGCGAGCACCTGTGGAGACGTCGATTGGTCCACGAGTGAGGGTGGCGGGCGGTGGATGCGATAGTATTTCTCCGCGGTGACCGGCCCGCGCTCGTCCACCGGGTTGCCGCACACATCGAAGACTCGTCCCATCACGCCTTCGCCGACGGGCACCGAAATCGGCGCGCCGGTATCGATGACCTCGTAGCCGCGCTTCAGACCTTCGGTGCCGGACATGGAGACGGTCCGGACGCACTTGTCGCCGAGATGTTGCTGCACTTCGAGCGTCAGCTGGATGGGCTGGTCCTGAACTCTGTACTCGACCTTCAGCGCCTGGTAGATCCCCGGCAGTGTGCCCGGGAATTCGACGTCGACCACCGGACCGACGACCTGAACTATCGTGCCTCTATTCATCGTTCACCTGTGTTCATGTCCGTTAGGCGTTGCCCAGTTGGCCGCCGGCGATTTCCAGGAGCTCCTTGGTGATATTGCCCTGACGCAAATTGTTGTATTCGAGCGTCAGGTCCTTGATGAGGCTGGCCGCGCTGTCCGTGGCGTTCTGCATCGCCACCATGCGGGCGCTTTGCTCGCTGGCCTTGGCCTCCAGCATGACGCGGTACACGTAAATGTTGAGGTAATGTCCGAACAGATACCCGAGCACTGTCTCTGCGCTGAGCTCGAAGAGAACCTCGCCGGCCGCGACGGCGAGATCTCCGTCGGATTCCGTGTCGGGGATCGTCAGTCCTTTGATCTCGCCGATCGGCAGAAACTCCACCACGGCGGGTTCCTGGACCAGCGTGTTGATGAACCGCGTCGCGACGATCAGGACCTGGTCGACGTCGCCTTTCAAGAAGAGGTCGCGGGCAAAACCGACCATCGGACGGGCCTCGGCGAACCGCGGCGTGTCCGCAAACGTGAACTCCGCGGCCAATTGACGGTCGGTGCGCGCGATGAACTGGGCCGCCCGCTTCCCGGCGGCAATGAACACGGTCGTCGCGGGATCGAATTGCATGACGGCGCGAAACAGGTTGCTGTTGAGCGCCCCGCACAGACCTTTATCCGTGCCGAACAGGATCACGGCGCGTTTACGGACTTCGCGCGTCTCCAGCAGCGGATGGGTGAAGTCAGAGGCGTGAGTCGTCGCGGCACGTTGCATGCGATACAGCAAGTGTCCGAACGGGCGGGTGCTCAGCGCGGCGTCTTGGGCGTTGCGCATCTTCGAGGCCGCCACCATCTGCATCGCTCTGGTGATCTGGGCGGTGCTCCTGACGGACTTGATGCGCCGACGAATGTCACGAGGGCTGGGCATCACGCACCGTGCCGGTGCTCATGTCCACGTCTGTGTGAATGCGTCGGCGACGGTCTTCAGCTCGGCCTTCAGTGCGTCGCTGAGCGTGTGTTCGCGTTTGATCGTGGCGAGCAGCTCGACGTGCCGCGTGACCAGAAAATCCATGAATGTGGATTGGAAGGCCCTGACCCTCGGCACCGGCACCCGGTCCACGTATCCGTTTTGCACCGCCCAGATGACGGCCACCTGGACCTCGACGGGAATGGGGCGGTACTGCGTCTGTTTGAAAATCTCCATGATGCGCTTGCCACGGTCGATCTGCGCCTGCGTCTTGGCGTCGAGGTCGGAGCCGAATTGCGCGAATGCCGCCAGCTCCCGGAACTGCGCGAGCTCGCCCTTGAGCTGGCCGGCGACCTGCTTCATGGCCTTGAGTTGGGCCGCGGAGCCGACGCGAGAGACCGACAGGCCGACCGAAATCGCCGGACGCACGCCCTGATAAAACAGGTCCGTTTCCAGATAAATCTGCCCGTCGGTGATCGAGATGACGTTGGTCGGTACGTACGCCGACACGTCGCCCGCTTGGGTCTCGATGATGGGCAGGGCCGTCAGCGAGCCGTTGCCATACTTCTCGCCGACCCGCGCCGCGCGCTCGAGCAACCGGCTGTGCAGGTAAAATACGTCACCGGGATAGGCTTCGCGACCCGAAGGCCGCTTCAACACGAGCGACACCTGCCGGTAGGCCACGGCGTGCTTGGAGAGGTCGTCATAGACGATCAGCGCGTCCATGCCGTTGTCCATGAACCACTCGCCCATCGCCGCACCGGCAAATGGCACGAGATATTGATTGGCGGCCGAATCCGAGGCCGCCGATGACACGATGATGCTGTATGGCATCGCGCCGGCTTCTTCGAGCACCGCAATCACCCGGGCAACGGTGGACTGCTTCTGACCGATCGCGACGTAAATACAGTAGAGGGGGCGGTACGATGAGTCGCCGGCCGCCTCAGCGGCTTTGTTGAGCTCGGCCTGGCTGATGATCGTATCGATGCAGATGGTCGTCTTGCCGGTCGCGCGATCGCCGATGATCAATTCGCGCTGGCCGCGGCCAATCGGAATCATCGCGTCGATCGCCATGATGCCCGTCTGCACCGGTTGGTCGACCGACCGGCGGCGCATGATGCCGGGCGCGATCTTCTCGACTGGATACGAGATGTCACTCTTGATCGGCCCTTTGCCATCAAGGGGTTGGCCCAGCACGTTCACGACGCGTCCCAGTAGACTCTTGCCCACGGGCACTTGCAGAAGCTTGCCGGTGGTGCGGGCTTCGTCGCCTTCCTTGAGCTGGGTGTAATCCCCGAGGATGATCACGCCGACCTCGGTCTCTTCGAGATTCAAGACCAGGCCGGT
>Ga0066706_10000295_pt1 | contig 14492 bp, 22 predicted proteins | sample GraSoiAngelo_155_FD_67274 | JGI IMG/M metagenome (GOLD analysis project Ga0066706, IMG submission 67274) | Grasslands soil microbial communities from the Angelo Coastal Reserve, California, USA - 14_1009_13_30cm | ecosystem: Environmental > Terrestrial > Soil > Grasslands | place: USA...
GGATCCGCGTAAGCTAAACGCATCAACCCTTCGCCGCGCCTTGCCACAGCATATCGTAGCCAAGCTCCTTGGTCTCGGAGCACATGGCGGCCAATGCTGAGAACTTGCTGTTAAAGACTTCATCGGCGTGGGATTTTTCATGGTCCTCAAATGAGGACCAATAGGTCACGATGGCATAATGGTCGTCCGCAGTCTTGGACGCACTGAGAGATCCTTCGTCTGAGATAAAGCCGGAGAACTTGAAAACCTGCCCGGCGAGGAATCCCCCTTTGGCGCCGCCGTATGTTTCCTTGACGACACTGCACATTTCCCCGACCGCCAGCTCCACATCGTCGAACGTGACGCCGGGTTTGAGCTTCACGGTGTTGAACAGCATTTTGGCCCCGAAGGGAAGTGTGATCGGACCGAACATATCCTCCTCCTCTATAAGCCTCGTGGATGCAGGTAGGAATATACGACGCGATGGTGAGTATAGCACTCGATGATTGATCCGGTCGGGCTTGCCGCGCCCATTTTTCTTGTAATATCTAGTGAATAAGCTTATAGAATTTGCCTTAATCTAAGACTGAACCCTCAACCAAGGAGCCACATCATGGAGCCAACCAGTCCGACCAAAGACGAATGCAACATGGCCATGCTGGCGCACCTCTTGGGCATCTTCACCGGATTCTTAGGTGCGTTGGTGGTGTGGCTGATGAAAAAAGATAGTTCGGCATTTGTCGGTGAAGAATCGAAAGAAGCGCTGAATTTTCAAATTACCATGGCGATCGGCTTGATTGCTTGCTGGCTGCTGGTGTTCCTCCTGATCGGCATCGTCCTGATTCCCGCCTTGTTGATCATGAATTTTATCTTCTGCATTCTGGGCGCAATTTCGGCATCGAAGGGAAAGCCTTACAAATATCCGTTTGCCATTCGCCTGCTGAAGTAATAGGCACCTTCACAGAGCACGCACGCTTTGGGCGCCGTCGTACCGGACAGGGTCTCCGAGAAGACACTGGCTGATGCCGACACGAATAGCCATACCGGAGAGTTGCTCAAACGGCGCCATCGTGTCAAGAAATGGGGCAGATCGTGCGGGGTGTGAATTGACACTCTCACAGTTGCGCAAATAGAATGGCCGCACACATGAACGATCGTTTTCTGAAAGCCTGCCGTCGAGAGCCGACGGATTGCACACCGGTCTGGTTTATGCGCCAGGCAGGTCGGTACATGGAAGAGTACCGGCGCATCCGGCTCAAACATTCCATCCTGGACGTCTGCAAGACGCCAGAGCTGGCTGCCGAGGTCACCCTTCAACCCATTGAGCGCTTCCCCTTCGATGCCGCGATCATCTTTGCGGACATTCTCTTGCCGCTCGAGCCGATGGGCCTCACGCTCACGTTCGATGAGGGCGAGGGGCCGGTGCTGCACAATCCCGTGCGGACACGGGCGGATGTTGAAGCGCTTCGCTTGATTGACGGGGACGAACTTCGTTTTGTGATGGATGCGATCGCGCTGGCGCGGAAGGCGCTCGCCGGCCGCGTGCCATTGATCGGGTTTGCCGGCGCGCCGTTCACGCTGGCGAGCTATGCGATCGAAGGCGGCGGATCCCGCAACTATATTGAAACCAAACGTCTGATGTATGGGGAGCCTGCCGTCTGGCATCGCCTGATGGATAAGCTGGCACGGGTCGTCAGCGGCTATCTCCGTCACCAAATTCAAGCCGGCGCGCAGGCGGTGCAGTTGTTCGACAGTTGGGTGGGATGCCTGAGCCCCGAGGATTACCGGGAATATGTGCAACCTCACGTGCGCCTGATTTTCGACGGACTCAAGCATCACAACGTGCCGATGATCCACTTCGGCACGGGGACTGCCACGTTGCTGGAGCTCATGAAGGACGCCGGAGGCACGGTGATGGGTGTGGATTGGCGAGTCCCTCTGAGTGAAGCGCGGCGGCGGTTGGGCCGTGACGTCGCCCTGCAAGGTAATATGGATCCTGTCGTGCTGTTCGCGCCCGTGCATGAAATCGAGCGACGGGTCCAATCCATCCTTCGCGAGGCCGGCGACGATCCGGGTTTTATCTTTAATCTCGGACATGGCATCCTGCCGAAAACTCCGATCGAGCATGTTCAGGCGGCGATTGATCTCGTCCATAAACTGAGTCAGCGTTAAACGTTCATCGTTCAACGTTGAGAGCATGATCTTCGTCGGAACCCACCTTTAACGTAATGATTAACGAATCACGAGGCGGCATGTCGGACAGTCCGATCGGTGTTTTGCTGATGGCTCTGGGCGGGCCGGATTCCCTCGAAGCCGTCGGACCGTACCTGCAGGATATCCGTGGCGGAAGGCCGACGCCGTCCGAACTGGTTCGGGAGATCACGGACCGCTATCGCGCGACCGGCGGCAAATCGCCGGTCCTTGCCACCATGAAGGAAGTTGCCCAATACCTTCAGGAGCGACTGCGCGCGACGGGGCTGGCCTCGGCGAACGTCTATGTCGGGATGCGGCATTGGCACCCGTACATCCGCGAGACATACCTGAATATCGTTACGGACGGCGTCCGGCGCATCGTCGGCGTCTGCATGGCTCCACAAAATTCATCGCTCAGCGTTGGCGCCTATATCAAAAAAGTGGAAGAGGCCCGGGCCGAGACGGGAGATGACGCCGTGGTGACCTATGTTCGGAGCTGGAACACGCATCCCATGTTGATTGAAGGCATCGCGGCGAACATTCAGGAGGCGCTTCACCGGTTTCCGGCTGCGACACGGGACCGCGTACCGGTCATTTTCACCGCCCATAGCCTTCCCGAAAAAATCTTAAAGGACCATGACCCGTATCCCGGCGAGGTGCGGGGAACGGTCGATGCGGTGCTGAAACACATCGATCTGCAGACCTGGCGATTTGCATACCAAAGCCAGGGACGCACCACGGATCCGTGGCTTGGCCCCACCGTGGAAGCCACCCTTGACGATCTGCATCGGGAAGGGCATCGGCACGTCCTCATTGCCCCCATTGGATTCGTCTCCGACCATCTCGAAATCCTGTACGACATTGACATTGATTTCAAGAAGAGGGCTGCCGACAAAGGCATGCGGCTGGAGCGCATCGCCATGTTCAACGCCTCGCCCCCCTTGATCGACACGCTCGCGGATGTCATCGCGGCTCATCTCAAGGAGACGGACCGGTAGGGTCATTGCGGAAATGCCGGCTGCTTCGCATCATGTCGTCATCATCGGAGGGGGCATCACCGGGCTTGCTGCCGCCTTTGCACTGACGGAACGCGCCTCGGGCCGTGTTCCACCCATCACCTGCACGCTCATCGAGGCGGATGACAGGTTGGGAGGCAAAATCCTCACCGACCGCGTCGGTGGCTTTGTCATCGAAGGCGGCCCAGAGTCGTTTCTTTCCCAGAAACCCTGGGCCATGGAATTGTGCCGGCAACTCGGACTCTCGGAGAGGTTGATCGGCACGAATCCAGAGCGGCGCCATACCTTCGTCCTCTCAAGAGGCCGGCTGCGAGACCTTCCCGAGGGCCTGGTGATGGGGCTTCCCACCAAGCTGGCCCCCTTTCTTAAAAGCGATCTTCTATCCTGGGCCGGGAAATGTCGAATCGCGGCCGAGCTCCTGCTGCCACGCGCTCGTCAGTCCGTCGACGAGTCACTCGCGTCGTTTTTTCGCCGCCGCTTGGGCGACGAAGCGTTCGAGCGGATGATCGAGCCGCTGCTCGGCGGCATCTATGCGGGGGATGCCGAACAGTTGAGCATCGAGGCCACATTCCCTCGATTCCGCGAGATGGAGCGCGAGCATGGGAGTCTGGTCCGCTCCATGTTGAGCACGCGCTCGGCTCCCGCCGCAGAAGACCGGCGAGCCACGCCGTTCATGGCGCTTCAAGGCGGTCTCGGCGAAATGGTCGAACGCTTATCCGCAAGACTCAAAACGGTGAATATCCTGACCGGACGGCGAGTGCGCGAGTTCCGGTTGCAAGCGGACGGACTCGGGTATCAGGTCATGCTGGCCGATGGATCGGCGCTGCCGGCCGATGCGGTCGTGATCACGGCTCCCGCCTATGACGCGGCGTCCCTGCTCGCATCCTTGCATGGCCCGCTGGCAGACGAACTTCGGAGCATTCCCTATATGTCGACCGCGACGGTCTCGCTCGGTTTTCGCAAACGGGATGTCGGCCATGCTCTGAACGGCTATGGATTTGTGGTGCCGCGTGTCGAAGGCAGATCGCTGCTGGCGTCCACCTGGACGTCCTCCAAATGGAGCCATCGCGCGCCGGACGATAGCGTGCTGCTGAGGGTCTACCTGGGCGGCGCACATGACAAAAGCGTGATGGACCGAACAGACAGCGAATTGGCGGAGCTGATGCGGTCTGAACTGCGTGGCATTTTGGGGATTGACCGGGAACCGCTGCTCGTCAAAGTCTACCGCTGGCCCCGATCCATGCCTCAATACCACGTCGGCCACCTTCAGCGGCTTGATCGAATCGAGGGCCTGTTGCAGCAGACGCCCGGGATATATGTGGCCGGCGCGGGTTACCGAGGGGTCGGCATTCCTGACTGCATTCACGATGGCGCGCGCGCCGCCGAACGCGTGTTGACGCATTTTGACAAAACCGCGAACCCGTCCGTATAGTAAGCGCCGACGCGCGTCGAAGCCGCGAGCGAGCGGTAGGAGTTCAGCACCATGGTAGAAAAAACACCCCCGGCACCGCATAAATACGAGGTGTCATTATCGACCGGTCCATTTCGTGAGCCGGGAATGGACGTCTTGTCGTACGATTTCTTCGTGAATCGGAAAGGCTGGCTGATGCCAAGGGTCATGCGGGTCTTCGTGGATGTCAAAGCCGAACTCGAGCACTTCAAGCACAAGATTCTCGGAGTGTCCGGGGGCTCGCCGGGACAGCAACTCAAGCTGACGCAGATGCTCAGCAGAAAAATCGCGGACCAAAAGATTCTCATCGCATTGGAGGAAGGCCGCATTGAAACGGCCTCTGAAGTGCTCGTGAAGGAGTTTACGGGAAACGACGCGTATCTCTTCCCGATGCTTGAGGCGTGGATGGGAGAAGTGAAAGAGCAAGTCCGCCGCGAGATTCACGAACAGGTGAAGTTGTAGCGACCTTCCCTCGGTTCAATACCCGCCACCCATGCGGCTTCGATTGCCAAAGGCGCCCGGCGCCTGCTCGGTAGCCGGCTTCGAGGACGCCTTCTTTTCCTTCTGCGGCTCACCGTACGGATGAAGCGCCGGAGAATCCCAAATGACCTGGTTCCCAGGGGCCAGGTTTGCGGCTTCGATGAAATGCTCCCGTGCTTCGTCCTTCGCCCCCATGTAATTCAAGACCAGGCCCAAATTGTAATGGGCTTCGGCGCACTTCGGCCCCTGCTCCACGGCGGCTAAGAATTTCTCCTTGGCCGCTTCCATGCGGCGCTCGTTGTACCGCGCGATGCCGGCTTTGTTGGAGTCCACGACAGCAGCGGGCTTGCAGCCATTGGTGGGCAGCGCGGGGCGGAGCGCCGGAGCGGCATGAAAGTATGAGCAGCCTCCGAGGGTTAGAAATAGACAAGCAAATGCCGACTGTGTGATGCGCATCATGTTCATACCTAGGTATTTATCCCTCTGCATCCTGTCACTATACTATGCAACCTTGACCCCGAGCAATCGCAAACACTCTGCACGGCGGAATAAGGAGCTAATTGTTCTCCCGCCCGGCGCAGTTGTTCGCGCCGGTAGAGACAACTCCCTGCTTGTCGGTATCGAAGGAGATGTAGCAGTTTGGTTTTTCCCAGACCAGAGTGCTCTCCCCGCTCGGAAGGCGGGCTTCTCGTGTCGGTGGGCCGAGCGCTTTGATCAACTCCTGCTTTTTCTTGCCGATCCATTTTTCGATCAGCGCATCGTGATGCGTCGGCGGCGTTGTCGGGGCGGTTCCGCAACCAAAGAACAGCAGCACGAGGAGAAGGCCGAGAGACTGCTTCATGAGCGTTAGGTCCTGAGCAAATGCGTCGCTTCGAACGCATGGGCAATCCGATAGGCGAAGGAGTAGAACCTTACCGGATGCCTCAAGTCATGGTTATAGACGATGTCCAGGCACATGTGCATCGCGGCGCCGAGAATATATCCGACGAGCGCCTGGTTCTTCAGAAAGAGCGCCAGGACAATCAGCGCGGCCATCAGTTCATAGGAGTGCAGGACAAGGACCAGGCGGCGCGCGCGATTCCCAAGGTAATAGGCGAGGAATCGGAATGGATTGAGGCTCCACTGGCGTTCAACGAGCACGTAATCCACATAATGGTCCAGGTCGATCCAGAATCCACCCGTAAAGGCACCCGCGGCGAACTCCCACGAACCGGTGGCCAGGTAGGCGCCGGCAGAAGCGGCGGCGGCCGTGAGCAAATGTCCTTCCGGTTTCACTGTATGCTACGGCCTGGTCACGACCACATGAGCCGCCTCACCGCTTTTCACCGCGGCAAGCGCGTAGGCGTCGACTCGCTCCACAGATGGCCGCGAGATGGCGAGTCGACCGATGCCGACGGGCGGGCGTCCCCGGCTGACCGTGCAGGAAAGAAAATAGTCTCCGGCCGCGATGTTGGTGAATTGAAACCTTCCGTCGTTTCCCACCACGGTGCGCCGGACTGCTCGAAACCCGCGCGGATCTTGGCCCCTGAGTGTGTGGCCCCGCACGATCACATGCTCGAACCATTCCGTGGAATAGGGCGTGACTGGAATGAGGTAGATGAAGTCCTCGGCTCCATTGGCCACATCGCCCTTCTCCATTTTTACTGACACAGAGCCGTCTACGGAGGCGGTGCCCTCCTGAGGAGTGGCGCTCCTCTCCGTCTCATTGAGCGACACTTGATGGTTGTAACCGGTGCATCCTGCGTTGAGCAACAGGACCGTGACGATCGGGAGCAGGGGTCTCGCTGGCCTCATGAACGCAAAGGATGCCATGTCGATCGAAGACAATCAACATGCAGATAGGAAGAAACAGTGTCGGATAATTGTGAGAGTCAGCGATGGTTTGAAAGCAGCGCAACTAGGAGCACATAGAGAATGGTGATGGCCGCATGGACGAGCCGGGGACGGCGTGAATACAGCTCGTAGGCTCTGTCTTTGAACACAGCGGTGACGGCCTTCGCCATGTGGAGAAGAGTAGACTTGATAAAGGAGGAAGCATATAACCCTAAAGAAGGATACGGGCGTAAACAAGCTTCGTGAGCTACAACATGGGAAGATTTGAAGCCACTGACAACAATAAGGAGTCACGCGGCAAGATAGTCTCAGATCAGAAGTCGGGTTGCGGCGAGTCTTGGACTTAGCGACTAGCGATGAGTCTGCTGGAGCACATTTTGGATGGGAGGCATGCCATGGTACGCGAGTTCATCAAGGAAGAAATAGGAGCAGACGACAAGTTCCGCTGCGATCACTAAAAGTATGGTTGCCGACCGCCGTCTTTTGAGAAGTCCCATCCCCACCCTGCTCCAGAAATCGATTAGCCGGCGGACTTCTAGGATGGCTATCAGACTGCCAGAGACAGGGATAAAAGACTGGTCAAAATTGCATACTTTCGAGGAGCGGAATGATGCGACGGTAGCAACCGGGGGGAATGCGCCCGCGCTATGAGCGCGGCCGACGTTCTATCGCCAATCGCAGGAGCGCCAGAGCGTTGAGGAGCATTCCTTCTTCCATATCCGTCAAGGGCACACCCTTGCGAATGAGCATGCCTAAGACGGTACTGCTCTTCAGGAATTGCCGCACCGCTTGCTGATGCTCGACAGGTTGTGATGCGTCCGTATCGCTCAAGGGCTATCCTTTCGGTCGCATGCTGTTCATCGATGGTAACTGAGGACTTTGATGACTCGCCGATCTTTGGAGAAGACAACCTCCACCGAAGTGCCATCATCATAGGCGTATTGCCAAAGCGTGTCAGTGGACTGGGCGGCTTTCCCCATGAGTTTTTCGACCTGCTCCTTCGTCATCCCGAGCACGATTGAATGAAAGGCTTGCGATTTGGGTTGCCCTTGTGCCGAGGTGTTTGCGGGGTCCCGAGCGATCGCCTGCGGAACCATTTCCAGCAGCGTCAGGCCGACGACAAGCAAAGGGAAGACACCGAACAGCATATATTTAGACGATCCTACCGGCATTCGAGGTAGACCATGACAGCCAGTGCACCGGAGATGATGAACCCGATCAGGCTCACCCAAAGGGGAATGATCACGCCATTGACCGCAACCTCCCACTGAAAAAGCAACCGAACGACATGAAGCAAGGCGATAAGGACAAAGAGGCCGATCGCAATGGTGGTGAATGGTTTCTTCATGCGGGGATGGTAGCTTCCTCTCAGGAGAGGCCGCAAGTGAAATATTTTAATAGAACTTCGCTGTAAGCGAAGGGAATTGAAGCGGAGAAGGTGCCGGCATACGGGAAGGTCATGCCGACTTAGGAGGCGCTACTACAGAAAGACACTCCAATAAGCGTAGACGAAGTACAGCGCAAGCAACCCGAGCACGAAATAGATGGGTTTCTTCATGTGTCGTTAGACACGCCAACAAGCGAAAAGGTGAACAGCGGGGAGGGACTTTTTCTACCCCAACCGTGACTGGAACCGGAAAGGCATAGGGACGCGGGGACCACATGAGTCATAAGCTGCGGAAAATATTGGTGGCGGTGCCCCGGATTGAACGGGGGACCCGCGGCTTATGAGTCCGCTGCTCTACCAACTGAGCTACACCGCCAAACAGAGCTTGCTCGTACCGGGCCCTTCGATCAAAAGGGCCCGGATACCCAATACCTCAAGACCTTCAAAAATATGTGAGGGTTGTACCAACCCCTTGCTAGGCTGTCAAGCCATGCGTCACCCAACCAACGGCTCTCGCCGGTCGTGGAGTTGTTCGACGATTGTCGCCTCAATCCGGTTCGTAATCGTTGTCCGTCCCGCTTTCCTCGATTTCACAAATATGCCATATACGTACACCTGGTCGCCGTTCGACAGTTCGGGTTTTCCCTGGACCATGACCGTGACGCTGCCGTCGGCATTCCTGAGTCGAAAGGTATAGAAGGGCAGATTGCGCGGCCCGACGACTGTTCTCAAGTCGGCCGCCTCGCCGATGACCGACACGGGCTGTTGGTGGTATTTCTCGCCCTCTTCGAGAAGAGTCTTGATCGTGACCGAAGCTGCAGCGAATGCTGGGAAACCGACGGCGAGGAGTGCCGCAGTCAGAACGAAGAGCCGAACCACTACCACCAGCTTTTGGCGCCAGCCTGCCCCGCATCGTCGCCGATCCATGGACGAAGTTGTTCTTCCACGGTCAGCCCTTGCGTCTCCGGAGGGGGGGCGGCTTCAGCGGCAACCGGCTCCTCTTTTCTCGGCATCGCGGTCCTGGTCTTCACGCGCTCCACGACGTTTTCCAACGGCAAGCCGATGACGGCGCCTTCTTGTTGAAGCGCTCGCAGCCGGTTCAGACAGTGCAGGCATTGCACGGTTTGCGCCCAGAGTTTCGCTTCATCCTCTTCACCGAGCATATAGAGAGCCAGGCTCTTCAACCGGCCGGTAAAGGCTCTGCCGCCGGCGTCGTGTTCGCACGGCTTGGGGGTCAGCGGCGTGGTAGGTTCCGCCGCGAGCAGTTGAATCATGCGGGACCAGGGATCGGTCGCGATGACGAGCGGTTGGCTGCCGATCCCTTCGTTCTTGTTCCCGCCGGCAAGCCGATTGCCGATCCCGGCTTTCATGGCCGCCGCAAACTGGTCATCCCGTGCGGTGACCTTCATCTCCGCCGACAGGGCGTCGAGGAATTTGGGGATCGCCTTCATCCGCCGTTCCAGAATCGGTCCCTTGGCGATGCTCCAGATCGTCGCGAGATGCTCGTCCGACAACGACGACATGAGCAACGCCTGCCGTTCTTGCGTCGCTTGAACCAGCCTCTTGCGAAAGCGACTTGCCCGCCGCAGATGGGCCTGTAACTCGAGGGCAAGGCGCTCCCTGAGATAGTCGGGCTCTTCGATCGTCTGCTTTTCGAGGCGGTTCGCCAGTTTCTTGAGCGCGTAGCTCACCGCCGCCATCCGCGCTTGCGCGCGCATCTCTTCGAGCGATTCCTTCGTGATCTCGCATTCGGTCGCCAGGAGGCATTCAACGGCTTGCAGTTCCAGTTCCAGGCCTTCGAGGTATTCCCCCAGAAACGTGATTTGAACGTCAAGCCGGGTGCGATGACCCCTGAGTTGCGTGACATATTGCTTGACGCGGTTCTCGACGGCCGTCACCCATTCCTTCGGCAACCCGAGAATTCGTTCAGGGGAAGGCGCCATGCCGCCGACTTTGCTGCCGGCCCTCATTTGTGGTTCGGACCGCTCGCGCGCCATGAAGACGATGTCTTCTATCGTGGGATCGAGATACTGCAGCAGCAGCAGGCGGATCATGATCTGGTGGACGTGCTGAAGCTTGGCGATCGCGGCTTCGATCCGTTCCCGCGTGAGCACCGACGATGTGGGTTGCGGAACGGCCTCAGTGGTGCTCATAACGGTTGCTGCTCCAGGTGCTTCGCAATGTAGGTGGAAAGATCGTCCACGGAACCGGTCGCGTAGATGCTGTTGGGGACGTCGACGCTGATCAGCTTATCGGGGGATACGCCCTGTTCCTTGGCATAGTCGGGGTCCACGTAGAACTTGAATGTCCCATCGTTGCGCCTCAACACGTATATCGGCGTCGTGTCCATGATCGCTCCAATCCCCTGTATTCATCGTATCAGGGATATCATACGGTTTGTCGGAGTGTCAATGAAACGACGGGTGATCTCATGTGATAGAGTGGGTCATGGTCATCCTGCCGTTCACTCCCTGTCCCGCCACCGGAGATGCGTTCCTCGGTCGCCAAGGGCTCGTCAGGAACCTGCGCGGGCGCATCGCGCGAGGCGAGTCCCTGGCGGTGATCGGAGGGCCGAAACTGGGTAAGACCTCGCTGGTTCGAACCGCCTTACATGGGCTGGACCACACGGTGATCGAGATAGATTGTGGCGCCGAGTCTTCTCCACGGATCGACGTGGTGCCCGGCTCGATCGTCGTCCTGGAGAATCTGGATAGCTTCGCCGACTCGGCGATCGAATCGTTGCTCGCGCGGGTGTCGGCGGCAAAACCGACTGGCATCATCGTGACCGGCGGGCGTCGGTTGCGAGCCATACTCGGCCATTCCGGAACATTGGCCGTGTCCTTCCGAGTGTTCCCGCTGTCAGTCCTTCTCGACGGGGAAACGCGACGGCTGATCGGCCGGGACATGAGTGCTGGCTTGGCCGCGTGGACCGGAAACCATCCTTACCTGACCAAGTTGCTTCTCCACTACATGGACGGCGAACGAGACGAGAACCACCGAACTCTGGAGCACGCCGTTGCGGCGGGGCGATGTCAGTGGGAACACTTTGTTCAGCGCCTGGCGGCCGAGATCAGCAAAGGCCCCGAGCGGCAGCTGTTGTGTTACCTGATCGAGCGGGGCAAACCCGTGAATCCCACCCTGGCCCAATCCGAAACCGGCATACGAGACGTGAAAGGGGTCGCGGACATGCTCGTCTATATGGGTGTTATCAGCCGCTGGATTCGGAACGAGGAGGCAACGCTCTTCGCCGGGTGTCGGCTGCTCAACGACTTCATCACGGCTAAGTCAAAAGCTCATGCCTGATCCCGCTGACCTGACGACTCAACATATGAGTCAGGTGGTAGAGCTTCGACTCAGGTACCGGTATGTGAAAGAGTATCCCTGGGTGGTGCAGGCCATCACAGGATTTCTTTCAGCCTACTTCATGGAAAAACCGGAATTTCGCGTGCAACAGCATTTTGTAGAATTAGAATCCGGCATGCATGTATGGGTATGCGACATTCCCCCTAACATGAAAATGCGCTCTCTCTTGAAGCGACTACAAGCGGATCTTCCGCCGTGCCAATACAAACAAACGGAAACCGATGCGCCGGCACGACCACAATATGTCATCGACTGCCCATAGACCCTCCCAGCCCCGATCCTCAAGACTTTAGTCGGTAGACTTTAGTCCGATTTCTTTTACTTTAGAGCTATGACAATTTATTAGGCAGAGCTATGGAGAAGAAACTTTCTACATGGAATCTTGCGGTGAGAGCTCTCCGCGTGATGGCACTGGCATGCGGACTGTCTTTGGCGTCAATAGATGTGTGGGCCAGTCCGATAAGCACGGATTTCTCCGTAGATTCCCGCGGCACGTACCTTCTTGGAAATTCAGAGTATAACGCCCAGCCGGCTCTCAGCATAGATCTCGTTAGTCTGGGATTCAGCGGCGGCGACTTCATCTATCTGCAACAGGTCGGGAATTATCAGTTCTCGATCTATAATGATGCAAACGGAAATCCATTTCCCGATACAGCTACAGATATGATTGGGGTCTTCAGCAGCAGCGCTGTTTTCCTTGATCTCAGTGCGTTGCACCGCGTGCCGGATGCCATTGATGCCGGAACAACTCCTTTTGTGACGCAGAATACTATGTTTGGTGGCATGGCTACCGATATCCCTGAAGACTACTATATTTCGCGAACTGGTATGGCGATTCAAATACCGTTTCAGGCACACTATCTGTTCGTCGCTGCCAATGACCAATTTTACTCGGACAATTTCGATCCGGATCATAACTATGGGGTACGGGTTGCGCCTGTCCCCGAGCCGGCATCTCTGCTGCTTCTGAGTACCGGCCTAGCCGGATTGGCGCTATGGCGCAGGCGTAAGACCATTTCGGCCTGATTATCGCCCTCGACTTTTCAGACCTACGCATCACTCAACTTCGATCCCTCAGAAAGCCGTTGCGCCTGAAAGAGCGCGGCGAGATGGAGCATGACGAACAACGGGATGAGGTACGCCGGTATGAGCACGAGCGGGAACTGCGCCATCGGAGCCGTCGTGACTTCCCCAACGAGTCCGGCGACGAAGCCCGAACTCAGCGCCCCGGTGCTCAGAGCGACCACGAGATCCAAGATCCCCAGGAGATTCCAGACCACGAATTGACGGCTGGCCGCAAAGGCGGGTTGGCGGATGAGGGCAAGCGCCACCCACGGTGCGGTGACGCCGATCGCGATGTCGCCCAACCCCGCGGGCCACGCGAACAGGCCCGGCAGGACGCCGTGCGCATGGAGAGCGAGAAAGCCTAACCCGCCGGCCCTCCAAGCCTGGATCGCGTTCAAGAGCCGGAGGTCGGCGGCAAGAATCAACGACCGGAACGCGCCCCAGCCAAGGTACGCAGCAACGAACAGGATCAAGGGAACCGTCGCGCCGAGGAGAATCGGAAAGGGTGGCGTCTCCGGAGGCCGGACGAACGCCCCGTTCGCACCGAGGAGAAAAACCAGCGCGAACCAGATGGCAAGTACGCTTGCGATGAATGGCTTCACAGATGCAACTCCAGTCCCCAGACATTCAGGAAATGGAGTCTGACCTTAATTACTCACCCCCCTTTACCGAGAGCCGACAAGGGCCTGGAACAACTGGTTAAAGTCGGCCTTGGCTGTTTCTACAAACACGCCCCGATTGCCACCGACGGCCACCGTCCACTTGCCACCAGAGTAGGCCCAGCCCTGTTGGGGCACCCAGTTCATCTTGCTCAATTGCGCGAACGCGCCAGCCAGTGTGTTGAACAGCATCGTAACGGTAGCGCAGAATTGAGCCGTCATCGCCGCCATCTCGGGCGACATGCCCATCTTCGCCTTGTAGGCCACCAGTTTTCCGTCGGCGGTGAACTCGCCAGCGGCGACGACACCGTTAATGTTGAGCAGTTCCTCCAGTGTTGCTGCCATGTTTATCATCTCCTTTCTTGGTGTTCAGTAATGGTAATAGGGTCAGACTCGACCTTTCAGAGCTACGTATCTCTAGCCCCGAATCGAGTCTGACCCCAATTATTCCTTCGTTGCTCTTGGCTGGAATTTGCCACTTGAGACTCCGAAGTCAATGATTGCTTTAGTCGCCGCCGTGCTCAGCCTCAGCGCACGCGATACGTCATCTAAGCTGATGGTCGGCTGCTCGCCTTCTGAGGACATGTGAAGTGGCGACAGTAGTCTCTCGAAGCATTGCCCATGCACATCAGCCACGAATCCAAATAATAAGTCTGCTGCGGCTTGCCGTGGCAGCAAAGCTACTACGCAGTCCTACGCTTGTCCACCATATTCATCTGAGTGCGACGCTGGAACCGTTTTCCTACGCTGCAAATCGCTTACGCCGCCAGAGGATATACGCAGTGAAGACGGCGAGCGAGAGCATGAAGAGGATGCGAATGCGATGCGGTCCCGGCAGGACGGCGAGGTTCACCGAGGCGTTCAGGATGCCGAACACGGTGTAGAGCAGGTACACCATCAGGCCCCATCTTTTGACCAACAGGAACCCCACACCGATCAGCACATGCAGAGTCGGTGACTGGGCCTTGGACAGAATTCCCAAGGTGCCGGTAAACGATGTGCCGAAGATCTTCAGGCCATAGTCCGGTCGCGCTTGAATGATGTACAGGTCGGTATAGGCAGTGAGG
>Ga0066706_10000302_pt1 | contig 14409 bp, 19 predicted proteins | sample GraSoiAngelo_155_FD_67274 | JGI IMG/M metagenome (GOLD analysis project Ga0066706, IMG submission 67274) | Grasslands soil microbial communities from the Angelo Coastal Reserve, California, USA - 14_1009_13_30cm | ecosystem: Environmental > Terrestrial > Soil > Grasslands | place: USA...
CGCGGCGATCGCGCTGGCGATCCTGGTCGGAGCGGTTCAGCTCATCCCGGCGCTCGATCTCCAGCGCGATTCGGTGCGGTCGCAACCGATCCCCTACCAAGTCGCGTCGAGCTGGAGCCTCGGCCCGCAGCGTCCGCTCGAGATCCTCTTTCCAAACATCGACTCGTGGTATTCGTCGACCCTGACTCTGATCTGGTCGCGAAGATCGCATCCCGAGTTTCCGCTGCCTCTCATCCTCAATTACTACCCGGGATTGCTCGCGGGCGTCCTGATTCTCGCCGGCTTCATCGCGCGCGCCCGCGGCTGGACCTTCGCCGCGAGCTGGGCAGCGTTCAGTTTTCTCCTCGCGTTAGGCCGGTTCGGTCCGCTTTTTCCGATTCTCTACAAACTCGGCGTCCGCTCGATTCGCTATCCGGAAAAATTCTTCGTCTCCGCCGTTTTCGTCTTGACCATCTTCGCAGCACTGGTATTCGACGATTTCGATCGCGTGCGCCGGATCGTGCTCGTCATTTGCGGAGGCGTGACGATTGTTTCGATTCTGATGTGGGCCCTCACGCGGCCAGCCCTCTTCAGCGCGTTGTGGGGTGAATCGAATGCGCTTTTCATCACAGCCTCTCGCCGGGGATGGATCTTATCCGCCGTGATGAGCGCAGTCCTGCTCGCGCTCGTGTTCATCGGCAATCGCGCCCTCTTCGCCCTCTTCATCCTCATCGACCTCGGCATCCGCATCGGCGGTCTCGCGCCACGAATGGAACACGAGTATTACGATCCGCCGCCAATCGCGCGTTCATTGCGACCGGGGACGCGCATCTACAACGACGCGGTTTGGACGCGCGAACACGTCTCCTTGCCAATCGCGCCGTTGCGCGCGCGTTTGTGGGCGCTGCGAAACGGCATGCTTCCTCGCATGGAAGAGATTTGGGGATTCGAAGGCATCTTCGAGGGCGATTACGACCTCACGAATCTGCTGCCGACGGCCGACCTGACGCGCACATTCCGCTCGGCGCCACCAGAACAAAGAGCGGCGATGCTGGCGATGGCCGGCGTGACCGAAGTGGCTTTCTTGTACCCGCGTGATCCGGCAGCGTTCAGCGATGCACGCGAATACAGCTACGTGCGGTTCCAACCCTTTCCTGGAAACAGCCGCTATGGGTTCGCCGGAAAGTTCGTGCGTGTCAGCGAACAACCGAATGCGATCGACCTCGATGTGGAGAGCGGTAACGAAACGACGTTGATCATCGCCATCACGCGCCACAAATATTGGAAGGCGATGATCGACGGAACGCCGGCGGCGATTCATCCGGCGAATATCGCGTTTCAGGCCATCGACGTTCCGCGCGGCCGTCATCACGTCGCGCTGCGCTATCGCAATCCGCTGGTCATCATCTTTGGCGTCGTGTCACTCGTTACTGTCCTTAGTCTGCTGACGGCGCACTTCGTAGCAGAGCACCGCCGCCGCGGTGGCGACGTTGAGCGAGTCGACGCGGCCTGACATCGGAATCGTGACGGTGCGATCGCAATGCTCGAGCACATTCCGGCGGATGCCTTTGCCTTCGCTGCCGAGGACGAGGGCCACTTTGCCGCGGAAATCGATGGCCGTTGGCCGTTCGCCGTTGGCCGCAGCGGCGTAAACCCAGTAATTGCTCTTCTTCAATTCCTCGATCGTGCGCGCGAGGTTTGTCACCTGCGCCACCGGCACCCACTCCGACGCGCCAGCGGATGCTTTCACCGCAGCCGGTGTTAGGCCGACGCTCTCGTGCTGCGGAATCACCACGACGTTCACGCCGAAGCCCTCGGCAACGCGAAGAATCGCGCCGAAGTTCTGCGGATCGGTGACACCGTCGAGGATCAGAACGAACTTCGTGTCTTCGCGCGCGATGATCTCCTCGAAGTCGGCATACGACGCCTCGGAGACATCGGCAACGACTCCGTTGTGCACGCCCCGGCCGGCGAGTCGGTCGATCTGATCGGCTGACAAAACGCGGACAGGCAGTCCTGCTTTTTTCGCCGCATCGAACACGCGGTTTGTATGCGCACCCTTGGCCACAGCGATGTAATGAATCCGTTGGGGGTGCGAACGGATCGCCTCGAGTACCGGATTCATGCCGAAGATGATCATTGTCAGTTAACAGTTAACGGTTAACTGTTAGCCAATTCTCGCGCAAGTCGAGATGGCAATAACGGTCCTTCGTAAATGAATCCGGTGTAGACCTGCACGAGATTTGCGCCGGCATCGAGCTTGGCTTTTGCATCCGCTGCAGAAAACACTCCCCCGACGCCGATCAGTGGGTAGTCAGGCCCGACGCGCGCACGCACCTCGCGCAGAATTTCGGTCGAGCGCGCGAACAGCGGCTTGCCCGAGAGTCCGCCGCCGCTGGTGATCGTCGTGTTCGTGCAGACCATTCCATCCGCGAGCCGCGAGCACACATCGCAGATTTCCGAGAGCAACGGCGAATCGAGATCGGGCGCGATTTTCACGAGGATCGGCCGCGAGAACGGCATGCCCTCGCGCATCGCGCGCACGAGCTCGAGAACTTTGATCAGATGTTCCGGCCGCTGCAGCTCGCGCAGCCCAGGAGTGTTCGGTGAGGAGAGATTGAGAACCGCGCCGTCCGCCCACCGCCCCACGCGCAGATAACACTGCGCGTAGGCGTTCGGCGCGTCCTCCAGCGGCACATCGCGATTCTTTCCGATGTTCACGAATACCGGAACGCGCCTGTCAAAGCGCTGCAGGCGCTCGGCGACCGCGTCCGCGCCGTCGTTGTTGAATCCGAGGCGATTGATGAGCGCGCGCTGCTGGGGATCGCGAAACAAACGCGGCTTCGGATTGCCCGGCTGCGCGTGCAGCGTCACAGTCCCTACTTCGAGAAATCCGAATCCGAGCGCGGCGAGAAAAGGCATGAGCAGCGCGTTCTTGTCGAAACCGGCGGCGATGCCGATCGGCGTCGAAAATGTGATTCCCCAAAGTTGACGGAAATCGCGGCGAGGACGACAGACGCGCCTGATCAGCGACAGCGCGATCGGAATTTCCTGCAGCCGCGCCATTTGCGTCGCGGTGAACTCGTGCGCCGACTCCGCATCGAGCTGAAACAGCAGACTGCGAATCAGCGAATACATCGCTCCACGCGCTCGAGGGGCGAGAGAACATTCGGATCGACTTCGCTCGCGTGCTGCAACAACGGAATCGCGCGCACGAGCTCCGGACCGTGATCCATGCCGGTGATCATCAGCCGCAGCGGCTGGAAGAGTACCTTCCCTTTGAGGCCAGTGGTGTTTTTCAAACGCTCGGTCATCGCCTTCACGTCTTCCGCACCATGCATCCGCAGTTCATTCGCTACCGCCTCGGCAAAGGATCGGTCAATTTGCGGCGGCGTGTAGTCGGTGACGAATCGGAGCGCTTCGCGAAACTGCGTGAGGCGGTGCACACTCGTCTTCACGACGTCGATTCCTTCCGTCAGCCACGGAACGTCGAAGAAGCGTGCCACGAGCGGCCGCAACTCCTCCGTGCTCATCGCGTGAATGTACTGACCGTTCATCCACTCGAACTTCTGCGGATCGAATACCGCTGCGGCAGGATTCAAGCGATCGAGGGAGAAGTGCTCGATCGCGTACTCACGCGAGAAAATGTCGCGGCCGTCGGGCGCGGACCATCCCAACAAGGTCAAGTAGTTGACCATTGCATCGGGGAGAAACCCCTCATCGGCGTACGCCGAAACCGATGTCGCTCCGTGGCGCTTCGACAATTTCGTCCGGTCCTGGCCGAGGATGAGGGAGACGTGGGCGAATTCGGGGACGGCCCAGCCGAGCGCGCGATAGATCAGCACCTGCCGATGCGTATTCGTCAAATGCTCCTCGGCCCGAATCACGTGCGTGATGCCCATGTCATGATCGTCGACGACCACGGAGAAGTTGTACGTCGGCAGGCCATCGGAGCGCATCAAAATGAAATCGCCGAGCGACTCCTTCTTCCAGGTCACTTCGCCGCGAATCTGATCGTTGATCGTCACGTCGCCGTCATCGGGAACATGAAATCGGATCGCGTGTGGTCCATCGTCGTCGCGGCGGTTGTACCAATGCGTCAGATCGTAGTGAGGCGGACGATCCTCCTTCTCCGCTTGCTTCCGCTTTTCTTCGAGCTCCTGCTCCGTGCAGTAGCAGCGATAGGCGACGCCTTTTTCGAGAAGTTGATCGGCGACCGCGCGATACAGCGAGGTGCGCTCCGACTGTCGGAACGGGCCTTCATCCCACTGCAGCCCTAGCCATCGAAGATCGTCGAGCACCATCTGCTCCGACTCGCGCGTGGAGCGGGCGATGTCAGTGTCTTCGATCCGCAGGATGAATTTGCCATTGTGATGCTTCGCGAAGAGCCAGTTGAAGATCGCGGTGCGCGCGCCGCCGACGTGCAGGTGCCCGGTCGGCGACGGGGCGAAGCGGACGCGGACGGTCATGGCGGCCGAAGTCTACAATTGGATGATGAGGATTGGCGTGCGGCTGGATGAACCTACTCGCCGGCTTCTCATCCAGCTGGCGCGCTTGCACCGTGTGTCGCGGTCGGAGATTGTGCGCCGCGCCATCCGTCGCATGGCGAGGGAAGATCCGGCGACAGAGGAACTGAACCTCTACGATCGGATCAAAGACCACATCGGAAAGTTCCGCAGCGGCCGTTCGGACCTCTCGCAGAACACCGGCGAAAAGTTCTATCAAATCGTGCTCGAGAAACACCGCCGCCGGCAAAAACGATGATTCTTGTCGACGCCGGGCCACTGGTCGCGCTGCTCGATGGCAGTGACGCGCGACATGAACTCTGCACACTCGCAACTTCAGTCGATTCAGGAGCCACTGCTCACTGTCTGGCCTGCTTTGCCCGAGGCAATGTGCCTTCTCACACACTCGCTCGAGGCGCAGGAGGCTGTCTTGGGCGACATCGAACGCGGCACTCTGCTCATCGCCGAGTTCACCGACGACTGCGCGCGAATGCGGCACCTGATGCGCAAGTACGCGGACCTGCCGATGGATCTAGCTGATCCTGCTCTGGTCGCAGTCGCCGAGCGGGAAAAAATCTCACGCATATTCACGCTCGATCGACGCGACTTCGAGGTCTACCGCCCGGCCGCCATTCGCCGATTCGAGATTCTCCCGTAGCCGCAGCGAGCGCAGTACACTCTGGAAATCAATGTCACTCCGGTTCGGCGATTTCGCCGTCGACTTCGATCGGCGCGAGCTCAGCGACCGTTCCGGGCCGCTTCATCTCACGCCAAAAGCGTTCGAGCTGCTGCAAATCCTCATGGAGAACCGGCCAAGAGTCGTTTCGCAGTCCGAGCTTTACGATCGCCTCTGGCCGAAGACATTTGTTCAGCCGGCGAATCTCCACAATCTGATCCGCGAACTGCGAACAACACTTCGCGACTCCAAGCGCCAGATCATCCGGACGAATTTTGGATACGGCTTTTCGTTCGACGCGACGGCATTCGACGATAAGCCGATGTCGATCACGCCGCTGATCGTCGTCGGCGGACAAGTGTACGAGCTGCACGACGGCGAAAACGTGATTGGCCGCGATCGGACGGCGACGGTGCGCATCGAGTCGGGTTCCGTCTCACGGCTGCACGCGCGCATCACTGTGGCCGGCAACGCCGCAACTGTCGAGGATCTCGGCAGCAAGAACGGAACATTCCTGCGCGGCAAGCGGCTTCGGTCACCGGCAACACTCTCCGACGGCGACGATCTCGTTTTCGGGTCGGTCGCCGCGCTGTTCCGCCTCACCTCGACGCTGACGACAGAAACGATCTCTTAGAACTTTCTGTGAACCCCCTGAAAAATCGGGGCGCGCTCCAACGCATCTTGTCTGATCATGTGGCACCTCGGCCTGTTGGTTGCGCTGGTCATCGGCACATCAAATGACCTCGGGGGAATCGCCGATGACCAGTTGCTCCTGCACAAGTTTGCCGACATGCTCACGCACGCTTCGACATTCGCGGGATGGGAAGTCGCTGCGTTTGTGGTGCGCGAGCCAGACGGCAATCTTCAATGCGTGCTCTGGCCGACATCGGGTCAGTACGAAGCGCAGGCGTTTCGCGGAGTCGTTCCGGATAACGTCGTGGCTATCGTGCACACGCATCCTCCGAGAATGGATCCAAGGCCTTCGCCGGGCGACATAAAGGCCGCGCAGCGACTCGGATTGGCGATTTACGTTCTGACGCGCCACGGCATCTACGCCGCTGATCCTTCAGGCGCAGTCGTGCCCGTGATCGAACGGCCGGATTGGATCACCGCCGCGATGCGCGGGCCGCGGTGCGCGTGCAAGCCTACAGAACACCCTCGATAGGCGTTCGGTCGCTCGCGCCAGCTATATCAATCAGTACTATAGCCAGCGCGCAGAGTCCCTCCCCCCTCCCGATGAAGCCGAGATGATCGGCCGTCGTCGCCTTGACGTTGACGTGGCCTGACGCGATGTCGAGCAGCTTGGCGATCTTCCCCTCCATCGCCTCGCGAAACGGCGCGAGCCTCGGCTTCTCGGCGATGATCGTGATGTCGACGTTGCTGATCTCGGCGTTCATTTCGTCGACGATTCGCTTCGCCTCCTCCACGAATCGCGTCGAGCTTGCGCCTTTCCACCGCGGGTCGTCCGACGGAAAGTACTGCCCGATGTCTCCCGCTCCAGCAGCGCCTAACAGCGCATCGGTGAGCGCGTGCAGGACGGCGTCGGCATCGGAGTGACCGGAGAGCCCGCCGCCGTCGCTGATGCGAACGCCGCCGAGGATCAGTGGACGCGACTCGTCGAAGGGATGAATGTCGATGCCTTGTCCCACTCTGATCACTCACGGCTCCACTCTTCGAAATGCGCCTCGGCCAGCGCGAGATCTTCCGGACGCGTGATCTTGATATTGAACGGATCGCCGGGCATCACGCGGACATCGTAACCGTAATGCGCAGCGAGGCCAGCCTCGTCGGTGGCGTCGTACTTGTCGCGCATCGCGCGCTCGAGCGCGTCGCGAAGGACGTCGTAGCGGAACACCTGCGGCGTCTGTGCCGCGACGATGTTCGTTCGATCGACCGTTCCAGTGAGTATGCCGTCCTTCGTTGAGTGAATTGTGTCGGTGAGCGGAAGTGCGGGCAACGCGGCGCCATGTTCGCGCGCCACGTCGAGCAGCGCCTCCAAGGTTCGAATGCGGAAGAACGGCCTAACAGCGTCGTGGACGGCGACGACATCGAAATCCTCGCCTGCCGCCTCGAACGCGTTCATCACCGACTGTTGCCGCGTCTCGCCGCCAGCGACGAACTGCACGCGATCGCCCGGCGCCTGCTTGATTGTTGTCAACAGCGCGTCGGTCACGGCGACGACGATTTTTTCGACGAAGCCGCTGAGAAGAAATCGCTCGACGATGTATTGCACGATCGGTTTTCCGGCGAGCGGCTGGAATTGTTTGGGAATGTCGCCGCCGAAACGTGTACCGCTTCCCGCTGCTGGAATGATGACGAGAACAGACATAGTGCCGAGTGCTTAGTGCCGAGTGCCGAGTCTCACCGGCACTGGGCACTCGGCACTGGGCACTGGGCACTTCTACACGGCCATGATGTCCTGCTCTTTGTGCTTGAGGATGTTGCCGACCTCGTCGATGTGTTTGTCGGTCATCTTCTGGATCTCGTCGAGGGCGCGCTTCTCGTCGTCTTCGGAGATCTGATGGTCCTTGAGCATTTTCTTCAGCTTGTCGTTGCCGTCGCGGCGCACCTGACGAACCGCCGTGCGTGCCTCCTCGGCAACGTGATGCGCGCGCTTCACCAGATCTTTACGGCGGTCCTCGGTGAGCTGCGGAATTGGAATGCGAATGACCTTGCCGTCACTCGAAGGATTGAGGCCGAGCTCGGAGTTGCGGATTGCTTTTTCAACGGCGGCGACCATCGATTTGTCCCACGGCTCGGCGACGATCAGCGACGACTCCGGAACTTTGAGATTGGCGACCTGCGAAATCGGCGTTGGATTGCCGTAGTAGTCGACGGTGATGCCGTCGAGCATGGCGGCGCTCGCGCGGCCGGTGCGCAGTGTTTTGAATTCGCGATGCAGAGCCTCGATGGCCCCGTGCATGCGATGCTGAACATCCCGAGTCACATCTTGAATCATCGTCCAACCTCGATGGGGAGCTCCTCAGTCACGACGGATCCGATTTCTTCACCGAGAAGCGCACGGCGAATGTTGCCGGGCTCGCGAAGAGAAAAAATATAAATCGGAATCGAGCTGCCACGCGCCAGGTCGATCGCTGCCGCGTCCATCACCTGCAGCCGGTCGGCGAGCACCCGCTGATAGGTGGTGTGCGGGATTTTCTCAGCGGCAGGATTCTTCTCGGGATCGGAAGTGTAGATTCCATCGACTTTCGTCGCTTTGAAAATGATCTCGCACTTCAGTTCGCTCGCACGAAGTGCCGCAGCGGAATCCGTGGTGAAGAAAGGATTGCCGGTGCCGGCGGCGCAGATGACGATGCGTCCTTTTTCGAGATGGCGGATCGCACGGCGGCGGATGAACGGCTCGGCGACCTCCGACATCGTGATCGCCGTGGTCACGCGCGTGTTCGCACCGCGTCGTTCGAGCGCATCCTGCAGGGCGAGCGCGTTGATGACGGTGGCGAGCATGCCCATGTTGTCGCCGGTGACGCGATCGATGCCTTCGGTTGCCGCGGTGACACCGCGAAAAATGTTGCCGCCGCCGACAACGATGGCGATCTGCACACCCTCGCTGCGCACGGCAACGATTTCATCAGCGATTGCGGCGAGTGTCTCCGCGTCAATGCCGGTGCGACGGCCGCCCATGAGCGCTTCGCCGGAGAGCTTGAGGAGGATGCGTTTGTATTTCGGCTCGGGCATCCGCGACGAAGATTATCACCACAGAGCACACAGAGATCACAGAGACTTCCTCTGTGTGCTCTGTGATCTCTGTGGTGATTGCTATTTCAAGTAAGTCATCACTTCAGCAGCGAAGTCGTCCCCGCGCTTCTCGATCCCCTCGCCCAGCTTGTACCGCACAAAACGGGTGACCGTATACGCGCAACCGGCCTCTTTGCCGGCCGACTTGAGGTAATCGGAAACGTTCTGCTTGTCGTTGCGAATGTAGGGCTGCTCGAGGAGGCAGGCCTCGCCGTAAAACTTCTCGATCTTGCCGGTGACCATCTTCTCGACAATGTTCTCCGGCTTGCCCGATTTGAGCGCCTGCTCGCGCGCGATTTCGCGCTCGCTGTCGAGATCTTTCTGCGTCACATCCTCGCGGCGGAGAAAGCGCGGCTCCGCGGCCGCGACATGCATCGCAACATCGCGCGCCACTTCCTGCGCCCGGTCGTACTTGTTGTTCGCGACCAGCTCGACCATCACGCCGATCTTGCCGCCGGCATGAATGTACGTTCCGATCGTCGCGCCCGCCGGCGCCTCGAAGCGTTGAAAACGACGAATCGTCACGTTCTCACCAATTTTCGCAATCACGTGCTGCGTTTTCTGCGCGACCGTCTCCCCGTTCCACGCCTCGCTCGAGAGCTGGTCGACACTGTTCGCTTTGCTCTTGGCGATCAGCTTCGCGAGGTCGTCGGCAAACTGACGGAACTGATCTGTTCGCGCGACGAAGTCCGTCTCGCAGTTGATCTCCACGAGCACGCCGACGTTGCCGCTCGTGTACGCCTGCACGGCGCCCTCGGACGTGATGCGCCCAGCTTTTTTCGTAGCTGCGGCGAGCCCTTTCTTGCGGAGGATCGTTCGCGCCTCCTCCATGTTTCCGCCCGCCTCGGTCAGCGCGCGCTTGACGTCCATCATCCCCGCGCCGGTTTGTTCGCGCAGTTCTTTCACCATTGCTGCGGTGATTTGGGGCTGCTCATTGGCAGACCCTGCTACCTTCGTCATGATCCTTCTCCTGGAAAGGTGTAGCAGCGGGCTTTAGCCCGCTGACGGCGGCCTAAAGGCCGCCGCTACACAACACTTCTTATGATGCGACGGGAGCCGGCTCCGCGACGGCGGGTTCGGCCGCCATCGGCGCCGCCGCTTCTTCGCCCTTGTCTTCGGTCCCGACGTAGCGCTCCTCGGCGAGGTTGTAGCCTTCCAGGACCGCGTCGGCGATCTTCTGCGTGAACAGCCGAATGGCGCGAATGGCGTCGTCGTTGCCCGGAATGACGAAGTCGATGTCTTCCGGATCGCAGTTCGTATCCACGATCGCGACGACCGGAATCTTTAGCTTCTCCGCTTCTTTGACAGCGATGTATTCCTTCTTCGGGTCGATCACGAAGAGGGCATCTGGAAGCGAGTCCATCTCGCGGATGCCGATCAGATTCTTTTGCAGCTTTTCGCGCTCGTGATCGAGATGCGCGCGCTCTTTCTTCGACAGCTCCTTCTCGGTATCCGCGAGAATCGCCTCGAGCTCCTTGAGGCGCTCGATGGAGCGACGAACGGTCGAGAAATTGGTGAGCGTGCCGCCGAGCCAGCGGTTGTTCACGTAGAACATGCCGCAGCGATTCGCTTCTTCGAGAATCGCGTCCTGCGCCTGGCGCTTCGTGCCCACGAACAGGATGCGTTTGCCCTGCGAGGCGAGATCGGAAATGAATGCGGAAGCTTCCTTGAAGAGCTTGAGCGTTTTCTGCAGGTCAATGATGTAGATCCCGTTGCGCTTGCCGAAGATGTACTTCTTCATCTTCGGGTTCCAGCGCTTGGTCTGATGACCGAAGTGCACGCCAGCTTCCAAAAGCTCTTTCATCGTAATGGAGACCGCCAAGTGAACCCTCCTTTAAAAAGAAAAAGACAGGAGCCAGTGCGCTCCTGCCTTCGAATTTAACTCCTGGAACAAAAACCAAACCATCGCGATCAGCGCTTGGAGAACTGGAAGCGCGCACGAGCGCCGCGCTGGCCGTACTTCTTCCGCTCTTTCATTCGCGGATCGCGCGTGAGCAGGCCGGCTTTCTTCAGCCGCTTGCGCAATTCCGTGTTGTAAACCTGCAGCGCGCGCGAGATTCCGTGGCGAATCGCGCCCGCCTGGCCGCTGGGGCCGCCGCCATCGACGGTCACCACGATGTCGAACTTATCGACGGTTTCGGTGAGCGACAGCGGCTGCTTGATGATCATCTTCAGCACGTCATTGCCGAAGTACTCATCGAGCGACCGATTGTTGACTGTGATCTGACCCGTTCCCTGCCGGATGTGCACGCGCGCCGTCGAGGTCTTCCGTCGTCCCGTGCCGTAGTATTCAACCAGAGCCAAGTATTTTTCCTCCGTTACTCCGCGACATCGACCCGCTCGGGCTTCTGGGCCTCGTGCGGATGATTCGCGCCGCGATAAACCTTCAACTTCTTCAGCATCTTCCGGCCGAGTTTGTTTTTCGGCAGCATTCCCCACACAGCCTCTTCGATCATCGCCTCGGGTTTTTCGGCACGCACAAAGCGCGCCTCACGCTCTTTGAGGCCGCCAGGGTACTGCGAGTGGCTGCGATAGATCTTGTCGGTTTCTTTTTTACCCGTGAGAACAATCTTCTCGGCATTGATGACGATCACGTGATCGCCGGTATCGAGAAACGGCGTGTAAGCCGGCTTGTTCTTTCCGGAAAGGATCGTGGCGATGGTCGTCGAGAGACGGCCGAGGACTTTGCCGTCGGCGTCGATGACGAACCAGCGCGACTCGATGTCACCCTTCTTGGGGAAATACGTACGCATGACACTCCTGAGAAATCGGTTATCAGTTGTCTGGTTATCAGTTGCCAGAGGACAACGACAACTCTTTGCAGCACAAGGAACTACACACCTTTCCTAGGAAAGGGAAGAAACGGTAACACTGGCCAACAGCGGCAGTCAAGGTATTCATTCCCAAGCGGATGTAGCGCCGGCTCTTAGCCGGCGCGCGCCGCCTGGAGAGGCGGCGCTACGTGTGGTACAAGCGCGCGATGCCCGCGCAACTCATCGACGGCAAAGCAATCGCGCAGCAGGTTGAATCTGAAGTGCGTGACGCGCTGGCGAAGCTCCCGTACAAGCCGAGTCTCGTCGCCATTCGCGTGGGGAACGATCCCGCCTCGGAGCTTTATGTTCGCAACAAAGCGCGAAAAGCACACGAGCTCGGTCTGCGCGGCACTGAGCTGATCTTCGATGTCTCGATGAGCGAGAGGCAACTCCTGGCGCAGGTCGAGAAGTTGAATCGCGACGATGACGTCGACGGCATTCTCGTGCAATTGCCGCTGCCGCCGCAGATCGATTCGAAGAAGGTCATCAAAGCGGTCGACCCGCGGAAGGACGTCGACGGCTTTCACCCCATGAACGTCGGCCTCCTTCACCTCGGACAGCGCTCGCTCGTGCCGTGCACGCCCGCCGGAGTCATGCGTCTCATCGCGTCAACGGGCGTGGCGATCGAAGGTGCACGCGCGGTGGTGATTGGCAGGAGCGACATCGTCGGCAAACCTGTCGCTGCGCTGCTGCTTCAGCAGAATGCCACGGTGACGATCTGCCACTCGAAGACGCGCAAGCTCGCAGAGGTCGCGCGCGAGGCGGATATCCTCGTTGCAGCGATCGGTAAACCGCGCTTCGTCACCGCTGATATGGTGAAGCGGGACGCGGTCGTGATCGACGTTGGCATCAACCGCGTCGATGGAAAGCTCATGGGAGATGTTGACTTTCAAAACGTCCGCGACGTCGCCTCGTGGATCACTCCGGTGCCTGGGGGCGTCGGGCCGATGACCATAGCTATGTTAATGAGTAATACAGTGACCGCGGCCCGCGCGAGGCGGGGATGATCCTTCGCGTCGGGTTGACGGGCGGGATCGCCTCCGGCAAATCGACTGTCGCGCGCACGCTCGCGGGACTCGGCTGCGTCGTGATTGACGCCGATGCGGTCGTCGCCCGTCTTTATCAACCCGGCGAGCCGGGCTACGAAGCGCTCACTCACGCATACGGGCGGGACATCGTCCGTCCCGACGGCGAAATCGACCGGGCCAAGGTCGCGTCCATCGCTTTCGTTGACGACCAGTCGGCGAAGAAGCTGAACGATTTGATTCATCCGCTGGTGATTGGCGAGGAAGAGCGGATCATCACTGCCGAGGCGCAGAGATTTCCCGATCGCGATCGAATTGTGGTGGTGGAAGCGACCCTGCTTCTCGAATCCGGCGGAAAGAAACGTTACGACCGAATTGTCGTCGTCGACAGCGAGCCGCATCTGCAGTTCGATCGCGCGGTGCGGCGGGGGATGGATCGGCAGGATGCAGAAAGGCGCAGCGCGCGGCAGATGTCGCGCGCAGAGCGACGCCGGCAGGCCGATTACATCATCGAGAACAACGGCGACATCCGCACACTGGAAGTGGAAACCATGCGCGTCTACGAGAAGCTGCGCGCAGATCTCGAGGCGAAAAAAAAGAGCGCCGCCGGAAGTCCGGCGGCGCCCCCGATCCGAAGACCGAAGACTCAGTAGCCTTTCTTCGTCTTCTTTGTCGTCTTCTTCTTCTCGGTCTTGGTCGTGGTGGTGGTGCCGGTGGTGCCGGTCGTCTCGGTGCCCGTCGTGCCGGTCATAGTGGTGCCGGTCGTTTCAGTACCCGTCGACATCGTGCCAGTGGTGCCGGTCATCGACGTATCGGTCGCCGACATCGTCGACGTCGTGCTCGTCATGCCGGTATCCGTCGCCGTTGTCTCCGTGGCGTTGTTGGTGGCTTGCTCCTGCTTACAGGCGTAGCCGAAGAATGCGAGGGCTACGACTGACAGAAGTACCAGAAGGGTTTTCTTCATACTCTTCCTTCCTATGCATTGAACTGATGGATTGGAAACATCTATCGGAGTGACTTTGAGAATGCCTGCCCTCACCTCCTTCGCATCAGAGTGGATTTACCAGGACAAACGAATCCCAATGTTTTGGCGCTGGCGGTGAAGCAACGTGAGTGCCAGCGCCTCAATCTCAATGCTTCTTGCTCTTTTTCTTTGGAGTTGCGGCTTTCTTTTCGCTTGGAGCCATGGTGCCGCTGGTCTCCGTGCCGGTCGTAGCCATGGTGCTCATGGTTCCCATCGTTCCCATCGAGCCCGCGGTCCCAGTGGTATCGGTCGCCATCATTCCCGTTCCGGTCGTATCCGTAGCGCTCGTAGCGGTGGTCCCGGCCGTGCTGCTTGAAGTGACGCCGGTATCAGTCGCCGCAGTGTCCGTGTTCGCGTTTTCTTCTTTCTTGCAGCCGAACGCAAAGATCGTCACTGCGATCAAGGCGACGAAGGTGAGCAGTAGCGACTTCCTCATCGGTGGGTTCTCCTCTTTCATTCATTCACCGGGGTAACTGCGGCAGGAAAATGTGAGCGCAGCCCGCTCACGAGGCGCTATAGTTTAGGTACATACCTCGCGATGTCAAGCGCTCCCGCCGAATTGCAAAAAACACCGCTCACCTGCTTCGTCGAATCATTTGATGGGACGAAGATCGCTTACGACCTTCACGAT
>Ga0066706_10000305_pt1 | contig 14378 bp, 16 predicted proteins | sample GraSoiAngelo_155_FD_67274 | JGI IMG/M metagenome (GOLD analysis project Ga0066706, IMG submission 67274) | Grasslands soil microbial communities from the Angelo Coastal Reserve, California, USA - 14_1009_13_30cm | ecosystem: Environmental > Terrestrial > Soil > Grasslands | place: USA...
GTCTATGACCGCCGAAAATCGAAAGCAGCGCCTGCATCGCCTTGAGTTGGTGTTCACGCGATCGCCAATCTATTTCATAACGGCCTGCACTCATAATCGCCGAAAACTTCTTGCGACTGCAACCGTCCACGAGACCTTTCTGCGGTTTGGGCAACAGGGTCCTCCGCACGGAGCGTGGATTGGCGCATATGTGATTATGCCAGATCATTTGCACTTATTCGTTACGACTGACGATGAGAAAATCAGCCTGGCGGCTTGGATGAAGTCTTTGAAAAACACGATCTCGAAAACTTTGCGGACAGCAGGAGTTGTTGCGCCTCATTGGCAGAAGACGTTTTTCGATCACTTACTTCGGAGTGAAGAATCGTATTCAGAAAAGTGGAGCTATGTTCGTGAAAATCCGGTGCGAGCTGGCCTTGCGACAAACGCTGAAAATTGGCCATTTATAGGCAAGATTTTTACACTGGAATATCGCTCGACGTAATGCGACGGCGGTCGCAGACCGCCGCTACAGCAGCTTTATGAGCGCCGGAAGCCGAAAGATTGTCCTGGGAACACGCGGCAGTGAACTCGCGCGCACGCAGACTCGGTTAGTCGAAGAAGCGATTCGTGATGCACAGCCGGACGTCACAATTGAGACGAAGATTGTCGCGACAAGGGGCGACAAAGTCAGAGTTGTCGATCCTCGCGCGGGACGAAAAGGATTGTTCACAGCAGAAATCGAGCGTGCCCTTATTGCCCGAGATGTAGATATTGCGGTTCATAGTGCAAAGGACCTGCCGAGTGAAACGGGCCTGGGCGCAGAAATTGTGGCAGCTCTTCCACGGGCGCCGACGGACGATGTGCTGGTTTCTAAACATCCGGGTGGTCTTTCTTCCCTTCCTCCGGGGGGCGCAGTCGCGACCGGCAGTGTGCGAAGAAGACATCAGCTGTTGTGGAAACGCGCGGACCTCGACATCATCGATGTTCGCGGGAACGTGCCGACCCGGCTGCGAAAACTGGCCGAAAACGAGTGGGACGCCGTCGTCTTAGCTCGCGCGGGGCTTGAACGCTTGGGACTCTTAGACGCCCGTACTGAAATCAATTTTGAAGGCCAGCGATTTTTTCTTGAGATCCTTCCCTGCGAAATCTTTTTGCCGGCAGGCGGCCAGGGAATCGTTGTCCTTCAAGTTCGTAGTGATGATCAAAGCACAAAGACGATCGTTGATCTCATAAACGATCGCGGAACGTTGCTTTGTTTGCAGGCGGAGCGAGAGTTTCTGCGCCGTTTGCAGGGTGATTGCAATTGCCCCGTGGGCGTCCTTGCGAACATCGAGGACGGTAAGATGAAAATGCGCGCGCAAGTTTTTTTGCAAGGCGCAGTGGCGCCCCATCAAGGTGAGGTCGAAGGCAAGCCCGACGAGCGCGAGCGCCTCGCGGCGGAGCTGTTAGATCGATTACGAGCACCAGCCTCCGCGCAAAGCTACGGCCTGGCAGGTGAGCATGAGTAAGAATGGAAGAGTTTATCTGGTCGGCGCTGGGCCGGGCGATCTTGGCTTGGTGACACTGCGCGCAAAGGAGTGCATCGAGAATGCGGATGTGATTGTTTACGATCATCTGGCTAATCCAGAGACGCTCAGTTGGGCGCGAGATGATGCAGAAATTGTTTACGCTGGGAAGGAAGCCGGCGGATCGCAGCTGAGCCAGCAGGATATCAACGCGTTGCTAATCGGGAAAGCGCGCGAAGGAAAGCAGGTCGTTCGGTTAAAAGGCGGAGATCCATTCGTGTTCGGTCGGGGAGCGGAAGAAGCGCAGGCGATCGCCGATGCGGGAATCCCATTCGAAATTGTGCCCGGAATCACTTCTGCCATCGCCGGCCCGGCCTATGCGGGTATTCCCATGACGCATCGCGAACTCAATTCGCACGTGACATTTTTTACAGGCCACGAAGATCCCGCCAAGGCAGAAAGTGCAATCGATTATGCGGCGCTGGCAAAACTTGGCGGAACACAGGTCATGCTGATGGGCGTGGAACGTCTCGGATCCATCACGAACGAAATGCTGAAGCAAGGCGTGCGCAGCGATTTGCCAGTCGCGCTCGTTCGCTCCGCCACGACCGGAAAACAGGAAACGCTCACAGGCTCTCTTTCAGATATCGCCCAAAAAGCCGTAGCCAGCGATTTCAAAGCGCCGGCGGTAGCAGTGTTTGGAGAGGTTGTCGGGTTGCGTGACAGCCTCAATTGGTACGAAAAGCGGCCGCTGCTGGGGAAAAGAATTGTCGTTACGCGAACACGAAAGCAAGCGAGCGTGTTGAGCAACAAACTGCGTGCGCTCGGTGCTCACGTCATCGAGCTGCCAACAATTCGAATCGAGCCACCAAGCAACTTACGTGAATTCGCGGAGCTGGTGCAGGACGCACACGAGTATGACTGGATTGTATTCACAAGCGCAAACGGCGTTGAAGCGTTCTTCGATATTTTTTTCAAGTTGTACGATGATGCGCGTGAAATCGGCGGCGCGCGCATTGCTGCGATCGGACCGGCGACGGCACAACGCGTGAAAGATTTTCACCTGCATGTCGATCTTCAGCCGGACGACTTCGTGGCGGAATCGGTAGTGCGTGAATTCAAAAAGCAGGGAAGCATCGAAAATTTGCGGCTTCTGCTGGTGCGCGCGGAGAAGGCGCGAGACGCGCTTCCCAAAGGACTTTCGGGCATAGGAGCCATCGTAGACGAAGCGTTCGCTTATCGGACGGTACCGGAAACGCGCGACACGAGTGGCGCGGGACGTCAACTGACGCAGGACGGAGCCGACTTAATCACGTTCACCAGTTCTTCAACCGTAGAAAACTTTCTCGCGCTTGGACTACCCTGGCCGCAGGGAATGCGAATCGCCAGCATCGGGCCCATCACGTCAAAGACGGTGCGCGATCACGGGCTCAACGTCGATGTCGAGGCACGCCGCCACGATATCGACGGCTTGGTGCAGGCGGTCAGGGAACTGTTTGCTGAGAAAGGTTAAAGGGTTGAACGGCGAGAGCGAGAACCACTGCGTCAGGTTACCGTTTTAACTCTTCAACTCTCTAACTGTTTAACTGGGATTAAATCTGAACTTCATCCGACCGCGCTTGGCGTTGGCTTTTGCCTTGCGACGATGCTTTTGAGAAGGCGTCTCGAAGGCGCGCAAACGGCGGACCTCCTCGAGAATGCCCTCGGCATCGAGCTTGTTTTTCAGCCGCTTCAACGCGCGATCGACAGGTTCACCTTTGCGAACAATCACTTCTGGCATCGATAATCACTCTCCGAATTTGGGATAAATTCTTAACCGGCGAGCCCGAGCCTACTCGGGCCGCGCGAACTCGTCAAATCTCCAGGAAACAGAGACGGAGTTAGTCCGCTTTAGCGTTGGGCGAGAGGATTTGCTGCGGTCGCTGCTTTTTCGGTGATCTCGCGACGCAAAGTGGTCTCTCTGCCGCCCCGGAGGCGCGTCCACCACAGCACGATGGGCGAAGCGATAAAGATCGAAGAGTATGTGCCGACAACCACGCCGATGATGATGGCGAGAGAAAAATCGCGCAACACAGCGCCACCAAAGAAAAACAGACAGAGAATCGGGATCAGCGTGACTGTGCTCGTAAGGATGGTGCGGCTGAGCGTTTGGTTAATGCTCGAATTCATTATCTCCTCGATGGTTCCCCGCCGGCCGCCGGCCAAGCCTTCGCGTATCCGATCGTAAACGACGATGGTGTCGTTAATCGAATAGCCGGCGATGGTCAGCACTGCGCCAACCATCGTGAGAGTCAGCTCGCGGCCGAGAAGCGCGAACATACCGACCGTCATCAGCACATCGTGCAACAACGCGACAATCGCACCTACGGCGAACGAAAGTTCGAACCGGAACGTTACGAAAATCAAAATGCCGAGGATGCCGAGGCCGAGTGCGATTAACGAACTTTTTGCCAGCTCACCTCCTACGAGCGCACCGACGCGTTCCGATCCTTCAACTTTAAAGCCGACGTTTGGAACTGTCTGAATGATTTGCTTTTCCACCTTGTCGCTGGTGTTCAACGGCGTGCGGACCGTGATGTAACTCTTGCCGCCTTGCGTCGATTCCTGGATTGAGGCGTCGGCAAATCCGATTGGCTTGAGCGCGTTGCGCACTTGTCCAATGTCGATCTTCCCCGGCGCGCTTAGTGTAATCAGGTCGCCGCCGCGAAAATCGACACCAAAATTTCTCTCACCGCGCAGGTAAAAGGCGGTCGCGCCGGCCAGCAGCAACGCAAGCGAGCACATGCAGGCGATAAAGCCTTTACCGAGGAAATTGATGTTTTGCGATGAAATCAAATGCAACATCGAAATGCGCTTCAACCGTCCAGTGTCGACAAGCCAGCCGAGGCAGTTCCGGCCAACGATCAAGGCGGTGAACAAAGAGGCCAAAATGCCGAGCGTAAGTGCGATTGCGAAGCCTTTCACCGGGCCGCTGGCCTTCCAAAACAGGATCGCCGCCGTAATCAGCGTCGTTACGTTGGCGTCGAAAATAGAGCTAAACGCTTTCTCATAGGCCGTGTTAATGGCGACCTTGAGCGATTTCCCGAGGGCCATTTCTTCGCGCAACCGCTCGTAAATGAGCACGTTCGCGTCGACTGAAAGACCGATTGTTAAAATGATGCCCGCGATACCGGGCAAAGTGAGGACGAAATGGAACATCGTCAGCGCGCCCATCAGCAGAATGAGGTTAACAATCAGAGCAAGATCTGCGATGAGACCTGGGATTTTGTAATAAATGGCTACGCACACGAGCGTGATGATCAGTCCGACCAAGCCGGCGAGAATGCTCGCGCGAATCGAATCCAGTCCGAGAGTGGGGGAAACGCTGCGCTCTTCCTCGATGCTCACAGGCGTTTGCAGCGGGTTCTCCAGGACGCTCGCCAGCCCGCGCGCTTCTTCCTCAGTAAATCTTCCGGTGATTTGCGCGTCGCCACCATAAATTGCATCCTGTATCACAGGCGCAGATTGGATGACCCCATCAAGCACAATCGCAAAGCGGTGATGAACATGCGCGGCAGTGATGTTGCCGAACTGCTTGGCACCATCAGGATCGAATCGCAAATGAACGATCCAGCCCTCCTTTTCATAGGAAGCGCCAGCGCCCGAAACGCGATCACCGGATAAGTCGGCTTTCTTTTTTACGAGCAACCGTTCTTCGACCGATTTACCGTCCTCACCCTGGTGCTTATGAGTTTCAATCCTGTATTCCGGAGGAATGACTTGTTTTCCTTGGTCGATCTCGCGCAATCGCTCGCCATTATCGGGATAGACCAGACGAAACTCGAGTTTCGCCACCCGCGAGAGTTGGTCCCGCGCTTCCTGAATCTTCGCAGTGTCGAGCCCGGGGATCTGGACCAAAATTCGGTCATTCGCGACGGGACTGATGATCGGTTCGCTGACTCCAAAAGTGTCAATACGTTTCCGAATCACCTCCACGGCCTGATCAAGCATTCCCTTGGTGATCGGCTTGTCCCCCGGCTTGAGCCGGATCAGGAAGGACGTGCCGCCTTGAATATCCAGGCCCAGCGAGATCTTTTTCTGCGGCGGCCAGATAGTGGCGATGCTGAAGATGACAAGCAACAGCATCAGCGTCGTGGCCAACAGGCGTTTCCGCGCCCCTTGATCGGTGGCGAAGTACCACCCGAACAGAACCAGCATGGCGAGCCCGATAAAAAATGTAAGCGCGGGAGTCATTGAATTGCGGATTGCACTATCGCTTCAACGCTTTAACGATTCAACGGTTCAACCTTCTTTCAGCACATTTGTAATGGCCGATTTGTCCATCTCAATCTTTACATTGTCGGCTACCTTCACGAGCACGGTTTTCTCTTTTACGTTCGAAATCAGACCGTGAATGCCGGCGTTGGTCACGACTCGGTCACCGGTTTTCAAACTCGCGATCAAATTTTGTTGCAGTTGCTGCCGTTTTTTTTGCGGCCGGATCATCACAAAATACATGATGATGAAAATGAAAATCAGCGGCACAAAAAACGAGCCGATGCCGCCGCCGGGCATCGCCTGAGGTGCCGCGGTTTGAGCCTGAGCAAGAACCGTCTGGAGCATGGTAAGAAATTGGAGAGCGCACCTTAAACGCGAAAGCGCCGGCTGCAATGCTTCTTTCGCGTCGCTCGTATTATGACACCGTTGATTGACGCTGTAGCCACGCCGTGCCTGCCGCGCCGGAGCAGCGCGAAGGCGGGTGGGGCGTCTGAACTCGAAGCCGCCGAAGTGAGGACGGCGCATAGCACCGTGGCTAAAGTGCGCGCGCCGAAAAATCGAACCCGCGTTTCACTTGATGAAAAATCGGACCGAAGTGCTAATCTCTTTGCCGACAACGGGGGTATAGCTCAGTTGGTAGAGCGTCTCGTTCGCAACGCTAACAACTCGATATTCTGATTTGATCTGAGTTGATCCCACGCGCATTTTCATGGGGTAAACCGTGCGCGCGCGTATTCTCACTACAACCTCACATGATCTGAAAAACGGTCACTGCCGTATAAAATTGCCGTACAAAAGATACAGCCCTTCTATCGGACCAGTCGATTAACATGCGCCGCCTTCGGAAGACACTTCCTATACACGGAGAGCAAGCCTTGGCGATCTTTCACAACCGATATCGACCGTCACTTGTCCGTTCTTTTAAGATTAAGGATACTCTGCCGGAAGACTACTGCCACGTGCATGGTGACCGCGATTTTTTTTACAGTTCTTATCCGAACTGCTATTTCGTGCAGTTCGCTTTGACCTATGACGATCCCAGCATTGTGAATGGCCGATTACTTGTTATTTCAAAAAGCACAGCGCAAATCCTTTACGATGAATAGCGCGAACGATAGGACCTTAGTCCTATTCGTCGACGCGTTGGAATCAATCGCTGAGACGCAGCCCCAACTAAACCCGGCTTTGCTGAGATTGTCAGCGATGATTTCCCAATACTTCATCGGCGACCCGCTTCTACGGCTGACGCTGCGCTCGCCTCAGTTCCTGGTTTACTCGTTTCTTCTCTTCCCGCACGTTTTCCAAGTTACCGCGAAGAACGGGTAGCTCCCCTTCTGCTGAGGTGTCGTACTGCCCTCCTCGCCCGTCAACCCACCTCCGCCATGCCTCTTCTTTTCTTTTCTCCGCTTGCCCAATCCGCACGAGCAAATTTTGTTCTTGCTGCTGCAAAATACTTAATTGGTCTGTCAGTGCCTGAACGTTGTTGTATTTCGCCTGTTGCTCTAGCCCCTGTTGGTACTGTTTTGCGCTGGCAGCTTTTTGCTGCTTGGCGAGTTCTTCTTGCTGGCTATTGAACTGGTTAAGCTCCTGTGTTTGCCGAACGGCGGCGGCTTGGGCGGCAGCCGCGTGGGCGGGATCATAGTGAAACCGCTCCTGAACATCTTTGGGCAACTCGGTAAATAAACTTTGGAAATACCGCCCTTCGTCTTAATCACGATTCCGTCCGCCTCTACCTGCGTGACCGTCGCGTTTTTGTATTCTTTTCCGCTAGTCGTTTTGAAGTCGTCGGCAAGTGCGACTGCCGTAGCAAACAGCGTGACTAGAATTGCAATTCTCATTTCTGGGGAGTTCATGCGCGGGATTCTATCTTTGTGCTCTCCACACAGCAATGACAAAATGATATGAACGGACTTCCCTCATTGGTGCGCTTTGCCCCATGCACCGCGCTTCGCTGTCCTCGCTTTGTTCTCCAACTCGTGGCAGATGCGCCAGGTATGTCTGCGAATCGCCACTGTCTGGCAGCGGTGTTCGTGTTCCGTAAATTCGCGCGAGTCCATTGCTGACAAGCAGCTCGTTCAGGTCGTGACCGTCTGCCGTGACAATGATTGCATAGTATCGCCAGTTCGCGCTGCGACCGAGTGCACGCCGCCAGCGTGTGTAGATGGTGAATGGTTTTGCAAGCGCCCGCCTAGTGAACTCGCTTGCTTCTTTGCCTACCTCAAGCACTGCGTCAGCACTGATTCCAAAGTAGGCGGCCTGCTCCGCGATCCGGTCCGCATAAACGCGCTCCTCCTCCGGTGTATCGACAAAGTAGATTCGAAAAACCACCTCTTTCTGGTCTGGCAAAAGGACGTGGAAGCTGTCTCCGTCGTTCCATCGTTGTGACTTGTAGTCGTCAAGCTGCCGTGAGCGCATTCTGTTCAACTGAAAGCCAATTTGGAAACCGTTGCGAGGTTGAATCTGCGCAGAGAAAAGTAATCCGCGCGTAGCCAACGTTCGTCCTGCTCCCGAACGTTAGGTAAAGCCCGAGTATCGAGCTTTGGAAGGAAACTATGAAAACTATAAAAATGATCAATAAATTCCCAGCTGTCGCCGTTGTTGCCATGCTGATATGGGGAGGGATGGTTCGAGCGCAGGCGAGCGACCCGCTCTTTTCGCAATTATCCGACGGCCAATCCACGTACGGTCCGAGCCAATTATGGACAGCCAACGGCGTGAACAGCGAAATCGCCGATGATATTAATGTGGTCGCAAATATCGACCGCGTTTACGCCGGTGGTTTCATTTGGGGGACGGTTAATTTTCAGGGGGTATATATCCGTTTCTACGCATTCGGTGCCGATAATAAACCGGGGGCGCTTCAACGCGAATATTTCCTCACGGCCGGCAGTCCCAACGTGGTATTCGACAACCTCTCGGGCGCGATTAATGCCACCCTGTCGCCCGCTTTCGCTGCGAGCGGCCGACATTTTCTCTCCGTCCAACCAGTCATCAACTATTGGTACTGGTGGAGCGCCAATAACGGCGCGCCGCGCGGGCAAGCATTCTACTTTCGCAACAACGCGACCGGGGAAGCATGGCATCACGGCGACAACCTCAACCTCGCCGCTAACGTTGATGCAGACGTGGTGTTTGATCTCTACGGGACGGCGACCGGCCCGGGCGTCATCAGTAATTTGTCCGCCAGCACGTTGCCACGAAGCGGTTTTCTCGAAATTTTCGGAAGCAACTTTGGCGGCGACGGCACTGTGCTGATCGGCGGGATCAAGGCAGCTGTGGCGGATTGGACCAGCACACGCATTATCGCTTACGTGCCGGAAAGTGCGCCGCTTACCACGCTTCCCGTGCAAGTGGTCAATGGCGCCGGTGGAAGTAACACGATTGCGCTGACAGTCACGACGCGGCCAGCGGCAGCGAACCACGTGAACTGGCGCTTCCGCATGAATGGCCCTTACTCGGAAGTGCGAGCAGCCGTCGGCCCCGATAAGACAGTCTACGCAATTGATGCGTTTTTCCATCTCTACGCGCTCGCGCCAGATGGAGGACTGAAATGGCTTGTGCGCGGTGCCGGAGACAAAGGCGTCGCCGTCGGACCAGATGGAACGATTTACGTTGCCTCCGAGAGTTACATCAAAGCATTCAATCCTGACGGCTCGGCCAAGTGGACATTTGTGCAAAATCCGCGCGCCTTCATTTGTCTGGGTGTATCTGTCGGCCCGGACGGAAACATCTATTCAGTCGGCACGGAAGGCATGGGCGTGTTCTCACTAACGCCGCAAGGTGCGCTGCGGTGGACGAACTTCGAAGGGTACGCTCGGTTAATCGTGGATTACGCCGAGATTGTGTTTGGGTCGAACGGCAGCCAGCAGCAGTTGTATTTCTATGCCAATGACCACCTGCGAAGTCTGCGGTTGGATGGCGCGTCCGTATTTACAATCCTAGGTAACATAGATTACCTGCGTCCCGGACCTCAACCAGCCGTTGCCCCTGACGGTTCTGTCCATAACGCGATCACGGCATACTCGCCGAATGGTGCCTTCCTGTGGAGCTTCGCTTCGCCTTACCCGTACAATGTTTTCACACAACCCGACATTGGCAGCGACGGCATCCATTACTTTGTGCAGAACCTGAGCCAGCTCTTTGCGCTCAACGCCAATGGCTCACAACGTTGGCACGCCACCGTCAACGGCTACGTCGCTGGGCCCATCGTTGATTCGCTTAATACCCAACTCATCATGGGCAGCGACGACACAGGTGATCACGCCGGCTTTATTCTCTCCGCCAGCGCCCAGGACGGGCATGAACTCTGGCGCGTCACCCTGCCAGCGGAAGACCCAACCGTTTTTAATTCTGCGCTTGGGATATTCGGTTTCAACCAATTCGTCACTGCGCGCGCACGATTCACGGCCGACGGCCAGACTGCATACGTCATGACCGCGACCGCGACAGGCGACAACAACACGAGCCGTTCCTTCATTTATTCCCTTGCCTCCGGTAACGGCACTGCAACGCCGACACCGACACCAACTCCTACTCCAACTCCGTCCCCGACACCGACGCCAACCCCCACCGCCACAGCGACGCCCACGCCAACTGCTACCTCGTTGCGCTGCGACAGCATCACGCTCTCCGCCAAACCCTTGAAGAATCAAGTTAACGTGACCGGAATCGTTATCGTAAAGGATGCGAACGGAACTGCCATTTCCGGGGCGACGGTCGCCGCGACGTGGACAACACCCAACGGCACAACGCAGAACCAAACCGCGAATACTGGCACGGGTGGTAGTGCGAACTTCAGTACGAAAAGCGGCCGCGGCACATACACGCTCACGGTCAACAACATTACGAAGACTGGCTACACCTTCGACAGAACCGGCAGCGTCCTAACCAAGAGCATTACGAAGTAGCCGCCGCTGACAAATAAGTCCAGTGCAGGGCTTGCAATTCATCTTTGGCTTTTTGCAGCAGCAGTGGCCGGATGGAAACGAGTTCTTTCATTTGCGCGTGCCTTGGCCTAACAACTCGCGCAACAACTTGAATTCTTCGTACGCAGGCTTGCGCCGGTCTCTTCTGTACCGCCAGGGGAATTCTGATTGTCGAAACGCTGCCGGCCGCAGCGCCGGCGAGAATGTGAATTCAAACTGATCCACGGCTGGGGCTGCCCAGCGATGCCCCTCGGCCGGATCATTCATCGCTTCGGCTCAGAAATGATGACAATCTTACCGTCGTGGCCTTTTCTGGCCCGGCGAAATCGACCTTCATCGAGGAGCTTTGGGTTAGCCTTACCCATTCGCTCCGCTTCCTCCTGGCTGAGGAACTTTCCGTCTAAATCCCAGCCATCGACATAGTCGGGCTGTTGATGCTTTCCTTCAAAAACAGATGGTGCTTCTGATGCTTGGAGTACTAATTCCTTAACAAAGCCTTTCCCGGTACCGGTACTTGGTACCGTACCAGCACCTTTTTCTTTCTTCTTTGTTCCATTGTTCCATTGTTCCTTGTTCGTGGTAGTGACGACTGCCCCTTTGACTGCCCCTTTGACTGCCCTTTGACTCCCCTTTGACTCCCCTTTCAAAGGGGTAGTGACGGCTACCCCTTTCCCGCCGCTTTGGTCTTGTATGAAAGGGGTGGTGACGGCCACCCGTTCGAGAGCGCAGCGGTATATCTTTACCTGATTGGTGGTGCCGCCCAGTCTTCCGGTGTCGATCAGCAATTTCTTGGCGTTCAGAGACGTTATCGCGTCGCGGACCGTCTCCCGCACCATTTTCGATTTCTTGGCAATGCGTTTCACCGACGGCCAGCTTTCCCCATGTTCGTCGCAGTGCGCCGCGAAAGTTACTAAAACCAGCTTCATTCCCGCTGGCAGCTCCTGGTCCAGAGCCCATTCCACAGCGCTGGTGTTTATCCAGCGACGGCTGTTAGGTTTGCCTGCGCGCAGTAATTCCAACTCAGCGAGTAGCCGCGCATTTTCCGCCTTGAACTCCTCAATCTGGGCAGCGAGTCGCGCGTTCTCTTCTCGGGCAGCGGCATCATTGTCTTTTCCGAGATCATAAAGCGCCCTGGCCGCGTCATCCTGCTGTTTCAGTTTTACCTGGATCGATTTGTAGTCAGGCCGCCGCGCGCACATTGCGCTTGCACCTGGCGGTCTATCCTTTAGGGTCGGCATGGCTGTTCGAAAGAACGCGCGCTCGGCTTGGCGGTCGGGCGCTGCTTTTTTTTGGGTTTCATTTCATTTTGACCCTGGGGCCACTCGGTTAGGCCGAGCGTCTGCCGGTGTATCCATAGCTCCGTGATTTTCTTGCTAATTTCAGTAGGCCATTTGTTTAGGCCGCGATTTTCGCAAGCTCCCTTTGTGCGTGAAGGAACCGATCACACTCAGCGCGCTCGATCAGGATGTGACGAATGCCCGGCAGCGGTTGAAGTAAACCGCGCGTAATCAGACGTCGAGCTGTCGTGATCGACAGGGACAGGTAGTCGGCAGCCTGGGCCAGCTGGAAAGCTCCGCGCTCGTTGAGCGGGACCGTGTTTTTCCTGCGATTCCATTGTGATGAAGGTTTTGGTTCTTTCGGCTTATTAGTGGTGCTCATGTTACCACCAGCCTAGCTGACCGACCCTCTCTCAAATTTTCCCTCGTTTTTAAATCGAGGGAAAAAATGCTTATCGTGCAAGCCTACTCGCGCAGGAGATTCAGCTGCATTTCGCCCCATCCTTTTTTGAATCGGTAATTAGGCGGCGCCACTCCGCGCGGCTTGTTTCCGTGGTCAATCGACAGGGCGTGAAGTCTGTCGTGAAAGGTTTTACCGGAGCCTGGCAGACGTAGCCATTTTTGGATTTCTTCAGGTGTGCGGAGTTTAGTGCATCCGAGCAGCCGACGAAGCTTGTATTCGAGCAACCAGTTATCACGCCTGGCATGTCCTGAGAGATGACGGCGACTCAGGATCCGCGCCACCTTTGGCAAAGCTTGCAGGAACTTGTGGTCCGCCGTATCGAGCGCATCTATTAAGCGCCGCAGTAACCTGATTTGCTCGACATCGGGAAGCGTTTCTCCGGCTGCTTCGGCGAATAGTCGCTCGCGCCGCCAATTTTTCAGAAAGCGGAGAGCCTCGCGGTTCTCGGGTGAATCCTTCTTCTTTCCGAGATCGACAAACCAGTATTGATCAATCCATTTCGCCATTTCGCCTGCCAGCTTCTCTGCTTGTGCCAAGTCCCTGGCGAGCACCGGCGCGAAATGCTGAAGGAAGAACGCAGTGTAGAATGGCAGCCGGTCGCCCACGATTTCCGTGTTGCCCCCATGTACCCGGCGTCCGTTCCGAAACATCCCGGCCGACACGATAAGATTCTTTCCGTCGTGATCGAAGCGCACGCGGAGTTCAAAACCACTCGGACTGATCTTCAAGGCGAACTTGAACACGTTGCGAGTGCCCTTTTTGTGACAAGCGACTGCGGAATCCTTCACGCCGCCCCGCCCTTCACCATAGGAACGACGTTTTCCGGCAAGCCGTCGGTCATGAGTTGCGCCATTCGATCCGAATGCGCGCGGTTAACGTGGCTGTAGGTGTCGAGAATGAGTTTGCCGCCGTCTTTGTGTCCCTGCCATTCGGCGATCACCTTCACGTCCACGCCACGCTCGATTGCGCGCGTGATGAACATCCGTCGAAACGAGATGTGACTGTACTGCGGGAGATTTAAGCGGCGACAGGCGTTGGCAATTGCTTTCTTCGCGTCATTGATCTTGAACACCCGCTCGTTAGGCACATCATCGCGACGCCGACGAACCAGTAGCGGTTTTAATTGCGGATAGATCGGGATCGCGAAGCCCGATTTCGTTTTGTGACGAAATGTCGTGATCTTTTCGCGTTGCCAATCAATGTCGCTTTGCCTTAGCGCAGCCGCTTCCGCCTTGCCTAAGCCAGCGAGGCCAAGAAACTCTACAAAGTCCGCGCTCTCTTCGGCGTCGTGTCCGTTAAACTTCTGCGAACGGATGCTTTCAACGATTGCTTTGAACTCTTCAAAACTCGGAGTGGCCCGGATTGGTTTTTGGGGTTTCACTCGCCGCAGATGAGCGGCGGGGGATCGCGAGATGATTCCATCGCGCACCGCCATCTCGAAAATTTGTTTCATGCACTCCATGTGCAGATTGCGGGAGTGTGGTCCGAAGCGATAACGGGAAATCCAAAGATCGACGTGCGACGGCTTAACTCTTGTGACTTGAGTAAGTCTGCCGCCGGTGGGCCAATGCGATTTTATCCGACGAATGATGAGCGACTTTCGCCCAACGGTTTTCGGCTTCTGATGCTGTATCGTCTGGCAATAGCGATCACAAAGCTCAGCGAGCGTGAGCTTGCCTTGCGACGGATCGACTTGCTCGCGCTCTTGTTTTAACCAGACGAGCGCGCGTTGCGCTGATGCTCGGTCCGTCGTGCGCAGCGAGCGGCGGATTTCCTTGCCGCCGCTCTCGAAGCGCGCATAATAAACGCCGTTCGATGAATAACGGTACAGACATTCGCCCATTTTCTGGAATGCACTCGTGTTCTGATGTGTTCTCATTTGATCCCGAGTGTATGCCGGATAAAACAGCCGGACAAACGTTATTTTTGGGCCGAATCCGTGCGCCGTTTTTCATAGGTAAAATGGGGG
>Ga0066706_10000306_pt1 | contig 14345 bp, 15 predicted proteins | sample GraSoiAngelo_155_FD_67274 | JGI IMG/M metagenome (GOLD analysis project Ga0066706, IMG submission 67274) | Grasslands soil microbial communities from the Angelo Coastal Reserve, California, USA - 14_1009_13_30cm | ecosystem: Environmental > Terrestrial > Soil > Grasslands | place: USA...
CGCCGTGTGCCGGATCTTAAATGTTCCGGCATTGAAGTTCCGCGGCCGGGGCCACAACCGATCGGCACCCGGTCCGTCGCCGGCGCCGTCCACCCCGTGGCACCAGACGCATTTCCGAAAATAAATCTTCTTGCCGGCATCGACCATGGCTGGATCTGCCTTAGCCGGGTTGGGCCCTTTGATGAAACCGGGGGACATGGCCGGACCGGCGGCCGTCACGTCTCCGGTAGTCGACAGAATGGCAAGGCCCCCAGCCACCCCGAAGGAGATGGCGATAGTCGCCACAATCAGCGTCTTTTTTGTCAGGCGCGAAAAAAGAGCGTTCATTCTCGTATCCCCTAAATTAGATGGATTAGTCCCAGGTCCGCGGGTAGTACCCCGTGTGCCAATATTCAAATAAGATAACCTTCCAAATTTCATCCGTCGTCAGGTGCTGTTCCCAAGGCGGCATCACCGATGCCCATGGGAATCCTTCTCTTGGAAGGTTCAAGCCGCCCTTCGCCACGCGCCAGAACACGAACGTCTCTTGAAGCTGCGCGATCGTGCCGGGGTCCGTGAAGTTCGCCGGAATTGGATTAAAGGCAAAGGCGAACATGCCGCGCCCGTTCAGATTGTCACCGTGACACCAATGGCAATTTTGGAAGAAGATCTGGCCGCCTTCCCGCACGTATTGCAGATACGGCGGAGCCTTTTCATCCCAGGGATTGCCGTCGATATATGTGTTCTGGACCTTGTCGGAGTATTTTCCGTCATTGTCCACACGGAACGGGCTTTGGGCCGTCTGAAGCACGAACGTTTTCCCGTGAACTTTCGTGCTCGCTGGAGGTGCAGGATGCACCGTACGCAGCTCGATCGGTTCGTCTACATTCGGCTTCATGCTGTTGTAACCCATGAACCCAACGAGGAATGGCAAAAGGATGATGACGACTGTCCTGATCATCTTTGCCGCGCCCGTCGTGGCATCAGCGACGGCAATGATTGGCCGCCGGAAATCCTGCCAAGCTTCCTCTGTGGACGATACCCACATAAAAATACCGATCAGGGTCATCGTTGCATAGATTGCCCGCACGCTGAAGGGGATGGGCGGGTAGATCCTATATCTGAAATAGAGAATGGAATAAACGAAGAGGAGTGTGGCCTGCAGCAGTTTATTGACCTTGATCCCCATCTTCTTGTCGAGGAGATAGAAGATGAAAATGAAGAGGAGCGCCTGCAGCCCCATCTCACCCAGCATCTGGATGGGCATATAGCCTTCGACGAGTTTCAATCCTGTCATGTCTGATCTCCTAAAATCTTGAGCCCGGTCAGATCAGGACCCTATTCAATTTTCGGAGGCGCCTTGCCTTCCTCTAATTGGGATAGGTAGTTAATAATTTTATTAATTGCAGCGGCATTCAGCTTCTTGCCGAAATCCTTGGGCATGATGTTGTCGGGGTACGGTTTCACGACATACATGCTCGGCGTCAGAATGGATTCCATGATGTACTCGCGCACGGTCGTCGCCTTGCCTTTGTAGTCCGGATCCTTGAGTCGTTGGGGCGCGTTCGTTTTCTCTACCAGCTTCGGCCCGACCGCCCCGACCGCGCCTGGGATACCGGGTATGGTGTGGCACGCAAAACACAGGGCCTTGGTGAAAATCTCATTCACCGGCTCATCGCCCGTTACGACCGGCGCACCTGGTACCGGACCGGCAGGAGCAGCACCTGGAGCGCCGGCCGGCTTTGGACGATCCGATTCAGGAATGAATTTCTTGTACGCGGCCTCGATCTCGTCAGGTGAAGGCGGGTCGACGCCCTCTCTGGCGAAGAGCCACGTGTCCACGGCAATCAGCTCATCCAGCGTCAGGGCGATCGGTGGCTTATGAATGGCCGGCATCGGACTTTCTTTGTCATTGGTTCCTTTGACTCCGAATCCGGCAACCACATAGCAATTCGGGCAGGCGTGAGATTCGGCAATGTATTCAGCAGCACTCTGAGCCGTCCCGCACCCCGGACACGCCTCCTTCTGCACCGTATCGCGCTTGCTGGGATCTTTTTGGCTGTATTTGGGATCCGTGAGGCGTTCAAGCGCACGGGTTGGAACGCCAAAGAGGTTCGGCGCACGCTCACTGAGGAAGCCCTTCTGAAAACCATGGCACAATGGACATTGCCCCTTGCCAATAGCGCCTTGGGTCCCGCTCGCTCCCACGGCTCCGAAAATGAGTTTTTCACCGAGGTCGGAACGCTCTGATACCGACATTTGCTTAACGTCTGCGGTCTTCTCTTCAACCGGCGGAGGATCCGCCTTAACTTGCGGCAACCAGTTTCCGAAACCTGCCAGACATGCGGCCACAAAAAACATGAAGCCGCCGATCTGCAGGAGAACACGGACCCCCTTAAAGTACATCGCCATCGTAAATGAGGCCACGGTAAACATCACGAGGGAAATCGGGAGAAACCTCGGTTCACCCGGCGCCCCAGCGCTCTCATCGTTAAAATTCATAGCGTAATTTGCGATGGCGATGAAGAGCATGCCGTAGCCGAGGAGGCCGACGACACACTTGAAAACTAATTCGCTGCGGTTTTGGTCGTTTTTTCGAAAGAATTGGAAGTACAGCAAAAGCCCGACGATCACGAGGGCCCCTGGCCACCCCAGGTGAAAGGCCCTGTGCATCAATTGCACAGCGCCGGAATTCGGCAGGATGATTAAGAGTGCTCCCCCAATAAGGACAATCAAGAGCGCAGTAATGAAGCCAAGCACCTTACCTGTAAGCATTCACGTCCCCTCCACCTCCTTGCCGCATATGAGGGGGCGAACCAAGAGCGATTCGCCCGCTCATAATCAACGGCTCGTTATCAATGGCTTGACGCAGGAATAGGCACCTTCTGTCCGCTTGGCGCTGTGACTGGAGCCTTTTTCGCTCCCAATGATCCAAGCCAGAACACGAACAGAATCGTCATCCAGAAGAACAACACATTGAACGAAATCATGTTTGCGCCAAACCCGATCGTATGGGTAAAAGCCCATGGCGAGTTATCGCGCATGATCTCATTGACATGCCAAAACAACCGGACGGATGAACGGATATACCCCATCAGTCCCATCATCCAGGTAAATGAGGTGGCGAGCATGATCAGGGCATATTGCGATCTGACCGAGATCTGTCCCCATGCGATCGGACCTGTATCCTTGGCGCCCTTCAACATCAACGCATTGAGCGTGACACCGATGAATAGGCACGATAGCGTTGAGGCCACCTGCGGAACCGACAGCCCTACTCGAACATTCGCCGGGATATAGTAGCCGTAGATCGCCAGCCAAATAATGTTGATGTAGGCCATCGTGAAGAAACCGAACAGGAAGGAGTTACCCAAGGGAGCCCATTTCACGGTGGGGATCTTGTTGCCCCGCTGGTACATGATGAAGCTGAGCACTGTCGTCGTGATGATGGTATTGATCGCGCCGTTCTTGGCCGACATGACTCCGTAATTCCCCAGCACCGGATGCTGCTGCCCGCCCATGGCCTTCAGCTCGGCGGGAGTCATGACGATCGTATGTGGCGTCAGCCACACGATGAAGCAGGCGATGAGCACGAACACCATGTACTTGATGTACTTTTGGTAGCGCTCGGCTCCGCGCATCCGCTCCATCCCCTGCCAAAGATAGTAGTTCGTGGTGAGGAAGAGTGCTCCGATCATGACGGCCTGGATGATGAACAACCACGCCAAAAGCCCGCCCATCAACGTAATGCCCATTTGCTGGCGATAGGCATAGACCTCACGCATCAGCCAGTACCCGGCAAAGGGAAGAGGAATGAGAAAACAGACGCCGATGAACATGGCCACGTAACCCATCCAGTCATAGTGCGCACGTTCCTCGTCGGTCTTCGACGTGAGGAACCGGTAGGCCGCGTAAGCAGCCACTACGCCGCCGCCGAACGCCATGTTCCCCAGAAGCCGGTGCACGTTGATCGGGTTCCAGAGGGTCGTATGGATGACGTGCCAGATGTTGCCGAGATACCGGCCGTCAGCATCCACACCAGCCGGGGATTGCATGAAGGCGATCCAGGAGTTGGCCAGCATCATCAGAACGGTCCCAATCACGTTCAGCATCACCGACATGCTCACATGGACCCACTTCAGGAATCCCTCTCTCATCTTGTCCCAACCGTAATAATAGATGTAGAGTGTTCCACTCTCCGCTATAAAGAGCAGCGCGTAGGTAGCCATCACTGGCCGGAAAATGCCCGAGAGATATGTGAAGAAAGTGGGATACAGCGTGAGGAAGGTAAAAATGACGATCCCACCCAAGAGGGCTGTGAGGGAATACGCGGTCAGGCTGATTTTGACAAAATCATAGGCAAGTTGGTCGTACTTTCTGCTCAGGGCCTTATCCTTGCTGATGATGCCAAGGTATTCGACCACCATACAGAAGATCGGGACCGCCAGCACAAAGCTTCCGTAGTAGAGATGTTGCTGAAGGCCTACCCACAAGAGTACTCGGCTTTCAAAGTTGTACCGCGGGTAGTCCTTCGGACCGTCGGTCGTCTTCGGCGCCGGCGCTCCGACCACCGGCCCTTCGGTTTTATACCAAACGTCTCGCGATTTTTCGACAGATTTTGCATCGGCAGCCTTCGCCGAGGCCGCTGGGACAGGGTCCGCTCCGCTTGCTCCCGTAGGAAGAGATAGGAACAAGGGCAACAGTAGAAGCCCACTGAACATTCCTAATGCTAAGAATGCCCAGATTTTTTTTCGGGCTTGCTTTGTTATGATAGCCATGGAATAACCTCCTTCACACTGATTAGAAACTTTTTATTTCCTGAAGAGATAGAAATAGTCCAAACCCTGCATATTCATCAGCGAATAATCCAGCCACGTAAAATAGGCCGCCGCAATGATTAACGAGATGACTGCGAATCCTATTTTCTTTCCCGTGCTAACTTGATTGATTTGCTCTGCCATTACCCCCTCCACCCGGTTAAGAAATAACAGTTCTATAGAATCAGCAAGGGCACGGGGTACCTGCAAACCAGTAGAAGAACCAGATTCCCAATGCGCATGTCATGTAAAACATAAATTTCCCGAGCCGTAACAACCACTCAGGATCTTTTACTGTTGGACCCGTACGTGCGATTTCAGCCATGGCTCCCCCGTACTTTAATGTAGGTAATATTTGATCGAGCAGCTTGACACTATCTTGGAGGTTGTGTTACTCACGCACTAAAAATAAGGAAAAACATGGCTAAAGATACAAGATTGTTCGATATTATAGTTTTGGCGGGTATGGTTGTCAACATAATTCTTGCCGTGTTCCTTATCATCTATTACTTCGATTTATTATAGGCTTACCTCTCTTTTTTTTCATTTTTCAGAGTCCCATCTTTAGAGGTTTTTGCGCACCGAAAACCTATCGTCGTGTCACGAAATTCAGGAATCATTTTGAGACGGATTGTCAATCTTGTTTCATTTCCTATCGTGCCCCAAGACGGTCCTTTTATGACCTTAAAAAAACCATCTGACGGACCCGTCGGATTCGGGGTGTTATTTTTATAGGCGTCTTCCTGATACCAATCTTGAACCCATTCCATCGCGTTTCCCGCCATATCGTACACACCATATGGGCTTTTATCTTTCGGGAAACCTCCAACCGGGGATGTGAATTCAAATGGGTCAAGATTTCCAGTATTTGCATAACCCTGCTTGTCTTGGTTGCCCCACGGCCAGAGCAGTCCATTCGTTCCTCGGCCGGCTTTTTCCCATTCTGCTTCTGTCGGAAGACGAGCCGATCGGTACCTGCAATACTCGTCGGCATCCTCCCAGGAAACATAGACTGCTGGTTGACTTGTGGCACTCAACTTTTCGAAGTGTTTTACGTACCGGGACAGTGGTTTTCGGTGTCCAGTGGCATTGATAAAATCCGTGTAGGCCCCGTACGTCACCTCGTAACGGTCGATCCAAAAGGCATCAAGCATCACAGATGATTCCGGCTTCTCATCAAACCCTCCACCATTGTAGCCTCTAAGAAAGTAGCCGGCGGGGACCAGCACCATATCTTCCCGGAGAGACGCCGTTCCAGCCGTTGGCACATGGGTGTCCTTCGACTTTTCTATTTCTATGGCGCTTGGCTTGAGGACGTCGAGGATGATTCCGGCTATCGGAAGTGCTGCGAATAGGAGCGTGACGAGAAAAAAAGCCCACTTGATACGTTTATCGAGCATGCTGAAGAGCCGGATCAGCGGGAGTGAGAACTAATCCTTGGCACACCGAAATCCGATAGTCGCGTCGGTCCGCCACATCTTTGCCTGAAAGCGTTTGGTTACTCTGGCCCCATTCGGAGATTCTCTCCAGGAGCCTCCTCGGATCACTCGATTTTGGCCCTCTTCAGGACCCTTGGGATCCCGGTAAGGGGCCTTCGCATAGTACTTATCGTCATAGGTGTCCGCGACCCATTCGGCGACATTGCCAGCCATGTCATAGAGGCCGTATACGCTTCGGCCTGCCTCAAACTTGCCCGGTGGAGCGAGGTACTTATATCCATCCTCGTCCCCATCGAGATTCGCGTACCGGGGCCCGAAGGTATCTCCCCATGGATATTTCCTCGTGCCTTCCCCCCTCGCGGCCTTTTCCCATTCCGCTTCGCTCGGAAGCCGCTTCCCGGCCCACTGACAATACGCAGCGGCATCGCTCCAGGACATTCCGATCGCCGCGAATTCCGGTTTGACGATCTTCGACGGGTCCTCGTCGAAGACCGGGATGAACGGCTTCCCCCTCTTCGTCATCTTGACGAAGCGTTCATATTCAGCCTGCGTCACCTCATACTGATCAATGTAAAAAGTTTTGAGATACACCTGGTGTTGCGGAGCTTCATCGTAATCGCCGTCATTGCTGCCCATCTTGAACGGCCCTTCGGGAATTTCCGTCATTGCCCGTCCGTCGTCCCCTACAATTGTTTTATAGATGCTGAAATCGCTGGTGACTGAGGCCGCGGTTTCCTGGGGCGCCGAGGGAATATTGGCGAGTAGTTCTTTGTTCTTGGCCGTCTGCCTCGACAAGATCATCATGATCACGATCATCAGAAAAAACGACACGAACGTCGCGCCCACGCCGATCATCAACCATTTATCTTTCATCGGGTCTTCTCACGCTGGCGCCAGAGGTCAATCAAACTTCCCATTTGCACGCCGATAAATCCGCCCATTGCCCCGCCGGATGCGGCGCCGAGTGGAACGGCATCTCGTCCGGAAAGAAGCCATGCAACCACGCCCCCCATCAGTGCCCCGCAAATAATACTCACAAAGAATCTTCGACCGCCCAGCATGCCGATCAGGAACCCGAAGATCGAGCCGATCGCCGCCGCGATCGAGATGCTTCCAGTCACACCCAGATAATATCCGATCGCTGCTCCCACCGCCCCGAAGAGGGCCGCCCCGAACAACATGTCCAGAGTCACCCGTCCGCGTTCGCAGCCACCTGTTGATCTGAACGGCACGACTTCCGGCTTATTGTTTCGCTAATCCGATGTGCCCAAAATCAACTTCGATTCCAGGCGCTGCCACAAGGGAAATTCCCCAGGCTTGAGGAGCGGGGTCGTGTTTGTGAATTCTCACGAAGTCCGCATAGGCATCGACTCGTTCGTCAACCCATTCGCCGACCGGTTGGACGGCAGTGCGCACGACAATCTCAGAGCCGCTAAACATGCCTCCTTCCTTCAACGCTCCCACCTTTCCCAGCGAATTCCAGACATATTTCGTAAACACGGGAATCATCATCAGGTCCGTGTCCAGGGTAATAAAGACGGCAGCGATCAGGCCCTGGTTCTGAGGAGCGGCGCGCAGCCTCCAACGCCATGTCACGATAGGATAAGTTTTAGGATCCCACGCGACGCGCTTTTTGATACGCATCTGTTCATCCATGCCGGTCGTTCGAAGAAAGGAAAGATTTCCTTCGCGCGAAATGACATAGGCTTTTCGGGTGGCCGCCTCGCTACGACTGACCTGCCAGCCCTGGGGGAACCCATCCGGTTCGGCTTTCGAAAAGTCCTCAAGCGTCTGTTCGGCCGGATTTGAGGGGGACGGTGACGAAGACTGCGCGGCGACAAGCCCGGTCAGCAACGCAAACACAATGAAAAATGCTGCTGCGCCGGCGAATTTGATCTCACATCGAAATTTGCTAGCCATCACCAAGCAGTCCTTCCTTCGACAGCGCGGGATCATAGGCGGCTGGAACGGTGTCCGCCCACACGCGCTCAGGAGCGACCGCCTCTGATGAAGCACGGCTTACCCAGAACAGTCCGATTAAAAGAGCCCAAAAAACTATCATGTTGAATGTGACCATTCCAGCGGCCAGCCAAAGTTCCGGAGTGGCGGCCCATGGCGAAGTGTCGCGCATAATTTCATGGATGTGCCAGCCAAGCCTTCCCGACGACCGGATGAATCCCATCAACCCCATGACCCAGGTGAATGCCATGCCGAGAAGAAACAATGTCACTTGCCCGCGAACCGGCACCCTTCCCCATACGACCGGGCCCAAGGAGTGCGCCCCTTTCAACATCAGCCTGTTCGTCAGCAGTCCCACCGACAAGGCACTCAACGTGCTGAGCGCCTGCGGTAGAGAAAGACCGATGCGGATATTGGCCGGCAGATAAAAACCGTAGATGGACAGGCCGAGAATGTTCATGAACGCGCCGATGAACACTGCGGCGATGATCAGATTTCCCGTGGACGCCCAAACCGATATGATCACCCTGTTCGCTCGCCGGTAGCAGATGTAGCTCAACGCGGACAGAAGAATCATCAGATTGATCGCACCGTTCTTGGCCGACATCACGCCGAAGTTTCCGATCACCGGGTGTTGCGCGCCGCCGATCGCCTTCGCCTCCTCCGGCGTCATGAACAAGGTATGCGGCGTGAACCAGACCAGAAAACTCACCCCCAGACCGTACAAGAGATATTTGATATACCGCTCATACCGATCGGCTCCGGGCATGCGGGCCATGCCCTGCCAGAGATAGTAATTGGCGCCAATGAAGAGCGCCCCCACGGCGATGGCCTGCAGCACGAACATCCAACTCAGCATGCCGCCCATCATTGTCACGCCCAATTGCTGCCTGAACTCATAGACCGATCGCATCAACCAGTACCCCGCGAATGGCATGGGAATCAGCGCCGCCATCGTGAGAAACATAAACACATACCCCATCCAATCGTAATAGCCCTTTTCGTCGTGGCTTTTTGCCGTCAGGAAGCGAAACGCCGCATATCCCAGAACCACCGCGCCGCCCGTCATCATGTCCGCAAGAAACCTGTGCAGATTGAAAGGATTCCACAGCGCGGTATGGAGAAGGTGCCAGGCATTGCCCAGATAACGTCCCGACTGGTCAACACCGGCAGGAGACATCATAAAGGAGACCCAGGAGTTCGCCAGGAACAGAAGGACCGTTCCGAAGACATTCAGCATCACACCGATCGAGGCATGCAGCCACTTCCGCAGGCCGGCGCGCATCCTGTCCCAGGAATAATAATAGAGGTAGAGCGTCCCGCTCTCAGCCAGGAAGATGAGGGCGTAGATCCACATCATGGCCTTAAATACGCCCGAGATGTATTTCAAGAAGCTGGGATAGAGCGTGAGCAGGACGGCCACAAGCGTCACTCCGAGTAAAGAGGAAACTGAGAACGCAATGAGACTGATGCGGAGAAAATCACGGGCTAGGCGATCATAGCGCGCCGCCATCACCGGGTCCCGGCTGAAGATGCCCATGACTTCGATGATCAGGCAGAAGATCGGCAGCGCAAGAACAAAGCCTCCGAAATAGGTATGTTGCTGGGTAACGATCCAGACGGCTAACCGGCTGTTCACATTGCGATACCGCGGATAGTCACCCGCGCTCGCCGGCGGAACGGGATCGCCCAGTTGTTGTCCTGACGTTCCGTAGAAGACGTCCGTTCCAGGCAGCACAGGAACGGTATCTGAAATCTCCGCGGCAGGGGCTCCATAAGGACGTTCGTCCGCCCAGGCTGACGGACCGACGAGTGACAGCACTACCCACGACGACAGAAACAGGCTGCTCAAGAGGTTCCGCAGGACTCGCACGTCAGACTTTCCTGGAAGTTAATACACCGAGAATGAACGGGCAGCGGAGCATTGAGGGCGAAAGTTTACCATGCAGGTTTTCCTCCTGCCAACGGCATCGACCGAGATAATAACAATACGTACTCATGAGCCCCGCAGTTCCCCCCGTCACAGCCGTCCGCCACAATAGCGAGAGATCGGAAACATCGAAAAGATAGGCAGCGGCACCGAACACCGTCAGGAAATATGTCCATGCAAACGCGAGCCCCGGCCAGGCGAAGAATCGCAACAATTCTCGCCAGGAATATGCGGTCATGCTCTGCCGGATGCCCGCTGAAGGCCGCAGCCCGGATACATATGCGACGGTCGCCGCGCCCCCGATAAACACTCCGCCGACAAGCAATTGCCCGATATCCGTTGCGATCCAAGCCGCGGTCCCGCCCAGCAGTCCATACAGCAATGAAACCGTCACGGTGGTCCAGGCGACCGGTGATCCCCACAGGTCAGGCCGGCTTTTCAGGAATGTCCAAGGCCCCCGTTCATCGGCCAGCACCGGAAAGAACGCGCCCTGCACTGACCGCAGATGTCCCAGTTCAAATGCATCGCGTGCCACGGAGGTGGAGGCAATGATCAAAGCCATCATGGCGGACCCATCCGGATGCACCGTATAGCTATACGAAACGATTTTGAGCAGGCCAAGCACCATGAGCGAGAGCTGCACGGCATAGACGAAACCGATCTGCCATGCGACCCAAGAAAGCGTGACGAGCGGCTCGTCCCGAAGGCCCTCCACAATCCGGCGTCTGCGCGCAAGAGCATAGGCGATGACCGCAACCGCGGCGGAGAATAAACCGCTTACCGCGAGCAGGACGAGAATGTCGCGATGCCATCCGCCTCCTTGGAGGATACGATACAGCGCGAAGGCGCCCAGGCCGGGAAACAGCATCACAATGCGCTTGCGCCTTCTGAAGGCATCCTCCGTCACCGGGCCTGTCAACGATGGCAGCACCCGCATAGCGATACGATGCAACATGCACGCTATCCCCGCATGCCTAAGAACTTCAGCTTCGCTTCATTCATCAAGCTCTCCGTCACTTCCGGCAGCCCCCGCTCGATCGCCATCCGTTCGATCTCGATTTTCGCCATGGCACGGACCGCGGCCGGAATATTGGCAAGCCGCTCCCCCGCCTCCCTCGACCACGAAACTTGGCCGCGATTCCTCGCTTCCTGCAGGAGCGACAGCGTAATCAGACAGACGCCGTTTTTATCGGCATAGGTCTCGACCTCCCCTCGTACCAAGGGCTCGATATGAGGAGGAAGGCGTTCGAGTTCATGGCGCGCTTCACGTGACCAGAGTGTGCGCGTCACCCAAGGCTCAATTTCCTCGGGCCGGCCTGACACCGCCATCCAGTTCGCGCACGCAAGGCACGCGAGCGTGAGGTGATAGAGCAAGGGTGACGCTTCCTCAAGCGCCCTGGTCTCCATGGCGGCGCCGCAACAGCAGGAGACCTTCATAGACAAGCTTGCCGGCTTCATCCGATTTTCCCTGGATAGAGGATATACAGGAGGGTATAGGTTCCGGTCCCTGTCAGAAACAGAATGCAATAAATGACCATGGTAAACCGGCCGAGGATGCGATGCCGGCGCTCCCCGTCGGGCCACAACCGTTCCAGTCCTTTTTCCACGGTGAGGACGAAACCGATAACCAGCACTCCTGAGAGATAGACGATCAAGCGGCGGAACGAAAAATCCGATCCTAAGCGGGTGCCGACCACCGCATACAGCAGCAGCAGAACGGCCGCGCTGATGCCGAAAATCTTCATGAGTGTGTCACGAGAGACCCTGAGGACGCCCGGACGGAGTTCCCGCTGGCCGCCCATAAAGCGTTGCGTTCGAAAACCGAGGATGATCATGTAGACCGCCATGATCAATCCAACGATGACCAACGTAATGTGGAACGTCAATAAAGGGATAAAGACTTGGTAGTACATGAAATCTGAACCGCCGAAACCGGTGCGGCCTTCAAAGGCCAGAACTCCTAACTGGCGGAACAGATAATAGCTGGTAAAAAAAGCGAGCATGGTGACCATGCCGCCAAGTACCAGCCAATGATGCGCGTTGCCCAATCCTTTCCGCGCTTGGACCCAACCGATGATGAACAGCCCCGTGAACACCATCGCCATGAGTTGACTGAGATCTCCACCGAGTGACGCGGCCGTACCGAGGAATCCCGGGCGCGCAAGTAGCTCCTTCATTTGACACCTTCCACCAAGGAAGAGCGGTCACGCTCGTGAATAGCGGTGAACCCGGCATCCTTCAGCCATTGCTCCGCTTCGGCCATCGTATAGCAGCGCCCCTTTTCCGTATTGACGAGCAGGTGGACCGCAAACACCGCAGTCCAGGCGGGGCTGGTCCCGTCAGGATCCAAAAACCGATCCTTGATGACCAATCGACCGCCGGGAACCAGGGTTCGGTAGACTTTCGCCACCAATGCGGCATTCGCCGATGACTCTTGATAATGCAGAATGTCCGACATCAGCACCGCGTCATACGGTCCGCCAAGCGCGTCTCGGTTGAAATCTCCGGCCTGCAAATGAACCCGTCCCTCAAGTCCCGCTTCTTTCACCATCCGCTCGGTCGTCCCGAGGGTTTCCGGAAGATCAAAGACCGTCGCGATCAGATCCGGATAGGTTCGGCAAAAGGCCATGGCATGCGTTCCAGCCCCGCCTCCGAGATCCAGCAACGTTCGCGCACTGCTGAGGTCCACTTGTTTCGCGAGGCTTGGGGCGTGCTGCAGCGCCACGCGATGCAGGACCATCAACACATTTTCAGCCAAGCCCGGATCGGATCGAAAGAGGTGCTCCCTCACGGGGGATTTGCCCGTCAGAACCGCGGTTTCCAATTGTCCCCAATTCGCCCATTCCGCATCCTGCAACAGCAGGAGATGCCCGGCATATGACGGGCTCTCTTTCACGAGAAAGTTTTGCGCTTCAGGCGCATTGGCGTAGTGGGCTCCGTCCTTCCGGAGCAACCCGATGGAGACCAGGGCATTCATCAACAGTTCGGTTGGTCCTGGAGACGTACGCAGGCGGCTGGCGACTTCGACGGCGGTGGCCGGTAACGGTGCCAACGTCCCGAAAAGATCGAGCTTGACTGCCGTCAGTAAAATCTTGCTCTCCCAATAGTAGCCGAGCTGAAAAATCTCGGCGAGAGAAAGGGAGCGGGCCAACAGAACCTCCTCGAAAAATTTGAATTCTATGTTAAATTTCGCGCGGAAGGCAAGGACGGCGGGCGATATCACGGGTGGGCTGAGAGCCACAAAAAAAAGCGGCGGGATGCCGCCATCCCGCCGCCTGATGTTGCGCCCGATGAAACAGCCTACTTAAATTCGAACTTCGCAGTAGCCGCGGCGCCATCCTTTACCTCCAGCTCCTGCTCAATGGGTTTTCCCTTATTCAAAGCCGGATGCCAGGCCACGACTTTATACTTGCCGGCCGGGACGTCCTTGATCTCAAACTTGCCATCCTCGCCGACCACCGCATAATGCGGGCTCGTCACAGGAAGCGCCCACACCTGCATGAACTCGTGCTGGTCACAGATCATCTTAAAGACAGAACCCTGCGCGGCTTTTCTCAACTTGATCGGCTTGTCAAGCCCCTTGCCCTTTTCGGGAAGACCGATGTTGAAGATCGTCGTTGAAGCAGACCCCAGCACCTCGAAAGAATGCGGGTTATGCAGCACGCCCTTCACCGACTTGGGGTCGTCGGGATCCGCGTCGTTGTTCATCACGCGGAACGACGATTGATTCGCCACGACCACCGTCGTGTACGGCTTAAATTCGCAGAGTTCGGCCTGGACATCATCGCCCTTGTATTCGGCTTGAAACTTTTCATCGTTGATGCCGGTCACGGCCACTACGGCATTTTTAAGGCTCCCATCCTTCTCGACCTGAACTTCATGGAGAAGGCGTTTTTCACCCTTGGCGTCCTTGTTCGGATTTTTCACACAGAACTTCGGGTTCGGAAATTTCGAGAATAAGAACTCCTTGGGGGCCGGGGCCTTTCCCGTGAACGTGACTTTTCCTTCGACCGTTCCGCCCGCCCAAGCCATTGGAGCGGCGAGGAACGCGACCGCCCCGAGGGCGAGCGCTGAGATTATTCCTACCTTCTTCATGCTTAAAACCTCCTTAGGTAAAGTTGCTAAAATATCGCCAACGACGGAATCCTGGATGTTTTTCGAGGTATGTGAACGGACGTGTAATTTATACCACACGCGCCCGCAAACAAGTCAAGCCTGCCG
>Ga0066706_10000308_pt1 | contig 14337 bp, 11 predicted proteins | sample GraSoiAngelo_155_FD_67274 | JGI IMG/M metagenome (GOLD analysis project Ga0066706, IMG submission 67274) | Grasslands soil microbial communities from the Angelo Coastal Reserve, California, USA - 14_1009_13_30cm | ecosystem: Environmental > Terrestrial > Soil > Grasslands | place: USA...
CAGCACGTTCGCGATCGCGGTGCCGTAGGTGTCGTGGAAGTGCATCGTGATCCGGTCCTGATCCACGTGGTCGAGCAGCCGGTCGAGGAGCGCCATGACCTCCGAGGGGACCGCCTTTCCGATCGTGTCCCCGATCGAGATCTCGTCCACCCCGAGCTCGAGCAGCTCTCGAGCCACCTCCACCACGCGCTCGGGAGCGATTTTCCCCTCGTAGGGGCACCAGAACGCGGTGGAGACGTACCCGCGCACCGGGATCGAGTCCTCGAGGGCGGCCGAGACCACCGGCCGGAACCGCTCGATCGATTCGGCGATCGAGGCGTTCACGTTCTTTCGATTGAACGTTTCGGACGCCGCGGTGAATACGGCGATCTTTCCCACCTTCGCGCGCAGCGCCCGCTCGAGGCCGCGCTCGTTGGGCACGAGCGCGGAATACAGGGTGGATCCCCGCCGCTGGATCCGCTGGAACACCTCCTCCGCGTCCTGGAGCTGGGGGACGCGCTCGGGCGAGACGAAGGCGCTCACCTCGATCTCCTCGTAGCCGGCCTCGGAGAGCGCGTCCACGAACCGGACCTTGGTCTCGGTGGGCAGGATCCGGGACTCGTTCTGGAGTCCGTCCCGCGGCCCGACCTCCGTGACCCGCACCTTCATTTCCGCGGCTCCAGCACGACGAGCAGATCCCCCAGCTCCACGCGCGCTCCCGGGGCGCACCGCACCTCGGACACGACACCGTCCTCGGGAGCGGTGAGGCGGAATTCCATCTTCATGGCCTCGATCGTGACGAGAACGTCCCCCTCCCGCACGGAGGCGCCCTTCTCGGCCGCGACCTGCACCACGCGCCCCGTCATCGGCGCACGCAGCTCGTCCGTGCTCCCGGCCGCCTTCGCGTCCGCCCCCGGATGATCCTCCTCGAAGACGTAGGTTCGCCCCTCGCACGAGAGCCAGAGCTGCCGCCTTCCGCGCGCGATCGCGCAGCGGGTCGTGCTCTCGCCGGAGCGCACCATGAACCAGAAGCCCTCGCGCTTCACCTCCGCCTCGAAGCGGCGGTCCCCCTGACCCAGCACGATCCGGTCCCGCTTCCGCTCGTAGGGGACCGCGAGCGGGGTCCCGCCCCGGCGCAGCGCCAGCCGCCGGCTCATCTGCGTCTCCCGCCCGGAGGGCTGCGGTGCGGCGCTCACGAGCGGCCCCATGCGCCCAGCCGCTGCCAGGGCGAGTAGCGGTCGGTGTCCTCCTCGGCGCCCCCCGCCGATCGCGGCTCCGAGACGTATGCCGCCAGGGCGGCGAGCGCCGGTTCCGGGACCGTTGCCGGCGGGAGCCACTCGCGCGACTCGACTGTGTGGGTGAAGGTCTCCGCGCGCCGGAAGGAGGCGTCCTCGAGGAGATCGATCAGGAAGGATTGATTCGTGACCACCCCGAGGAGCGCCGTTCCTCGAAGCGCCCGGACGAGCTTCGTCCTCGCTTCCTCGCGGTCTTTCCCGTGAGCGACGACCTTGGCGAGGAGCGAGTCGTAATCGGGAGACAGCGTCTGCCCCTGGGCGATGCCGGAATCGATCCGGACGCCGTCCTCCTCGTGCCACGCCAGCATCAAGATGGTGCCGGTCTGGGGCAGGAATCCATGGTAGGCGTCCTCGGCGCAGAGCCGAGCCTCGATCGCATGGCCACGCGGCTCCGGCGGTGCGGGCGACCGGGAGGCTCCCTTCGCGGAGCCCTGCCCCGCGCGACCCAGGGCTTCGGCGAGGGATCGGCCCCCGGCGATCAGGATCTGGGCCGAGACGAGATCGAGCCCGCTCCGCATCTCCGTGACCGGGTGCTCTACTTGCAATCGGGTGTTCACCTCCAGGAAATGGAAGGAGCCGTCCTCCCCCATCAGGAATTCGGCCGTCATCACCCCGGCGTATTCCGCCGCCTCCGCGAGCCTGACGGCGGCGTCCTCCATGGCGGCGCGGGTCTTCGAGGCGACCGCGGCGGACGGGGATTCCTCGATGAGCTTCTGGTGTCGCCGCTGCAGGCTGCACTCCCGCTCCCCGAGGGCCTGGGCTCTTCGTCCGTCCGCAAGAATCTGGACCTCGACGTGGCGGGCCGGATGAACGTACTTCTCGAGGAGGAGACGATCGTCCCCGAACGCCGACTTCGCCTCGCGCCTCGCCGCCTCGAACGCGGACTTCATCTCGGAAGCGGAGGAAACGACGCGCATGCCGCGTCCCCCACCGCCTCCCGACGCCTTCAGCATCACGGGAAAGCCCACCCGCTCCGCTTCGGCCACGGCGCGATCGGCGGAGGCGACCTCCTCGGCGCCGGGGACGAGCGGGATGCCCAGAGAAGCCGCGGTCCGGCGTGCCGCGGTCTTGTCCCCCAGCCGCGCCATGCTCTCGGGCGAGGGGCCGATGAAGACGACTCCTGCGTCGCGGCATGTCGCGGCAAACGCGGCGTTCTCGGAGAGAAATCCGTAGCCGGGATGGATCGCACCCGCGCCAGTGCGGCGCGCCGCGTCGAGGATGGCGGATGGGTCGAGGTAGCTCTGGGCGGCGGGCGCCGGTCCGATCGCGACCGATTCGTCTCCCGCGCGCACGTGCGGCGCGCCCCGGTCCGCTTCGGAATAGACCGTGACGGAGGGAATTCCCATTTGCCGGAGGGTGCGGCACACGCGGACCGCGATCTCCCCGCGGTTCGCGACGAGAACCTTCCGGAACGGGATGGCCGGTGCGACTGGATCCGTCCGGGCCGCATCCTGGTGTGCCGCGTAGTCCGCCCGAGCCGGGCTCATCGCTTCCAGGAAGGAGAACGCTTCTCGAGAAAGGCCCCGAGCCCCTCCTGTCCTTCCGGGGACGCGCGAAGGCCCGCGATCGCGCGGACCGCGTTCTCGATCGTGTCGGTCCGAGTCCGGGTCAGCGCCTCGCGTATGAGCTGCTTGGCCGCGGAGACCGCCCGGGGCCCGTTTCCCGCGAGCGCCGAGACGAACCGGTCCACCGACGTGTCCAGCTCCGCGGAAGGGACCACCTCGTGCACGAGCCCCATCTCCTTCGCTTCCGCGGGACCGAAAAGCTCCGCCGTGAGGAAATAGCGCCGCGCCGCGGAAGCGCCGATCTTGGGAAGGACGAACGCCGAGATCACCGCCGGCGCGATCCCCAGCCGCGCCTCCGTGAATCCGAACTGTGCGCGGTCCGAGGCGATTCCGACGTCGCAGCACGCGAGGAGCCCCATGCCTCCACCGAGGCAGGCTCCGTTCACGCGCGCGATCGTGGGAAGGGGAAGCTCGTCCAGGGAGCGGAGCACGGCCGCCATGCTCCTCGCGTCCGATTCGTTCTCCTCGCGCGTGTACGCGACGCTGCGCCGCATCCAGTTCATGTCGGCGCCCGCGCAGAACGCTTGCCCCTCGCCGGTGAGCACGAGCGCGCGTGGTGCCTTCTCGGGAGATCCCTCGTACGCGGTGCGCACCTTCTCGAGCGCTTCCCGGAGCTCGCCGATGAGCGCGTCGTCGAACGCATTCCGCACCTCGGGGCGGTTCAGCGTGAGCCGCGCCGCGGGGGACCGGATCTCGAGCCGGAGCCGGGAAGGAGAAGCCATCACATCCGGAACACGGGGGCGGCTCCGCGCAGCACCGGAGCGTTCAGGGCCGCGGAGAGCGAGAGGCCCACGACCTCGCGGGTCCGGGCCGGGTCGATGACCCCGTCGTCCCAGAGGTGCGCCGTGGCGAAGTACGGGCTCCCTTCCTCCTCGTACTTCGCGAGGACCGGATCCGCGATCGCCTTGGCCCCTTCCGCGGAAAGCGTCTTCCCCTCGCGGGCCAGCTGCTCGCGCTTCACCTGCACCAGGACCTCGGCGGCCTGCTGACCCCCCATCACCGAGATCCGGGAATTGGGCCACGCGAAGAGAAGGCGGGGCCGGTACCCGCGGCCGCTCATCGCGTAGTTTCCCGCACCGTGCGAGGCGCCGATCAGCACGGTGAGGCGCGGCACCAGCGCGGTCGCGACCGCCTGGACCATCTTCGCGCCGTCCTTGGCGATCCCTCCCGCCTCGTACTTCTTCCCCACCATGAACCCGGTGATGTTCTGGAGGAAGAGGAGCGGGATCCTTCGCTGGTTGCAGAGCTCGATGAAGTGCGTTCCCTTGAGCGCGCTCTCCGAGAAGAGCACGCCGTTGTTCGCCACGATCCCGACGGGATACCCCATCCAGCGCCCGAATCCGCACACGAGCGTCGTCCCGTAGGTTGCCTTGAACTCGTGGAACCGGCTTCCGTCCAGGAGGCGCGCCAGAACCTCCCGCACGTCGTAGGGCTGGCGCGGATCGGTCGGGAGCACCCCGTAGATCTCCTCCGGCGGGTAGGCCGGATCCTCGGGCTCCGCGAGCTCGAGATCCACGCGCTTCACGCGGTTCAGGTTCTCGACGATGTTCCGCACGATGTGGAGCGCTTCCTCTTCGTTCGCCGCCATGTGGTCGGTCACGCCGCTCACGCGCGAGTGGACCTCCGCTCCGCCGAGATCCTCCGGCGTGACCTCTTCTCCGGTCGCGGCCTTCACGAGCGGGGGCCCGCCGAGATAGATGGTCCCGGTGCCTTTCACGATCACGTTCTCGTCGGACATCGCCGGGACGTACGCGCCCCCGGCGGTGCACATGCCGAGCACGGCGGCGACCTGGGGGATTCCCTCGGCGGACATGACCGCCTGGTTGTAGAAGATCCGTCCGAAATGCTCCCTGTCCGGAAACACCTCCGCCTGGAGCGGGAGGAACACGCCCCCCGAGTCGACCAGATAGACCGCCGGGAGCCGGTTCTCGAGCGCGATCTCCTGAGCCCGGATGTGCTTCCGGATGGTGATCGGGTAGTAGGTACCCCCCTTCACCGTGGCGTCGTTGGCGACGATCACGCATTCCTTGCCGGAAATGGATCCGATCCCGGTCACGATGCCCGCCGCGGGGATCTCGTCCTCGTGGAGACGGGCGCCGGCGAGCGCCGAGAGCTCCAAGAAGGGCGTGTCGGGATCGAGCAGCCGTTCGATCCGCTCCCGCACGAGGAGCTTCCCTCGCTTGCGCTGGAGCTCGACCGCCTGGGGGGAGCCCCCCTTCCGGACCTCGTCGAGGCGGCGGCGAAGGTCCGAGGCCAGCGTCTCGTGATGGGCTCGGTTTCGCTGGAATTCGGGCGACCCGGTCTTGAGGTGGCTTCGCAGAATATCCATGGGATTCGGACACTCTAACCGCTGATGCTCCACAGGGAAAGAGAGGAGAATGGGGGTGTCTAAGCGCGGCCTGGCGCGCTTCAGTTGGAGGTTCCTCATGCCGATGAAAGGGCTGATCTCACGACCCCTCGGAGCGGAGGAACTCTTGTCCCGGGAAAAGACCTCGGCGGCGCAGCGTCAGGCAGACCGGAAGGCGACGACGCTGCTGGGTCTCGTCATCCTCGTCCTTCTCGGCTTCGCCTTCACGGTCCAGACCCTCTGGGTCTCGGTGGTCCGCTCAGGATTCCTGGGGGACAACCTGCCGGCGGGCGGATGGATGCTCCTCGTGGGTCTCGTGGGGCTCACGGTCCTCTTCTGCCTCTACATCCTGCATCAGCAGACCGAGATCAACCGCTTCCGCTCGCGGCTCATGAGCGAGCAGATGGAGCTGGAGCAATCGCGCGGAAGACTTGCCGAGCTGACCTCCCTCTTCCAGCTCGGGAACAGCCTCCACATGGATCTTCCGCTGGACACCATTCTCGAGATCACCGTGCGCCGCGTGGCCAGCACGCTCCATTCCCACGACGTATCGCTCTTCCTCTACGAGGCGGAGTCGAAGACGCTCCGGTGCCGGGCCCGTTTCGGCCTCTCGACGGCCGCGAGCGACGCGGAAGTGAAGCTCGGCGAAGGAGCGGTGGGCTGGGTGGCGCGTCACCGGGAGCCGATCCTCATGAGCGCCGGCGACCGCGGGGCTCGATTCGCGGAGCATTTCATGGCGCATCCGGACGCGGGATCGGCGCTCATCCTTCCCGTCAATTTCGAGACCCGTTGCGTCGCCGTGCTGCAGGCGCACCGCGGGGGGAAGGCGGAGCCGTTCCGGCTGGAGCACCGGGACATCGGCCAGCTCTTCGCCGACAACGTCGCGCCCGTCATCGAGCGCGCCCTCGTCGTGCAGAACCTGGAAGAGCGCGCCACGAACATCAAGTCGGGAGGCAAAGGGGAGCCTCAGGCAGAGGGCGTGCAGCAGGCGACGCTGTTCCAGGACTCGTTCCTTTCCTCCGCGGAGATCGAGCTCAAGGCGCCGCTCACGACGATCCTCGCCTATTCCGAAGTGCTGGATCAGAACGACAAGCGGATGAACACCTCGATGCGGCGCGAGTTCACCGCGCGCCTTCGGGGCGAAGCGCAGCGCCTGATGAGTCTCGTCGACGACGTGCTGGACCTGGCGCGGCTCGAGACGGGGCGGTTCCTGCTCGACCTCCGCGTCGAGAACGTGAACAAGATCTCGCGCGAGGCGCTCGACAGCGTCCGCGCGCTCGCGGCCACCCGGCAGATCGATCTGGAGATGAAGCTCGACGAGAAGATCCCGGACCAGCACCTGGACGGATCCAAGGTGCGGCAGGCGATCCTCCACCTCTTGCGAAACGGGATCCGCTTCTCCCCCGCCAAGGGACGCGTAATGCTCACCACGTGGCTCGGGGACGATCACATCCAGCTCGAAGTCCGGGATTCCGGTCCGAGAGTGGAGCCCGAGGCGGCGCCCATGGTGTTCGAGATGGAATCGCAGACCGAGGGGCTCAGCAAGCGCGTGAAGGATGGTCTGGGCTTCGGGCTGCATCTCGCGAAGCGCTTCGTGGAGCTGCACGGAGGAGAGGTGGGCGTCGGAGAGAGCCCCAGCGGCTCCGGAGCGGCGTTCTGGATCCGCATTCCGCGTGGAGAGGGGATCGAGAGCGTGATCGGGAAGGATCCCTTCGCCGAGCAGATCTGGCAGAAGGAGTAGCGGGCTAGCCGGCTGGCGCGGCCCCGGCCGCGCGGTGAAGCGCCGTCTGCACCATCGCGTACTCCCCGACGTTCTCCAGGGTCAGCATCCCCACGATGCCCCGGCCCGCTTCGATCACCGGCACGGCGGGGCAGCCGCTCTCCTGCATCCTCTGAAAGACCTGCTCCAGCATCTCTCCGGGAGTCGCCACGCCGCACGGGGTCCGCGCCACGTCGCCGACGCGGGTGTCGGTCCGTCCTCCCGCGAGCGCCTTCATGAGGTCCGCGCGCGTCAGGATCCCGATCGGGGACTGGCCGTCCGTTCCGAGCACGGGAAAATCTTGTTGATGGCCGTTGAGGAGAAGCTCGACGGCCTTCGAGATCGGCTCGTCCGCCCGGAGGGCCTGGAAGTCCCGGATCATGGCGCGCGAGACCGGCACGCCGTCGAATACCGAGCGCATCTGCACGAAGGCGGACTCCTGGCTGGCGCCGAGAAAGACGAAGAGCGCGATCAGGACGAGCATCGGGTTTCCGAACACGCCCAGGATCCCGAAGAGGAGCGCGATTCCCTGCCCCACGTTGGCGGCGACGCGCGTGGCCCGGACGTAGTCGAGCCGCATGGCCAGGAGCGCCCGGAACACGCGCCCGCCGTCCATCGGAAACGCGGGGATCAGATTGAAGGCCGTCACGATCACGTTGAACACGAAGAGCTGCGCGACGAAGCTCCGCTCGTAGACCAGGGGGTCCGTGAGGTGATAGACCCCTGAGACGCGCATGAAGAGGAGCAGAAGGGCGGCGATCGCGACATTCACGGCCGGGCCGGCGAGCGCGATCGCCACCTCCTCCTGAGGACGTCGCGGCATCCGGTCCAGACGGGCCACGCCGCCGATCGGAAGCAGGGTGATGTCCCGCGTGATCACGCCGAAACGCCGGCCCATGAGCGCGTGGCCGAATTCATGGAGCACGACGCAGGCGAATGCGGCCAGGATGAATCCCACGCTGGCCGCGACTTGCCCGGCCCCGCCGCCACGAGCGGCGCTCAGCCAGGCGAGCCAGGCTAGGAACACGAAGAAGGTCGCGTGAATGCGGATGGGAATTCCCGCAATCGTCGCGACCTTCCAGGACCAACGCATCGTTCCCTGCTCCGGGTGAATTCTAGCGGCTTACGCGAGATAACGTTTCAGCCAGGCGTGCACCTCGCGGTTCCAGACGAGCGAGTTCCTGGGCTTCAGAACCCAGTGGTTCTCGTCGGGGAAGAAGAGGAGCCTCGCGTCCACCCCTTTGGCCTTGTAGATGTTGTACACGGCGAGCGCCTGCGTGTGGGGCACGCGGTAGTCGCGCTCGCCATGGATCACGAGCATCGGGGTCGTGAACCCGCGCGCGAACCGCGCCGGATTCCACCGGTCGATCGCGTCCAGCCGGTCCCAGGGCTCCCCGCCGTACGCCTGATGCCGACCCTGCGTGATGTCGCTCGCGTACTCGGCGATCAGATCGAACACGCCGGCGTGGTTGATGAGGCAGGCGAAGCGGCCGGTCTGCCCCGCGATCCAGCAGACGAGATATCCGCCGTAGCTCCCGCCCGTCGCGGCCATGCGCTTCTCGTCGATGTACCCCGTCTCGAGCAGGAAATCGGTCGCGCGCATGATGTCCGAATAGGGCTTGTCGCCGTGGCCGCCCTGGATGACCGCGGCGAAATCCTGCCCCCACGAGGTCGAGCCGTGGAAATTCACGCACGCGACCACGTAACCCGGGGCGGCGAACGCCTGAGGATTCCAGCGGAAGTGGAAATTGTCCCCGGCGATCCCGTGCGGCCCGCCGTGGATGACGTGAACGAGAGGCCATTTCCGCTTGGGATCGAATCCGGGCGGAAGGACCACGAACATCTGGACGCGGTTCCCGTCCGCTCCCGCGAATTCGATCTCGCGCACCTCTCCGAGCGCCACCTCGCTCAGGAGCGCGTCATTGAATCCCGTGAGCTTCCGGAGCTCCTTCCCATCCAGCCGGATGGACGTCGCCTCGGGAGCGGCGGAGATCGTCTGGAGCGTGAAGTAGACGCGGCCGTCCCGTCCGATCTTGAGCCCCGAGACGGTCCCCTGCTCGGTGAGCGGGTTCGGGGTGCCCCCGCCCGCCGGCATGGCGAAGAGAAGGACCCTTCCTCGATCCTCGGCCTCGAGAATCACGGTGCCGTCCTTCGCGAGCTCCCATGCCGCGGGGGAGCGGTCCCAGTCCTCGGTCAGCACGGTGTGCGTCTTCGACGCGCGGTCGTGGCGCACGATCCGGACCTTGTCGGCGTAGAAATAGGGGTCGCGCTGCATGCCGTAGTAGATCGACTTCCCGTCCGGGGAATACCGCGGCCGCCAGAAATCGGCGCTCTTCGGAGGCGTTCCCTCGGGCGTCAGGCACGTAACCGGCCCCTTCCCGCTCGCCGGCGCCGTGTAGATCGCCCAGCGAAGGAGCTGATGGGGCGGCCGGCTCGAATTGGCGGCGAAGGCGATCTCGGTCCCGTCCGGCGAGATGTCGTACTGCCCGCAGGGATCCATGAGATCGAACCAGCCGGTCCCTTGAGGCGTGGCGTCGGTCATCCGGCGCGTCGCGAGGTCCAGGACGAAGATGTGGGGCTTCTCGCCTTCGGTCAGCCAGCGATCCCAGTAGCGGTACACACGGTCCTCGGTGACGTGGGCTTTGACCGGATCCTTGGCGCGCTTCTCCAAGAGCCCCTTCGTCCCCTCGGGGGTCGGAGCCTCCTCGAGGAGCATCGAGATGAAGGCGACCTTCGTGCCGTCCGGGAACCACCGGGGATCGACCACTCCGAGCGGCAGATCGGTGAGGCGCTCCGCTTCCCCGCCGTCGAGCGGCATGATGTGGAGCTGCGGCTTTTCCTCTCCGCGCGTGCGCAGGAAGGAGATCCAGCGTCCGTCCGGCGAGACGGCCGGCTCGGTGCTCGCGTGCTCCTCGGAGGTCAGAGGACGCGGCTCGCCTCCCTCCCCTGGAACGAGCCAGAGCCTCGTTTTCCCCTTGTTGGTCTCCAGATCGTAGGTCGTGACCGGCACGACCACCCTGCCGTCCGGCGTCGGGACCGGCCCGCCGACGCGCGCGACCTTCCAGAGGTCTTCGGCGGTGAGGGGTCGCTTGGTGAGATTGCGGGCTGGATAGAGGATGGTTGTCTGGCTATCGGCGACGTGCAAACGTTCCTCCAGGAAACGCGGGAGGCCCGGAGCGGGCTGCGTTCGTGACTCTGGGAACCCTCGATCGTACGGGCGAACCTCGGACTATACGGCTCCAGCGCGGCTGATTCCAGCGAGGACTTCCGCGGATTGGACGAGTTGGACTCCTGCGTGACCCAGGTCACGCAGCGCCTCGGCGCCCGAGGAGGGCGCCACGGGCCGGGTGGCGTCCACGATCACGTGGACCTGCATTTCCGGAATGAGGCGGCGCGCATCGAGCGCGCTCCAGCGCACGCAGTAATCCAGCGCCAGTCCGGCGACGTAGATCTTCCGGACCCCCCGTGCCTTGAGATACCCGTCGAGACCGGTCGGGTTTTTCCCCGCGTTGTCGCTGAATCCGGAGTAGCTGTCGGTCGCGGGGTCCATTCCCTTCCGGATGATCGCCTGGATCCGGGACTGATCCAGCGCCGGATGGAGCTCGGCGCCGCGGGTCCCCTGAACGCAGTGGTCGGGCCAGAAGACCTGGGGAAGACCCTCCAGCTCTCCTCGATCGAAGGGCTTCGCTCCGGGATGTCGGCTCGCGAAGCTGCCGTGATCGCGCGGATGCCAATCCTGGGTGGCGACCCGCACCGGGAAATGCGGAAGGAGCTCGTTGATCGCGGGGATCACTTCCGCGCCTCCGGGAACGGGCAGCTCCCCCGCCTCGGAGATGAAGCCGTTCTGAACGTCGATGACGAGGAGCGCCGCGTTCGGGATCTCGGCGCCGGCCCAGGAGGAGCCGCGTCCAGCGCTCATGGGGTTCTCGCCTCCTCGATCAGCCTCATGCGCAGCTCGTGGAGGCGCGGACTCAGGGCCACGCGATAGCGGTGAGGATTCATGAAGCGAAGGGTGCCCTCGGGAAGACACCCCAGCTCTCTCGAGGCGCGCTTCGCGAGGGCGGGCAGCGCCGGGGATCCAACCTTCCGGATCCCATCCTCCATCGCGACCATGCGGAGGTCCTCCAGCTTGGTGTCCTCCGGAATCGAGGAGTGCCGGAGCGGGTGCTCCGGGTCGTAGACCACATCCCCCGGACGCACCTCCTCGCCGTCGAGCGCGATCACGTCCATCTCGAATACGCCGTCCTGCCGGGTCACGCGCCAGACGCGCTTCCGCCCGGGAAGGGTGCTCTTCGAGGGATCGCCGCTCACCTTGATCTTGGGCTCCTCGTCGATGCGCACGAGCTTGTACACGCCGCCGAGCGCGCCTCCGTGGGGACCGTTCCCGGTCGCGAGGCGCGTCCCCACGCCGTAGAGATCCACGCGTCCTCCCTCCATCCGGATGGACTGGATGACGTGCTCGTCCAGCTCGTTCGAGACCAGGATCTTTACGTAGCCAAGCTCCGCCTCATCCAGCATCCGTCTCGTCTCCCGGCTCAGGTAGGCGAGGTCCCCCGAGTCGATCCGCACACCCGCGAGCTTGTGTCCCTCCGACTCGAGCTCCTTCGCGATCACGATCGCGTTCGGGACGCCGCTCTTCAGGGAGTCGTACGTATCCACGAGGAGCACGCACGTGTCGGGAAAGACGGCCGCGTACGCGCGGAACGCCTCGATCTCGGATGGAAAGGACATCACCCAGCTGTGCGCCTGCGTGCCGGTGACCGGCAGACCGAAGGTCTTCCCCGCCCAGAGATGGCTGGTCGTGAGCACGCCACCGACCGCGGCCGCCCGCGTGGCGGACAGCGCTCCGTCCGGCCCCTGGGCCCGGCGCGCGCCGAATTCCACGACCTTGGCCGGCGCCGCCGCGCGAACGACGCGCGAAGCCTTGGTCGCGATCAGGGTCTCGAAATTCACGATGTTGAGGAGCGCCGTCTCGACGACCTGAGCCTGCGCGAGCGGGCCCTCCACGGTGACGAGGGGCTCGTGCGGAAAGACGAGCGTTCCTTCCGGCGCCGCGGTCACGGTGCCCCGGAATCGGAGCGAGGAGAGATAGGCGAGAAAGGGACCACCGAAGAGGTGGAGCGATTCCAGGTAGTCGAGGTCCCCCTCGTGGAAGCGAAAGGACTCGAGGTAGTCGAGGGCCGGATCCAGGCCCGCCACGACCGCATATCCGCCCTGAAAGGGCATCTCGCGGAAGTAGAGGTCGAAGGTCGCGCGACGCTCGTGGATGCCCTGCTCGAAGTACCCGGCGAGCATCGTGAGCTCGTAGAGATCCATCAAGAGGGCGGGCGGCGCCACGGCGTTCCCCCCATCACAGCCCGTGTCCCGCGGGGCACAGAGGGCTGCGTCAGAACCGGTAGATCGCCGCGATCGGCTTGCGTCCAGGCATCGCCGAGCGGGGGATCACATAGACTTCGCCTCCGCGCTTGAAGGTCTCCTCGGCGATGTCGTCGAGCACGTCCGCGTCCCGGGCGTCCCGCTGCCGCTCGTGCAGCTCGAGCGCGCCGGTTTTCCGATCCAAGAGCCCCCAGACCGATTCCTCCTCCGCGACCAGCAGACACTGGATGCGTCCCGCCACGACCGCTTGCGCGATCTCCTCGATCCGGTCGGAGGCGAGACCGGTCCCCACGCGCTCGCGGTAGCGCTCGAGCCAGATTCCGACGCGGGACTCGAAGACGCGGCTCACCAGGGGCCAGGCTTCCTTGTGGATCTGGTCCGGGTTCGCGCGATCGTAGTTTCCGTCGAGCCCCACGTCCATGAGCTCGGGATAGCGGTTCGCGACCTTGTAGATCGGATGGTAATACTTCACCGCCGCAAGGAGGAGCGGCACGCGCTCCGCGCGAAGATACTCGTGAAGTCCCCGGTCGATCGCCTGGAAAAAGTGGAGCAGCTCCTCCTTCCGGATCTCCTTCCCGGGTCCCTCCCCGTGGAAGACCGCCCCCCTGAGGTAGGGGCTCTGCACCGAATGCGTGTACTGCATGACTCCGAGCGCCTCGCGGAGGCTTTGCGGCACGCCGTGCAGGTCCACGGCTCCCGCGCCGAAGGGGCTCCCCTCGTACATGGTGACCGCATTTTGGCTCACCGCGAGCACGAGGTAGCGGCCGTTCGAGCGGAGAAACCGGAGCAAGGGCTTCGTATGGTAGGTCTCCGCGACCACCACGAGCTCGGGAACCGGGATGGGGAGCCGGTATGCGGCGGTGGTTCCCTCCTTCCGGAAGAGGGCGAGACCGTCGAGTGAGTGCTCCCAGTGTCGTTCTCCCTCCAGACGCCGCAGCGGCTCCAGAAACGCGTCCACGTCCCGGGTCTTGTATCGCGTGCTCAGGAGCTCCTGCGCCTGTCCGAGGAGGGCGCGGAACCGCACGGGATCCTGCTTCCACTCCGGATGGCGACGATGGGTCGGGAGGTACAGGGAGAGGTGCGGCCCCTCGCCATCGGCAAGGAGGGTCTGCAGTGCTTCGGCGCGGAAGGACTCAATCATGGTCGAGATCCTCGGCGTCCGGCGCGGCGGGGTGCGCGGGGCGCGTTTACGTGGGTTTGGGAGCGGGCGGCGGGAGCGCGCGCGCCACGATCATGGATTCGAAACCGCAAGATTTGTGAGTGCTGTCGCAGAACGGCTTGTTCGAGGACTGTCCGCAGCGGCAGAGCGAGATCGTGGTGCGGCCGCCCAGATCGAAGGGATTTCCGTCCTGATCGAGGATCGTGAACTCGCCGTCGATCCGGATGGAACCATTGTTGCGAATGGTGATGGTGGCCGGCATGAACCCTCCTGGGTGATTTCTCGATGCCGCGGCGGCAGGCATCGCGCGACGGCGAATGGAGTTCAGTATATACTCCGTCCCCCATGGCCCATCAGTACATCTTCACCATGAAGGACCTGCGCAAGGTCCATCCTCCGAATCGCGAGGTCCTGAAGGGAATCTGGCTCTCCTTCCTGCCCGGCGCCAAGATCGGCGTGCTGGGCTTGAACGGCGCCGGCAAGAGCACCCTGCTCCGCATCATGGCGGGTGTGGAAGAGCCCTCGAGCGGCGAAGCGCGCCCCGCCAAGGGAATCCGGGTCGGATTCCTTCCGCAAGAGCCCGTGCTCGATCCCACGAAGGACGTGCTGGGGAACATCGAGGAAGGCGTGGCGGACACGCGCGCGCTGCTCCACCGCTTCAACGAGATCAATCTGAAACTGGGCGAGAGCCTCTCCCCGGAGGAGATGGAGCGCGTGCTCGAGGAGCAAGGGCGCGTGATGGCGGAGATCGAGGCCAAGAACGCCTGGGAGCTGGACCGCACCGTCGAGATCGCCATGGACGCGCTGCGCGTGCCTCCCGGAGACACGAAGGTGGAGACGCTCTCGGGGGGCGAGCG